>Ga0098059_1000033_pt1 | contig 175148 bp, 137 predicted proteins | sample 20_taG_FD_92580 | JGI IMG/M metagenome (GOLD analysis project Ga0098059, IMG submission 92580) | Marine viral communities from the Subarctic Pacific Ocean - 20_ETSP_OMZ_AT15318 metaG | ecosystem: Environmental > Aquatic > Marine > Oceanic | place: Subarctic Pacific Ocean | collected 2015-01-19
AGAGATTCCGAACGTCGCTTCAGACATCCCAAACATCACCAAGAACGCTCGCTATTTAATCAGTGAGTTTGAGAAAAGAGGCGCAAAGATGGAGCTGCTTACTTTACCCGGGAAACCTGAAGTGCCTCCTATTGTATTTGGTGAAATCAAAGTACCTAATGCTACCCGAACTCTAATCATTTATGTGCATTATGATGGGCAACCCGCAGACCCTAAAAATTGGACGCATAACCCTTGGGAACCTACTCTTTATTCTACATCGATGGCGGAAGGTGGCAAACCCATAGATTTCCCCAAAAATGGTGAAACCGTACATCCTGAATGGCGAATTTATGGACGATCAGCTTCAGATGACAAAGTCCCCTTTCCTGCTTTACTCACAGCACTTGATGCCCTTCAAGAATCTAATATTGCTCTTACCTCCAACATAAAATTCTTTTTTGAAGGTGAAGAAGAAGCCGGTTCTGATTATGTAGGGGAATACTTAAAAGCCTACAAAAATAAACTTGATGGTGATTTGTGGGTTTTCCTCGATGGACCTAAACATCAAAGTGGTAGACCTCAAGTAGTTTTTGGGGTTCGTGGTGTAACGGGTATGGAGATTACTGTTTACGGTCCCCAGAGACCCCTACATAGTGGCCATTATGGAGGATGGGCGCCGGTTCCTGGCCAAATCCTAGCTGATTTATTAGCAAGCATGAAAAAACCTTCAGGTGAAATTCTTATTAAGGATTTCAATGCGGAAACAGCTCCCATCACTTCCGCCGATAAAAAAGCCTTTGCCACCCTCCCAGACTATGATGCTGAAATTCGATCTGAACTTGGGTTAGTAAACAGTGAATTTGATAATCGCGCGCTTATTGAGAGCTACATGTACCCTACACTTACCATTAAAGGATTAAGCAGTGGCAACACAGGTCCCTTAGCTAGAAATGTCATACCTACACAAGCTGTAGCTTCCCTAGGGATGCGACTTGCTAAAGGGAATGATCCTCAGAAAATGCAGGACAAAGTAGAAGCTCATATTCGTGCTCAGGGGTTCCATATAGTTCGAGAAGACCCTGACATTGATACGCGCCGTAAATACGCTAAAATCGCTAAAGTAACGCGCAGTAGTGGTTACCCTGCGGTTCGGACTCCAATCGATAATAAATGGGCACAACAGATTGTGCAGGCCATCGATCAGGTAACAGAAGATGAAGTGATACTATATCCAACTTTTGGAGGGTCTTTACCCCTTTTCCACTTTGAACAAATTATGCAGAAACCAATCATTATTGTTCCAATTGCTAACCATGATAACAATCAACATGCACCTGATGAGAACATCAGAATTGGCAATATCTGGTATGGAATAGATATATACACATCCATATTAACTATGGATTAACGGTTGTTTTACATTATTTAAATTTTTGATTCGACTCTATTGCATTTACAAAATCTTTTAAGCATTCTATACCCATATGCTACTATGGTAAGAGCCGTTAACTAACCGGCTCATATCATTAAGCGTAGCTGTAAGCGGAAGGGCATGATTGTTTCGATGCAATCCAAACTATGATCAGCTAAACTTATTCTCTCTTAAGTCTTTCGACGTTTATATATATGCTACTATGTAAATGAGAATAATTTAGAACACCTCATGTTGTTTGCTTTTCTGCTTACACGCTCGCTTTTAATCCAATATTTATTGACATAAAAAAACCCGCGTTGATTACTCAGCACGGGTTTTTTATTGGATTAGTTTTAGTGTTTACTTCACTTCATCAAGTAACACTTGAATAGCACGCTCTAGCTGTTGATCTCTTCCAAAATCAATCACACCAGGCATATTCTTCACTTTAATTTGAGGTTCGGTTTGAAGGTTTTCCATCCAACGTCCCGATTTATCTTTTGCACTTACAGGAACTACTCCCCATCGTGTGCCATCAGGGAGTCCTTCCCAGCCTGCAAAACTACATGTACCAGGTGTAGGCATTCCTAATGTGATACCAATTTCTAAATCCGTATAACCTTGCGCATAACAATGCCCATCTGAATAATTACTTTCGTTGAACATGGTTAAGGTAGGTTTCGTCCATCTTGAAGTTGGCTCCCCTCCTACAACTTTATCTTCTGTAGCGTAAGTGATAAAAGGCTCTCCGGTAAAGAACATGGCTAAATCGGCCACTAAATCACCACCACCATTAAATCGTGTATCTACAATTACCGCTTTACGGTCGAAGTATTTACCCATCATTTCTTCATAGATACTACGGTATGGACCATCACTCATTCCTGGCACATGCACATACCCAAGCTGTCCATTACTTTTTTCATCTACTTCTTGAGCATTTTTATCAACCCATCTTCTATAAAGAAGACCGCGCTCTGCACCTAAAGAAATAGGTTTTACAGTAATCTGCTTTACGTCCTTACTTCCAGGAGCCGTAATATCTAGCAAGGTGAATTTATTCGCTTTGCGATTTAGGTATTGAGCTACTTCTCTATCTTTAGAAATTGTAACTCCGTCAATTTTATGAATAATCGTACCCGGCTTTATATCAAACTTCGCTTTATCTAGCGGTCCGCCTTTAATCACTTCGGCAACTTTTATTCCATCTCCTTTATGGTCGTAATCCATAAAAATACCAAGGGAAGCAGTTGCATCCGCATTAGTAATACTGGTTCCGTATCGAGCTCCAGCATGAGATACATTTAGCTCACCAAGCATTTCCGAAAGCATTTCAGCAAACTCATAAGAATTACCTATGTGCGGCAGATACTCTTTGTATTCGCGGTATAGCATATCCCAATCGTTGCCGTGGAATGTTGGCTCATAGAATATATTCTTAGTACGAATGTATACATGATCAAACATATACTCTCGTTCAGCTATAGCATCATATTCCATTTCACCAGAAATACGAATGCTTTTGTTCTGCCCTTTAGCAGGATCAATCTTAGAAATACGTCCACCACTTAGCAGATATAAATTCTCTTGTTTCTTATCCCACATTAAACTTCCAGAGCCTGTATTTAACTTCAGCGCCATTTTCGTTTCACGTGTTCTTAAGTTGGTTTCCCAAAGGTTCATACCTTGCTCAAAACGAGCCAAGTAATACAAGGTCTCCCCATCTTTAGAGAGAACAGCATCCCCTAGGCTACTCGAATGAATAGTAAGACGTGCCGTTCGATCTTTCATGTCGTCAAAGTCGAACTCTAAAGCTTTTACTTCGTCTTTCTTTTCTTTCTCATCCTTCTTGGAATCCTCTGTATCCTCCTCTTTTTTGGATGCTTTCTCAAGCTCCTTCATGAGTGCAAAATCTTCTTCACTCATGTTGAATTTATCCCACGCATCTTGAGTGAAAAACATGGCATAAACATCGCTTTGAGTGCTACCACTGGTGGCGTAGCTTTTTAAACCATGACGATTGCTAACCCAAATCATCTGCTCACCGCCATTCACCCATTTTGGTCTATAATCTCTATAACCACTTTCGGTTAGGTTAATGCGTTCCTTCCCATCAGCCGACATAAGTAGTACTTCGCTGTTGCTAAGTAATTTACTCCAACCAATCAGTAGCCATTTACTATCAGGGCTCCATGTAAAGTACTTATCCCCGTCACGCATGTGGAATAAATCTTTAGGAGTTAGCAAATCGGTTGTCTTCTTAGACTTTAAATCCATCACACGCAGCGTTCTTCTTCCTGCGATATATGCCATCTTCGACCCATCAGGTGAATAGGTAGGCATATAATTGTCTTCATTGTTCTCTAGTACAGCTTGCTCTTCAATAAGTGTAGCCGCGTAGAAGAAAGGTTCTTCCTCCCTTACTTTCTCCGCTTTATAGATACTCCACTTACCATCTCTCTCGCTAGAATAAACAACACTCTTTCCATCAGCAGTGAAGGTTACAAATCGTTCTTGATACGGTGTATTCGTAATTCTTTTTGTGAATTTACCATCTGTTGATGTCACAAATACTTCGCCACGAGCAATAAAGGCAATCTCTTTTCCTGAAGGTGAAACCGCCATTTCTCTAACACCACCATTAATAGTAATGAAGCTATCTAAGTTCTTTTTCAGTGGCGTGCGGATGGTGATATCAACCTTCTTAGGTTTTTCACCTTCGCGCATTGTATAAAGTTCACCATCATAACTAAAGGAGAGAATTCCTCCTCCCATACTTAGAAAACGAACAGGATGAGTATCAAAATTGGTGAGTTGCTGATTCGTTGATGGGTTATCGATAGACAACTTGTGCACGTTAAAGCTTCCACTTTCTTCACTTAAGTAATACAGAGATTTTTCATCTGCACTATAGATTGGTTGACGATCTTCGCCTTCATATTTAGTAAGCATCTTGTGCTCACCATTTTTCATATCATAAATCCACAGATCACGAGTAATGGCAGATTCATGATGCTTTCTCCATTCATTTTCCCCACCTTTTTTATCGTGATATACCATCTTAGTACCTGCTCTATTCACTTGTACATATTCAGCAGGAACAGTAAATACTTGGTCTACACGGCCACCTTCAACAGGTACGCTATAAAGTTCTGGCTGTGATCCCGTTGGATATTGACGATGTGTTGCAAGGTCCTGTCGAACCGTTCCGAATAGGATATTTTTATCGTCATGGGTGAAGCTAAAAGGCGATTCATCATTCGAATGAAACGTTAAGCGCGTAGCCTCTCCGCCTTCAGCGTCAATAGTATAAATATCAAAATTGCCGTATCGGTCGGATGCAAAAGCAATTTTTTTACCGTCTTTGCTCCACACTGGCATGTAATCATGTGCTTCATGAAGAGTAAGTTGCTTCGCCTCTCCACCTTTCGAAGACACTGAATACAAGTCTCCTTTATAAGTGAAAACGATCGTATTTCCGTCAGGAGATATTGCAGAATAGCGCGCCCACTTCGGACTCACTTGAGCCATCCCTGCAATAGAAATCCCAATAAATAAAAATGATAGTAGAATTCTTTTCATAGATACCCGTATTAATTGTTTAGATAGGCTCGGAATGTATAAAATTTTGATATACCCTGTATAAATCACAGATATTTTTACATCTATTCGAAATCATTTGATAGCAGACTACACTTAGGCACAGCAAATTCATATTCTATCATATTAGTTGTAACATCAATTAGATTACTTAATCTATTGATGACTGAATCGCATATACACACTTTCCAATTAGATGTCCGCTAAAACATTTTTGCTGAGCTTTTTCATTTTCTTAACTCTTACAGCTTGCTCTGACACAGTGAAAATTGTTGGAGATAAAGAACCCGAAGGCGTGAATTATGCATTACGCTTTTACGGGAATGGGTCGGCAGCCCCAAACAAAGATCGGGTTAAAATTCAGATTGATAATCCTGATAATTCAGAAGCAGGCCCTGCTATTGATGTTGGTGCTGAAAACTTTACCATAGAGTTCTGGATGAAAGCCAGATGGCAAGAGAATACAGCTCCAACTACTTCATGTGGTTCTGGAAATGGATGGATCAATGGTAATATGATTTTAGATCGTGACCGATATTCTCAAAGTCGAGCTTACGGTATTTCACTCGCAAATGGCCGAATCGTATTTGGAGTCCGCGGCACCAACTTGGAGGAATACAGCCTATGTGGATCTACTTTTGTACTCGATAATCAGTGGCACCATATTTTAGTACAGCGTAGGCGATCAGATGGGATGATGTGGATTTTTATAGATGGACAGCTAGAATCACAGTACGAAGGTCCACTTGGTGATATCTCCTATCCCGACGATGGGGTTCCAGGAAACCATTGCAATGGTGCATGTATAAACAGCGATCCATATTTAGTTATTGGTGCAGAGAAACATGATGTAGGCCCTGAATATCCCGCTTATTCTGGTTGGATTGATGAACTTAGAATCTCAAATGCTTTAAGGTTTAATAGTACCTTTAATCGACCTTCTACGGAACTTACGGTGGATAATTATACAGTAGGCATGTTTCGGTTTAATGAAGGAACAGGAACTACTCTAAGTAATGAGAGCAAGATCGATTCCACCAATGGTGTGATTCATTATGGTGGGAGTCCAGCTGGACCAAAATGGGACCTGTCAACTATTCCTATTAGCAACGAATAATTAAAATTAATAACTTTTACTTAACTATTTGTTTTAGACAACCTATATTCGGCTAAAAACTATGAAAAGAACCGTTAACACCTTGCAATTAATAGGCTTGGCTTTACCCCATAAAACGGTAAATAGTAACGGACAATCAGGTATTGATTGCGGTGCACATTGGCAGAAATTTGAAACTGAGCAGATCCCATCACTTATTTCAAACAAGGTAAATGAAAGTATTATTGCAGTATATCACGATTATGAAAGTGATCACACTTCTCCATTTTCGTATTTCATTGGATGCTGGGTAGAAGAAGGCACTACTGTTCCCGAGGGATTAGATTCACTCCAAATTCCAGCTGGTATATATCATAAAGTCGAAGCTCAAGGAGTACTTCCTAATTGTATAGCTGAAGCTTGGCAAGAAATTTGGAATTCTGAGATCCCTAGAACTTATACCTATGACTTCGAAGTATATGACGATCGTAGCCAAAATTGGGAAAATGGAATCGTAGATATTTACTTATCCATTAAAGAATAAAGAAACTACCTAGGGTACCGAATGTTTTCAACCATCTCCTGCACATCTTCTGGAGGTACTGGATAGAACTTTTGGACCACAAGCGCCACTATTAGATTCACCAACATACCTAATGTTCCAATACCCTCTGGTGAAATACCGAACCACCAATTATCAGGGGTGTTGAGCTCTGGAAATGCCAACTTAAAATAGATGATGTAGGCCAAGGTGAATAAAATACCGGCTATCATTCCTGCTATAGCTCCTTCTTTATTCATCTTTTTATAAAAAATACCCAAAATGATAGCTGGGAAGAAAGAAGCCGCTGCTAAACCAAAGGCTATAGCCACTACTTGAGCAACAAAGCCAGGGGGATTAATGCCGAAGTAACCTGCCACTACAACCGCTACCGCCGCAGCTATTCGTGCATATCTCAATTCATCTTTATCAGAAATATCTTTATTCCATTGCTTCTTAATTAAGTCGTGTGAAACGGACGTTGAAATCACAAGCAACAACCCAGCTGCGGTAGATAATGCGGCCGCTAAACCACCTGCAGCAACTAAGGCTGCAACCCAAGCTGGTAATCCCGCAATTTCAGGATTAGCTAACACCATGATATCACGATCTACATAAAGCTCATTGGTATTATCTGTTCTCTGGTTTGTAATCATTACTTCGTTATGAGCCCCACGTCGAATAACTCCATTTTCTCGAATGATATCTGGGGTACCTTGAATGGCAGGTCCTGGTGCATAAGTGATTACTCCATCATCGTTTTTATCAACCCAATTCAGAAGTGCTGTCTCTTCCCAAGTGTTAAACCATTCTGGTAATTCTTGGTAGGGACGTTCACTTACCGTTTCAATTAAATTTGTTCGTGCAAAAACTGCGATTGCAGGTGCTGTGGTATATAAAATGGCTATAAAAATAAGCGCGTAACCTACCGATACTCGAGCATCTCTAACTTTGGGTACAGTAAAAAATCGAACAATAACATGTGGCAAACCTGCCGTTCCCACCATCAATGCTACCGTAATAAAGAATACATCTTGCATGCTTTTGGTGCCTTCGGTATAGGCCTCAAATCCGAGCTCGGTATGTAATTGATCTAATTTCTCTAGCAAGTATTGCCCAGATCCATCGGTTACTGTTGAACCAAACCCAATTTGAGGAATAGGGCTGCCCGTTAACTGCATCGAGATAAAGAATGCAGGAACCATGAATGCAAATATCAGCACACAATATTGAGCAACCTGTGTGTAAGTGATGCCTTTCATCCCTCCCAACACTGCATAGAAAAAGACGATGGCCATCCCAATTATAACTCCCCAAAAGATGTCTACTTCTAAAAATTTTGAAAAGACTAAACCAACCCCTCTCATTTGTCCTGCCACATAAGTGAATGACACTAATAAGGCACAAATAACAGCAACGGTACGCGCTTTATTCGAATAGTAGCGATCGCCTATAAAATCAGGAACAGTAAACTTACCGAACTTTCTAAGATACGGTGCAAGTAAAAGAGCTAAGAGCACATAACCACCCGTCCAACCCATCAGATAAACAGCGCCATCATATCCCATAAATGAGATAAGTCCAGCCATGGATAGAAATGAAGCTGCCGACATCCAATCGGCCGCAGTAGCCATACCATTAACTAGAGGCTTAACGGCTCCTTCGGCAACATAAAACTCACTTGTTGAAGCTGCTCTCGACCAAATTGCAATGCCGATGTATATCGCAAAAGTAATCCCAACAATGATATAGGTCCATAATTGCACATCCATTAGACATCCTCCTCATTTACGCCAAATTCTTTATCAAGGCGATTCATCAAATACACATACACGAAAATGAGGATCACAAATACATAAATAGATCCTTGTTGGGCAAACCAAAACCCTAGTTTAAATCCCCCCATTTGAAACTGGTTTAACCAAGGTGCCCACAGTATTCCAAAGCCATAGGATACCACAAACCAAATGCTCAATAGTATCCCCAAATACCTGAGATTCTTTTTCCAATATGCCCCTAAGTCTCTATTACTCATTCCCCTCCAATTATGTTCGTTAGAGTATGCAAGTTTTAAATGTTTGAAACAAATGGATCATAAAATCGCAAAAGTCGCGGTTTTGATTATCTTGAAACCATTGCGAGACTACTATTAATCTATAAGGGAAATAACTCTATTATGATCAAAAAGCACACGATCTTTTCTTTAGGCATTTTATTGTTTTCATTAAACATGCAAAATGCTACTGCGCAATCTAGTAATGCTACTAACTTCGAGGTTACAGCTGTATTCGTCGAAGAAGCGCCACAAATAGATGGGTATATCAATGACGACATCTGGAAGAATATTCAACCCATCACGAATTTCACTCAAGTTTGGCCAAATGATGGTTCACCAGCTACAGAAGAAACAGAAGTTCGGATTGCCTACGACCGTGACAACCTCTATTTCGCTTTCAAATTCTACGATAAAAACCCTGAACTTATACGAGCAAAGAACTTAGAACGTGGTGGGCGTAACGATCGTGACGACCATGCCTATATTGGCATCGATACCTATCAAGATGGGCGTAATGCATACCTCTTCGAAATGAATGCACTTGGCACCCAAGACGACGCCACCATCACTGATGAGCGTTTATCTATTGATAGCTTTTCTTGGGATGCTGTTTTTAGGAGCGAAACAGTAATTGATGACGATGGGTGGACACTCGAAGTATCCATTCCTTTTCGTCAACTTCGATTCCCTGAAGGCGATGAACTCGAATTTGGGCTTATGCTCTCTAGAACCATCAACCGTAAAAACGAACGGGTTCTTTGGCCAGCAATTGGTCTTGAGTATGGAAATTTCACTTCCCTAGCAGCCGTATCACAGTATGGAACTCTAAAGGGTTTAAAGAATATTCGACGCGGTAAAAACCTTGAAATCAAACCGTATGTAATTACTGGAGCTCAAGAAATACGACCTGATATTGAGTTCGAAGAAACCAATATAGATTACACCAAAGACTTAGGGGTTGATGTGAAATACGGCATATCCTCAAACCTCACGCTTGATATGACCGTTAATACCGATTTTGCACAAGTAGAATCAGATAACGTTCAGCTAAATCTTACTCGATTCAACTTATTTTTTCCTGAAAAGCGAGAGTTCTTCTTAGAACGCTCTGGCTTATTCGAACATGGTAACCTTAGATCTACTCAAACATTCTTTTCACGCCGAATTGGATTAAGAAATCAGATACTAGCTGGTGCACGAATGACTGGCCAAATTGGGGAATGGTCGATCGGTGCTTTGAATATCGAAACTGGGGATGGAATGAGAGACTTCCTTGGAAGTAATTCCCAAAATAATACGGTTATACGACTTCGTAATAACATTATGCCTAGAGCCACCGCTGGTGTGATCTTCACAAACCTCGAACAAAATAATAGCTATAACAGAGCTTTAGGCTTCGACACCCAATATCGATTTGGGAGCTCCAGTTTATTCAATGCTTGGTTCACAAATGTGTGGGACGACTTAAGTGCCTTAAATGATGCCGCCGGTCATGCTTCACTTCGAATTCGAAATGACTTGTATAATGGTCAGATTTCATATACCAATGTTGGCACCAATTATAGTCCAGCTCTTGGATTTGTTCGTCGCCGTGATATGCGTCAATATAACTTAAGAGCGGGTTACACTCCTTCTGTAGATTTCGAAGCTTTACCTAGTTTAAATAGAATGGGCTTCAATGCAGTTTATGACTATATAGAAGGCCAAGATGGGCAGAAACAAACTACTGAGCTCGAGTTTGAAACCACTATGGATTTCAGTACTAGAGATAGATTAACATTTGAATTTGAACGCAATTTCGATCGCCTTCAATCACCTTTCGACATCACCGAAGATGCTACCATACCTGCCGGCGATTACACCTTTAATGTGTATGAAATCAACGGTGAAACCGATAGTAGTCGACGATTATTCTTATTGGGTGGCTTTTCATTTGGCGACTTCTATAATGGTAAGCGTACTGATTACAGCGGTGGATTTGGGTTCCGTCAATCTCAGCACCTAACTCTTGAAGGAAACTTCCAGTATTCTAAAATCGACTTACCGGTAAACAATGGTGAGTTTGATGCCACTACCCTTTCCATGTCAGTATTAGGGGCTTTTAGTAGAAAACTCTTCACTAAAACTCTGATTCAATACGACAATTTCAGTAGAGACCTCCAAGCAAATATCCGAGTAGATTGGATTCATACTCCTGGCAGTGACCTCTTCTTTGTTTACAACACCTCATACCACATCACGGGTGATAATGAGAATACCTTTGATCCACGCAGAGATTTTATCATGAATGATCAGATTGCCATTCTTAAGTTAACTTATTTGATTCTACTATAATATGAGAATATGAACACCACTTGTAAAAGTACGAGTGGTGTTCATAAATTATTTAAACTTTAGGTTCATTATTAGTTTCTGGAAGTTTTGCTAGAGTAAAAGCACCAACAGCCATTACAAGATCTCTTACTGCTACATCCACATAATGCCATGTGAACAACAAACTTAATGCAATAGCAATTAACCAAGTCATAACAACAAAAGCTCCCTCCTTTACTTTATAAAAAACCAAAGCTCCTGCAACGACCTCAATTACTCCTACAATCATCATAAATGTTGATGCTTCAAAAGGAAGAATTTCAATAACTGACGGAGCCAAATAGTGTGTCCAATCTGTTATAATGTTGGTAAACTTATCCAAACCAGCCACTATAGGTACAGTCCCGTAAGTATATTTAAGGATAGATTTTATTTGAGTAGTATTTGAATTCATAATTATGTTGTTTAGAGTTCTGCATTAGTTAGCATTCACCCGTTAGATTGGAAAATTGAATTTCGGTTACAATTATTTGTAACCACTTTGCTGATATTTTATCTAATGTGAAAAAGACTTTATGAAAACACTTAGAATTCAAGATCACACTACTCACAACTTTTCAGATAATGAGATAATTAAACGGATTCTGAATGGAGAGAAAGAGCTCTACGAGATTCTCGTAAGGAGGAATAATCAAAAGCTGTTCAGAGTTTTAAGAGGTTATTTAAAGAATGAAATGGACGTTAAAGACGCCATGCAGGAAACTTATCTTAAAGCCTTCGAAAAGCTATACCAGTTTAAGCATGAATCAGAATTTTCTACCTGGTTAATCAGAATAGGAATCAATGAAGCCTTTGCCCAGCTAAATGCTTTCAAAAAAATATTTAAACTGATCGATCATTCTGTCTCAGTTTCATCCCAAAAACCTGCCATATCTCAACACATACAAGAACTTAATCCTGAAAGAAAAATGATTCAAAAAGAAGCTGTTCTATTACTGGAGAGAGCAGTTGATCAGCTTAAACCAAAATATCGAGTTCCTTACATCATGCAGGAAATCGAAGGAATGAGTGTTAAAGAGATTTCGCAATGTTTAGATATCACTGAGTCAAACGTAAAGGTTCGTGTATATCGAGCTCGTACTATGATAAAAGAGCATTTATTTGAACTGTCAATCGATCAAAATATTCTGGAATTTGGCTTCAATAAATGTGATGAAATCACTGAAAAAGTGATGATGGTAATTTTTGATAAATAAAGAATAAATACCATTCAGGGCTAAGCATTTAAACGTGAAGGTTTACTTTATGCCATTCTTAAACTCACGTATTTAATCATGTTATAATTGAATTGAGGTCTGGGCTTATAACAAGTTCAGGCCTCATTCACTTTTATCTATCTACCTTCCTTTTTGTGATAAGACCTGTCTGTTTCAATCACAGTTGTTTAAACAATATTTACTGACACAACGATTTTATTAACCCCACTTACAACACTATTAATTTTACACTTATCATTCTTTTTTAAGAAAATATTCAGTCAAAATTTAGTGCTATATCGTACAGTTTTGATAGCAGTGAATGGTTAACTTTTGCCTCACAAAAACCATTAAATAGCTGTTATAACAACTAATTACAATGATTCAGGATTACAAGAACTATACCGCCGAAGACTTCGAAGTTTGGAGTTTATTGGCATCGAGACAAAAAGAGAATTTACCCGGAAAAGCTCATCCTGAGTATTTGTATTGTTTAGAGCAACTATCCGATGTACTGAATGAAAAAGCGATACCGAAATTTGAAGAATTAAATGAAGCCCTACTTAAAGCCAATGGATTTACCATTACCGTAGTTCCTGGCTTGATTCCAGTGGAAGATTTCTTCCAACTACTAGCAGATAGAAAATTTAGTTCTTCTACATGGGTTCGTTCTAAAGAGCAATTGGAGTATTTAGAAGAGCCTGATATGTTTCATGATATCTTTGGCCATATCCCATTGTTGATGAATGAAGCTTATGCCGACTTCGTACAGAAAATGGGGGCCTTAGGGGTTCGTTTTATCGACAACGAAACCGTAGTTAAGCAACTTCAGAGATTGTATTGGTTTACCATCGAATTTGGCCTCATCAAAAACGGTGACAAAAATATGATTTATGGAGCTGGTATTATTTCATCATCGGGTGAAACGGACCACGTAATGAATGATGAAATCACCATTCATGATTATAATCTGGAGCAGATTATAAATACCGATTTTATTACTTCTGAAATTCAAACTCAGTACTTCGCTATTGAGTCGTTCGAACAACTCTTCAGTTCTATTGAAGAATACGAAGCTACTTTATTAGCTACTGTTTAAATCAAGGTTTCTGCGTTGTTCATCCACCAGGTGGGTTATCCGTCGGATGGTCCTTACAAGGAACTAGCTTCATTGCCCTATTTACCATCGGATGGATTGCCCATCCGGTGGTTTTTAATGTCTCTACCTTACTTAACTCTGCCCTATTCTATCCAGTGGGGCGTTGTTCATCCACCCGACGGGTTATCCGTCGGATGGTTCTTACAAGGAGTTAACTTCATTCACTTATTTACCGTCGGATGGTTCTACTAGGGAGTTAACTTCATTACCCACTTTCGAACAATAAAAAACCCCGACCGGCACTCAGCCAGTCAGGGTTTATCCTGTTCTCCATGAAAGAAAACTTATTACAGTAGATTGTTTAAGGGCTAGTTTATGCTATACCCTTCGCAAATGAGTTCAATACTTAAGAACAACCAGAAGTTGATCCACAAGTAATACACTTCATACAAGTTCCGTTACGAACCATGGTCATACTACCACACTCAGGACAGGCATCACCTGTGTATCCCAATTGTTTGGCTTTAGCATAATCGGTTTCGTAGCTCGAACCTTTTTCACTCGCTGCTTCTGTAGCTGTTGCATCCGCAGATGGTGTTGCCACCGTTGCTGGAGTAGGCTCAGTTACAGGCGCTGGAGCAGTAGCCGTCTTAGTTTCAACAACTTCGCCGCCCGGAGTAGGACGAAGATCTCTAGTTGTAATTTGATCTGATGGTACATGTGCTAAGTCTTCTCTACCTAGGTATGCAACCGCAAGCTCACGGAAGATATAGTCAATAACAGAGGTACTCATCTTTACATGTGGATTACCCGTAACCATACCACTTGGCTCGAATTTAGTGAATACAAAAGCATCCACGAATTCTTCTAGTGGCACACCATGTTGTAATCCCAAGGAAATGGAAATAGCGAAGCAATTAAGGAGACTTCTGAACGCGGCTCCTTCACGGTGCATATCAATAAAGATTTCACCAAGCTGGCCATTTTCGTATTCACCTGTTCTTAGGTAAACACTTTGTCCACCAATTTTCACTTTCTGTGTATACCCTTCTCTACGGAATGGTAGGCGTTGACGACGAGCTACATATTTATGAATAATACGCTCTGCTACTTCTACCACTTTATCCTGTGCAGCCATAGTAGGTGCATCAATTTCCTCTTCATCCTCTAGTTCTTCGAATACATCCGCTAAACTATTGAGAGGCTGGCTTAATTTAGAACCATCACGATAAAGAGCATTTGCTTTCAACATCATCTCCCATGAAAGCATATAGGCATCTTTCATGTCCTCTATAGTCGCTTCATTTGGAAGGTTAATGGTTTTCGAAATTGCTCCAGATAGGAATGGTTGTGCAGCCGCCATCATTCGAATATGACCACGTGCTGAAATGTAACGAGTACCTGTTCTGCCACACTTGTTGGCACAATCGAATACAGGTAAATGCTCATCCTTTAAGAATGGCGCACCTTCCACTGTCATTGTACCACAAACATAATCGTTAGCTTCCTGAATCTGCTCACGGCTAAAGCCTAAGAATCGTAACATATCGAAGGATACATCACTCAACTGCTCTTCAGAAATTCCAAGCACATCCTTACAGAAGTCTTCACCGAGGGTCCATTGATTGAATGCGAACTTGATATCAAAACTACTTGGTAGTGCCGCTTCAATTGCTTCAAGCTTATCCTCTGTAAAGCCTTTTTCTTTTAAGCTTACAGGGTTTACATGCGGGCAGCCTTCTAGAGTACCCGCCCCTTTTGCGTAGTCGATAATAGCTTTTGATTCTTTAGCGCTGTAACCCAAAGTCTTAAGTGCTTTTGGTACACTTTGGTTGATGATTTTGAAGTAACCACCACCTGCTAACTTCTTGAACTTCACAAGTGCGAAGTCAGGTTCTACCCCTGTAGTATCGCAATCCATTACTAAACCGATGGTACCTGTAGGTGCAAGTACGGTTACTTGTGCGTTACGATATCCGTTCTTTTCACCTAGTTCAACCGCACGATCTGCATTTTCACGGGCCGCTTTCAGTAAGTAATCTGGGCAGATGGTTGCATCAATACCCATTGGTTTCACAGTAAGGCCTTCATATTCAGAAGGATCCGCATTGTAGGCCGCACGCTTATGATTACGCAATACACGTAACATGTGCTCTCTATTTTTCTTGAATCCTTTGAATGGCCCTAATTCACCAGCCATCTCAGCACTCGTTTCGTACGACTGCATGTGCATGATGGCCGTAATAGCACCTGCTGTAGCGGTTCCCTCATCGCTATCATAAGGTAATCCTTGAACCATTAGCGCTGCTCCGATATTTGCGTAGCCAAGACCTAATGTTCTAAATACGTACGAAAGCTCAGCGATTTCTTTCGATGGGAATTGAGCCATCAATACTGAAATCTCAAGAACAACTGTCCAAATTCTAGATGCATATCGGATAGACTCTACATCAAAGGTTGTGCATTCTTCATCCTTGAAATACTTCATCAAGTTTAATGAAGCCAAATTACACGCGGTGTTATCTAAGAACATATACTCAGAGCAAGGGTTACTTGCTTTGATCTCGCCATCTTCAGGGCATGTATGCCATTCATTGATGGTATCGTGGTACTGAGTACCTGGATCAGCTGAAGCCCAAGCTGCATTTGCAATCTGATCCCATAGATCGTTTGCTTCTAGCACCTTGCATGGATCTGGCTCACGGCCTTCTTTCTTAGCATTCGCTTTTTCAACTCTCCAATAAAGATTCCATTGGCCATTCTCTTTAACCGCTTTCATGAAATCGTTAGGCACACGAACAGAGTTATTCGAATTCTGACCTGCTACCGTAGCATAAGCCTCTGAATTCCAATCTGTATCGTATGTTTCAAATTCTAGATCAGTTACTCCTTGAGCAGCTAACTGAATTACACGCTCGATATAGTTAAGCGGTACTTGATCACGCTTAGCCTGGCGAATTACTTTTCCAAGATCTTTATTCTTTAGGGGGTCTCTACTTACAGCCCCGTTGAACGTTCTACCTTCAATCTCAACCGGTGTATGGCAAAGCTTGATGATTTCCTTAAGATGCTTTTCAGTGATTTTAGAGCCCGACACCAACGCCGCTACTTTCTGCTCTTCTTTCACTTTCCAATTTATGTACTCCTCAATATCTGGGTGATCTAAATCTAAAGTTACCATCTTCGCCGCACGACGAGTGGTTCCACCAGATTTAATAGCACCAGCGGCACGGTCACCAATTTTTAAGAAACTCATTAGTCCTGATGAACGACCACCACCACTTAACGGCTCATTAGATCCACGGATATTCGAGAAATTACTACCAGTACCAGAACCATACTTGAATAAACGGGCTTCACGCACCCATAAATCCATGATACCGCCTTCATTTACTAAATCATCATCCACGCTTTGAATGAAACATGCATGTGGCTGTGGATGGGTATACGAATCTTTACTCTTCGTAAGCTTACCCGTTTTAGCATCTACGTAATAATGACCTTGAGCAGGACCATTAATTCCGTATGCCCAATGTAAGCCTGTGTTAAACCACTGTGGACTATTCGGAGCTGCCATTTGATTCGCTAACATGTAACATAATTCCTCATAGAAAACACGCGCATCTTCTTCTGAGTTAAAATAATCATGTTTCCATCCCCAATACGTCCAACAACCCGCTAACCTGTTAAACACTTGACGGCTATCTACCTCATGTGTATATCGTTCTGATGGGTCAATATCCTTTAACGCTTTTTCGTCCGCTTCAGATCGCTGTAGCCATTTCGGCACACCCTTTTCAGCAACCTTTTTTAGTTTCACAGGTACGCCCGCTTTCCTGAAATATTTCTGGGCTATAATATCTGTTGCTACTTGCGACCAGCTTTCGGGTACCTGCACATTTTCCATGTGAAATACCTGTGAACCATCAGGATTCTTAATCTCCGATGTTCTGGATACAAAGTTCATTGAATCGAATGGGGTTTCCCAGTCTGACTGGGTGTAAAAGCGCGTGAATTTCATTAGCTACTCCGGTTATCTTAGTAATTTTTCGTAGAGCGTTTGCACAGGATAAAAACCCATTGGCGGGAGCTGCTTTTCCCTTTGAAGTGAAAATAAATATATACGAGTGGTCGGGAGTGAGCAAGTAAAATATCAATTACTTTTCCACAATTACCAACACTTATCCACAATTAAAATCGCACTATTTTCGCTCTCTATAAATGAAGATAAAATATTAGCTATTAAATTATATTTTCATTGATGTAATATTTTATTCAAACCCTCAAAACCCTTTAAATTAATAGCATACACGAATAGAACGAGAATTATATTATCTCAAAAGTTATCCACATTCGTATTTGTAAATCATTAACAAATCACATTTTTATAGTATATATTTTTATACTATATAAACAATTATTGCATCTACAAAAACCTTCAATCTCAGGCTATATCATGCCCGTAAATAATGTTTGTAAAAACCCTCTTATCACCTGCTTTTCAAACGCTATTTATTTCTTCCTACATCTTAAAGTGATGAAATATCGAATGAACAAATGAGTAAATACCTGAGGAATACATCCCCAATATAGAGGGGTACTAGGTTTAGCAATTTATTGGGCTCACTACCCCATCCCACGAATGTGGATAACTTTAAGTCCATCCATTTGCAACGATTTCAACAAAAATAGTTTTATATAGATTATCCATCTAATCGTCTTGATTCTTCGTAATTACTCATTAGACACTCAACCCACATATTTCTATGAAATTCTTATCTACCATTTTGTTTGCCATACTGCTTAGCACCTCTGTGCAAGCTCAAGATGAAATTCGCATTCCAATTACTAGCTTCAACCCTGCAAACTTCGACAATGATGCTGATTCAAATGAATGGGAACGCTTAACCCTTCCGAAGAAAGATTGGACCGAGTACACCTTAGTTAAAGATGCCGATAAACCTCACATTAAAGCCGTGAGTACTAATAGTGCTTCAGGTTGGATGTACGTAGTAGATATTGACCCAGCGGAATATCCTATCATTGAATGGGAATGGAAAATAGATGGTGTACTTGAAAATGGTGATATGACCCAAAAAGATGGTGACGACTACCCAGCTCGAATCTACATTACTTTCGATTACAGCCGACGTGATCTGCCATTGGGCGAGCGTATTAAATATGGAGCGATGAAAACATTCACAAGCTTCAATATCCCCCTTCGTTCTTTGAACTACGTTTGGGCTAACAAAGCTTCCATTGGTGAGATTCAAGAAAATGTATTTACCAATTGGGTAAATATGGTTGTGAAGGAAAGTGGCAATGACAAAGCTGGTACCTGGGTGAAAGCCTCAGCTAATCTATACGATGATTACCTATCGGCATTTGATGAAAAACCTAAAAATATAACTGGTATTGCCATCATGACGGATTCGGACAATTCGAAAGGTTCAGCAACTGCGTATTACGGAGACATCATCCTGCGTCGACTTCCTATTGAAGATTAATACTTACACAAAATTAAATACATAGTCCGTTTACCCAGTACTTTTTATCGTACTTGTAGATTGAAATTGTAACATCTTTTTGAGTGAACCGTCAAAGCCACAAAAGTTCACACAATCAATAAGACTTCAATCATGAGAACAAAAGCCATAGGGATACTCCTAGCAAGCTCCTTTCTACTAATCACAGCTTGCAACAACAACGAAGGCAATGAAAACCAAAACAACGATCAAGATTCAACACTAGTCGTTCCCGTTGAAGCAGCTACAGTTCTAAAGGGTGACATCTCCGCTTATTACTCAAATACAGCCACACTCGAAGCAGAACAAGAAGCCACAGTTGTAGCAAAAGTTCGTGGGGTAATCCAAGAAATTTTAGTTGAAGAAGGCCACCGTGTTAAAGCAGGACAAGTTTTAGCCAGAATTGAAGGTGAGCAATATCGCATTGAAGCCGAACGAGCTAAATCTACCATGGATCGTTTAAATAACGATTACAAACGAAGTAAAGAGCTTTATGAAAAAGGGGCAATTTCTGTAGAAGAATACGATAACAAAAGATTCGAATATGAAGCCCAACGTGCTGCCTATGAACTGGCTAAATTAAACGAAGAGTACACGGCTATAAAATCACCTATTGATGGAGTGATCTCTGAACGTTTTATCAAAGTTGGTAATATGATTGGTACCGACCAAGATGTATTTAAAGTAACTGATTTCGACCCACTCCAAGCCATACTCTACATCCCTGAACACGAGATGGCTAAGATAGATCAAGGGCAGCCAGCTGAACTTAAAGCAGACGCACTGCCTAACCAAGTTTTTAAAGGACATGTTGAACGCATCAGCCCTATCGTTGACCCTACAACAGGTACTTTTAAAGTGACGGTAGTAATCGATGAAAAGAACAGTAAGCTAAAGCCTGGTATGTTTGGGCGCATCAAGATTGTTTACGACACCCATACCGCTACTCACATGATTCCTAAGGTTGCGGTTATTTCAGAAGATGAGAACCAATCTGTTTTCGTAATCAAAGATTCCACAGCCTACCGAAAAATTATTAAGACAGGCTACGTGAACGGACAAAACATTGAAGTTATTGAAGGACTCGAAGAAGGAGAAATTATTGTAACTACTGGCCAAGGCAGTTTAAAAGACAGCACTAAAGTAAATGTAGTTCGTAGCTAAGCGGAGATAGAAAATGAAACTCATAGATTTCTCCGTTAAAAGAAAAGTAACGATTTCGATGTTTACAGTAGCCATACTGTTGTTTGGAATCGTATCTCTTACACGCTTGAATGTAAACCTTCTTCCTGATCTCAGCTATCCTACCCTTACTATTCGCACTGAATTTGAAGGAGCGGCTCCTCTTGAAGTCGAAAATTTAATTAGCAAACCTATTGAAGAAGCGGTAGGTGTGGTTAAAGGGGTAAAACTTGTTCGTTCGATTTCTAGACCGGGGCAATCGGACGTGGTACTCGAATTTGATTGGGGTACGAATATGGACATCGCAAACTTAGATGTGATCAGTAAACTTGATGCCATTCAATTGCCTCTTCAAGCAAAAAAGCCTGTCACCCTACGATTCGATCCTACTTTAGATCCTATCATTCGATATGCTATTTATTATGAAGGTGCTTCACCCGATCAAAACACACCTGTTCAACTCACTTCAGCCCAAGACATTGATGACCCGTCTACCATTGCACGGCTCAAGCAACTTCGTATTCTTTCCGATGAGTTAATAAAGAAAAACTTAGAAGCGTCGCTTGGAGTGGCTTCTGTAAAAATTAGTGGTGGTTTAGAAGATGAGATCCAAGTTAACATCGATCAACAACGTCTTGCTTACCTAAACATACCGATAGAAAGCATTAATCAAATCCTTGCAGCAGAGAATGTTAACCTTTCTGGGGGGCGTCTTCAGGAAGGCACTCAGCAGTATTTAGTTCGTACTCTCAACGAATTCCAAGATGTGGATCAAATCCGTAATGTGGTTATCACGCGCAGGGCAAATAACACCATCTATTTAAAAGATATTGCCGAAGTACGTCAAGGTTATAAAGAACGAGAAGCTATTACTCGACTTGATGGACGTGAAGCTGTGGAGATCGCTATATACAAAGAAGGCGATGCCAATACTGTTGCCGTGGCTGAGTCTGTTGAAGGACGCATTGAATCAATTCGCAACGACCTACCTACTGGCTACAAACTGGAGAAGATTTATGATCAATCGATCTTCATAGCCTCCGCGGTTAATGAAGTAAAAAACGCTGGAATAATTGGTGGTATACTGGCTGTTCTAGTACTCTACTTTTTCTTGAGAAGCTTTTGGACAACGGTAATCATTTCCGTTTCAATACCTGTTTCTATTATCGCCACTTTCAATTTGATGTATAGCAACGACATCACCTTGAACATTATGTCGCTTGGCGGCATTGCTCTGGGTATTGGTATGCTGGTTGATAACTCTATTGTTGTGTTGGAGAATATCGCACGGCATGTGGAAATGGGTAAATCAAAATTACAAGCCGCTCGTGATGGAGCCAGTGAAGTTGGAACAGCTGTAATTGCTTCAACCCTCACAACCGTCGCCGTATTCTTCCCACTAGTATTCGTGGATGGAATTGCAGGGCAACTATTTAGGGATCAGGCTTTAACAGTTACCTTTTCATTAATCGCTTCACTGATCGTTGCGGTTACCCTGATTCCGATGATGTCGTCTCTTGGTGATAAAGACGAAGATGTTGAACCACTCGATTTAAAAAAGCCTGAGACCGAACTAGGAAATACCCTTCGAAATGTTCGAATGAATGCCTTTTATACCGCTCCAACTCAAATCACAAAGTTGATACGAAAGCTGTTTTCTGGGATCGGTAAACTATTTGGTTTAATATTATCTCCCTTTGTATGGTTATTTGATGAATTTTATAAACTGACTGAAAAGGTCTATTTAAAATTATTAAACAGCGCACTTCACCATAAAGCAATTGTATTACTTATTGCAGTGGGGACGTTTGCTGGTTCCATCTTATTAGTACCAAAAATTGGAATTGAGCTTATTCCTCAGTTATCACAGGGTGAGTTTAAAGTAGAGTTTAAACTGCCTCCGGGAACTCCTATCGAACAAACGGATGCGGCTTTAAAAAGTGTACAACTAGCAACACGCTCTAAAGACAATGTGAATTCTACATTTGCCGTTGCTGGCACAGGGAATCGTATGGATGCCAATCCTGATCAAGGCGGTGAAAATTGGGGGGAGTTAAATGTGCTATTGACATCGGGCTCTAACTCGGATGCTGAAGAATCAGTGATGGATGCAATGCGTACTTCACTACAACAAGTACCTGGGCTTCAATATAAATTTGCGCGTCCTTCTCTATTCTCATTCAAAACACCTGTTGAAGTTGAAATTTCGGGCTACGACATCGATAAGCTAAAGCAAGTAAGCGATGAATTAGCTCGAAAAATGAATAAGGATGATCGATTCGCAGATGTTAAAAACACCATGGAAATGGGAAGTCCTGAGCTACAGATTTTATTTGACCGTGACCGCGCTGCAGCACTTGGACTACAAGTAAATGAAGTGGCTCAACGAATAGTAAACAACGTTCGTGGTGATATTGCAACAAGGTATTCATGGAGAGACCGTAAGATTGACGTACTAGTTCGTGCTCGAGAAGAAGACCGTTCTTCCATTCAAGAAATCAACGAACTAATTATTAATCCTAATGCGGAACGTCCTATCCCACTTAGTGCAATCGCTGAAGTGAAAGTGACCAATGGTCCCGGTGAAATACGACGAATCAATCAACAACGAGTAGCTCTTATAACGGCTAACCTCAACTATGGTGATTTAGGCGAAGCTGCAAACACAGTTGAATCGATTATATCAGAAACGACTATGCCAACGGGCATATTCGCTCGTGTAGCCGGTCAGAATCAGGAAATGGACGAATCATTTAAATCACTCCTGTTTGCCTTATCACTTGCCGTGTTCTTAGTGTACTTAGTAATGGCTTCTCAGTTTGAATCTCTACTCCACCCCTTTATCATCTTATTTACTATTCCCTTAGCATTGGTGGGGGCAATATTAGCCTTATTCATCACAGGTACTACCATAAGTGTTGTGGTGTTTATTGGTTTGATATTACTTGCCGGTATTGTGGTGAATAACGCGATTGTCCTCATCGATTTGATTAATCAATTACGTGAACGAGGATTAGATAAGTATGAAGCGATCATGGAAGGTGGTAAGTCGAGATTAAGACCTATTCTGATGACCACACTTACAACAACACTTGGGTTACTTCCTCTAGCTATTGGTTTTGGAGATGGAGCTGAACTTCGAGCCCCAATGGGTATTACTGTAATTGGCGGATTGTTAGTGTCTACCCTTCTAACTCTTGTGGTAATTCCAGTTATGTATTCTATCATGGATAGAAAGAAATATGTAACGAAGTCTGAAATCTCAAAAGGTTGATACTATGAGTTTACCTGAGATTTCTATTAAGCGACCTATTACCACCATCATGATCTTTGTGAGTTTAGTGGTGGTTGGGCTTATAGCTACACGCTTAGTTCCGCTCGAATACTTCCCAGATATCACATTTCCTGGGGCGTCTATTAATTTCACCTACCCTAATTCTTCCCCAGAGGAAATAGAAGAACGGATTGTTCGACCTATCGAAGAAGCTGTAGCTACCATTAGTGGTGTTGAGCGGATTAATTCTGGATCCGGGGAAGCAGATGGAAATGTAACGGTCCAATTCAAGCAAGGCACCGACATCGATTTAAAAGCCATCGAATTAAAGGAAAAAATTGAAAGCGTTCGCAATCAATTACCAGATGACTTTGAATACTACCAGATCTTCAAATTTCAAGACGGAGGTGGTAACACATTGCAGTTGCGTATCTCCAGTGAAAGAGATTTATCGAATGCTTACGACTTATTAAACCGTAACCTCAAGCAGCGTATTGAGCGTTTAGACGGGGTAGGACAAGTAACCTTATATGGAGTTGAGAAAAAGGAAATACGAATCGAGCTCCTAGCCGATCGTTTATTGCAATACAACGTAGATATTAACCAGTTATCTAGTAGGCTTAATCAAGCCAATTTTTCCATTTCAGCAGGTAAAATCAGTGACTCTGGACTTCGATACAATGTTCGTCCAATTGGGGAGCTCACAACTGTTGAGGATTTCGAGAATCTAATCATAGGCGATAATAATCTTCGAGTAAAAGACATTGCTCAAGTATCCTATTCCTCACCTACTCGTCAATATGCGCGCCATTTAGATCAAAAATATGCTATCGGTTTGGATATTGTTAAGGAGTCGTCGGCAAACACCGTAGCTACTGTAGAACGTGTTCTAAAGGAAATAGACATCATAAATGAACTCCCTGAGATGCAAGGTATTCAAATTTATGAGATGAATAATCAAGCGGAAGGAATCTTAAGTTCTCTGCGTGAATTATTTAATGCGGGTGTTCTTGGGGCTTGTCTTTCCATCTTTGTACTCTATTTCTTCTTGCGACAATTTACTTCAACCATGATTGTTGCTACGGCAGTCCCCTTTTCACTTATCGTTACTTTAGGCTTCTTTTACTTCTTAAATATCTCTTTAAATATTTTGTCGATGATGGGCTTAATGCTCGCAGTGGGGATGTTAGTAGATAACGCGGTTGTAGTAACGGAGAATATTCATCGATATCAACGCAAAGGTTTAAGTCCAAAAGACGCAGCTATATTTGGAGCCAAGGAAGTAAGTATAGCAGTAACTGCAGGTACATTCACATCCGTTGTGGTGTTCCTGCCCAATGTGATTAATGAAAGCTTTATAAAGCAACATATGTATTATATAGGGATGCCAATTATGATTTCATTGGTGTCATCTTTAATCATTTCTTTGACGATCATCCCTCTTCTTTCCTCAAAAATTAAACCCCAAACAAAAGAAAGAAAGAGAACGGTTGTTGATCGATTATCAGATCACTATGCTAAGTTCTTAAAGAAATTCATCTCCAATAGATGGATTTCTACCATCAGTATTATACTGCTATTTCTAAGTGTTATTATCCCTGCTGGGTTTATGAGTTTTGACATGTTCCCCGACACGGAAGAAAGGGAAATTGATTTGGCTTATAACTTAAACAGTGCCTATTCCTTAGATCGTGTTAAAGTAGCGGTAGATAAAGTAGAAGCCTATCTCTACGAGCATCAAGAAGAATTCGATATTGAATCAGTGTATACATATTACACACCCGATTTTGCCTTGTCTACCATTATCCTAGTGGAAGAAAAAGAGGCCACAAAATCAGTTCAGGATGTTAAAAAAGCAGTAGAAGCCAATCTTCCTACCATTCCAATTGGCGACCCTTCTTTTGAATTCAGAAGTCGTAGTGGCAACCCCGCTGTTCGAGTGTTTGTTCAGGGTGAGTCGATGGATGTTCTAGCTGAATTAGCCGATCAAGTTGAATGGCGTATGAGCCAATTAGAAGGATTCGCATCGGTTAAATCTGAAGCAGAATTAGGTAAAGATGAGGTACGTCTTAAAATTGATCATGAACGCGCCCGAAATTATGGACTCACATCACAAACAGTAGCACGATCGGTATCCAATGCAGTACGTGGACAAAACCTCCGTAGAGTTCGAGGTGAGAATTCAGAAATAAATGTAGTGCTTGCTCTTCAAAATGTAGACAAACAAAGTGTGGAAGACCTCAAGGAACTACCTATTACAACCGACGATAATGAAACCGTAAAGCTCTCCTCTCTTGCCGAGTTTACCCAAACCAAAGGTCCAGGCCGAATATTCCGTGAAAACAGAAAAACAGCCTTAGGCATTACCATTAATTTGGCGGAAGGCACTACCATCGATGATGCTAGAGAAAGTATTTCTCAAGTTATGAACCAAATCGTATATCCTGCGGGCTATGCTTGGAGCTATGGACGTAGTTTTAGCAACGACGACGAAGCCCTTGGCACCATGCTTTTCAATATCGCCGTAGCTTTCTTTCTCATTTACCTTGTAATGGCAGCTCTTTTCGAATCGCTACTCTACCCTACCAGTGTTCTCGCATGTATCTTTTATGGCATCATAGGCATCCTCTGGTTCTTTTTAATAACGGGTACTACTTTCGATCTAATGGCTATGATCGGGATCCTTATTCTGATGGGTATAGTGGTGAACAATGGAATTGTACTCATAGATCACATCATTCATCTTCGATCTGAGGGCATGAGTAGAACGGAAGCCGTGGTTCAGGGTGGAAAAGACCGAATGCGTCCTATCTTGATGACAGCAGGAACTACCGTACTTGGATTAATTCCACTTTGTATAGGAACAACACAAATTGGTGGAGATGGCCCTCCCTATTTCCCAATGGCTCGTGCAATTGTTGGTGGCTTAACTTTTTCAACCATAGTTAGCCTAATCGTACTTCCTTCCATATATATTATTCTTGATGATATAAGTTTATGGTCGAAGCGAATTTCAAAAGCCTCCGCTATTAAGAATTAACTTTGGAGGCTTATTTGCTTACTTTGAAAACAAAAAGTGCCACAAACAACGATCTATTCTGAGAGCTTTAATATTCGCGCTAGCGAAGTGGATAATGATAGCGACATCACCATTGCTGCTATTTGTGAACTCTTCCAAGAAGTAGCTGGAAATCATGCCTTACAGCTAAATTTCGACATCACAGATCTACATAAACAAGGGCTAACTTGGGTGTTGCATCGCATGGATATCCAAGTAAAATCCTTTCCCAAATGGCGCCAAAAAGTGACTATTGAAACTTGGCCTGCTGCAGGCGATGGACTCCGAGCTTATCGTAATTATAGAATTCTAGATGAGGATCAAAATGAGTTAGTGGTATGCCTCAGTTATTGGATGATAATTAATCTCAAAACTCGTAGGCCCACAAGAATGACGGAAGAGATTCTAAATACACGATTTTCAGATCGGGATCATACTCTACCCATTAAAAGCAGCAAAATTTCCAAACTCACCAATGTGGATGCTTCCAAGCGGATTGTGGTTAGAAAGTCTGACTTAGATATGAACCAGCATGTGAACAACGCTCGTTACATGGAATGGCTTATAGAGGCCTTACCTGCTTCCTACAATCAAAAGCCAACGGGTGTCGACATCGTATTCCTCCGTGAAAGTATCTACGGCGATACCCTAACCTCTAGTGTACAGCAGCAGGAAAAGCATACTTTACATACATTGGTCAACCAAAAGGATGAAATCGTAGCCCAAGCTGAGTTTTATTATTAATCTAACTCGGGCTTAAGATAACTCCCTTATTTAGCGTCCCAATCAGGAGCGAAATCAGGCGTTACAATTCTTCGGTCTTTTTGCAGTTCATCGATGGCATAGAAGTCATCATCGTCTAAGACGAAGTCATATATATCAAGATTAGCTTCCATATGCTCTCTGCTAGATGCCTTTGGAATCACCACCACTTGCTCTTGCTCTATTAACCAGCGTAGGGCTATTTGAGCGGGCGATTTACCATACTTCTCACCTAGTTCAATAAGAAGTGGATTGGTCAGTACTTCCCCTTGTCCTAATGGACTATAAGCAGTCACCATAAGGTCGTGGTCGGCTGCATACTCCAGCAATTCAAACTGTCCAAGTAATGGGTGGTATTCTACCTGATTGCAAAATATTGGAGCGGCCAATTCCTCATTTACTTCTTTCAAATGTCTCATAGGGAAATTACTTACCCCAATGTTCAATGCTTTTCCTTGATCTCGAATTGAAAGCATGGCTTCGATAGTCTTTTCGATATCCACATCTGGATTGGGCCAGTGAATGAGAAGTAAATCTAAATAAGGTACGTCTAAATCTTGGAGTGAACGCTCTGTAGATTTTATTACATCATCCGGCTCCATATTAGTAAGCCATATTTTTGTAGTAATAAAAAGCTCATCTCTTTTCACATGCGCCGCCTTTATGGCTTGTCCAACTTCTCTCTCATTCTTATACGCTTGGGCGGTATCAATATGCCGGTAGCCTAGGTTTAAGGCTAATTTTACGGCTTGTTCACATTCTTTCCCGATTAATTTAAATGTACCAAAGCCGATTTCGGGAACATCGATACCTTGAATATTCTTGGTGACCATTGTTGGTTAAAACTGTTTTACTTTTAAGTTATAATTGTATGAGTTAATCTGAAGTTAGACTTCTAAATTCTTATTTAACTAAGGTCATTTTTCTTGTCATAACCTTGTTACCTACCTCGAGTTGATATATATACATTCCACTCGGCATATCCGTTGCATCCCATTCCACTGAATGTTCCCCCTGTGATAGGGTAGTTTGAACAAGAGTGGCAACAGGCTGTCCCACTATATTGAACACGGAAAGCTTAACTTCGCTCGTCTCCAGTAAATAAAATGAAATATTGGTAGTTGGGTTAAAAGGATTCGGATAATTCTGGTATAACTCAATATCCGTAGGAATATCCTCAACGCCTTCAGTGGCTACAAGAGACTCTGGGATTACTTTAATTCTAAATCTATCCTCTGTTGAAGGGAAACTTAATTCTTGCGTACTCGAAGTATTTTCATTGAAATAATCGAAATCCACATCCCAATCACTTGTCAGCTCGTAAACTCTATCTGTTTCCATGTCCTCTAACACTATCACCCAACCCGTTGGGATGTCCTCCCATTGCTGCACACTCAGGGTAAACTCTCCTTCTTCTGTTGAAATCATTTTCAGTGGTAAATTCACAACATTCGATAACGAGGTCGACACATGGAACTTCTCGTAGTGTTTCAAATTCGGATTCATGGTCAAGGCTAAGCCTCTAAATGAGTTTACATAGAGGTCTTTATATAATGCGATAGATTCTACATTCGCAGATACTTCATCATTATCTGTAAATAGTATTTCTACTGATGCACTATTCCGCCCATCGTTTAGCAGTAAGCTAAACCCACGCATATCCTCTTCTACTTCAGTTACCGTAGAATTATTCAGCCCATCTACACTTAGCCTTAATGTTTGAGCTTCAATATTTTCATTTAAACCGATCCAAAAAGCACGATTTGAAGCAATTACATCATTGTTATGCAAAGATTTTATGCCATTAAAATTTGATGTACTGATAAACACTTGTGGTGTGTAATTAAGACCTAATTCTTCTTTCAATTGAGATTGTAACCATTGAACTGATATAGCCTTATTTGAATTATTTACCACATAATTCAACCCTTCAAGTTCAGTGATTATTCCGTCACTATTTCTATCCGTTGTTGAAAGCTTAAGTTCCAAGTTCTCATTTAAAACCTGCTTCGCTTTATCACTACTTAGCTTCGAACTTAACTCTTCCGATAAATAACCAATCCCAAAGTCTCCATCACTTAAAGATTGGTTATTATCAGAGAGTGAGACAAACTTCCCTCGAGTCTGATCCCATGTATAAAAATCATTCACATTACTTAACTCTTTCAATTGCTCAGCAGTTAACACTCTCCAGCCCGGACTGAAGAAACTAGATGCACTTGCTGAGCTATTTAAATCAGGAGTTGATTGATTCGTAGTGTTGTTCGCTAAAATTTCTTTACTGGCGGATTGAATTTCTTGCCTCTCATCTTTATTTGATCGAAGCCTTACACTACTAACACGCTTACTGTTTGAATTAATAAGCTGGATGGTACCCTCATCATAAATCAGCCCTCTGTCTGTATCATCAAGCTCAAAGTAGATGTTTGAAAGGGATTGCAAGTCTGCATTACCTTCTTCAAATACCAGAAGCGTTTCCCCGATTTCAAGGATGCTATTTTTTGGTATCACAAAGTGATGATCGCCATTAATGATATCCCAATTTGAAATGTTAATCGCTTTTCGCTCGAGGTTATGCAACAATAGCACGGATCTATCTCGGTCTTCAACCACTTCCATCTTCATAGTAGGAATTTCATCATCCGTAACTAATACTGTATGGCTTATATAATCTCCGAATTGACCATGACTTAAATTTCTAAGTGTGAAAATGCCACTTTCCACTCCTTCGTACTCATCATCATTTTCTAGAGGCACTTCTATTTCATAAACCGCATTGCCCACCAAACCTGTGAAATTCACTTCTGTTGAGAAATAGTCTTTAATCTCTTCTCTACTGATTGAGCTATTGGTTGAATCAAATACTACATCAACCGTGAGTTTAGACCCATCATGTTCGTAGATAGCAACATTTAGAGTCGCTTTTTTATCGGTTTCTTTAGCTGTAGATAGGTTCTGATCAAATAGAATAACTGGTGGCTTCAATAAATTGAATGTAGTTCCAAAGCCAACAAAACTTCTTTCGTCGTTTCCTCTCCAATTTCCTCTGTTACCAACAAAGCTTAGTAACATATCTGCAGTACCACTTGCACCATGACGAATGAAGTACTGGTAATTATCTGCTGTTCCTAAAGCTAGTATAGTTCTAGGATTTTCGGCGAGTACCTTAGGGATTCCAGATCCATAAAAATCTTGTAAAGGCTCCCCCCATCCAATCCCAAATAAGAAACGATGAATTTGGTCATCTTTTTGGTACAGAAATACTCTCTCTGTTTTTTCAGATAGCTTAAAAAAGCCGGAGGTTAATACCTCTTCTGAATTACTTTGTTCACCAATAATGATAGGCGTACCTGCGGCAATAGATGAGCGAAACACCACTTCAATCTCTTCACCATCAGTAAACACTTGCTCTTCTTGATTCCAGATACCGTTATTCAAATACAACGTTGAATTCTTCTCCAGATCAATCAAGGGAACAAGCTCAAGAGTATTGTCTTGAGCGTTCGCTGACACTACCACAACATCGCCAGGTATAAGTACTGATTGTGCAGTTGTAACACTTGCAAACAGCAATACGAGCAGGAAAGGGGCGATATGTTGGGTTTTAAAGAGTGCTTTTAATAGTAGCGGTGAGCCCATAGGCAACCAATTAGTTCAATAAAAACTTCTTTTAATTAAACTAATTTCCACTAAAATGGCATATTATTTTTTGATGATTTTCGAATTTTAATCATCCAAATTTGGGGCACTCAATTTGCCTTCAGAAGATGCCACTGTAAGTGCTACTGCGGCATCACCTGTAATGTTTACTGTAGTGCGGCACATATCCAGAATTCGATCAACACCAAGTATGAGAGCGATTCCTTCAACCGGTACATCAATAGCTTGAAGTACAACTACTAACATTACGATACCTGCGCCTGGAACACCTGCAGCACCAATCGATGCTAGAGTTGCTGTAGCCACAATAGTTAACTGCTGAACAATGGTTAAATCCATTCCTAAGGCTTGAGCAATAAATACTGCAGCAACGGCTTGATAAAGACTGGTTCCATCCATGTTGATGGTAGCCCCAATTGGTAGTACAAAACTTGATACTTCTTCATCAACACCAAGGTTTTGCTCTACACGCTCCATTGTAACAGGTAGTGTAGCTGAACTAGAGCTAGTACTAAAGCCTAACAACATAGCTGGACGAATAGCTTTGAAGAAGTCTCTCAACCTCATTTTGCTAGAGAATCTAAATAGCGTAGCATACACTAAGAATACATGTACAATCAGTGCCAATAATACGGTGAGGCAGTACCAACCTAAGGCTCTAAGTAAATCAACAGCTTTGCCTAAGTCATCGCCTGCCAGATCCACTATCAAGGCGGCCATCAATGCAAACACCCCATAAGGCGCTGTTTTCATAATTAAGTCAACAATCTTGATGATGACATCATTAAAGGAGTCGAATACATTCACAAGCAGTTCACCTTGCTTCCCTCCTACTTTAATGATACCAATACCAAGCAGAATGGCTACAAATACAATTTGAAGCATGTTAGAGTTTTCGCTAGCTGAAGCGAAGAAATTGGATGGAACTATACCCACTATGAAGTCGAGTGGTCTACGTTCTTTAATAGCCAAAGCTCCTTCTTCTCTTTCCCCTACATTTTCTTGATAGGTCTCTTGGAGCTCTATTTTTGTTGATTCTGGAAGTGCTTTACCTGGCTTAATTAAATTAACTGCTAATAAACCTATAGAAATGGCAAAAACAGTAGTACACAGATAAATCATTACTGTTTTAAGACCCATCCGTGAGAGTGAGGCGGTGTCGTTCAAACTTGTTACACCAGCAACAAGCGAAGCTAAAACTAATGGAACAGCAATTAGCTTTAATAAAGTGATAAAAATTGTACCAAATGGCTTGATAAAATTCAGTGTAAATTCATTAAATCCTGCCAATGCAGATACTAAACCCCATAGCAGACCTAAAATGAGTCCTAAGATAATCTGCCAATGTAATTTTTTATACCACTTCATATTTTGAATATTAAAACGATTATTAAAACTAGGATCGACGAAGCACCCGTCGATAACCAGTTAACGATATTATTATTTATAGTAATGTTCCCACTGTCGTAGTTCGACAAAAAAGAAGCTTTTACTGATTTCCCTTGGATTTTTGCACCCAGCAATGAGTCTATCAAACATCCGATAAAGCCAGCAACCGAGATTAAAATTAGCCCCGATATACCCGCTCCTTCAAAAGCCACCCAATATAACACAGCTATCATTCCAGAACCAAGTAAAGCTGCAACGGTTCCGTAAATGCTAATCCCGCCATCTGTACCGGCTTTAACGTGTTTAAAATCAGTAATTAAATAAGTCTTTGTTTCTGAATTTGAGCCCAATTCTGTAGCCCAAGTATCAGCCGTTGCTGCAGCAATAGTGCTTACCGCAGCGACTAGAAAAAGTGGTAAATCGGTGATAAACCAAATCAGAACCCAAAGGGCTAACCAAAAACCATTTGCCCAAACTTGCGTGCCATCACGGCGGAATCTAATTGAATAACCTTCCTCTGATCGGGCTACATCTTTCGACACTAATGAAGCTGACACAAAAAAGAAGATGACTATGAGCGCCACTGGCCAATCTCCCAGCCCATACGCAATGGTCCCAAATATACCGGCGGAAACGGCTCCATCATAGGTCAACCAGTTCATCAAAAATGCTAAGACAGAAAAAACAGCTGCAAAGATAACAGCACTGCCTATACGGATATGATCTTCCATAGTGCCAAAGATGATAAACACAAAGATCAACGAGAATAAGAAAAAGATATTTACATGCCGATGAGTCACTAAGCCGATTGGCCTGTGTTTTCCTCATTACCCCGATCGTGCTTTAGAATAGCAAAAAGCACGATTACATAACCCGCCATGATTACAATAGGAGAAATGTATAATGAAATAACACCCTCCACTTTATTCTCTAAATACATGGCTGTAAACCCACCAAAGATTAATAGGATTGAAAGACCAATTAACTTGTAATTAAATGCAGAGAAGAACATTGGTTGATCATTCTCTTTATTACGATTCGATTTTGCCATTATATTTATAAACCTTAACGTTTTCGAAGTTTGAAACGGGAAAAGAAGTTATTTAATTATCAATTTATTCCAAAGGCTCATAATATTATATGCGAATTATTCTGGCATCCCAAAGTCCACGTAGAAAAGTACTCCTTGAACAACTCGGCCTCCCCTTCGAAATACACCCTAGCGGGATAGAAGAACTTATTACAAGTGATGTTCCTGAAACGATTGTAGCCGATCTAGCATCTCAGAAAGCGCTCGATGTTGCAAAACATTTTACAAACGATTATCTCATACTTGGTGCTGATACCATTGTTGTGCAAGACAATAAAATACTTGGAAAGCCTTTATCCGCTCTTGATGCTAAAGAAACACTACTCCGATTAAGTGGCGAAACTCATTCCGTTTTTACTGGCGTTGCTTTAGTTCATTGGGATCAAACTTTAAATCAAACTGCCTGCTATACCTTTGTTGAAGAAACTAAAGTGACGTTTAGTTCATTATTAGAGGAAGAGATTGATGCATATATACAAACTGGTAGCCCAATGGATAAAGCCGGAGCATATGGTATTCAAGACGATTGGGGCGCTGTGTTCGTTGAAAAAATTGACGGTGACTTCTACAATGTAGTTGGTTTACCGTTGAACCGATTGTATCATGAGTTAAAAGCACATTATCCTGAAGCATTATCTCTGCTTAATATTCATCTATAAATGAGACGAATTTACTCCATATCATTTTTTGTAGCTCTAATGCTACTTTCAGCCCCCAATGTATTTGGGCAATTTGGGAATGAATTCCAGTTGGCGAATAGGTTATTTCAACAACAAAATTATGAATCCGCTCTCCCTATTTTTAAGGAACTACATGAGGAGAATCCCAACGAGTACTTTTTCTTTGATCGTTATATAGCTTGTCAAATTCAGTTGAAAGAGTATGACTCTGCTCTTAAAACCATTGAAAACCTCAATAGTAACTCCCCTCTTATACCTCAAGCCAAAACTCTTGAAGGTAAACTATACTATTTACTGGGAGACACTAGTAAAGCTTTTAATGTGTGGGATGTAAACCTTGCTAACAATCCTAGGAACTTAAATGTGTATATGGCCACTGCTAGTGTAATGACAGAATTGAGAGCTTTTGATAGAGCTGTAAGTATTTATAAAGAAGCCCGTCGCACCTTTAACAATGAGCAGTTATTCTTTAATGAAGTAGCTAATACACTACTACAAAGCGGTAAATATGAAGATGCCGTTGCTGAATGGATTTCTTGGCTAGTGGTTCAACCAGACCAAATGATAAACATTCAACGCACTTTATTGCGGTATAATGATCCCCTATTGAATGATATCACTATTCTTGAGTTGGATGATCAGCTTAGTAAGCTATCCGTTACCAATCCTGCCTACAATCCATTATTTAGATTTCAGCTTTGGTTGCTTCAAGAAAACAAACTGTATAGAAAAGCTGTTCAAACGGCTAAGAATTTCGAAGAATCTACCTCTTCCTTTAATTACAGTTTATTTCAATTAGGTAGAAATTTAAAACGTAGCAAAGAGTATGAACTCGCCGTTGATGCTTTCCAATACTATATCGACAATAGCACTGGTAACATAGAATGGCAAAGCCGTGAGGAACTTGCTCAGGTTTACACACATTGGGCTAAACAAATACATGACTACAATTTAGATTTCTCTTCCGATCGAGACAGTTTGTTTACAAAAGCCTCTGAACAACTCGATTACATTCTTTCTGAAACAGCTAACTACCGACGTATTCAGAATGTATTGCTCATGAAGGCTGAAATTGTACTCGATTATCAATTCAATTTGAGACAAGCTGAAAATGTACTTCGAAGAATGGAGGAGTTAAATGAAGAATCTCCAACGCCAGAGCAGTTTTATATAGAAGGCCGTATTCACCTGGCAAATAAAGAATACCCTCAAGCGCGAATTGCACTCACTAAAAGTAATAAGCAGACTGAATTGGGTGAACTCGCTGAAAAAACACGCTATTTCCTCGCACTTACCGATTTTTATGCAAACGATTTTGAGTTTGCTAGTATTCAATTAAAAACTCTGGGGCGTCAAAGTGCTTCTTATTATGCTAATGATGCATTAGAACTCAGGTTATGGATTATGGAAGGAATGCAGGCCGACTCAACGGGCGGTTTATTAGAGCCTTTTGCAGATGCTTTATATGCGAGTTCCATCAATCAAAGAGAAACCACCATTTCTACCTTGATGAGCATTATTGAGGATCAACAGAATCCTCTTATCGACGACGCTTTAATTTTGCTCTTAAAATACAATAAAGTCGATCAAGCAGAATTAGTACACGCGATTAACAATTATCTACTAAGTACCACTTCAGCACCACTGCGAGAACGCCTCTATTGGGAACGAGCTAAAGCCATCGATAAATTGGTTTCAAGTAATACAAACTCAGAATTCAACCTTGATGATAGTATTAAGAACTATGAGGATCTCATCCTAACCTATCCTCAAGGGTTTTATGCTCCCTATGCCCGAAAGCGGCTTCAAGAACTCTCAAACAGATCGATATAATGATACAAAGAGTACTCACAGCCATTGTATTTGTAGTTCTATTTAACTGCACTGTTTTTGCTCAACAGCAGATTTTAATCCCTATGGATGCTTCACAGAGCAACCATCTTAAGGCATATGGTGTCGTTTTCAATCAAATTACAGATGGATACCCTGTTAAATGGCTCCTCAATTACAGAGGGGGTAGTTTTATGGCTACGGTAGACAATGACATTATCCGAAAAAGCAGACTTAGAAATGTCACCTTTGAAACTTTAAGCACGGCATCAGCCACATCAATTATTCGAGAGGTTGAGCGAACCGGCAGCAACACTTCACTTGTAAATCTGGAAAAAGCCCCTAAAATTGCAGTTTACACTCCAGACCAAGCCCTACCCTGGGATGACGCCGTTACCCTTGCTTTAACCTACGCTGAAGTTGATTACGATAAGATTTGGGATATTGAAGTTCTTGAAGGCAAGCTAGATGAATATGACTGGCTACATATGCACCATGAAGACTTTACAGGCCAATTTGGCAAATTCTGGGCCAGTTATCGAAACATGCCTTGGTATATCGCTCAAGTCCGCCAAATGGAAGCAATGGCCAATACACTGGGCTACAACAAAGTTAGCGACCAAAAGAAAGCCGTAGCTCGCACTATTAAAGAATATGTAGGCCGAGGTGGGTTCCTATTTGCTATGTGTTCTGGCACCGATACTTTTGATATCGCTTTAGCCTCTGAAGGCCTAGATATAGCCCCCTCTCAGTTCGATGGTGATGCTGTAGATCCAAATGCTCAAGATGATTTAGACTATTCCAAAACATTAGCTTTCGAAGATTTCAATATCATCATCGATCCCTATGAGTATGAACATGCAGACATTGATGTACCTGTACAAATTCAACAAGTTGATGAAACGCTCGATTACTTTACCCTTTTTGAATTTTCTGCTAAATGGGATCCCGTTCCAACTATGCTCACTCAAAATCATGTGAGTTCGATTAAAGGTTTTTATGGGCAAACAACGGCGTTTAGATCAAACAAAGTGAAGTCATCTGTTGTTGTGCTTGCAGAGGCGCCAGGACGCGAACAAGTAAAGTATATTCATGGCAATTATGGACTAGGAACTTGGACTTTCTATGCGGGCCATGATCCTGAGGATTATACCCACCGTGTAAACGACCCTCCTACCGATTTAGACCTTCACCCTAATAGCCCTGGGTATCGTTTAATCCTGAATAACATCTTATTCCCTGCAGCAAAAAAGAAAAAGAGAAAAACCTAGATTAAGCCTTTTCTATTGTGTTACCTTTAGGCTCTAATTTTTGAGCCTAAATGTTTCAGATATGCAACCATCTCGCAACTTTGATGACCTTATTGAACTAGTAGCTATTCTAAGAAAAGAATGTCCGTGGGATAGGAAACAAACACATTATACGATCAAAGATAATCTTATTGAAGAAGCTTATGAGGCACTCGATGCCCTAGATAGTGGAGACTTCAACGAGTTCAAAAAAGAATTGGGAGACCTACTCCTACATGTACTATTCCATAGTAAAATAGCTAGCGAAACGCAGACTTTTGATGTGGGAGATGTGATATACACGCTGATGGATAAACTAATCACACGCCACCCACATGTATTTGGTGATACATCTGTTGATAACGAAGGCGAAGTAGCTGAAAATTGGGAAAATATTAAGCTTAAAGAGGGTAAAAAGTCGACGCTTGATGGACTACCTAATCATTTACCAGCTCTCATCAAGGCACAGAGGATGCAAGAAAAGGCTGCTAATGTTGGCTTTGACTGGCCCGAGTGGAAAGAAGCTTGGGGAAAATTAGAAGAAGAAATTGACGAGTTTAAGACCACCCTTCAAGAACAAGATTTTGAATCTGCCGCTCAGGAATATGGAGACGTGCTCTTCTCGATGGTTAACGTAGCGCGTTACTTTGATCTAAATGCTGAGGATAGTTTACGTCAAACAAATTCCAAATTTGAGCGTCGTTTCCGCTATATAGAATTACAGCTTAAGAAAGATAAAAAGGCTTTGAAAGACGCTTCGCTCGAAGAAATGGACCAATATTGGGAAGAAGCAAAATCTTTAGAATAGATCGATTTTCGCTTTCACTCTTAGTCCTGAAGTGCAAAAACTTAGTTCTCATTCTCCCCTTAAAATTAAAGGTGTAATATTTCGTTTCAGAATGAAATTTCACTTAACATTTTCAGCAGATAGTATTATTTTAATATCCTTCTCATGAAAGGAAAGATTGATGATCCGAAACAAACGCTGAGACAAGAATTTAGGTTTTCATTTCGGATCCCTGTTGAATTCAGGACGCAAGTAATTTATTAAACTTCTAAAATTTGGAGATCGAATGTCTTCTGGTTTACATACTGGCTTTGACGAGCAAGAATACCCACATATCAATAAGGGCTTAGATGGCATAGTTGCCTTTTCTACCACCAAAAGTTTCATCGACGGTAAAGTAGGTGATCTGATTTATTCAGGATACCACATCGACACTCTTGCTGAAAATGCTACTTTTGAAGAAGTATGCTTTTTACTTTGGAACGATCGTCTACCGAACAGCCAAGAACTTGAAGATCTAAAAGCTAAGCTAATCGACAAGCGTGAGCTGCCAGAATCTGTTTTAAATTACATTAAAACAACGAGCACTGATGCAGAGCCAATGAGTGTTCTTCGTTCAGCAGTTTCTATGTTAGCTGATAGTGATCCTACTTTCGGTAAATTCGACGAAGCACTGTTCATGGAACAAGCGATTTCTATTACCGCTCGTATCCCTTCTATTATTGCTGCATTCGACAGAGTTCGCAAAGGCAAAGAAATTGTAGCTCCTCTTAAAGAAGGAAGCACTGCCTTTAACTTCTTGTATATGCTTAATGGCGAAAAACCAGGTGAACAAGCTGAAAAGACTATGGACCTTTGCTTGATCTTACACGCAGAGCATGGTATGAACGCTTCTACCTTCACTTGCCGTACTATTTGTGCAACCATGAGTGATATGTACTCTGCTGTTACTGGTGCTATTGGCGCGCTTAAAGGGCCATTACACGGTGGTGCAAACACTGCCGTAATGAACACTCTTTTAGAGCTTGCTGAGCAAGGCGACGATGCTGATGCGGTAGCATTCACTAAAAAGAAGTTAGAGAACAAAGAAAAAATGATGGGCTTTGGCCACCGTGTTTACAAAGTATTTGATCCACGTGGTTACCACCTTCAAAAAATGGCGAAGGCATTATCAGAAGAAACAGGCCACGAGAATTTATACCGTTGGTCGATGGATATGCTAAACACCATGAAAGAAGAAAAGAACATCGACCCTAACGTTGATTTCTTCTCTGCAACAGTATACTACTCTATCGGTATTCAGCCAGACTTATACACGGCTATTTTTGCTATGAGTAGAGTTTCTGGATGGACCGGCCATTTTGTTGAACAAGCAGCGAATAACCGCCTAATCAGACCTCGTGCATTATACGTAGGTGAGAAAAATCTTGACTGGGTTCCAGTTGAAGAAAGATAATTAAAGCTTTTAGCTCTTCGAGGCTCGAGATTGTTTAATTACAACTCGAGCCTTTTTTTATGCCTTGTATTGAATTTAATTCACCCAACTAGCCACTTCGGTAGGCTTAAATCGAATTCTAAATAGTGTGCCTAAATCCTCTTTCGAGTGCCATTCAAAGGTACCCTCAAGTTGATCGGTAAGTGTTTTAACTAAGGTCATACCTAATGAATTTAGCTGATCAATGTCGAAATCATCGGGCAATCCTTTACCATTATCACATACTTCGAACACAATGTTTCCATCTTGTTCTTTAGAAAGATGAAGACTAATTACACCTTCCCCAGATTCAGTAAATGCATATTTGAAAGCATTTATGATCAATTCATTGGCTAGTATTCCAAAGGGAACGGCATGATTAACATTTAGTGTAATACGGTCACCAATTACTTCCACTTTAATATTCCGATCTTCACGACGATAGGTGTCGTTAATCTCACCTGACAGCTTTTCAAGATATTCTTTTACCTCAATAGAGCTAAACAAATCATTTTGATATAACCTCTCGTGGATGGTTGCAATCGACTTTATCCTCGACTGACTCTCTTTCAAGATATCAAGCATACGGTCGTCTTTTGTATACATAGATTGAAGAACAAAGAGACCTGAAATCACCGCAAGATTATTCTTCACACGGTGATGAATTTCTTTTATGAGGATATCTTTTTCGGCTATAGATTCCTCAAGTTGGCGCTGGTAATTCGTTAAATGAGTCACATCTGATGCCGTTCCTAAACAGCCTACAACGATACCATCGTTGTCATAGATGGGATGTGCTTTCCCCGATAAATACCTTAGTTCGCCATCTTTTGTAATCATCTGAAGTGGAAAGGTATCAAATGATTTTCCAGCCATTACATTTAGATGAACATCGATAGTTTCACTAGCTATGGATTCTGGGATTAAGGGTATAAACGACTTTCCAATGAGGTCGCTAGGTGTATAGCCTAAAATTTCAGTACACGCATTATTTATGAAGGTGAAGTTTCCTAATCCATCAATTCGCCAGATAAGATCATGAGAAGCCTCAACTAGAGTACGATACTTTTGCTCACTGTTGATGAGGTCTTGTTCAACTTTCTTCTTCTCGGTGATATCCTCCGATAAAATCATTAACGAATGAATATTCCCAACTTCATCTTCAATTGGGGTAACAAACTCTTTAAGAAAAATCGTAGATCCATTTTTTCGAACCCGTTCTATCTCCAATATTTGGGACTTATTTTCAGAAAATAACTTCGCTAGATTGTATTGAAACTCTTCTTTCTTCTCATCCGGCACATAAGGTAATACATTACCCATCACCTCACTTTTAGACCACCCAAAGATCTTTTCAGCGGTTGCATTCCAAAAACTATTCACTACACCTTCTCTATCAACCATCATAAGCCCTACTGGAGCACTGTTAATAAGAGTGTTTAATATTTTATTGGTTTGCAGTAACTCCTTCTCGTACTCATGCTTTTGAGTAACATCGGTAACTAGAACGATATTCGCTTTCTCATCTCCAATGGTGATATACCTAGCATGAATATCTACCGTATATTTTCTACCGTTTTTAGCTAAATGAGTAATATTTTGATAGTATCGAGTACCGTCAAATTCCACCACATAGCGTTTCATCTGCCTTTTGTATTCTTCAATATCTTTTTGTGGACGAAGATCATAAGAGTGCATATTCTTAAACTCTTCTTCGGTGTACCCATACATTTCTAGAGAAGCATTATTAACCCCGATAATTTTATCGTTATCGACGTTAAAGATGATCATTGGAATAGGGCTATGGTCGAAAAGGAATTTATACTTCTCTTCACTTTTTTGAAGTTCTAAAACATGGTTTTTTCGTTCAGTTATATCTTGAAATGAGCCAATGAGTCGCACTACTTTATCGCCTTCAAACACAGGAATTCCTGTTGCTCTACACCATTTTTGATTCCCTTTGTGTGTAATAATCTCAACTTCAATATCGAATGGGGTCCCTTCTTCCGCTTCGCTTAAAGCCTTTTGGGCAACGGGCGCTGAGTTTGGTGCCAGAAATACTTCGTCGCTATCTACAGCTGGGTCAAACTCATCTTTAGTGACCTCATAGATCGAATACATCTCATCAGTCCATACTTCCTTTTTCGTCACTACATCACGTTCCCAGCCAGCCATCTTTGCAATACGTCCACTTTCTTCAAAAAGGGTCTTATACTTAAAGATTTCACTAACATCTTCTAGGGTAGTGATAACGAATTTTTGAGCTACACTACCTAAACTTTTGTAATGAATTATAGACTCAAAAAAGCTTCCATCCTTTCTTATAAACTTTCTTTGAGCATCCGCTTTAACCCATTCTTGTGATTCTGCCTGTAATACTTTTTTAAACGATTCTTTTTCAACCTCAGCTAAATCATCGGGAAGCAATTCATAGATAGATGTATTTAAAAGCTCGTCGAATTTATAGCCTGTCATTTGGCAGTAAGCTTCATTCACTTTAAGAATTCGACCTTCTTCGTCTGTAATTCTGACGCCTAGTTGGCTCTCAAAAACCTCTTCTAATAGCTGATAATTATGTGAGAATTCATGTTGTTTTGATAGAGCACTCAGCTCTCTTTTCAAAGCAAATAATAGTTTCAAGGTATTATTTACATCAATGTAATCTTTGGCACCAATAGATAGTGCGTTGAGCAGCTCACTTTCTTCTTCTTGATCGGTAATTAAAATAGTGGGGATATTCAGAGAATCTCTCGATTCATCTATTAGCCAATCTACAGTTGGGTATTCACAAACAACGATGGTGTTATTTGGCTTAAGTGCAGCCTTTACCTCTTTCTGAGTATGAATGAGCACAAACTCATGGCACAGGTCTTGTTCCTCAAAAAACGATGTTAATCTAATCGCTTTTTGAGGATCCTTAGTAACCAATAAAACCCTTAAATCATCCATCCAATAAAACTGTGTAATTCCCAATAATTGATGTCTTATCGGCAAATCTACACATTGGTGAAGAAACAGAATGGTTTGTTAGAAAGAAATAATTTCTATGAAGGCTTTATCACAATATTTATAATTCTCTGCGGCACAAAGATTTCCTTAATAATGGTTGCCCCGTCTAAGTAATCTTTAACCTTTTCATCTTGCTTAGCTAAGCCCAATACAAAGTCCTTATCCATGGCTTTATCAGCAGGTACAGAAAGATTACTTCTAACCTTTCCATTAATTTGAACTGGATACGTTACCGAATCCTCTTTCAAGAACTCTTCATTGAATGCTGGCCATTGCTGGTATGCTATGCCTTTTTCATTACCAAGTAGAACCCACAATTCTTCTGAAATATGTGGAGCAAATGGTGCGAGTAACTGAATAAAGGTCGAAGCCACTTCTTTCGATATTTCATCCCAAGAATATGCTTCGTTGGTAAAAATCATAAGAGCTGAAATAGCGGTATTGAACCTCATTTCTTCGATATCTTCAGATACCTTTTTAATAGCTTCATGTAATGCTTTCAGCTGTTCTTTTGATGGTTCTTTGTCAACAACTTTGGCATTTAGTTCTCCAGTTTGATCGTTGATAAGTAATCGCCAAACTCTGTTTAGAAAGCGGTTTACCCCTTCAACACCTTTAGTACTCCAAGGCTTTACTTGTTCTAAAGGGCCCATAAACATTTCATAAAGGCGAAGCGAATCCGCACCATATTCATCTATGATATGATCAGGATTGATCACATTCCCTCTACTCTTCGACATTTTATGCGCACGGGCATCAATGCGAAGCTTTGTACCCTTAATTACAAAACCATCTCCTTTCTTCTCTACTTGATCATCTGATAATTTAATGGGTAGAGCGTCTTCATCGGCTTCATTTGCTGAAATCCACTGACCGTCTTTCTTATAGCCAGTGTATTCCATTTCACCAAGAATCATCCCTTGATTCACAAGCTTTTGAAATGGCTCTTTTGTTGAAAGGATACCACAATCGAATAATACCTTATGCCAAAAACGAGCATATAATAAATGTAGCACAGCATGCTCAGCTCCACCTACATACAAGTCAACCGGCATCCAATACTTTTCATAATCAGGATCTACAGGTCCCCCATCAAAATCTGGAGAGATATAACGTAAGTAATACCAACATGAACCGGCCCATTGAGGCATGGTATTGGTTTCTCTAAGTGCAGGCTTCCCTGTATCAGGATCGGTTGTATTCACCCATTGTTTAGCATTTGCTAATGGTGGTTCACCTGTACCTGTAGGCTCATATTTTTCAACTTCTGGTAATTCTAAAGGAAGGTGAGACTCGGGTATAGCTTTAGCTTCGCCATCAACATGAATAATTGGGAAAGGTTCTCCCCAATATCTCTGACGGGAGAATAACCAATCGCGAAGTTTATAGTTTACAGCTCTCTTCCCTGCACCTTGTTCTTCGAGCCAATCGATAATCTTCTCTTTGGCTTCGTCAATTTCTAAGCCATTCAGGAATTCACTGTTAATAGCAGGACCATTACCCGTATAAGCCTTCCCTTCAAAGCCTTCTTCAGGCTGAACGGTTCGTACAATCGGTAGATCAAATTTTTCTGCAAACTCCCAATCACGCTCATCCTGTGCAGGTACGGCCATAATTGCACCCGTACCGTAACTGATTAGCACATAGTCCGCAATCCAAATAGGAATTTCTTTTCCATTCGCCGGATTAATCGCATAAGCACCTGTAAATACACCGGTCTTTTCTTTCGATAATTCTTGGCGGTCTAAATCTGATTTTAATGCAGACTGAGCTTTATACTCGGCTACGGCATCTTTATGCTCATCCGTTGTAATCTCTTCAACTAAATGATGTTCTGGAGCTATAACCATATAAGTAGCACCAAAAATGGTATCTGGGCGCGTTGTGAATACAGTCAGTTTGTCTTCAAAACCTTGAATCTGGAAATCAACTTCAGCACCAATAGATTTCCCAATCCAGTTGCGTTGCATTTCTTTCAGTGAATCTGGCCAGTCTAGATCTTCTAAATCTTCAAGAAGTCGCTCAGCGTATTCTGTGATTTTTAAAACCCATTGCCGCATCGGTTTTCTAACTACTGGATACCCACCAACTTCACTCTTACCATCAATTACTTCTTCATTGGCTAACACAGTTCCCAACTCAGGACACCAGTTTACAGCTACTTCATCTTCATAAGCTAAACCGCGTTCAAATAATTTTAAAAAGATCCATTGAGTCCATTTAAAGTAATTTGGGTCGGTGGTATTTACTTCACGATCCCAATCATAACTAAAACCAATCGCTTGAAGCTGCTCACGGAATTTGTTGATATTTCTTTCGGTCGTAATTCGAGGATGCGTCCCTGTTTTAACCGCATACTGCTCGGCTGGTAATCCAAAAGCATCCCATCCGATTGGATGAAGCACGTTAAATCCTTTCATTCGCTTATAGCGCGCAATGATATCCGTAGCTGTATAACCTTCAGGATGCCCTACATGTAAGCCTGCACCACTTGGGTAAGGAAACATATCCAATACGTAATACTTGGGTTTCGACTTATCTGTTGGGGTCTTAAAAGTCTTATTTTCTAGCCAGTATTTTTGCCATTTGGTTTCTATGGCGGATGGATCGTAGGAATGCATTTAGATGATTTTATTTCAAAATTCGTATCTCCATAAGATAAAACAATCCTACTAAACCTTTGGAATAGTTTTGTGATAAAAATGGCACGAATCTATACTCTTTTACAATCTTAATAGGTAAGGCATCTTAGAATTTCTTTCTTTTAGGTGAGTTTTTAAATCAATTGAATTATGAAAAAAACGAATATTTTCCTCTCTCTTATTTTAGCAGTAATAATGAGTCAACCATCGGCTCAAGCTACGAGCATCAATTCGTCTATTGAAGACCTTATAACCGTATATAGGGCAGACTATGGGGCCTTATCTCGTAAGTACGCGGTTCAGCCTTCTACAGAGTATTTTGAGCGCTTTGATACCTTTTATGAAACATGGCTCAACAAGCTTGATGACATCAACTTCAATAGCCTCTCTCAAGCACAAAAAGTAGATTATCTCCTTTTTAAAAATGAACTCTCTAAAGAGCAATACTTTCTCCAAGCTGAAGAGAAAAGATATGCCGCTATTCTAAATTATTTACCAAACACTGCCCCCATCCTTGAGTTCATAAATAAACGACGAGTAGGAACTTCTATGGATGGCAAAGAGGTAGCTACTCTTTTTAACACTTGGACTCAATCAGTTACTGCTAAACATGAAGCACTTAAAAACTCAGAGTTATTGGCTAAACGAGAAGCTCAGTATCTCTCTAGAGCCATAAATGCATTGCAAAAAGGTATTGAAGAAGCCTACGGCTTTTACTTCGGCTATGATCCTGATTTCACCTGGTGGGTGGAAGGCCCACATGCCACATTGAAATCTACATTTGATAAATACGCTGAAAGTGCCGCCAAGCACTTCGATGGAAAAGCTGAAGCTGTAGATAAAAGTGGAATTGTAGGAAGTCCTATTGGGCGAGAAGAAATCATCAAACGCCTTCAATTTGAAATGATTTCCTATACTCCTGAAGAATTGATTGCCATTGCTGAAAAGCAGTATGAATGGACCTACAATGAAATGATAAAAGCTTCTAAGGAACTGGGATTCGGAAATAATTGGAAAGAAGCCTTAGAGCATGTAAAAACAACCTATGTACCCGAAGGTGAACAACCAGCCTTGGTAAAAGTTCTAGCTGAAGAAGCCGTTGATTTCCTAGAAAACAAAGATCTTGTAACGGTACCCGAATTAGCCAAAGAAACATGGCGAATGGTGATGCTAAGTCCAGAGTGGCAAAAAATAGCACCCTTCTTTTTAGGTGGAGAAACCGTGCGTATTGCATACCCCACCAATACCATGTCGCATGAAGAAAAGATGATGAGCATGAGGGGTAATAACCCACACTTTTCTAAAGCGGTAGTGCATCACGAATTAATTCCTGGGCATCATTTACAACAGTTTATGAATCAACGATATGAAACCCATCGCCGTTTATTTGGCACTCCTTTTTGGACAGAAGGCTGGGCCTTATATTGGGAGTTTGTACTTTGGAACAAAGGATTTCCTAACTCACCCGAGGATAAAATCGGTATGCTGTACTGGCGTATGCACCGTGCAGCTCGAATTGTATTCTCACTTAATTATCACTTAGGAAAATGGACCCCTCAGCAGTGCATCGATTACTTAGTTGAAAATGTTGGCCATGAATATGCGAATGCCGAAGCCGAAGTTCGCCGTTCTTTTGAAGGAAACTATGGTCCATTATATCAAATAGCGTACATGGTAGGTGCAATGCAGTTTTACTCACTTCGTATGGAAGTAGTTGATGGCGGTAACATGCCTGAGAAAGCGTTTCATGATGCTATACTTCAGCAAAACAGTATTCCGGTGGCCATGGTGAAGGCATTATTAACCAACCAAAAGTTGTCGAAAGACTTTACATCAAACTGGGAGTTCGGTGACTATCTAGATGGGATGTAACAATATCTATTACTTTTTGATTATAGATTCAATAACCTCAATTCCATCGGGTTGCCACCACAAATCTGGTGATTGAGCCGTACTCAGCCATTCTGTGCTAATTCCTTCTATGGGATTACCGGACGAATATACCGTCTGAACGGCTTCACCAAATTTAGCCTTCAGTGCTTTGAGGGTTGAAACATCGCCTTGCACCCAATGCAGGGTAAAATCATCACTCGGAAATTCATCAGTTGCTTGTATAAGGAAATCATCTAACCAGGCCTGATCTCGATTTATAGCTTTGTTATATGCAAATTGGTAAGCCAGCTTAGGAGTTGGTTTTTGATGCTGTGGGTTCTTCAACCAAAATTCTTCTACATAGTCCGTAAAATGACATTTTACTTTACTGAGAGTATATGGACTTACAATTACGGCTACCGAACGACACCCCTTTCCTCCATACCTGAACACCGACTCAATCATATCCCTCAAGGTCTGTGGATCTTCATTTTCTAAATACGCCATAGAAAATTTAGCTGTTCGGATTATATAATCGGTGCTCCCAGTTACGGCATTTAAAGCCACTAAGCGCTCTTTAACCTCGTCCACTGATTCCTTTGAACCAGCAAATAAAACCTTATCAGCATTCAAACCTGCAAAATCTGATAACTCTGTTGAGTATTCTTTTAAGTTCTCTACATCATTGGCTCTTAATTTCTTCAAATAACTAGCTAAGAGATAAGGGTCTTTGGAAGAAAGCTTTCCGTAATAGTCTGCGCCACTTAATACACATCCAAGAGCATCTTGAAAACCAACAAGTGGTAGATTTCCAGCGTGCAAACAAAGTACTTTTCGACCTTTAGCATTTAACTGTTTCGATAATTGTGCCCGCTCTGCCCATTCAGAAATCTGTCCTTGATCTACTTTTTGTTTTAAACTTCTGATTTGAAATTTGATGTCCTCAAAGCTGAATAAGCCTTCTTCAACAGTCCGCTCAATGGCTTGCTTCAAGTCTGCATTATCAGGTTGCAACCACTCTTTAGTAGCTTGCTCAATAAGTTTTATATGTGATTTAACATCCTTCATGAAAACACATTCAATCCTGATCTATTAAAAAATTACAGCCACGTAAATTTTGAGTATTCCATCTACCCAATACCTGGAATCTACCCGATTGGTCCATCACACCTTTGTCACCTGTTAAGAGATACGAACACGAATGTACATTCGCTAAATCCATTACGCCGATTAACCCCTCTTCACCTTTCGGTAATGTCTCTAATGGATTCTCTGGATTACGAACGGATACCTGTTTCCAATGTGGAGCCTGAAACCATAAATCCCCTTTGCTATAAGATTGGCTGAGTAGCTCTGACATCCCGTATTCCGAACAAATTTGATCTGAACGTACATCAAAGCCTTCACAAAGTTTTTGATGTAGCTCTTCTTTCGACATGGATCGCTTAAATGTTTTCATCCCTCCTGTTTCCATGATCAATGTATTTGAAGGAAATTGAACATTGCTGATTTCAAGCAAATCGAGTAGGCCAAAGGCTGCTCCGAAAATCATTAGCTGTTTACCCGACTTCGCTACTTCATCTATATCTTTTTGTACCAAAGGTGTATATAATGGCAGAAATTTACTTTGTGCGGTTTTTTCTTGGTCTATTAAACACTGAATCATCCATATTAATGATGAATGTGGGTTTTCTGCATAGCCGGGTGTATATCCCCAAATCACTAAATTATCGAGCTCAAAAAACTCCCGCATTCCATTGAGTATAGATGCTCTATAAATCTCCTCATCTGCGATATAGTGAGTGCTTCTAGTCATTCCTGAAGTACCACTACTTTGAAAATATAGCTCAGGAAGTTGCGCACTTGGAGTAGACAAAACCTTGGTTTCCTTAAATGCCTCAATCGGTAGTAAAGGTATCGAATCGATAGATGTAAAACGCTTCACACCTAAGGCATCACAAAAGGTTTTATACACCGAGTTGTGTTGATACTGATATTGGAAAACTTCGGCTACCCTTTCTTCAAAGCTTATTGCTTGATCAAATATGTCAATCTTCCAATTCATAGTTCAGCCTATATAAAGCATTCTTTGTAGCTAGTATCAAAATCCCTTTATGGAAATCAAAGGCACGTAAATCAGGTATTTTTGAAAATGTGCTAATAACCTTTCGATTTGAACCTTGAAAATACTCAACGAACGTATCTTTCAGTAAATATATGCGATCATCTTTTGCTCGAATCGCCAACGTATTTTCAGCGGGGTAGAATGATACTAATAATCCATTTTCTGTTAGTTCGTGCACTACTTTTGCCACTTTGTCGAGTATATAAAGTTTAGCTCCTGAGGTCTCTATGTCATCTACACTTTTAATGCCCTTTGGTAAACTGAAATGGTCCAATAATGCCCCATTTTCAGAAAATTTAAGGATTCGTTTTGCATCGCTATCATAAGCGATAACTTCCCCAAAGTTATTTACGCTCAAGAGAGCAGGAGAAAATGATGGCAAATCATTTATTGATGCGTTATTCGTGATGCTACCTAATAATTGACCTCTTTTATCAAACAGCTGAATGCGTTGATTACCTTGGTCGGCCACGAACCTTTTTAAGCCAGTGGTGGTAGCTAAATCAGATGGTGTATTGAATTGATAGCTACCAGAACCTTTATTTCCGATTCGATCAATAACCTTACCACTTCCATCTAATTCAATGAGTTGATGGTTTTTCTGATCTAGTACTAGGATGGTTTGATGAGAAACAAATTCGAGTGTAACTACATCTTCAAATGCAGACGATAAAACTGGAGGGCTAGCATTCTGTGCCTGAGCACTTATCACACTCAAAAAGCACAGAAATCCTATGAGAGCCCATTTATTCATTCAAGGTGTTTAAGTCCTTTATGCCCAATATCGGTTCTATAATACATGTTATCGAACGAAATTTTAGACACATCCTGATATGCTAGCTCCAGTGCTTCAGCTAAACTTTTAGCTTCAGTTACTACATTTAGGACACGTCCACCATTGGTAAGAATCTGATTGCCATCCCGCTTAGTACCAGCATGGAATACCATCGCGTCTTTTACATTGTCTAAGCCTGATATAACTTTGCCTTTAGCATAGCTTTGTGGGTATCCACCCGACACTAGAACCACCGTACAACGGTATAAATCATCGAGAATAACCTCTGTGTTAGAAAGGCGTCCTTCTGTACAAGCCACCATAACTTCAAGCAGGTCACTTTGCATTGCAGGGATAATAACCTGGCATTCAGGATCACCAAATCGGCAATTATATTCTACCACTTTGGGACCATCTGAGGTTATCATAAGTCCAATGTATAAGAATCCTAAGTAAGGATTTCCCTCGCTTTTCATCCCTTTAACTGTCGGGGCGATAATTTCAGATTTTACTCTTTCTAAGAGATCTTCAGTTACAATAGGTGCAGGTGAATACGCACCCATGCCACCCGTATTTAAGCCGGTGTCCCCTTCTCCAATTCTCTTATGATCTTGGGCATTCCCAATCACTTTAAATTCTGAACCATCACAAATGGCAAACACAGAAGCTTCTTCGCCTTCCATGAATTCTTCAATTACTAATCGAGACGCCGCATCGCTTAAGGAACCTTCTTTTAACTCCTCAAGAGCCTTCATAGCTTCAGCTTCAGTTTCAGGAATAAGTACTCCTTTTCCACCTGCTAAGCCATCCGCTTTAAGTACTACGGGGTAAGCCCCTTTTTCTTTGATGTACTCAGCTGCTTTATCAAACTCGGATTGGTCGAATACTTCATAGGCCGCCGTAGGGATATCATGACGTTTCATGAAGTCTTTGGCGAATTCTTTTGACCCTTCAAGCATAGCTGCTTGTTGCTTTGGGCCAAACACAACTTGGCATTTCTCTTCAAGAAAATCAGCCACCCCATCCACTAATGGTTGCTCTGGCCCTACTACCGTGATGTGAATGCTATGCTCCTGTATGAAGTCATAAATCTCATCAAAGTTTGTGGCATCAAGTACCACATTTTTACCAAGAGACTCTGTACCAGGATTCCCCGGAGCTATATATAGTTCACCCAATTTCGATGACTTAGCTATGCCCCAAGCTAAAGCGTGCTCACGGCCGCCACTCCCTAATAAAAGAACGTTATAAAGCATGAATTAAGATAGGTTTTCAGCAATCACAATTAACTCAGCAAAGCTCTTAGCACTTAGGCTAGCTCCACCTATTAAGCCACCATCAACATCTTCTTGAGTTAGCAACTCTTCCGCATTTTCAGGCTTCATACTTCCACCATAAAGAATGCGCACTGCGCCGGCTGTATCAGTACCAAAAAGAGCTTCTAATTCTTGGCGAATAAAAGCGTGCATTTCCTGAGCTTGCTCTGGTGTTGCTGTAACGCCTGTTCCGATTGCCCAAACGGGCTCGTATGCAATTACAGTATCAAGTGCTTGTACTGAATCTAAGCCGTGATACGCTGCTCTAATTTGATCGCTTACAAACTTAAAATGTCCATCGTTTTTACGGGTCTCTAATTTCTCACCCACGCAGATAATAGGTACGATGCGTTCTGCCATCGCTTTTTTGATCTTTTTATTGATCATCTCATCGGTTTCGCCAAAATACTCACGGCGTTCAGAGTGGCCAACTAGCACATAGTTACAGCCACTTTCTGCTAACATACTTGCACTTATCTCGCCTGTAAAAGCACCATTATCTTCGTAGTACAGGTTCTGAGCACCTACTTGAATATCAGAGCTATGTAAGTACTTTACCGCCATAGAAAGCGATACAAATGGTGGGCACACCAACACATCAATGTCGTCAGTAAAATTTTTCTTTAACGACTTCAGTCCGTCTAGTAGTTCAGCCGCTTCGTATGGGCCTCCATTCATTTTCCAATTTCCGGCAATAAGTAATTGACGAGTACTCATTTAACTTCCCTTCTGATTTTGTTTAATAATTGTATTTAACCCTTGTATAACATCCGTAAAGTCTTCGGCAACATACTTTCTTACAATGTTACCTTGTTGATCAATAAGAATTCTAGTTGGAACCTGAGTTACATTAAAGGTCTCGATTAGCTTTTGTACGTCAAAGCCACCAAATTTTGCAACACTCCAGTGTTTAACTCGCTCATCGAAAAAGGCTTGAACGGTTACTTCACTTTTATCCAATGGGATAGTAAACACCTCTAAATCATAATTCTGATAAATTTGATGAATTACGACAGTACGGTCATATTGATTTTGATACAGTCGACTAGCAACTGGAGTAATTTCGAGGATGTAAGGCTTGCCCACTAAACTATCAGGAGCAATAATTTCACCTTCATCTGTTTCAAAGCTAAATTCTGGAACTCGGTAACCTGGTGCTAGATATGATAAATCGTATCCGATGGTCTTAGCCCATTGTTGAGCCTTTGGATCATCGTCGTATTCTTTTTCGAATTCAGCTAATAGATCTTTAGCTATATCAACCCGAGCACTATCAAAGTAAAAGGCGATTCGTTCTTGATCTAAAGCGCGCTTAATTTTTGGGTTTTTTGTCAAATCTTGAAGGGAATCTAAATAACTCACTGCGCCTTCAACGCCTTGAGTCTCCGCTTTATATTCGAATCCATATTTAGCAGCCACACCAATCATTTCATCGCTTGGAAGTGCATCATTGATACGTTGCATCATTAAGTTTTGGTCGAAGGTATTCAATAGACGAACCGACTCACCCCCTGCCATATTGGAAGCAAAAGTACCTGGGTAGTTTTCATATACTTCCCAAAATAAGTCACTCCATTTGCGTAACTCATCTTCAATTAAAGTATCGGCTACAGCGCCTGCGTTGATGTATGCTAATACTCTTCTAAAGCCTTTGTCTACACGGTTGTAAACTTCCATAGCTCTATTTTCTCTAGAGTCGACTTCGAAGTTTTCACTCAATCCTGGTAGTTCACCAGAGAAATTAATGGTATCGTTATCCGCTAAGATGAATTGAGTAGACCCAATCACATTGCCGTTTCTACTAATATAAACCGGATAAATACCTTGAAATGGAAATTCTACTTTACCTGTAATATTACCCAGTCTATTCGATTGTTCTAAGAATAACGTATCCACTTCAGAATCTACATCTTCACGATGTGTGATTAATAGTTGGATACCTGAGTAATCTTTGGAACTGTCTACTGAATCTGCAACTGTAATCTTACCATTGATAAGAGCGGTTTGCATTTCAGGTTCACTACTACAGTTAGCAAATACTATTGTTAATAGTGCGAGTATACTTGTATGTCTGATCTTCATATTCTTTCTTTTCTGATCTATCAATCAGCTTTCTAATTTTTTTGTAACCATCTCAGTAACCAATTTTGGATTGGCTTTACCTCTTGATGCTTTCATCGCTTGCCCCACAAAGAAGCCCATAAGTTGCTTTTTACCCTCTTTGTAGCGTTGAACTTCATCGGGATTATTCGCGATAATTTCATCCACAATTGGCTCTAGGAACCCAGTATCTGATACTTGAATTAAGTTCATTTCTTCGGCTAGTGCTTGCGGCGATTTATCCGAATCTAACATTGCGTTAAATACTTGCTGCATAGCTGAAGAGTTAATTTTATCTCCATCTTTAAGTGCTACTAGCTCCGCTAAACGCTCAGGTGTAATAGAAAATTCACCAATATCGATGCTTTGCTCATTAAGCACTCTAAGCACTTCACTGAGTACAATATTTGAAGCAGATTTAGGATTTCCTGTATGCTTAGCTACTTCTTCGAAATAATCAGCTAAGTATCTACTTTCTGTAATTGTTACAGCATCCACTTCGCTCATACCGTATTCTTCCACAAATCGCTTCTGACGAACGTCTGCTAATTCTGGAAGTTCAGTTTTGATTTCCTCTAGCAATGCATCTGTTACAATGATTGGCGGTAAATCTGGCTCTGGAAAATATCTATAGTCATGCGCTTCTTCTTTTGAACGCATCACTCGGGTTTGCATTTTAGTAGTATCCCAAAGTCTTGTTTGCTGAACTACTTCTCCCCCATCTTCAATAAGTTCTATTTGACGGTAAATCTCGAATTCAATCGCTTTTTCAACGTTTCTGAACGAGTTCATATTTTTAAGCTCTGTACGGGTACCGAATTCTTTCTGTCCACGTGGACGAACCGATACGTTTGCATCGCAACGTAAACTACCTTCTTCCATATTACCATCACAGATTTCTAAATACTGAACAATCTGCTTAATCTTGGTTAGGTATGCGTATGCTTCCTGAGGAGTTCTTAAATCAGGCTCTGAAACAATCTCGATGAGAGGTGTGCCTGCTCTGTTTAAATCAACTAAGGTGTTGTACGGGTCTTGGTCGTGAATCGACTTCCCGGCATCCTCTTCCATATGAATACGTGTTACGCCAATGCGTTTGTCATACTCTTCGAGTTCAATGTCTAAAAACCCATCGAAGCAGATTGGAGTATCAAATTGAGATATCTGATATCCCTTTGGAAGATCTGGGTAGAAATAATTTTTTCGTGCAAAAATAGATTTAGGCGCTACACTGCAATTAGTAGCCAACCCCATTTTAATGATATACCGTACTAAATTTTCATTCACAACTGGCAAGGTCCCTGGATGCCCTAAACACAGTGGCGATACTTGTGTATTAGGTGCCTCACCATACTGTGCGGCAACAGGTGCAAAAGCCTTACTTTTTGTGAGTAGCTGTGCGTGTACTTCAAGGCCTATAACAGCCTCGAAACGTTCATGGGCAATAGTGCTCATTCAAAAATTCTTTTCTATATGTATTATTAAAGTTGGTAAAGATATTAAAGTATACTCTTATATATTAGTCTTTTCTCAGATATACCATTGTTGAGTTATACAATGAATTGAACCTTGCCCCCAGACTAAATCACTACAATCTATTCCGATAATATCTCTGTTCGGAAAGTATTTCTTGAATAAATCTAGAGCCAATTGATCATAATTTTTATCGTATAAAGGCACTAATACGCAACCATTGGCTATATAGAAATTAGCATAGCTGGCTGGCACATATTCGGAACCATCAACTGTAGTGCCTTCAATTTTAGTTTGTGGCAAAGGCAAGCGTTCAATTTTGAGTGAAGCCCCATTTGGCAACACAACCTTTTCTAATATTTCCTCGTTCTTTTTGAGTGCGTGATAATTGACGTCATTTTCATCCTCACATATCATTGTAAGCACGGTATCTTCATTCAAAAATCGAGTGATGTCATCAATATGCCCATCCGTATCATCGCCGGCTAAGCCCGAGCCCAACCATATAATCTGCTCAACGCCCAAAAAGTACTTCAACTTCCCTTCGATTTCACTCTTACTTAAACTTGGGTTCCTATTGGGGTTTAATAATACCGACTCAGTAGTTAATACAGAACCTGCTCCATTCACATCAATCGAACCACCCTCTAATACCATACTCGGTTCAATTCTTTCAACCTTATACTTTGAAGCTATATACTCTGGCAAAGCATTATCGCTGTCAAATGGTGGATACTTTTCGCCCCAAGCATTGTATTCCCAGTCTAAAATTTTAAAAGTACCCGTTGTACTATCTACAACGAAAATAGGACCACAGTCTCTCGCCCACACATCATTTATCGCTTGCAGGTGGATGATTAATCGATCAAAATTAGTAGTGCTATTTTCTAATAATGCTTCCGCTCTTTGTTGAACCTTTTCATTCTCAATGAATAAATGAACGTTCTCATAGTTAGTAAGAGCTTCAATGATTTCTACATATACTTTTTCAACGCGCTTTAATCGCTCATCAGGCCAAGTTTCTCTATTAGAAGGCCAATGAAGTTGGGTACCAGAGTGTGTTTCCCACTCTGCAGGCATTTTATACATCTATATTCCCTAACTCAGTCTATAATTCGTTTTGTGATGCCATCATAGAGATCAATTCTTCTATCACGCAAAAATGGCCATTCACGTCTTTGAGCCTCAATTCGATTCAGATCGCATTCAGCTATTAGAATCTCTTCTTTTTCACCGGCTTCATCAATGATTTGCCCAAAAGGTCCTGCCACAAATGATTTACCCCAGAATTTTAATTGCTTTTCCTTACCAACGCGATTTACAGCCGCTACATAACAACCATTCGCTATAGCATGACTTCGTTGTATAATTTGCCATGCGTCAGAAAATTCCTTCTTTTGCCTTCTTGATTCTCCCTTTAGCATTCCAATTGCGGTTGGATAGAATATGATCTCAGCACCTTTTAAAGCTGTAATACGAGCTGCTTCAGGGAACCATTGATCCCAGCAGATAAGTACCCCAATTTTACCATAAGCCGTATCTACCACTTGAAAACCAGACTCTTCGTCACCGGGTGTGAAATAGTATTTCTCATAGAACCCAGGGTCATCAGGTATGTGCAGCTTTCTATAAACGGCCTTTCTTTCACCGTCTACATCAATCACCACTGCGCTGTTGTGATATACACCTTGTGCTCTTTTTTCGAAAAAAGGGATCACCAATACAACTTTTAATTCTTTTGCTAAGGAAGCAAACTGATCTAGAAACTGACTATCTAATGACTGCGCTAAATTGAAATGAGCCTCATCATATTCTCTACAGAAGTAGGGAGTATTAAATAGTTCTTGTAAACAGATAACCTGTGCACCCTGTGAACTCGCCTCTTTAACCAGAGCGAGTACTCGTTCAATATTATTTGAAGGTTGATCTTCACAGTAGGTTTGAATTAAACCCAGCTTTACGAGTCGTTGTTTATTTTCCATACACAAATTTACAAAGAATGCAGTTTCTTTGGGTTTCCTTTTTCATGTGATTTAAAAATTAACAATGAAATTTAAGGTTAAACATGAATCAGGCATAAATAATATATGTGCATTGCTACGGATTCATTAATGCCTCAAAAAATTAGGGTAAATACTATTTTAACTTAAAATTTCGACTTCAAATCATTAACTTTGGTGCTTCACAAAAAAATCACCCAAAAGGAGTTATGACACCTAACTACGACAAGCACCCAAAAAGTAAAGTTGGATTAGACTATTTAGGCTTAGAGAATAACAAAAACGTACACTGGAACCTGAAACCTTCAGAGCTTTATGAGAAAGCCATTTGCCGCGGTGAAGCTTTCTTAACTAAAGACCATGCTCTTGTTGTTCATACTGGAAAATTTACCGGTAGATCTCCAAAAGATAAATTTATTGTTGATCAGCCATCTATTCACGATGACGTTGATTGGGGAGAGATTAATCAACCCATTTCAGAAGAAGTTTTTGATAACCTCTTCACCAAAGTTCAAAACTATTTAGGCGACAAAGAGCTTTTTGTAAAAGATCTATTTTGTGGCGCCGACAAAAATAACCGTTTACAGGTTCGCGTAGTTAGTGAAGTTGCATACCACGGCTTATTTGCTCACAACATGTTTATTCGTCCATCTAACGACGAGTTAGTAGACCATGAACCTGAGTTTACTGTATTAGCTGCTCCATTTTTAGAAGCAGACCCAGCAGTGGATGGTACAAAATCTAGTACTTTCATTATCTGCAACTTCGAGAAGAAGATTATCCTAATCGGAGGCACTATGTACTCTGGTGAAGTGAAAAAAGGAATCTTCGGAGTTATGAACTACTTACTTCCTAAGAAAGGCATCATGGCTATGCATTGCTCGGCCAACCACGACGAAAATGGCAAAACTGCTGTATTCTTCGGCCTTTCTGGAACTGGTAAAACAACCCTTTCTGCCGACCCAGACAAAACTCTTATCGGTGACGATGAGCACGGATGGAGCGACGAAGGTATTTTCAATTTTGAAGGTGGTTGTTATGCAAAAACCATCAACTTGTCGGAAGAAGGCGAACCGATGATTTATGCTACCACTAAAATGCCTGGAACCATTCTTGAGAATGTAATCTTGAATGATGACAGAGAGCCTGATTTTGATGATGTAAGCTTAACGCAGAACACACGCTGTTCTTACCCAATCAATTTCATTCCAAATGCTAGTAAAACTGGAACTGGAAACCACCCAGAAAACATCATTTTCTTAACTGCTGATGCTTTTGGTGTACTCCCTCCTATTTCAAAGCTTACTCCAGAACAAGCTATGTATCACTTCATTAGTGGTTACACAGCTAAAGTTGCTGGTACTGAGCGTGGTGTAACAGAACCACAAGCAACATTCTCTGCTTGTTTTGGTGCTCCATTTATGCCACTTCACCCAACAGCTTATGCTGAATTACTTGCTGAAAAAATTCGTAAGCATGGCTCACAAGTATGGCTAGTAAACACTGGTTGGACTGGTGGTGCATACGGTGAAGGCTCAAGAATGAAGCTTACTCATACACGTCGTATGCTTAGCGAAGCTATCGCTGGCAACCTTGAAAACGTTGAGTATGTAGAAGATGCTAACTTTGGCGTAATGGTTCCTACAGCGGTTGATGGCGTTCCTTCTGAAGTATTAGTTCCAAGAAATACGTGGAATAACCCAGAAGAATACGATCTAAAAGCTCGTGAATTAGCTTCAATGTTCGTTGAGAACTTCAAGCAGTTTGAAGACCAAGCTAGTGAAGAACTACTGAAAGCAGCTCCAAGAGTTAGCTAAATCAGTTTCTTTTATTATTTTCAAAGCCCCGTTCATAAGTTCGGGGCTTTTTTTATATCTATATATTTGTGCTAAACCTTTATTCATACGCTACTTATTTAACTCTTCTCCTACTCTTGTTCGGTTGTCATCAGCCAACCACACTAGATTTGCCTATCCCTCCTATTCACAGGATTAGCTTCACAGATCAAGCCATAACTGTTGATGGGAAAATGGATACTGCTTGGGACCAAGCTGATTGGTCTGATCTATTTGTAGATATCGAAGGAGCCGATAAACCCGCACCTTATTTTGATACCAGAATTAAAATGCTTTGGGATGATACTTACTTCTATGTATTTGCCTACATGGAAGAACCTCATGTTTGGGGAGACATCACTCAAAGAGATGCCGTTATCTTTCATAACAACGACTTTGAGGTTTTCATAAAGCCAAACTTGTACAAGCCGTACTATACCGAATTTGAAGTAAACGCATTGGGTACTCTTTGGGAATTAGTTTTACTCAGTCCATATCGTATTGGTGGCCCTGTTTCTAACCGCTGGGATGTAAATGACACTCAAATTGGTATCGATGTTCAAGGTACTTTAAACAACCCAACCGATATAGACAGTAGTTGGACTTTAGAAATGGCTATCCCTATTTCTGCATTAGATGAACTTGACCGTTCAAAATCTTTTGAAGTTGGTGACTTTTGGAGAGTCAATTTTTCTAGGGTTCAATGGCAGCATCAAATACAAAATAACACCTATCAAAGAAAATTAGATGATGACGGGATGCTCTTAGCTGAGAATAATTGGGTATACACTCCTCAATATGCTATAGCGATGCATCGCCCTGAGCACTGGGCCTATATGCAGTTCATTAAATCAGAAAACGATCATAGAGATCTTGATTTCCTAGAAGCTTATCAGCTTGCCTACCATTTGTTTAAGCAGCAATTGGATTATCGAAATGAACATAACTCCTTTAGTTCGGATATCACTGATTTTGGAGGACCCAAATTTAAGGTTCAAGGAATCACATTTACGGCAACTACCTTTACCACCCACACCGGTTTTGAAATAGTCGTCTCTCATCCTAGTGAGGGTTCATTAAGTATTGATCAAAACGAAAATATCACTATTAAGCGCTATGAATAAGTTTCCAATCTCTCTTTTTGTAATTATCACTATTCTTGGGTTTTGCATTAACTGTACAACAACAGAGCCTCCTCAAAACTTTCATTTTGCTGCATGGACAGGAGCCGATATTGCCGACACTGAAACCGAATGGCGATCCAAGCTAGAACGATTCAGTGAATATGGCCTTACAGATTTATACCTAGGCGCCAATAAAGAAACCTTAGAAGAAGTTGCTGTGTATGCGGGTGATTATGGAATAAATATCCACGGTTGGGTTTGGGTAATGAATAGACCTGGAGATACTACTGCGGCAAAACATCCTGAGTGGTATGCAGTAAACAGAAATGGCCAAAACTCATACGATTACCGAGCTTATGTAGATTATTACCAATGGCTAAGTCCATTTTCTGAAGGCGCGCGCAATCATATTAAGAATAATATCAAAGAGGTGGCTACAGCAGAAGGAGTAAAGTCTGTGCATCTCGATTATGTTCGCTATGTAGACGTTATTTTAGGTGCCGATCTTCAACCTAAATACGATATCGTTCAAGACAAACAGTTTCCAGAATATGATTATGGCTATCACCCAAATGCTCGAAAAGAGTTTGAAGAGCTATTCGGAGTAGACCCCATGGATATGGAGTATCCAGAGCTGAGCACTGAATGGCTCCAATTCCGATTAAACGCAGTAAGTACACTGGTGGCAGAACTGGATTCTATAGCAGATAGTCACCAAAAAATGTTAACAGCAGCCGTTTTTCCATTCCCTGAAATGAGCCGACAAATGGTTCGTCAAGATTGGTCTTCGTGGAATTTAGATATTGCACATCCTATGCTCTACCATAACTTCTATCGCCAGAACTTAGAGTGGATTAAGTTCGCTACTGAACAAGGTGTTCGTGAAGTGAAGGGGCGATATGAAATTCGACCTGGACTTTTTGTGCCGGCTCTAACCCCTTCGGAATTAAAAACTGCGATCTATAAAGCGAAAGCAGGTGGTGCAACAGGAATCTCGTTGTTTGATATCAATTCCATGAAAGATGAGCACTGGGCCATCATTCAAGAAGTAAATGCTGAATTGAATAACTAAGGCTTAGCTCTCAGATAGCTCGTTGAGTTTTTCCAGATTATCCTGAACACGAAGTGCTTCTATCGCTTCCTCTAGGTCACCCTTCATAATGTTATCTAGATTATAAAGAGTCAGATTAATACGGTGATCTGTAAATCGGCCTTGTGGAAAATTATAAGTCCTAATTTTAGCTGATCTATCCCCTGTAGAAACTTGGCTTTTACGATCTGCCGCACGTTCCTTTTCCTTCTTTTCTAATTCGATATCATACATCTTCGAGCGCAACATTGTCATTGCCTTCTCTTTATTCTGATGCTGAGAACGCTCTTCCTGACATTCTACTACAATTCCTGTAGGCTCATGGGTGATTCGAATTGCAGAATCCGTTTTGTTTACGTGCTGCCCCCCTGCTCCACTAGCTCTAAATGTATCAATTCGAAGATCAGCTGTATTGATGTGAACATCTACATCTTCAACTTCTGGCAATACAGCTACAGTAGCTGCTGAAGTATGAACTCTACCTTGGCTTTCAGTAGCCGGTACTCGCTGCACTCGATGCACACCCGACTCATACTTCATCTTACCGAAAACTTCATCGCCTTCAAGCGAGAACACAATTTCTTTATATCCCCCTTTTTCTGATTCCGCAAGACTCATAAGACTCATATTCCAACCTTGCGAGTCGGCATATTTTCTATACATCTCAAATAGATCACCAGCAAAAATAGCGGCTTCATCGCCACCGGTTCCCGCTCTTACTTCAACAATGGCATTCTTTGAATCTTCCGGATCTTTAGGAACGAGTTTTATCTTAATGGCTTCTTCGAGCTTAATTAGCTCATCTTTAATTTCTTTATTCTCCTCTTTAGCCATTTCGGTAATCTCAGCATCTTCATCCATAGCAATGAGCTCATCATTACCCTCTTTGCGGCTCTTCAGATCCATCCAATTGTCATAGTCATCTACCAACTCCTTTAGGCTTCCATGCTCCTTAGTGAGTTCAGTATATTTTGCAGGATCATCAAAAACGGCAGGGTCACTCATTGCCGTTGTAACTTCCTCAAATCGAGATTTAATCTGTTTTAGCTTTGCTTCTATATCCATGAATGTAGCTGATACTGTAATTTTATAAGTGTGGAAACTACGGATTCTTTCGCATAGATAACGAATGAATAGGAAATCAATTTCTCTGATTTAGCCTCAAAGGTTTTAACACTTTCTTCAAATACTTTACACATAATTCGTATTTTGAAAAGAAAACTCAATGTCTCGCACTTCCTTACCAGCATCTACAAAAATCGGCTTTTTAGGCGCCGGTCAACTCGCAAGAATGAGTAGCCTTGAAGCATTTAGATTTGGCATTCAAGTTGCCGTGTTTTCTGACCGAACAGAAAACGAGCCTGTTCAATTTATGACTCCATTTTCAACATCTGGTTCATTCGAATCGGTTGATGATATGGTGGCTTTTGCTAAAGAGTGTGATGTGGTGACACTCGAAAACGAATTTATTAGCTCGGATATACTTCTCGAAGTACAAGAAAAAAGTGGTACTCCTATTTACCCGTCTCCTCAAAGTTTTGCACTTATTGAGAATAAACTTATTGAGAAGCAGACCTTTGAAAATGCAGGCATTCCTGTAACACCGTATAAGTTAGTTGCTTCCAAAGATGATCTAATTGCTTTTGGTGACGAGCATGGCTGGCCTTACCTATTGAAGTCTTCCAAAGGTGGATATGATGGATATGGTAACAAAACTGTACGATCTATTGAAGAGGCAGAAGTGGCTTTTAAGGAATTAGGTGGAACACAGGGACGAGATATCCTAGCTGAAGCATTTGTACCATTTACCAAAGAGCTTGCCGTGCAAGTGGCCAGAAATGAAACGGGTGCTGTGGTATATCCTTGTTGTGAAACCGTTCAAGAAAATCATATTTGTGTGGCGGTTGTTTCACCAGCGCCTATCGAGGAGAAATATCAAAAGAAAGCGCAAGAACTTGCTGTAAAAGCAACCGAAGCCATTGATGGCAAAGGGATTTACGCCTTTGAGTTTTTCCTTACGGAAAGCGGAGAGATTCTTTTAAACGAATCGGCCCCTCGTCCTCACAACTCTGGCCATTATACCATCGAAGGTTGCGTAGCATCACAATTTGAAAACCATGTGAGAGCTGTACTTGGTCTGCCATTAGGGGCCTCTACTATGACCACTCCTCACGCTGTGATGATCAATTTATTAGGTACACACAATAGACCAGCTGAAACGGATAAAATGATAGACGCTATTAAAGTAGAAAACGGACATTTACACGTGTATGGTAAAGTTCAAAGTAAAGTAGGTCGTAAGATGGCGCATTTCACCCTCCTTGGGGATAATGCAGAAGAAACTTATACTACTGCTCGAAGCATTACTAAGTCTATTGAGATCTAAGAGTTTGAACCACAAAAGAATTTTGAAATAAACACATTCTATTAAAATTATGAGTACTCCAATAATCGGCGTTGTTATGGGAAGTGATAGCGATTGGCCAACCATGAAGCAAGCCACCGACATTTTAGATGCCTTTAATGTGCCTTATGAAAAGAAAGTGGTATCAGCCCATAGAACACCTAATGATATGGCCGACTACGGTGAAACTGCTCGAGAGCGTGGATTAAAAATTATCATAGCTGGTGCAGGTGGAGCAGCTCACTTACCCGGAATGCTTGCAAGCCATACTACATTACCTGTAATTGGTGTACCTATACAAACTTCTGCTCTTGGTGGGGTCGACAGTTTATACAGCATCGTTCAAATGCCGAATGGCATCCCTGTTGCAACGGTAGCCATTGGAAAAGCTCAAAACGCTGGACTCCTGGCTCTTCGAATGATAGGCATGGATAATCCTGAAGTAGCCAATATGCTTCGCGATTACCACGCAGAGATGGCAGATCAAAGCCGAGCTAAAACTGAAAATCTGGTTTAAAGCAGCCTTTAGTTTTAGCTTATAGTGCCTTTGAAACAATTAAATGCGCCCATTTATAAAAATAATTGGGTAAACCGTTTAATTAATGTACTTTTGGCACTGGACTGGTACTGATACTCTACTAAGGTAGTGTATTGCTCCATAGCGCAGAGTTTCTTCCATCATTCCAAAATTTAGATTTAAACAAGATATAATAGACATGAACATTTATGTAGGAAACCTAAGCTACGGCGTTTCCGACGACAATCTACGTGAAGTATTCGAAGCTTACGGTGCAGTAAGCTCAGCAAAAGTAATCACTGACAAATACTCTGGCCGTTCAAAGGGCTTTGGATTTGTGGAAATGGATAATGACTCAGAAGCTCAAGCAGCAATTGATCAATTAGACGGTGCAGAAATCGACGGAAGAGCAGTACGTGTAAACGAAGCGCGTCCCAGAGAGGAAAGACCAAGAAGATAGTTCGTTTACATCATACAAAGTCTAACTTTGTATTACACGAATTTTACAAAACCCGGCCATTTGGTTCGGGTTTTTTTATGCCCATGATATAAATCAGTAACATTTTCTACTATTTCTAGTATGAACTTGGGTCTTTAGGGACAGACCAAAAATAACTATAGAATCTAGATAGGAGAACACATATGATTATGTCGACTACGAACTCGTTAGAGGGACGCCAAGTAAAAAAGTATTTAGGGATTGTAACGGGAGAAGCCATCTTAGGCGCTAATATTTTTAAGGACTTTTTTGCAGGAATCAGGGATATCGTTGGAGGGCGCTCTGGGGCTTACGAAAAAGAACTACAAGAAGCACGACGTTTAGCATTCGAGGAAATGGAGATGAAAGCAAACCGTGTGGGTGCCACAGGCATTATAGGTATTGATATCGATTATGAGACTATTGGACCAAATGGCAGTATGCTTATGGTTAGTGTAAGCGGAACAGCCATTCTAGCTGAATAATCAATCGGATATAAAAAAAGGGATAACACATGTTATCCCTTTTCTTTTTCTAAATAGATTTAACTAAACGATGGTTAGCTAAAAACGTCCTTCATTTTAGAGAAGAACCCTTTCTCTTCTTCTTTCATGTTAATAGCATCAAAATTGGCTGATTCTCTAAAACCCTCCATGGCTTTGCGCTCTGAATCACTTAACTCTGTTGGCATAAATACATTCACTCGAAGTAATTGATCTCCAGTACCAGAATTATTCAAGCCTACGATTCCTTTACCTCGCATACGCAATAGCTTTCCTGGTTGTGTGCCCGGTTCTATTCTAAGCTTAGCTTTTCCTTTTAGTGTAGGAACTTGAACTTCAGTTCCTAAAACGGCATCCGGTATACTTAAATTTAGATTGTAATAAATATTATTACCCTCTCTATCAAAGTGCTTGTGCTTATTTTCTTCAATAAGAACAATTAAGTCACCTGATTGGCCACCTCTTCTACCAGCATTCCCTTGGCCACGAAGCGTGATATAATTTCCGTTTGATACGCCAGAAGGAATATTAATTTTAACAGTTTCTTCCCCGTTAACACGGCCTTCACCACTACATTTAGAACATTTGTTCTTGATGATGCGGCCATCGCCTTGGCACGTTGGACAAGGTTGAACATTCACCATTTGCCCTAACATTGTACGAGTAATCTGGCGAACTTCGCCCATTCCATTACAGGTTCCACAGGTCTCAAAATCTGAATCTGTTTCCGCACCTGTACCTTCACATTGGTCACAAAGAATCTGTTTTTTAATTTTCAGTTTCTTCTCTGTTCCAAAAGCAATCTCATCTAGATCTAGTGGCATTCTGATTTTCATATCAGAACCTGGTGTACCAGGTTGGCGACGTCCTCTTGAGCGACCTTGCCCTCCGAACGATTGTTCACCAAAGAAACTACTTCCAAAAATATCACCGAAGCGACTGAAGATGTCTTCAAAGCCCATTCCGTCGAAGTCGACGCCACCGCCTCCAAATCCGCCGTTTCCGCCGTTAACTCCTGCATGGCCATACTGGTCATACCTAGCACGCTTTTGCGGGTCTCTTAGTACTTCATAGGCTTCTGAGGCTTCTTTGAATTTCTTTTCGGCTTCGGCATCCCCTTTATTTCGGTCAGGGTGAAATTTCATCGCTTTCTTGCGATAAGCTTTCTTTATCTCTGCATCCGAAGAATCTTTTGATACGCCGAGTATTTCGTAATAATCTCTATTTGTCATGATTTATTGACTCACTATAACTTTTGCATGCTTAATCGTACGCTCGCCCATTTTGTAACCGCGTTCTAACACTTGTAGAACGGTATCAGCTGGCGTGTCGTCATCAGGTGCAGGTTGGCGTAATAAAGCATCGTGGAGGTTCACATCAAATGGAACACCTGTTTCATCGATTTTATCAACGCCATACTTAGCGAGGATATCTCCGAATTTATTGGAAACCATTTCAACCCCTTCTAAGAAGCTTTTCTCAATATTGGCTTCTTTACTGGCATCTAGGGTTCTTAATAAATCATCATTGAGTGGTAAGAAATCTTCCAGTGCTTCAGCTTTCACTTGTTCTCTAAGTGTAAATCTTTCCTTTTGAACTCTTTTGCGAACATTTTCCAACTCCGCTGCTTTTCGCAACATTGAATCTCTAGCTGCAGCAAGCTCTTTTTCTAGTTCTTCAATACGTAGATCTTTTTCATCCTTCTCATCTTCAGAAGTAGATGCAGCTTCATTCGCTTCCATTTCTTCGTTGGAAACTTGCTGGTCTTCTTTTTCTAATAATTCGTCCTGATTCTTTTCGCTCATTGATGTAGTTCTTCAAATTTTTTAATTCACTTTGTTTCAGCAAATATAATGCCACCAAAGATATGGAATATTGGGCGTGACATTCTTTCGGATTTAAATAAAAAAAGCCTCGTCATTTCTGACGAGGCTTCCTTAGTAAAAATTGTGTATTTGATTTTACTGTGATTGCTCACTAGCGCAATCGCCAATACCACAAACTGTAACACTAGGCAATCCTAAAACATTAACTCTAGGAAGCTTAGCACCCCATTTGGCTTCGATCGTAGCAATAATTTCGTTCGCTAAAATACCGTTACCTCTTGGGTTCGGATGGATACCATCGGTTGATAGTACTCCACTTGGTGCGAAATCGGCAGTTAGGTCAACACCATCAATAGTAATTCCTACTTCTTGGTCGCTGATACCAAATAAATCTGCAAAAGCACCTGTAGCTGCATTCGTATCATGTAAAACTAAACGATCACTGTTTGCACTTACTGCGGCTGCAATAATGCCATTGAAAGTTTGACGAGCTGTTTCGATTTCAACTTGCTCCTCAACAATCAACACATATTGATCTTCCACTGCATCTTGTAAACCGTATGCGCCATCACCTAAATCTACCCCTAATATAGCTCCTAAAGAAAGGATAGCTAGATCAGTAGATTCTGATTGACGAAGGTTTGGTAAACCTAATGCACTAAGATCTGTTAGTGTTTCATCTTCCATCACAAATGCATTCGCTCCTGCAGCAAAAGTAATAGTTCGTCTGTCTTTTTCAGCTTGATCAATGAAACCTGCTTGTCTAGCTTGCTCAAGTCCGTTGTTGTAGTCCTCATAACCAGCATTTAAAGCTGCAGCAGTTTGAGCATCTAATGGGATAGCGTTATATGGAACCGCACGGAAGTACGCTGCACCAAGTAGTGGTGGGATGTTAGAAACTACACCATCAGCCGTTGTATTCGCCATCATGGTGTTGATTACAGCATTAAAACGAGTCTCAAAATCATTTGTAGAAGTTAACAAACTTGAATTTGAAGCTCCGCCAGCTGCGTACCCTAACACATCATTGTTACCAATCCACAAAGTGAAAAAGGTAGGTTGTGCTGCTGCCGCATCACCAATGATTGTTGAAGTACCAGGATCTGAAGCAAATCTATAATAGAAGGTGCTTAAAGCTGGGTTTGGGCTGCTAGCTACTAATAAGTCACCAACGGTTACGCCTGGCACACCAAAGTTATGAACCGCAGGACCCGTATATGCTGTTGGCACTTCACCGTTTATTGTTGGAGAAGGCCCCGGAATACTGGTATCTAGCTTAAAGCGTCCAAAGATAGTGTTTCCATCTGGGTTTGGACTTACTGCCGTATTAAATCCATTTACTGAATTAATACTTGGTTGATTAAAAGTAAGTCCACCATCTACAGCCGCAGAAAGTTCTGCTGCTATTAAATTAGGAATCGAGTTGTTTTGCCCATTTGTATATAGAGCTGCATCCATATACCCTGCTGCAAGTGAGTTACCAATGGCAACGTATGTGCTAAAGTCAGCGTCTCCAGAAGTATACTCTTCTGGTGTGGGCTGTGGATTTTCTTCGAGTCTATCATCAACTAAAGAATCTTCAATTCCTTCACACGACATAGCAAAAAAGCCAGCCGTAAGTAATACTAATATGCTTTTATTTAATTTATTCATGGTATTTGCCTTCCTTAGTTCAAGAATTGATCAAAAGTTAGAGAGAAGTAGTAAATAGCACCCATTTTTGGGTTACCGAATGAAGTCGTGTATCGTTCATTAAGAACATTACTACCACCAATTTTTAGAATGGTCTTAGCAGATGGAATCTTATAGCTCACTTGAGCATCAAGAGTACCATACGCTGGAACTACTCCGGCACCAAATGACGAATCCCAGAAGTAAGCATCTTGCCATCTGTATACCATGTTGAATCCAACATTTTCGATCACATTTCTGTTTTCTAGGCGAACGTTATATCTCCATTTTGGAGTATTATAACTTGCTCTGAACCCTTGCTTAATCAAATCTTTTTCACTGATTAAGTCGTTGTAAGAAGCGTTACCACCTACTTTATATCCACCATCTAGTGAATACTCTAGGCTTACACCAAATCCTTGTGATTCAACATTACCATCGGCATTTACATCGAATCCGTATTCCTGAGTTGGAACACCACCGTTGATGATCTGGTCTTTACCTGAGTCACTATCCGCATCAAAAGAACCAGGATCATTGGTTAAACCATTTGGTACCCCTTGAACGAACTGAATCTCAGCGATGAAATCTTTATACACACTGTAGTAATAGTAAGCATCTACAAATAGACGATCCGTTACTAATGCTTTGTAACCCACTTCATAAGTACTGATTTTCTCAGTTTTGAAGTCATCAAATTCAATAGGTACTAGTACTGCTCTGGCTTCAGCATCGGTACCGCCATTGTTAGCGATTTGACGAGCTGCCGCAACACTTTGTGCTTGGTACACAGTATTAGTTTCGAATCTATAACGATCTACTAAGTCTTGGTTACTACCAATTAGCAATCGAGTTACTACATCAAGTTGAATGAACTGATCTTGAGTAGTTGGCATTCTAAATCCATTCTGATATGAAACACGGAAGTTATGACGGTCGCCAACGGTATAAATGGCTGCTACTCTTGGTGAGAACTGACCATCGAAGTATTCGTTTTTATCATAACGAACAGAAGCTGATAAATTTAATTTATCATCCATAAGGTTTTTAGAACCCTGTAAGTAAGCGCCCCACTCATTAATCTTATACTCATCGCCTGAATTGTTTAGTGCGAATAAAGTCGCTTCAGAGTTCAATGCGTATTGACGGTAGTTAGCGCCACCAATGAGCTCTAAAGTCTGTGGATCGATTACATTTGAGAAGTTGTAAAGTCCTTCTACGTGGTACATGTCCGATTTATCAAGGAAACGAGCACCACCATCAGCGATCGACGTAGCGCGCAGTTGTTTCTCTAGATTTTTGAAATTCTGTGTACCTGGCAAGTAATCTTGTTGGTTTGCAGTAGCCGATTGCTGTGCCGATGCATGAGCTTGCTCAACAGAAGCACCCTGTGAACGTGCATTTAAGAATGTTTGGAAGTACGGAGTTAGGTAAGCTACTTGGTTAATACGAGTTGCTACCGTATTGGCTGCGTAAGAATCTCCTGCATCTTCTTGAGTGGTATAACCACGTAGGAAGAAATTCGGATTACGTAATTCCAGCTTAGCAGTCCAAATATTGAAGTCATCTAATACAAAACGGTCGTTGGCTGTATATACTGTACTACCAAAACCAGTATTGTACTGAGCTAGAATCTCATAACTATCGTTAATACGGTAGTGTAATGCGGCTCCAAGCTTTAAACTTTCTGTAGTGTTATCTACAAAAGAGCTTTCAGCAAAACCAGGAGCAGAAAAAGCGCCATCACGACCATCTGGAATGAGACTTCTTAATGCAGAAACTTGCGCAGCTTGAGCTTGCTCTTCTGGAGTGGCATTTGGATCGTTACCAGCTGCAATAACACCATCTGCAATACCGCCTAACGTGAATACATCATCACCGTAAATGTTTACACCGTTGTATACTCGAGCACCATTTCTTTCGGTAGCACCACGTTCAACAACACCTGCTACAAAACTTTGATCACGTGTATCTTGAGCTACAAAATCCTGCGCCTTCAAGTAGGAAGCAGTGAATTTATACGCAAACTTGTTGTTAACTGCGTTCGCATATCTTAAATCATATGATTGATACAGTGAAGGATCTTCTACTTGGCTATCAACATGATTCACACCCAACTTAGTGTTGAATGAAAGTCCTTCATATTCAAATGGACTCTTACTATTCATCAGTAAAATACCATTTAATGCGTTTGGTCCATATAGTGCTGAAGCCGCACCCGGAATTAATTCAGCTCCTTCAAGGTCTAATTCTGAGATACCTACAATGTTACCAACGGCGAAGTTTAAACCTGGAGCTTGGTTGTCAATACCATCAATGAGTTGAACAAAACGTGTGTTACCGTTAGAACCGAAACCACGAGTGTTAATCGACTTGAAGGTTAAACTCTGAGTACTGAAATCAACTCCTTTTAAATTCGAGATAGCATCATAAAAATTGGTAGATGCGGAGTTTTGAATTTCAAGGATATCTAGTTTTTCAATCGATACGGGCGATTTTAAAATACTTTGTTCTACACGAGAAGCTGAAATTACAACCTCTTCTCCTAAAATCGTTTGCTCGTTTAAGCGAACAATGATATCGGTAGTATTTGAATTTGTTATTTCAAGTTCCTGCGACTGAAACCCTACTATTGTAAATACTAAGGTAAGTGGTGGATCTTGTTTAATAGTTAAGCTAAACCGGCCATCTGGATCGGTTGCAGTTCCTATTAATTTATTTTTTACTCGAATATTCACACCTGCGAGTGGTTCACCTTCAGCATCCGTTACTTGACCAGACACTTCTGTGACCGCCTCTGTAGATGGGATAGATGCATATGCCTGAGCGGCGTATGTAAATAATAGAGTCATACTTAAAGCAAGTATACATCGTATCGATTTACTCATAATTCTAATCCTGATTTATTTATGTTTTAGTCTTTTTGACCTCTTGATTTGCGCCTTCCAGAGCACGTAAACAACAGTATATCTCAATTTGTTGTTCTAGCAAAGAAACATCTGTTTAGCCGATAATGCAAGAAGGATTGGTAAAATATTATTGATCTAAATATGATTTTGGTACTTAGATAATACCGTTTAAAAATTATATGATTAGTTTAGTGTCAAATCTATAATCTAACCTGATCAATGAAATCAAAAAAACTTGTCCTTTTATTAATAGTTCTTGTTTACAATTTAGCATGTACAAAGCCACAAGAACAACCATTAAAATATCTAGCTTTGGGCGATTCCTATACTATAGGAGAAGCCGTTCCTGAAAATGGAAGGTGGCCTGTACAATTAGTTGATTCCTTGCAATCTCATGGTATTGAAATGAATAAACCAACCATCGTTGCTACAACGGGTTGGACCACCAATGAGTTACAAAAAGGCATTGAAGAAGTTGAATTAGCCCCTCCTTATGATTTAGTGTCTTTATTGATTGGAGTGAATAATCAATACAGAGGGTATGATATAGAGATTTATAGAGAAGAGTTTAGAGCGCTGATTGAACAAAGCATAGAATTTGCTGGAGGAGACGCTACTAAGGTATTCGTGGTCTCTATTCCTAATTATGGAGTAACTCCATTTGGGATGCAAAAAGGAGAAGAACAAATTCGCACGGAACTACTTGCATACGATGCAATGGCCGCTGAAATAGCCTCCGAGTACAACATCCCTTTTATTAACATCACGCCCATTAGTGAAGGTGCCAAAACCGACTCCACATTAATAGCCTCAGATGAATTACACCCATCTGCAAAGCAATACACATTATGGGTTGAAGAAATTTTACCGATTGTAAAATCGAAGATTTCAGAATACTAGAAACATAATTCTTGAGTTAGAGTTAAAAAGTAAACCCTTAAAAACAAACGTTATGTTGTCACGAATTTTTGTCTCACTAACCCTTTTAATTACACTTTTTGGATGTGCGTCTCATGCACAAAACCTCACTAATAATGGCAAAACTATTTCCATTAATATGACCTCGAATGAGTTAGTGGAAGCCGATTTAATTGTATTTAATATCAATATTAATGCTGAGGGTAACAGTCCTCAAGAAGCTTATCGCATTCATAAACAACGAGAAGAAGTATTAGCTGGATTACTATCTAAATTCGATATCGAGGAAAAAGAAATTCAGTTTCAGCCCATTCGAATTAACAAAATGTACCGTGATAAAAATAAGACTTCCCAAACATCACAGTCGGTAACGGTAACTTTTTCGGGTTTCGACATTTATGAAACCATTCAAGTGACCCTAATCGAAAATGGATTCGATTCCTTTAATGGTAAGTTCACCTCATCGATGCTAGAGGAAGGCAAAGAGCGTGCTTTGGCCAAAGCCATTGATGCCGCTAAAGAAAAGGCTCAAACCATTGCAGATGCATCTGGTGTTAAGCTGGGTACCATCACACAAATCAATTACTCCGACTACCAAATTGGAACGCCTCGATTTGCAGACATGGAAACTAAAATGATGAGTGGTGCCCCTGATATGATGGACTTCTCACAAATGGTATCAGTTTCGGCGAATATCTCGATTGTGTACTCTATCGATTAACTGAACTTTAGTTCATATAAAAAAAAGCCTCGTAGCATTATTGTTACGAGGCTTTTTTTATGCGTACATCTGTCTTATTTCTTTAAAACCGGATACAAATATTCCCAAACTGTTTCAGCAACAAGTTTATGACCTTCTGCATTAGGGTGAATACCATCAGGGAGATTTAAGTCTTCTTTACCCCCTACTTGTTCAAGAATAAAAGGTATTAAAGGAAGCTCATTTTGCTGGGCCAATTCAACATATAGGTTCGAAAAATCCTTCGTGTATTCTATCCCCAAGTTAGGTGGTACCTGCATTCCTGCAATAATTATTTGAATTGATGGATACTTAGCTTGGGCTTTATCAATGATGCCTTGAAGGTTCTTACGAGTATCAGACAAATCAATTCCCCTTAACCCATCATTACCGCCTAACTCCAAAATCATTACATCAATAGGTCGTTGCAGCACCCAGTTAATTCTTCGAAGACCACCCGCTGAAGTCTCCCCACTTAACCCTCCGTTAATCACCTTATAATCTAATCCGAGTTCATCAATTTTAGATTGAATATGAGCTGGGAAAGCTTCCGACTGCTCCAATCCATATCCAGCAGTGATACTATCTCCAAAAAATAAAATGGTCTTAGTATCTTGAGCATGGATGTTGTTGGTAATAAAAAATGAGAAGATTAGTAGTACAAATAATTTCATTCTCTTTATCGATAATAGGGTTTGGTAAAAATATGCTATTTGTTGTGAACAATATTGCAATGCTAACGTAGCAACCTTTTTATTAATTCCGGAATTAAAGTTCACTATCAAAGTGTTCAGGTTTCAACTAAAATAAAGATCTTTCATTGTGTCTCATATACTTCAAGTAAAAAACCTATTCAGAACGTTTAAAAGTGGTTCAAAAACACTTACCGTAGTTAACGATTCAACTTTTGATATCCCCGAAGGTATCACCTGCGCAATTGTGGGCCCTTCTGGTAGTGGAAAAACAACTTTATTGGGATTAACGGCGGGGCTTGATCGTCCAACTTCAGGAGATGTATTCTTAAATGGAATTCATTTAAATCCTCTTAGCGAAGATGAGCGAGCCGAAGTAAGAAATAAACACGTAGGTTTTGTATTTCAGACTTTCCAACTAGTGCCTACCCTTACTGCTTTAGAAAATGTCATGGTTCCTCTTGAACTTCGAGGCGAAGCCACCAAGCAAGTACGAGAAAGAGCCATTGAGTTACTCACTGAGGTTGGCTTAGGTGATCGCGTTCACCATTACCCAAATCAATTATCGGGTGGTGAACAACAACGTGTAGCTGTTGCCCGTGCATTCATCAATAAGCCCAAAATTCTTTTTGCCGATGAACCTACTGGTAACTTAGATACCGAAACTGGGGAGCATATTGAAAATTTGATCTTCAATTTGAATAAGCAAGAAGGAACCACACTCATCCTAGTTACGCACGATATGGAGCTTTCCGCAAAATGCGACCGTGTGATAAAAATCAAAAATGGTTGTATTGAAGCAGACTTTATGAATGAAGTAGAAACGGTGGATGTAGCGTGAATAAACTGAGTTGGATCTTCAAGATGGCGTGGCGAGATTCACGCTCTAATCGCCGAAAATTATTTTTATACATGGCAGCAATCATTGTTGGTGTTGCCGCTCAAGTTGCCATTAGCTCGTTCAGAGCAAACCTAACCGATAGTATTTCCGAGCAATCTAAGGAGCTACTTGGGGCTGATTTGGAGGTAAGTAGCAATGCACCGCTTGATGAGCTAGTTGTAAGCTATCTCGATTCACTAAGTGAAGAGCAGTCTACGGCAGTTGGTTTCACATCCATGGCTTATTTTCCAAAATCTCAAACTACTCGTTTATCGCAAATAACCGCTCTTGAGGGTGATTTCCCTTATTACGGTACATTGGTAACCTCCCCTACTGAAGCAGCTTACAACTTCCAGAAAAATAACACGGCACTGGTAGATGAACCCATTCTACTTCAATTTGGCTTAGAACCCGGTGATTCTGTCAAAATTGGTTTACTGACTTACGAAATCGGTGGGGCACTAGTCGAAATCCCTGGTCAACCAATCGCTGCATCATTTTTGGGACCTCGAATTTTCATTCCCAATCAGAATGTTGAAGAAACTGGCTTGCTTCAACGAGGAAGTAGGCTAGAATATCTGACCTACGTAAAATACCTTGAAGGCACTGATCCTGTAATCGTTGATGATGAGCTCGATGTATTAAACGACTCTTTAGATTTCCGATATGATGATGTAGCTGAACGTGAAGAAGAAGTCGGTGAAGCCATCACATACTTATCCAATTTTCTTAATCTAATCGGATTTATTGCACTTTTATTGGGTGGACTTGGTGTGGCAAGCTCCATTTTTGTTTACGTTCGTCAAAAGGTAAATACAGTGGCCGTTCTTCGTTGTGTTGGGGCATCCTCCAATCAAACATTGTGGATATATCTCATTCAAGCTGCATTTATGGGATTTATTGGTTCCGCCATAGGTGCGCTCATTGGCTCATCCATTCAGCTTTACCTCCCCGTTCTAGTTCAAGATTTTTTACCCGTTGATATTGAATTAACCATTTCATGGACTTCAGTTTTAATCGGCATAACTACAGGAGTAAGCATTGCCATTATATTTGCTCTATTTCCCTTGCTCGCCGTGCGAAAGATTTCCCCTCTTTTTACACTCCGTATGGTGGACGTTAGCTTGATGTCGTTATTGCGTAAACGCACTAAAATCATATTAAGCTCTATCGTAATACTATTCGTTGTCATCTATGCTAATTCCATGCTTGATGGCTGGATTGCAGCTATTTGGTTTACACTTGGACTCCTTTTTTGCCTGTTATTACTAGCTGGGTTTGCAGTACTTATTATGAAAATAGCTCGCAAAATGAATACGCAATGGTTCAGCTATGAATGGCGCCAAGGGCTTGCTAATTTATATCGTCCCAATAATCAGACCTCTACCCTGCTGCTTACTTTTGGCTTAGGTGTCACTATGATTTCATCGCTCTATCTAACCCAAGATATGTTATTAGGTACCATCAACTTTGGCGATGATGAAGCGCTTCCGAACTTAGCTTTATACGATATTCAATACGATCAAAATGATGGAGTAAATGACATCATTACAAGCAATGGACTTGAAGTACTTCAAAATGTACCTATTGTAACAATGCGTGTAGGCAGTATAAATGGGAATCCTGTGGATTCAATCTTAGCCGATACCAATCGCACTGCACGTCGTTGGGCTTTAAATAGAGAATACCGTTCCACCTATAGAGATGAACTCGTTTCAACTGAAAAAATTGATTCTGGTACGTTTGTTGGAACCCACAATGGATTCGAAGACCTTGTACCTATCTCAGTTTCATCTGACCTTATGGAAGACTTAGCCGCTTCTGTGGGTGATACCATTACATGGGATGTTCAAGGAATTCCTATTCAAAGTTATATATCCAGTACTAGAACCGTTACATGGGACACTCCGCAGCCTAATTTCTTTGTGGTATTCCCCGTTGGAGTTTTGGAACAAGCACCTCAATTCTTTGCCACCACGGTGAATACACCAAATCGTGAAGCATCGCTCGCTATTCAAAGGGAAATCGTATTAGCGTACCCGAATGTCTCAGCCATTGATGTTGGCCAAGTGATAGATACCATTCGTGCCTTTATCGATAAAATTACCTTTGTGATACAATTCATTGGGTTATTTAGCATCATCACGGGTTTAATCGTATTAGCTGGATCAGCGGCCACAAGTCGATTTCAACGAATTCGAGAAGCTGTGTTACTCCGAACATTGGGGGCGAAACAGAAGCAAGTGGTCCAAATACAGATTATTGAATACACCTTATTGGGTATCATGGCCTCCCTTACAGGACTTAGTTTATCTGTGGGTGCAAGTGCGCTATTAGGCTACTTCTTCTTTGATATAGAATTCGTGCCAAATTTTGCCATCCTAGGTTTAGAAGTGGTCATACTAATTCTACTAGTGCTACTTATTGGTTTGCTGAATACACGAGGTATTCATAAAAAACCACCACTTGAAGTACTTCGAGCAGAAGGCGGATAATTCTTCACTATGCCTGGCATTGTTAATTAATGGAACAAATAGCATAGGGTCTTTCTTAAATACGATAAACATCAAATTAAATTAAGACCATGAAGACACTATCGAAATTAGGAATATTCACACTACTACTAGTATTGCCATTTATGGCATGTGAGAATATCAGTAAAACTGCAAAAGGTACAGCCATTGGTGCTTCAGCCGGTGCATTAGCTGGCGCAATTATTGGTAAAGCAGCTGGTAATTCAACTACGGGTGCTATTGTAGGTGCTGCGGTAGGTGGAGCATCGGGTGCGGCTATTGGTAATTATATGGATCGTCAATCAAGAGAGTTAGAGGAAGATCTAGAAGGTGCACGCGTTGAACGAGTTGGTGAAGGTATCAAGATTACTTTCGACTCTGGAATTTTATTCGCTGTAGATTCTTATCAATTAAAAGAAGTATCTAAGCAGAATATTGCTGAACTAGCTGAAATTCTGAAAAAATATGAAGACACCAATATCATGTTTTCAGGATATACGGATAACACCGGTAGTGAAGCTTATAACCAAGAACTTTCTGAGAAAAGAGCTAAAGCTGTAGCGGAATATGCTGCATTTGTAGGCGTAGACGCTGAACGTATGACTATTATTGGTTACGGTGAAAGCGATCCTATTGCAAGTAACAGTACCGTTGAAGGTAGAGCTCAAAACAGACGTGTTGAAGTTGGTATTTGGGCCAATGAAGAGCTTAAAGAAGCTGCCGAAAAAGGTGAAATTGAATAATTAAAGCACCGCATTTCAAAGCCCCTGCATAGGGGCTTTTTTTTTGTCTATATTCGAAGCTTTAATCTTGGTCTATATCTCATGAATTTAAAGAAACGGTTGATCCCTAAGAAAATTCGCTCTTCTTTTTTAAAGAAAGAAGTTGGTAGTGCGCCTGGTACCCTTACCCATATTGGTGCACAAAAAATTGATACGGTAACCATCGATATTCATGATTATGGCCTAGACCATCTAACAACAGCTAGTGTAGCCTCAGTAGCTGATTGCAGGCCCTACGTTGCCACCACTAACCCCACATGGGTTCAAGTAAAGGGATTGCACGACATTCCCAAGCTGAAAGAGCTCTGGGACGAATTTGACTTCCACCCGCTCATTCAAGAGGATATATTAAATACTACTCAGCGCCCTAAGATTGAAGACTACACCAATCAAATCTTCATCGTATTAAAAATGCTCTACCTCGAAGATGGCGTACTTGAGCAAGAGCAGGTGAGTATAGTTTTATCCGACAAATTTGTGTTCTCTTTTCAAGAATCAGATAAGCCTATTTTTGCCCCTATAAAAGAGCGCTTAAAGGTTGAAAACACTCGCATGCGGAAGAATGGCTGTGATTATATGGCCTATGCGCTTATGGATGTAATCATTGATTATTATTTTGAGGCTTTAGGCGAACTAAACTCTCAGATTGAAGCCATTGAAGATATGCTTTGGGAAGGCACTGATGATATCTCATTAACCGATATTCATACTCTTCGCCGTCAGCTTATCACCTTCCGCAAAAGTGTGTGGCCACTTCGAGATAATATCAATTCTTTTTATAGAGACGAATCCCCTCTTCTTGGAGAAGAAACGAAACTGTTTTTAAGAGATACTTCAGATCACACCAGTCAGATTGTAGATACCTTAGATAACAATCGGGAGATGATTTCTAGTTTGCACGATATGTATCAAACAAACTTGAGTAACAAAATGAATGAGGTGATGAAGGTTCTAACTATCATTGCTACCATTTTCATCCCACTTACTTTTATTGCTGGCATCTATGGTATGAATTTCGAGCATATGCCGGAATTAGCTTGGGAATACAGTTATCCAACCATTTGGGGAATTATGATAGTAGCGACTATCGGTATGGTTTTTTACTTCCGAAAGAAAAAGTGGATGTAAAAAAAGAGTCCTAGCTTTTTCAATGCTAAGACTCTAACTAACTACGGAGGTATTATTTGGGTAAACTACTAATCCTTAAAAGTGGACTTTAATGCCACCTAAGATCTTTAATGATTCGATAGATTGATCGTTACCTACTTCTATTCGGTTGCCGTTTATATCTTCGTAATCATATACTACTGAACGGTCGTTTCTTGCCGAATATTGTGTAAGGAAGTTTAAGCTCATACTTGGGCTTACAGGAAAGGTAATTCCAAGGGTATAGATACGTTCACTAAAATCTTCATCATGCTTTTTCGAAGGCAAGTAAGCATATCCTGCCTTCATATTTGTACCACTTTTAAAGGTATAGACTGCATGACTTTTGAAGTTCACTACCGCTGCGTACTCATCTCTGATTTGATTATTAAACTCAGTTTCATTCGCTTTTAAAGCGGCTATATCTTCCGGCGTCAAATTTTCCTCATCTTCTACCAACTTCACCTTCGTGGTACTATAATCGATGTATTCTGCCGACACAGAGAAATTCAATGGTTTATCTGCATTTACGGTAGCACCAAGATTAAGCTTGGCAGGTTTTGTGATTGAGTAATCGAATGAACCTGCGTAATTGTTATCGGTACTCACTGAGTTATCGTCGAACTCCGTATCAATGTTTGAGTAATAAGATTCACTGATAAAGAACTTTGTTGGCAGTGTGAAACTACTTCCTATATGGAAACTGGGTAGCATCTTAAAAATGATACCACCGCTTAGTCCGAAACCATACATTTCCGAATCAATATCATCTACAAGTTCTATAGAGTGGATATCTGTTCCGTTATTGCCTTGGTCATCGGCAAATAGGATCCCATCATCGTATTGGTTTTGAGAGTCTACTTCCTGGAAATTTCTATCAAATCTATGTGTACCAGTGTAAATGGATAGGTTTAGTCCTGCGTATAGGTTCTTTTGAAATTCGGTAGCACCAAAAAAAGTAATCTCGCCTATATTTCGAGTATTTGTGATAGTAGCGTATTGCTGAATACCTCTGTACTCATCAGGACTTAAGCCAATGCGGAAAATGGATTCAAAATAGGTTTCCGAGTTATCCCCATAATCAATAGCAAATGCATCAAATGCGATGCCATTGTAATTACTATTCTCGGCTTTAAACATATCCGTGATGGTGTTGTCGTTGTTATACGCATCCAAAAACATCTCATCACTGGTATGAGATACTAGTGAGTATCCACCTCCAAATACTAAGCTCCCTTGAGCAGTAGGCACTTTATATACGAGTCCAATATTTCCGAAATATAGATTTGAATTGTCTTCAGTATTGGCGTTCCCTTGATAGGTATTATCAATCGACATGGTGTTGCTAAACAGGCTAATAGAATAAAAGCTAGATTCTGCCAGTGCCATTGCAGCTGGATTATCCATATAACTTCCATAGCCATTAAATGAAGACACCGATGTTAAATATCCATGTTCAGCATCACCATTTACATTAAAGGTGCTAAATTGTTGAGCCAGACTTTTATACGAAATTGGTGATTCCCCATTTTGAGCACTTGCGCTCAATGATAAAAACAACATTCCCACTAAGAGGGTTAGTATTCTCTTCATGATAAAACTTAAAATATGTTTGAGGTGTGCTTGCGCTTAGTTACGAGTTCTTTTCTTTTTTGAACTCGACGAACGTTTAGATGAACTCTTCGAACTTCTTGAAGAGCTACTACTCGATCTTTTCACAGATGAAGAACGTCGCGTTGGCGATGATCTCTTTACAGAGCTTGATCGTTTTGTAGGCGATGACCTTTTAACGGTTGTAGAACGTGATCTAGAAGGCGTAGAGCTTTTACTTACTCTACTTCTCGACGACGAAGAACTCTTACGGCTCGAAACGTTCGCACTACTTCTTTTTGTGCTACTTGTTCTACTTACGTTAGAACGGCTTCTGGTAGAACTGCTTGATGTTCTTGATACAGAAGATGATCTCTTACTCGAGCTTGACTTACGTACGGTAGACGAAGAACGACTTCGGTTAGAAGTATTCGAACGGTTCACACTACTTGAAGAGCTACGTTTTGAACTCTGGTTGATATTATTTCCAGACCTTGATCTACTTCGTTTACTTGAATCGTTATTAGATCTAGTACGTGTAACTCTGCTCTTCGAGGATGATCCTCGGCTGCTCGCTTTTCTTACATCTGTACTACGTACACGGTTTCTTACTGAAGGCGAAAGTCCTGAATTTTGATTACGCTTAGAAACAGCCGATGAGTTAACCGTTCTACTTCTCTGCGTTCTATTTGATCTAGAATCATATTTCTGAGTTAAACCAGAACTTCTAGGTCCATAGTTATAATTCGATGAACGTCTATTTCTACTCTCGAAGTAATAATAGTTGTTATAGTACCCTGCATGGTAGAAGTTTGAATATCCACCACCGTAATATGGGTAGCCATAGTAATCGTAGTAATATGGATAGCCATAAGAATGAGCTATAAATGCATCGCCCCAGGTATATCCAAAATGGAAGCCAAACCCGAAGCTTGGATTTCTATATACAGGATATCCATATCTGTAAGCAAATCGGTTGTAATGGAATCTATGGTGTACATATGCTGGCGACCAATGTGAGTACCAGCCACTATAATATCCTGTTCTGAAGTTGTGATGTGCATTTGCGTAGGCATCGTCTACACCATCGTCATATCCTTCTTCATACCCTCTGTCGAAACCTTCCCAGTAAACACCTTCAAAGTTGTTTTCTTTATACCAGTTTTCGGTTTCGTAATCTTTATAAAGTAGACCTACTTCTTCCGCAACAGGCTCTTCCTCTTCAACCGTTTCGTACTCGAAAGGCTTGGCTGTTTGTTCTTCCTCATCCCAGTAGTAGCCTGCCTCTGCTAACTCTTCATCGCTCCAAGAATAGTATTTTGAGTTTCTGCTATCATCATATCTATCCAAATTTTGGAGTTGGGTATAGCAACCCATCGAGAATAGAGAGAAAGTGGAAAGTGTGAGTAGTGAGAATAGTGTAGAGCGTTTCATAGGAGTACCTACTTATTAAGATTTCTATCTTTAATATGAGTATTCGTCATCCTCCTCTCAATCACATGATGATGTGAGCAAATTAAATCTCACCTCTAAGCGATTTAGCAATGACTTCAGCTTTTGAGTTAACGTGAAGTTTCTTGTAAATATTTCGGATATGTGCTCGAACCGTATCTATAGAGATATCAAACCGATCTGCGATCATCTTATAGCTTAATCCATCCACAAGGCCATTTACGATATCCTGCTCACGGGAAGTAAGCATGCTATCTTCATTTTTTTGAGGTGCCTGATCATTGAAATGTGTAATTACTTTTCGAGCTATTTGTGGCGACATTGGTGCCCCACCTTTCATCAAATTCTCAATCGATTCTTTGATTTCTGGTAAAGAAGTATGCTTTAACAAATAACCCGATGCGCCCGCTTTCAGTGAATCGAAAATCTTATGCGAATCATGATACACTGTTAACATGATGATATCGATTTCAGGGTACTTACTTTTGATTACTTCCATTCCCTTGATTCCCGACATCCCCGGCAGTTGAATATCCATCAACATTACATCTGGCTTCGTATGCACTTCAAGGTATTCCAGCATTTCTTCCACGCTATCTACCGCAACGGGGCAGTCCATATCCTCTTGCATATCTAAATATCGTTGAATCAAATCTCTAATTTTCACATTGTCTTCTACAATTCCGATGATAGCCATAATTCTATGCTGTAGTTAGTTGGCGTTAAGTTTGCCAGTTATAGTAATAGTAAAGCCATTTTCTGTAGCAACATCAATATGTGCACCGATTCTTTTAGCTCGCATTTCCATGTTACGCAAACCGTGGCCCGTTTTCTTAGTTCCTTTGCCCGTAGTTCCATTATCATGAACTTTGAATGTAAACAAGCCATTCGCTGTATTCATACTGATATTCACTTTATCTCCATTCGAATATTTCGAAATGTTATTCACGGCTTCTTTAAAAATGAGATATAAGTTCTCCTTAAGAGGCACTGCTAGTTTGTTTTCCATTTTCAGGTCTTCAAAATCGTACACCACTTCGAAATTCTTAGGCTCTAATACATTTAGAATATAATCCTGCATTCTATCTGTGAGATCACCAAGGGTATCGTTTCGGGCATCAATACTCCAAACGATATCGTCTAAGCTGGTTACAATTCTACGGCACTGCTTTCCAATTTGCTCGAGCGATTTCTTAAACTCTGGATCAATTTTACTGGCCTGTAGAAAATCTGATTGTAGTGCTACCTCCGTTAAACTTGCCCCAACGTCATCATGAAGATCGCTCGCAATACGTACCCTTATTCGCTCTATATCAATGAGTTTTCGAGCTCTGTAATAGTTATAAAATAGGAAGATGATTCCCGAAAGAACTAGAACTATGAGTAGTAAAAACCACCATTGCATCCAATATGGGGTACTTACTTTAAAATCTATCTCTGTGAAATCTCGGCTCCAAGTACCATTGGTATTTCGGGCATGAATCATGAAGGTGTATTCGCCTGAAGGTAACGAAGGGTACTTCACATTCCGGTTCATCGTGCGCTGCCAATCAGGATCTACCCCATTCATTTTGTACTCATATACCACCTGATTCGGAGCAGTGAAATTAATTCCTGAGAAATTTATTTCTACATAATTTTGATCATACGACAGTTCAAAGTTTTGAGATTTATTGAATATTCGCCCAGATGCTATCACTCTATCCACTTTTACTTTTGGTGGAACCGGATTCCCTAAATAATTTCGTTTTAGGAAATGGCTTACTCCTTCCACCGAACCGAACCATAAATGCCCTTCCGAGTCTTCGTAAACCGCACCTAAATTCATTTCATCCGAAACTAAACCTTGATCACTGGTAATGAGCTGAAAAGCTTGTTCTTTCTCACTTTGTATATCGCTGAAGTATTTTGAAGCATCAAAACGGGTAATACCATTATTGGTCCCTATCCAAAACTGTCCATCTGTAGATTGATGAATGAAATAACACACTCTATTTGGGAGACCATCAGCCGTTGTAATACTCTGAAATCGAAGACCATCAAACCAAGCAATACCTCCAAAAGTTGATGCCCAAATGGTATCATTTCGGTCACGAATAATCATCATCACCCCATTATTTGGCAATCCCTCCTGAATGGTGAAATTCTCAACTTCGCCTAGATAATAGCGACTAACGCCTCCTTTTGTCGCTATCCAAATACTTCCATCAGGCCCTTCCACCGCCGAAAGCACGGCGTTATCAGCAAGACCATCTTCAATGGTAATTTGGTTATACGTTTCTCCATCCCATCGAATTAAGCCTTCCCCATCAGTACTAATCCAATAGATACCGTTCGAATCTTCATATACTTCTCTAATCTTACGATAGGGAAACTCGTCCGCTGGAACGATATTCAAGGATCCATTCTCTAGAAAGGCGAGTCCGTTTCTCATCCCAATCCAGATGCGACCCTTGGAGTCCTTGTCTACTGAAAACACTTTGTCGTCTAAGAGCCCTTCATTTAAACTGATATTCTGAAATTCATTGCCATCATATCTGTTGAGTCCACCCCCATAGGTCGCAATCCAAATATTGCCATCATCGCCTTCCACAATTGAAGTCACTACATCATTTGAAAGACCTTCCAACGAAGTAAAGTTTTCGAAGTAATCGCCTAAGAAGAGATTAGCTCCCCCACCGAAAGTACCAAACCACAGGTTCCCTTCTCTATCTAGTGTAGAGGAATAGATAATGTTATTTGAGAGCCCATTTTGTGTAGTGAAGTTTTTGAAAGTCCCGTTATCTAATACACTAACACCGCCTTCAGTACCAACCCAAAGTCGATTATTTGCATCAAAGGTGAGTGTTTGAACCCTGTTATTGTTTAAACCCTGCTTTTGATCGTAGACCTCAAAAGTATTCTGATCATATTTTACCACCCCTTCGCGTGTAGCAATCCACAGTGCGCCATCCTGATCAAATTTAAGTTCCCGAATTCTATTTTCAGGCAGTCCATCTGCAGTAGTAAATGTGCGAATGTTGCCGTCTTTGAGTTGAGTTAACCCACCACGAGTTGCAAACCAGATACTTCCATCTTCACTTTCGGCAAAATCTCTAATACGGTTATTTCGAAATCCTTGAGATGTACCGTACTGAATCAGCTCACTTTCGAAGTTCATTACCCAGGCGCCTGCACCATCGGTTCCAAACCAAATATCCCCTTTTGAGTCCTCAAAGATGCTTATCACTCGTTGATTCGCGAGAGCTCCTAATGCCACAGGTGTGTAAATGCTATCCTGTTCCCAGTAATTCACCCCGTATTCCGTTCCTATCCAAATTCGACCCGATGTGTCTTCAAATAATGCATGAACTTTACTGTTATTGAGTCCACGATCTTCAAAGAAGTTGTCCATCTGCAAACCATCAAAACGGTTTAACCCGTACCCGGTTGCAAGCCATATGTAACCCTCCCTATCTTGGATGATATCATTCACAACCGACTCACTTAATCCCTCTTCAATTGAATAGGTGCGAAAGGGATAAAGCTGGGCCTTTAGTGCATTGGAGCAGCAGATTAATAGCAATAAAAAGCTTATCGTATTTTTCATAATGAGAATGTAACGCAATTGTTCAGAGAATAGTAGAATACTTTCGGTAATTGATTTAAAAAAATGACGAAGCCTAAAAATTTTGATGTAATAACCCATAAAGGGGCTAATGAAGAAATCACAAATTTACTGAGTAACACGGTATTAGGCACGCCGGGCAAGTTGAGGTATCGTCAGCTAGAAACTCAACAGAACCTCCAACGATTACAGAATTTAGAATTCATTCAAATTAAGAAAGGTAAACGTGCTATTGGAACCGCAGGCTTTATACGTCGAAATCTAAGCTATCAGTCGGGGTTCATCACAGGTTTATATGTTCGATATCTTTCGGTGATGAATGTACTTGGTGCTCGAAAGAAACAAGCCCAATCTTTTGCTAACAATAAGCCTAAACGTTCAAGCCTTAGAACTGAAATATTTGGCCTATTCAATCATCATTTAGATGAACAGCTTAGTTCCGATGGATGCTATTACGCATATGTTGAAAAGGATAACATCCTTTCTAAATCACTTTGTGAGTCATTTGGATTTAGGGCTACACGACAGATTAAAACACTTTTATTTAGTCGATTTAATCCCAAAGTAAAAAGAAATGCTCATCAAATAGATGAACGAAATCTCTCTGAATTTAAAGCCCAGTTACATTCTTTTTATAGTGAACACGACTTATTCTTTGTGGATGATTTAGAGTTAAAGGGACAATGTTTTGCTGTGCATCATAACAATGCTATGGTGGCAGGAGTCCGAGCCTTCCCTGTTGAATGGGAGATTGTAGAATTGGCAGGGTTTAAAGGCTTTCTACTCACCAAAGTGCTACCGAACATTCCCTATTTAAAACGGTTATTTAATGCTGAGAAATTAAAATTCATCGCATTTGATAACATCTGGTATAAGGCTGGCTTCGAACAAGAGCTCCCAACTCTTTTTTCTCATATCTGCAAACATTACAACCATTATATGGGAATGATTTGGCTAGATGGCGAAGATGGAACAAGCTCGTATTTACAATCAAAAGGGGCATTGGGATTCTTGAATCGCATCAATGGCGCCGTTACGGCATACCTTATGATTAGAGGCAAAGGCTCCACACAACAAGCTTCTTTTGACAAGCCTGTATTTGTATCTGCTATAGATATGACTTAAAAGTCTTTCCTTTTCATTATTCTTAAAAATATAGTTAAAGGACTAGCTACCCATATAAATAAAACGATACCTGAAGTAATAATTCCCAAATTGGTACCAAAAAAGTTTTGAAAAACAGCACCTGTATACCCCATAAGAGCTGAGATATCCAATCTTAACAATAATACTATTCTTGATAAATCAATAGGATTGAAAGCTGTTGCTATAAGTGCATAAATATCCAATGGGTATTCTTGAAAAATTAATAATGATGTAAATAATATGGCATCATAAATAACTGAAAAGAACAACCATGTGAAGATAGCATAGCTAAAACCTTTAATTTTGTCTTGATTTAAAATCGCTATTAGAAATGATATACCTACAAAGATAAAAGTAAGTACTACACCATCCATTAATAGAAATATAAATTCGAAAACCTTAGTAGAATTTTGAAGGCCATATATTAAGAATGGCCCTCCCAGTCCCACTATTAAGCTTAAACTTAATGAAGCACATAGACTTAGATATTGACCTAGAAAAATATCCAATCTTTTCAATGGTTGAGCCAAAAGTAATTGAGTAAATTCTTTTGAATCATAAAAATGCATGATACCAAACACTGTTCCAATAAGAGGAACAAGAATAATAATCACATTCATTAAAGTGATGATGGCTTTAGAGATATCAGAATTTAAAAAAAGTAGAGAGCTACTAAGAAGTACGTAAAATGTTAAATAAAAGTAGAGCCACCTACTTCTAATTAAATTTGAAAAACTAAGTTTAAACACTTTAAACATCACTAATCTCCTGCATTGTCGCTAATGCATTTTCTAACTTTGACTGTTTAGTTATCCTTTTTAATTCTTCCAAAGTGCCCGTAAATTTTACTTTACCCTCATCTAGTATAAGGAGTTCACTAGCCATTTCTTCAACAAAGCTTAAGATATGAGTTGATACAAGAATTAGTTTATCTCTATTACATTCTTCAATTATAAATTTTTTTAACTTTACAACTGATAATGGATCTAAACCTGAAGTAGGTTCATCCAATATCAGGTATGGACTATCAAACATTAGTGCTACAACTAAATTTACTTTTTGCCTCCACCCCCCAGATAGCGCAACCAAACGTTTATTTAAGAATGGAGTTAAACCAAAATAAGTAATTAAATACTCATCACGAGTCTTCGAACCTCTCAAATTCTTTATCATATAAATTAACTCACGAACTGTAATATTCTCAGGGAAACGTGCAATTTGAGGTAGATAATCGATAATATTTCGATATTCGTATTTGTCTAAAATTGAATAGTTATTTAATAATACCGATCCAGAATCAGGTATTACCATACCTAATATCACTTTTATAAGTGTTGTCTTTCCCGATCCATTTGGGCCTAAGATGGTAACTATTCCTTTATCAGAGCTTTGATAATTCAGCCCTTTTATTACTTCATTCTTGCCGAATTTTTTGTGTAATTCCTTAATTTCAATCATTAATTGGATACATTTTGGGTGATTGATCTTCAAGCTGAACAGGCGTAAATATTGGTGAAATCATTTCTGAAAAGTTCAATAATTCAATAAATAGGCTTCGAATTAAAATTATTGACTCCGGCGATCTATGTGATATATATGAAAACAATTTAACGGGTCTATATGGAACATCGCCAACCCCGTTTTTATCTAAGTCATAGCCCGAATACGAGCTCCAATAATTCCCATCAAACTTACTTTCGTTTAAATTTGAATTAAATGCGACATCAAAAGAGTTTGAAAGAAAGTCATTTTTTAAAATTCGATTTTCATAGCAACCACCTGACACTTTAATAGCCCACCCGTTTTCTTCAAAAGTATTATGTAAATAATTAATTCGAGATGACCCTTCAACTTGAATAGCTACAGTGTTTTTTAAGAACTTATTATTTGTAATATCGGCATCATATATTTCCTTGAGCAATAAACCAAAAGATGTTGCCCCCCAATTCTGTTTAAATAAATTGTTTTTCATTTTTAGTCTTTTTGAAAACATTACAGCCACCCCTGCTCCGTTATTTTCAAATCTATTATCTACATAATCATCATTGTTTGAAAACATGAAATGTAGACCATAACGAATGTTATTTGTACTCACATTTCCCTTAACTGTACTGTGATCTACAAATTCAAAATAGATACCATCTCTCAGCCTTCTCAACTTATTATTAGCAATCTCAATGTGCTTACTTTTCCAAACATGAACACCATTACCTGCGTAGAATTCTTGATCAGAATTCCCCTCTATATCATTGAATCGAATAATACCATTATTTGAACTTTCAACAATTATCCCAAAAAATACATTGGCAAGTTTATTGTGCTCAACAGTAAAATGATCACTATCCGATATATGGATAGCTGCAAATTCATTGGTATGACTAAACCCAACATTTTTTATCTCGAGACCTCGAATAGTTACGTAATCTGAGTTAATATGAAAAATACTTTCCTTCTCTAATCCATCTATAATTGGGAAGTCATTACCGATAATGGTTAATGGTTTATCAATAACTATATCATATTCTTTATAAATTCCCTTTTCGATATAGATTGTATCAAATGAAGAAGATTCCATTATTGAAGTCTTAATGGATGAGTTTTCCTTTACAACATGAGTACTAGGAATTTGAGCGATTGCAACCATATTGTACCCAAACATAATGCCCAACAGATATAATGAGAATGATTTATTAATCATTTAGTTAGAATAAACATTAATAAATCATCCCAAGTGTAGATTTCACCAGAGTGCTTTGCTTGCATATTCATCGCTTGTAAAGAATCTTTAAAAGCAGATACATTCGCGCCCATTGGACTTTGAATCTTATCCGTAATCAAATAAAAAGCTGAATCAGCAGGTATAAGCGCGCTATCTACTTCATAATTTGAGACCATCACAAATTTAAACTTACTATCAGTTTGTGAATCCTTATCTTTAATTAAGCATTCTATCGAGTCATATTTAAACACTTTCCCTTTAGTACTCACCATTTGCGAAGCATGTTTACTATTCATGATTGTCATTTTACAATATGCACATTGATCATGTCCGTATTCAAAATCTTGGATAGCAGCTTCACAACCTATTAATAATAAACCCAAACTTAATAGTATCAGATTTTTCATTGATCACTCCCTTGTTTATCGATTTTAAATGCTATAACTGAAAGGATCATCCCTATTAATAAAAACAGTGATCCATGTGCGGGCCAAGATGATGCTTCAAAATTTAAAATCATTTTTGTTCCTATAACTGGAGGTTGGTAACCCTGACCAGGAATTTTTATAGCAGCTTTGGGGTCTAAGTTATGCCCGTACTCATATTCCCACGCATAAAAATCATACAATCCCATTGCACCTAGAATGGCCATTGTTACAAACCATGCCAGAAACCATTTTTTAGAACCAAATACCCCAATTAGTATTCCTAGTACACTCATTCCAATGATAACTTTAGGGAAAACATCAAACTCTTTCATGTCTGTAGGTATAGATTTCATACCCACATAGTGATTCATTAAGTTTATGTTTTTTATATCATTTGGATTATGATCTACAATTTTATTAATCCAAATATCCATTCCAATACCATCAGGATATTGAGGAGCTTTAAGCATGATATTCCACATTGGGAACAAGAACAATCCAAGTATGCTTACTGCCCCAATAATCATTAGAAGTTTTGAAGTTTTCATAGTAATTGAGGTAACAAGTTTAAGATAACCCCCTCAACCCTCAAAGCTGAGGAGGTATTGAGCTTGGGTTATATTATTCTCCGTCAAGAGTCCACGAAAGTTTAATATTCGAGTTTTCTGCTGACACTCTAACATAGCCTTGCATCTCTTGATGAAGTGCTGAACAGAAGTCGGTACAATAGAAAGGCCATACTCCAACTTTTTTTGGCTCCCATCTAAAAGTCTTTGTTTGTCCTGGCATGATTAATAACTCAGATGTATTAGCTCCTATCATTGCTACGCCGTGTGGTACATCAAAATCTTGTTCTAAATTTGTAATGTGGAAGAAAACCGTGTCTCCCACTTTTATTCCTTCGATATTATCTGGAGAAAAGTGACTTCGGATTGTACTCATATATACATGAACTACTTTCCCATCACGTTCTAGTCTTGTTTCACCTTCACTTTTTACAGCATAAGGGTGTTTATTGTCCTCTAGTTTGTAGAATTTTTTCGAATTAGGTTTGATTATATCTGCGGGGGCTCCTGCTGCATAATGTGGTTCACCATGAGTTGGAAAATCTAGAAGCAATTTCATTTTGTCGCCTGAAATGTCATAAAGTTGTGCTGAATGCTCCATTTCAGGTCCTGTGGGTAAGTAACGGTCTTTTGTAATTTTATTCATTGCTACTGCATACTTACCATATGGCTTCCTAGAGTTTCCACCTGGAATCATAATATGACCAACAGAATAATAAGTTGGTTTTCTATCTATGACTTCCCATGTACCAACTTTCCATTTTACAACTTCTGAAGAGATGAAAAAAGTGGTGTAGGCATTTCCTCTTTCATCAAATTCTGTATGCAATGGCCCTAATCCTGCTTGCTCTACTGTTCCTCCAACCGAATAGTCATAATCAATAATTGGAATACCATAGGCATCTCCATCAAATCTGTTTTCATCAATTGCATTCTTCATATTTGTAAAGGAATGTGCGGTTAGTGAAGCTGAAAGTTTTCCACTTCCAATGATGTACTCGCCAGTTGGGTCAACATCAACACCATGGGGCGATTTAGGAGTTGGCAAGAAATATACAATTCCTGGATTATCAGCAGGATCTAACACTCTAACTGATGTCTTCATTACTGAAGTTGCAGAATGTGTGTGCTCATCATATACATTGTGTGCATATTCAGCAGGCATTACTTTAAATTTACCTGCGTTCATATACTCTTCAGCCTTCTTCCAATTAATTGCCGCAATGAAATCTTTATCATTCTGTGAGGCATTCACTTCAAGTAAGGAATTTGCCTCTTCGGTATTATATGTCGAAAAGAACATCCATCCGTGCGATTTACCACGTCCAGGGTGTGCTAAATCATAGTTAAAACCAGGTAGTATAATTTGAAACTCAATATTCATTCTTCCAGTTTCAGGATCTACTTTTATAAATGATATTGCTCCTTTGAAGTTACTCTTATACTCATTTATCGAGATATCTTGTTGTGGTACAGGTACGCTAAATCTTGTACCTGCAACCACATATTCAGTATTCTCTGTAACAAATGAAGAACTGTGATTACCTGCACTATTTGGAATTTCTATAATCTCCTCAGTCTCAAAGGTAGAAAGGCTAATTCTTGCAATCCTTGGAGTATTATTTCCATTTACAAATATCCACCTCCCATCAATTTCACCTTCTGTTTGAGATATGTCAGGGTGGTGTAAATCATCCCATGGTATAAAACCATGTGATGTATTTAGTAAAGGAATCGTCTCTTCAGAGTATCCATACCCAGAGGTTGGAAATTGAGAGAAAACCGGAATCTCTTTAAACATTCTTCCAGATGGAAGCCCATATACAGTTAGGTTTCCGCTATAACCACCAGAGAGGAAGGCGTAGTAATCGTCATGCTCGCCTGGTGCAACATATACATCTTCGGCCACACTACTACTTAGTGCACCTCGATTACTATCCGTTTTGCTACACGCACTTGTAAACAAACTTACAGCCGATACAAAGAATAGAAGGTGTTTTATTGAATTTTTCATGATAGGTTTTTTATTGGTTCTTAGGATTTGGCAGAAACACTTTATCCACAACATGTATAATGCCGTTTGATGCCTCAATAGTTGATAGAATTTTTGCGTCGTTTACTGTAATGACACCGTTTGAATTTGAAATGCTTAAATAATGACCTGTGGCCATATATAAATCCCTTTCTTTTACTGCAGCTTTAGTTAACGCAGCTATATCAAAAGTTCCTGGAGCCGCATGAAGAGTTAGTACTTGAGAAAGTTCAGCTCTATTTTCAGGCTTCAGAAGCTTATCTACCAATTGTTTAGGTAGATCATTAAATGCATCATTAGTAGGAGCAAAAACAGTGAGTGGGCCTGCATTTACTAAGACATGTTCAATATTTGCAGCTTCAACAGCTTTAACCAAAGTTGTATGAGCATCTGAACTAATGGCTATTTGCAGAATATTTCGATCAGATTCTTCATCAACTACTGAAGCCTGACCTTTTGGGGTGTTATCTATCTTAGTGGAGGTCTTTGAACCTTCCTCTAGCTTTGTACAACTGATAATTATAAAACCTACACATATTGATACGAAAACAGTTTTTTTGAAATACATGATGTCTCTTATAAGGTTCTAAAGTATTCAAGTACGGCACGTGCTTCTTCCTCAGTTAAGTTCTGATTTGCCATTGGTGTACCGTTATATTCCATAAGCAATTGTTTCGCTATTGGATCTTCTTTTACCATCTGCTCTGGATTCAATATCATGTTCATTACCCAAGCAGGCGTTCTACGATCTAGAATGTTTTTCGGAGAAGGGCCTATGTATCTTTTTTCAACTTTATGGCAAGCTGAACATTTTGATGTAAAAATCTCTTCTCCTTTCATTGCCATTAATTCATTTAACTCGTCAGGTAGAGTTAAATCTTTAATTGGACCTATACCATCTTCACTCACCTTTTCAGTTGATTCGTTAGTCATCGTTATAGATTCATTTCGAGGTTCGGACTGATTTTTTGATGAACAAGCCATTAGTAGTAATGCCATCATTGTTATAAGCTGTGTATATGTGAGTATCTTCATTTTATTCTATTTAATTATTAAGAGTATTTTATCTTATTTATGAACAAATTTTTTAAAGCCAGTCGAATCCACCTTCTTCAGAAAGTCTTAAATTCTTACTTTTACCTTCTTTAGCTAAATATTCAAGAGTTGTATTTTTCAACATATCTCTTATGTTATCTCGAGTTTTTGCCCAACTCTTATGCATTGGACAAGGTTTATCTATACCACAACCAGGCAAACCCAATGCACATTCTGTTAATAAGTCAGGACCATCGATAGCTACTACAATTTCTAAAAAAGTAATCTTTTTAGCAGGGATCAATAATCTTACTCCCCCCTTAGGACCTTTATAAGACTCCATTAAATTAGCAGCTGTTAATTGTTGCAATATTTTGGTTAGGAAATGAAATGATATACCGAGAGCCTCACTCATTTTTCGAATAGACACATATTCACCCGACTTATCAGCTGCTAAGAACAGCGAAGCACGTAAACCATATATGCAAGATTTTGACAATAACATAATTAAGACTCTTTTGTCTTAAACTATACATGTTCCAATAATTAGTCAATAGTTTTTTTTAAATTTTTTTCTATGACATAAAAAAAGCCCCAATCGCAATGAAAGGGGCTTGTAAATTTGAATACTCGGTGATTATCCTAAGTAAGCTCTTAACGCTGCACTTCGGTTATGATGACGAAGTTTACGCAATGCTTTTTCTTTAATCTGACGAACACGCTCTCTTGTTAGATCAAAGCGTTCTCCAATCTCTTCAAGCGTTAATGAATGTTCACGTCCAATACCAAAGTAAAGGCGAATAACTTCCGCTTCACGTTTCGTTAATTTCGATAAGGCACGTTCGATCTCTACTTTTAGAGACTCGCCCATCAATTCGAAATCAGGGTTAGGGATCTCTTCGTTTTCAAGAACGTCGAGAAGTCTGTTGTCTTCACCTTGAGCAAATGGAGCATCCATTGAAAGGTGACGACCAGAAATTTTGAGGGTATCAGCTACCTCTCCTACGGTCATTTCAAGACTTTCAGCAAGCTCATGAGCAGATGGTACACGCTCATATTCTTGTTCTAACTTAGAAAGCTCTTTACCAATTTTGTTAAGGGCACCAACACGGTTCAATGGTAAACGTACAATACGACTCTGCTCGGCAAGAGCTTGAAGAATCGACTGACGAATCCACCATACAGCGTAGGAAATAAACTTGAATCCACGAGTTTCATCAAAACGCTTAGCAGCTTTGATCAAACCGAGGTTCCCTTCATTGATAAGGTCACCAAGAGATAACCCTTGGTTTTGATACTGTTTAGCTACAGAAACAACAAAACGAAGGTTCGCTTTTGTAAGGTCTTCAAGTGCTCGTTGGCTTCCTTTCTGAATTTCTTTGGCTAGACGTACTTCATCGTCTGGAGTGATCAGTTTCTCTTTTCCAATCTCGTGCAGATAACGATCTAAGGATTCTGACTCACGAGTTGAGATTCCGGAACTTTTGGCCACGGTAAATTTTGGTTTTATGAATGTTAGTACGAAAGCTACAATGGGCGTGACTATAACATAATTAAGCTGATTGGTTGCAACCTTGTATCGAAGCTTCGAGTGTCTACGCCCTAATTAAAGCAATACCCAATATACGAAAAATTAGTTTCTTTAGTACAGTTAACTTGTATAAGATATTCTCACGTTCTCAAGAACGATTTTCCCGGCATGGAATGCGACAGGTTGAAATACTCCGCCACACTCACAGCGATATCACTAAAAGTATCGCGAATGCCTAAATCAATGCTATTCGCTGATTTATGAGGATAAAGCAATAGAGGAACAAACTCTCTTGAGTGGTCGGTGCTATCCGAACATGGGTCGTTTCCATGATCTCCTGTGATGATTAATATATCCTCTTCCTTCATTTTGGATAAAATCGCAGGCAGCGCACGATCGAATTCTTCCAAACTTTGAGCAAATCCCTGGGGGTCTAATCGATGTCCATACAACTGATCGGTATCAATCAAGTTCACAAAAACTAAGCTGTTTTTAACCGCACTCATCGCTGAAAGTAGTTGACTGATTCCTTCAGCATTACTTTTTGTTTTTCGGTACTGAGTGAACCCAACGCCAGCAAATAAATCAATCACTTTCCCAATTGAATAGGTATTCACACCCTTCTTTTGAAGTAATTGTACAAGGTTATGTTCGGGAGGGATAGCTGAAAAATCTTTCCGTTGGTCGGAAATTCGTTCGAAAGGATGAGAACCCGTAAAAGGACGTGCTATTACTCGTCCTACTTCGTGTTCGCCTACACATATTTTTGTACGGGCAAACTCGCACCAAGCATTGAGTTGTTCCTCGGGCACTACCTCATCATGGCATGCAACTTGGAAAACGGAATCAGCCGAAGTATACACGATAGGATATCCTGTTCGTATATGTTCTTCACCGTAATCTCGAATTACATCCGTACCGGAATAGGGTTTATTACACAGTACTTTTTCAACGCCGATTCCATCACAGAATGCTTCTAAAACCTCTTCTGGAAAGCCATTTGGGTAGGTTGGAAAGGGTTGTTCTAAATGAATTCCAGCAATTTCCCAGTGCCCTGTTGTAGAATCTTTACCTGCTGAAACTTCCCTCATTTTACCATAGGCTGCTGAAGGTGCCTCCGTTTCAGGAACAGATGCTAAAGGAATAATATTGCCAAGGCCAAGCTTTGCTAGGTTAGGCAACGTACACTGCGTTTCTTCAGAAACATGACCCAAGGTGTTCATGCTCTCATCGCCATATTGATGGGCGTCTTCTTGTGCCCCAACCCCTAAGCCATCAATAATTATGAGATATGTATTGCCCATTATGCTACAACTGATTCTGCTTCTGAATTACTAATTGCTTCAGCGTGAGCTCGTTTCGTTTTTGTAAGAAGCTGGTAGGCATTGGCACAATCATCAGCGAGTTGTGTATATCCAATTTTAAAGTTCACATTAAGTGTGTGCCCATTCGATAATTTAATTCCGTGAGTTAATCGCGATTTATACTTCTCGATCCACTCTTCCACTACTTCTTCCTTCTCACTTTGTATAATAAAAGCGTATACATAGTCTGAATTGAATCCGATATAACCTGGCACCCCATACACGCTTGGGTTTAAAAAGCGCACAAAATCTTCTTGGATTTTTTGAAGCTCATCTAATCTAAACTTAGTGCGCAACGAAGAGATGTCATCGGGCGAAATCAACCCAAACCAAGTCTTAATTCTGGAATCAGCGTGGTTTCTTTTAAGCTCATGCTCCAAGGTAAGCTCCCACAGTTCTGGCATATACGCATCAAAACTTTGAGTAAGTAAATCTGAGGCCATAGAAGCACGACTTACGGAAGCTTGAATGGTAAGCGCCGCTATACGTGCTAAGTTGGCTAATTTGTGCTTCGTAGAATCTTTAAATGTCAGAGGGTCATCATCGCTAACAACGATCACTGCTTGGCGGCGATCATGCACTATAATGGGGATGGCATAGCTAGCACCATCTGTAATTCCTTCCCCACTCGAAATACGTTTAGGGTTGTTATTGAAATGCATGGTAAACACAGGTTCCCCTTTCTCAAGCGCGTCGTATGCCACACTTTTCTCTTCTACCTTGAGTCCCAATTTCGGAGGTTTTGGCGAATCCATAGAATTGAGAACCACATTCCAAGTATCCATACCATGGCAAATCAACGACACATTTCCACGAGGGATACAGCGTTGCATCTCATGAAGTAAGGTCTTCATGATTTCAACTTTATGCTGGCGTGTACTAAATCGTGACAACGACTCTTCGTAGTCTTCCCACTCTTTTTGCTGCTCGTGTAAGTCTACCACTTCAAGGTAGGTATCCAATACCTTAACCATGGCGTTATTGTAAGCCACAATTTCATTTCGGATACTTTCTGGGTCAACTTCAAACTCACTTTCCAACACGGTTATAGCTACCGTTTCCCCTTTATTGATGAAAGGAATCAATATCATGTGTTCAGCTTGTACAAAATCGAAGTAGTGCATCAATTTCCCTTTTGATACATCCTCTCCTACTTTCAGAACAACTACATCATCAATTTCTTTATAGTCGTTTAAAAAATGATGTTCAAAATTTACTCTATCCTGAAACATCACATTAGGAAGATTAGTGCTATTGGTTTCCCACACGAATTGTTGCCTGGAGTGGTTAACCCAACACATATATGCCAATTGCACACGTGATGAGGTTCGTAATAAATGCACCAGATCCTCCATGATCTGCTTGAACTCCCTAAGTGCTTTATCCTGTCTGTCTAATGCCATGCTATATTTTTCGGAAATTAAATTTCATAAAACCCTAAGCTTCAATGTAATGAATGAAGCTGAAGGTAGAAATTTCTTTATCAGTTATCTTGGGAAATCTGCGCTGCGAGTTGCTCTGCTTCTTCGATCATACGCTCTAATGAAGTAAGCCCTTTTTGCCAGAAGTTTGGATCAGTTATATCAAGTCCCATTTTTGCTACTAAGTCGTGTGGCCATTCTGAGCCACCCGCACTTAATAATTCCATGTACTTATCTGCGAATCCATCTGGGCGTTGAACAAATTCTTCATAAAGCGCCATTACTAACAATTCACCAAAAGCATACGCATATACATAGCCTGGAGTGTGTAAGAAATGAGGGATATAACTCCACCATAACCCATATTCTTCTGTTAATTCAACCGAATCGCCGTACAATGCTTTCTGCTGTTCCATCCAGAGTTCAGAGAATCGTTCTGTGGTCAATTCACCTTCTTCTCTACGAGCGGTGTGCATAGCATCTTCAAAACGGTTCATTGAAATCTGCCTGAATACCGTTGCGATAGTATCATCAATTTTGCCTGTAATAAGCGCTAATCGTTCTTTAGGATCTTCGATTTCCTTCAGCAACTTTTGGAATACAAGCATCTCACCAAATACGGATGCGGTCTCAGCTGTAGTTAGGGGTGTACCTGCTTGCAATGGACCCTGCTGCCTTGATAGATATTGGTGAACGCCATGCCCTAGCTCATGAGCTAATGTTTGAACATCACGAATTTTACCATCGAAATTCATGAATACATAAGGGTGAACCGAAGGAACGGTACTAGCTGAATATGCTCCGCCTCTTTTTCCCGGTTTTATGGCTGCATCAATCCAATTCTTTTCAAAAAACTTCTTGGTGATCTCCCCCATTTCTGGATGGAACTTGGTGTAGGCTTCTAGCACCATTTCTTGAGCACTGTCCCACGTAATGGTTTCTTCATTCTGGATGATAGGCGCATAACGATCATAATCCTTCATATCATCAATACCTAAAAGCTTGGCCTTCAAGCGGTAATACCTCTGCACCAAATCATAATTTGAGGTCACTGATTGCACCAATGCTTCCACGGTATCATCATCGGTCTCATTCGCCAAATTCCGAGAAGACACCCAGCTTTTATAATTTCTAAACTTATCGTTTGTAGATTTGTCGGCAAGAACGGTATTGAATACAAAAGTTAGGGTATGGCTAAGCTCTTTGAAGGTGTTAGTAAGAGCTGCATGTGCCTTTTGCCTTAGCGTTCTATCACTCTCATGTAACTTGGATAAGGCCTCTTGTTCAGTCATCGTCTCGCCATCAATAGTGAACTTGGCAGCTCCTAAGGTTTCATCAAAAAAGCGAACCCATGCACTACGACCTGTAACTGATTTGGCCGACATTATTTGCTCTTGCTTTTCCTCGAGAACGTGATCCTTGTAGCGACGAGATGATTCCAAGTAATGCTTGTAAAAGGCTAACTCAGGGTGATTAATTAAAGCTTCTGCTTTTTCATCGTCAACCTGTAACCACTCTACATCTAGGAATACTAATTTTTGGCTTAGTTCAGAGCCTAACTCATTCGAGTCTTGTACGAGTTTACCATAGGCTGCATTTCCAGTATCGGTTGACCACTGTAGGTAAGCGAATGAGCCAATCTTTCCACCCTTATCTTGAATGGCTTCATATTCTTGCAACATTTCTTTGAAAGCCGGGGCATCCAATGAAGCCACCAATCCTTTATACTTTGTTGCAAATGCTTCGGCATCTTCTAAAACTGTTTTTTTGTCTTCTATTAATTGAGGATCATCTGCCGATTTATATAAATCAGATAGGTCCCAGTTAATCTTTTCAGCTCCGTTTACAGCTTTTTCGCTCATAGGTCTCTTTTACTCTAAAATTTTTGTTGGAATATAGGGCTTGTTGTAGGCTAATTAAAATGCTCAAATCTCAAAATGCATTGGTTTTCTCTATCTACCGAAGCATTATTATCAATGATACTGAACGGCTTATAAATCCCTATTTATTCTGCATTATAAAACAAAAGCCCTTCATGTTCTTTAGGATGTGGAATGTTTCCCCCTCCAATTACATTGTTTAAGCATTGTGAGGCAAGTATTAAGTCATATTCGGTAGAAGATGTTCGCTTGATTCTATTTAACAATCTTGGTGAGAAGTATTATCGTTTTTTTAGATTCTAATGCTTAATTTTGCCCCTGCTTTAATAATTCATCTGAGTGATCAGTAAAATTATCAGCGAATAACATAACAGATACAATCAGTTGTAAAAAACCCACATGAGGTTAATACCCATTGAAATCTCTTGAAGCCGTTTTCGGTCCTAATTCAGCTTTAGTCGAAGAGCTATATAATCAATATCAGCAGAACCCTGAATCAGTGCCTGTACATTGGAGAAACTTCTTTGATGAACAAGACGGAAAAACTAGTAACGGTTCATCCTCGTCGGCACCAAAATCATCTACACAGGAAGCGGCGAAACCTGCTCCTGCAAAAAAATCAGATGCTCCAAAATCAGCGAATGTACCAAAGGGTGCTGAGCTCGAGAAAATCAAAGGTGTTGCTACAAAGATTGTAGAAAACATGGACCAAAGCTTGGAAGTACCAACAGCTACCTCTTTGAGAGTGCTTCCAGTAAAAATGATGATTGAAGATAGAGCGGTTATCAATACCCACCTACTTCAACGCAATGAGCCAAAAGCATCATTCACACACTTTATTGCTTGGGCTATTATTAAAGCCTTAAAAGAATATCCTGGTGTAAACAACGCATACCATTTTGATGGCAACAACCATTACAAAGTTGTTCATGATCAAGTGAACTTAGGTATTGCCGTTGATTTACCCAATAAAGATGGCTCTCGTAACCTTGTTGTTCCTAACATCAAGGGCGTAGACAAAATGAATTTCCGTGAATTCCTTCACGCCTATGCTGATCTCATCGATCGTGCTAGAAATGGCAAACTTGGCATTGATGATTACCAAGGCACTACCATCAGTATTACCAACCCAGGTACAATTGGTACGGTTTCTTCTGTACCTCGCCTAATGCAAGGCCAAGGCGCTATTATTGCAACGGGTGCTATCGATTACCCAGCTGAATATCAGTCGATGTCGAAAGAGATTTTGAACCAACTAGGTATCAGCAAAGTAATGACCGTTACTTGTACGTATGATCACCGTGTGATTCAAGGGGCTGAATCTGGTTCATTCCTAAAGAAAATCAATGACCTCCTAACTGGACAAGAAAATTTCTACGCTGATATCTTTAGCGATTTAGAAATCCCATACGAACCCATTCCTTATTCAGCGGATACCTACTCTGGCCCATTTGGTGGCAAGTCTGATTCGTTAGAATATGATCGTCGTGCTATTGGTGTTTGGCGCTTAATTAACATGTACCGCATGCGTGGACATGTTCTTGCCGACTTAGATCCACTAGGAAAAGATCCAAAGCATGTACCTGAACTTGATCTTGAATACTACGGCTTATCGCTTTGGGATTTAGATCGCGAGTTTTATTGTGGTGGTTTTGGCGGGTGGGAAAAAGCACCTCTTCGCGATATCATCAAGTTACTGAGAGATACTTATTGTAATGATATTGGTGCTGATTACATGCACCTGCTCGATTTAGAAGAACGCCGTTGGTTGCGTGAGGCCATGGAGTCTACCGCCAACAAAGCAACTCTTACTAAAGACGACAAAAAAGAGATTTTGCATAAACTCAACCAAGCCATGGCTTTTGAAGAGTTTCTGCACAAAAAATATATCGGGCATAAACGATTCTCATTGGAAGGTGCTGATACCTTAATCCCAATGATTCATGCTATGTTAAACAGAGCTGCTAAGAATGATATTCAAAAAGTATTCTTAGGTATGGCTCACCGTGGTAGATTGAATATTCTCGTGAATATCATGAATAAGCCTTACCACAAAGTTTTTGCAGAATTCGAAGGCAACATCGATCCAGATTCAATTCAAGGATCAGGTGATGTTAAGTATCACTTAGGTACCAAAGGCATCCACAAAGCTCCTGATAACAAAGAAGTTGAGCTTGAGTTATTGCCAAACCCAAGTCACTTAGAAGCGGTTGACCCTGTAGTTGAAGGGGCTGCACGTGCTATGCAAGATCACTTTGATGGTGAAGATGCTGAAAAGAAGATTTTACCAGTGCTTATGCACGGTGATGCTGCTTTCGCAGGACAAGGTGTTGTTGCCGAGACTTTAAATATGTCTCAGTTAGAAGGTTACAAAACAGGTGGAACCGTTCATATCATCATCAACAACCAGATTGGTTTTACTACTCTTCCAAAAGATGGTCGTTCTACTGAATATGCTTCTGATTTATCGAAAATGATTCTAGCGCCTATCTTCCACGTGAATGGAGATAAGCCTGAAGCGGCTGTTCACGCTATTCAAATGGCATTAGACTACCGCCAGAAGTTTGGTAAAGATGTAATCATCGATCTTATTGGATACCGTAAGCACGGTCACAACGAAGGTGATGAGCCAGCGTTCACACAGCCAGGTATGTATAAAGAAATTAACGACCACCCACCGGTGCGTGATCTTTACACCGAACACTTAGTGAAGAACAACGAGCTTACTGAAGAAGAGACGAAGCAAATCTTTGATGAATTCGACAAACTACTTCAAGAAGCATTCGAAGACGCTAAGAAGTCACCAAATGTAGACATCACTGATGACCTCATTGATCGCACAGAGACGAAGCAAACGAACCGAATTGAATTCCCTGACACCACCTACCCTGTAGATGAGTTAAAGGATATTGCTGTTAAGATTAATACGGTTCCTAAAGACTTCGATGCGAATCCTAAATTACTTCGTCAGCTAGCTAAGCGCGCTGAAGTAGTAGATAAAAATGAAAAGAAAATCGACTGGGGCTTTGCGGAAGCACTCGCGTTTGGTTCACTTCTTAAATCTGGACGCACAATTCGTCTTACAGGACAAGATGTGGAACGTGGTACCTTCTCTCATAGACATGCCGTACTACACGGAACAGAAACAAGCCAGACTTTTACGCCACTCAATAACCTAGCCGACGATCAAGGATTCTTCCATATTCATAACAGTTTGTTATCAGAGTATGCTGCCATGGGCTTCGAGTTTGGGTACAGTGCTCAAGAGAAAAATGCACTTGTAATCTGGGAAGCTCAGTTTGGTGATTTCGTGAATGGTGCTCAAATCATTATCGATCAGTTCTTGTCAGCTAGTGAAGCGAAATGGGGACAAACTACTTCGCTTGTACTGAACTTACCACATGGATATGAAGGACAAGGTCCTGAGCATTCATCGGCTCGCTTAGAACGATTCCTACAGCTTTGTGCGGAAGATAACATGCAGGTAATGAACCTCACTACCCCGGCACAGTACTTCCATATGCTTCGTAAGCAAACGCTTCAAGAAGCAAAGAAGCCCGTTGTACTCATGACGCCAAAGAGTCTGTTGAGACACCCAATGGCTACTTCGAATACCGAAGAGCTTGCCCAAGGGAAGTTCCAGCCATTCATCGCAGATGCGGATGTTAAAGAAGCTAAGCGATTGGTGATCTGTTCTGGTAAGGTGTATTACGACTTACTGAAATACAGAAATGAAAATGAACTAAATGATGTGGCCATCACTCGTTTAGAGCAGTTCTACCCATTCCCAGATAAAGATATCTCGGAAGAGTTTAAGAAGTTCTCGAATGTAGAAGACATCGTTTGGTGTCAAGAAGAACCTAAGAACATGGGTGGATGGACATTTGTAGCACCTCGTATTATGGACATTCTAGAAGATGGCCAAAAACTACGTTATGCGGGCCGTCAGGCTTCAGCATCTCCTGCTGCTGGACAAAAGAAAGTTCACGAAGCAGAACAACTTAGTTTAGTTGAGGACGCTCTCAAAGGCTAAACTAGCCAACACATTTAAAGCCCGTTAGTATTACACTAGCGGGCTTTTTTTATGCCATTAAATTTTATCGATGGCGATGCGCTTATTCTCTTTAATCTCTTTGAAATGTGACGGCGATAAACCTGTTTCTTTTTTGAACTGCCTCGAGAAATGCTGTTGACTGCTGTAGTCTAATTCCAATGCGATCTCCGCAAAAGTTTGTTCGCCATATACAATTAGTTCTTTCGCCCGCTCTATTTTTTGAAGGATGTAATAACGTTCAATGGATTTACCTTCCACATTCGAGAATAACCGACTCAGTTGTTGGTAGTCTTTGTGGGTGTGTTCTGATAAATATTCAGAGAGATTTCCCTCTAGCTTTTCATCCGTTCGTATCAGCTTAATGATGAGTCGTTTTACGGTTTCTACAATTTGAGCACCCTGACCATTAATCAGCTCGAATCCGTTATTTCTGATAACTTCATCCAGCTTCAATTGATCTTTTTCATTAAGCGCACTGCCAAGTGTAAGCTCCCCAAGGTCTATAGACTTCACCTGAAAACCTGCATGAGTGAGTTTCTCTTCTAATACCTCAGCACAGTGGCTGCACACCATATTTTTAACGTAATAATGCATCTAACTAATTCTTGAATGGCATTTAATACTTCAAACTTCGGGAATATAATACCTGATTCATAACATTATGTACATCCTATTTCATTCGTACAAATTTGTGTATTCCAGCATGATTCAATACTCTTTAAATGATTGAACTCTCATAACATTGAATCAACGTTCTATGGAAACTACTATCGAAATTGCTGAGAATATTAGAGCGCTCTGCGTCCAGACATTTAAGTCACACTTTCATGAAGCACTACTAAGCGGCCTCTGTAACGACGGTGCCATGGAAGTAGCTATTGGCGCCGTTCAGGCTTTAGATTTAGAGAAGGTGTTGGGTGAGGTTGAATGAAATACAGTTGTTAATTTGAACCAGAAATTGCTTTAATCAAACTGTGTTTTTCAAATAGTCATGTATATCCTTTAACCTGTAGATTCAATTGCCCCATTTAATTTTCAATAGGAATTGTAAAATAGAATTTTACTTTAAACACCTAACCTACTGAAAATACTTACAAGTGTAGAATGAATCTCGATGAAATAACTTATAGAATAAATGGTTGTGCTATGACAGTGCACAACGAACTTGGAAATGGTTTCCAAGAAGTGGTTTACCAAAGATGTCTTGCAATAGAAATGGAGAAAAATGGTTTAATTTTCGGTCGAGAAATAGAACAGGATCTCTTTTATAAAGGTATACATGTTGGAACACGAAGAGCTGATTTCATTGTTGAAAATAAAATAATGGTTGAGATTAAAGCCGTAATCGACCTAGAAGCTGTTCACATTGCTCAAGCTAAAAATTATGTAGTTGTTTATGATCTACCTATTGGCTTACTCATAAACTTTGGATCAAGGAGTCTCCAATTCAAAAAAATATTCAACTCAAGAAATAGAATTGATCGAAATTAGGAAAGGTTTTGAATCAGGATTTACAGGATTCGCTTGATGTACAAGATTAAACTAACACAATCCTGTGAATCCCAAAATCCAGAGAATCCTGATGCAAAAGACTACTTATTTTAATTCAACTTTAGAACCCATCTCAATTCCCCCCCCAAATTTGACGTATCACCGGCAGGCAGGTTCGAACTACGTCCGCCAGCTGGCGGATAACCGCCGATTGCTCTTCCTTCAAAAATAAAAGACATAAAAAAAGCCCCAAGTTAAATACTTGAGGCTTCAAAGCTCCCCGGGTTGGATTCGAACCAACGACCGATCGGTTAACAGCCGATTGCTCTGCCACTGAGCTACCGAGGAAGATAATTGTGGCTTGTCAATACTTGGTGTTGGCGAACCAACGTCCGCCAGCTGGCGGATAACTGCCCCTTTGCTCTGCCACTGAGCTACCGAGGAAGATATTCTTGATGACTTTTCAATAAACCTGCTGTTTCGGCTATGTCATCGCTATCGAAACAAGCATCCCGTTGAAGGGGCGACAAATATAAAAAGAATATTGAATGAGTATCAATACTTATTTTCAATTTTCGTAAAAAACTTTTTCCAACACTAACCCATGTGCTGGAGCCGTAAAAGATTTCACATCAGCCTTAGGATTAAAAAGCAACTCACGGTAATCGTTTAGCTTGATTTTACCTATACCTACTTGAATCATCGTACCTATTAATCGCCTCACCATATTCCTTAAAAATCGGTTCGCTTGAATGTGAAATAAGACCCTGTCTTCTTTTTCTTCGATGGCTGCATTAAAAATGGTGCACAACGTAGTGTAGTTTTCTTCATTGAACTTAGAAAAACCATCAAAATCGAACTCCCCTTTTAGTAAGGTCGCGCATTCTTCCAGCAATCGAATATCGGTATCTTTAGGAATCACCCAACCTATATCATGATGAAGTGGTGAAGGTCTTTTTAACAAGGTGTAGGTGTAGGCTCTAGAGCTTGCATCAAAGCGAGCATGGAAGTCAGCTTTCACTTCCTCAATTTCATGAATGAATACATGATTTGAAGAAACGCCATTAACACCAAATATCAGTTTTTGCACATCGACATCATCACCCAAATCAACATGAGCAACTTGCCCACGTGCATGAACTCCTGCATCGGTTCGACCCTGCCCTATTAAATCAATTGGCTGCTGTAATATCTTACTAAATGCCTTTTCAAGCTCCCCTTCTACGGTAGTAGCATCTGGCTGAATTTGCCAACCTGAGAAATAGGCACCATGATATTCAATCAATAATTTATATCGTTTTATCATCGAGGTATGATACGGATTTTATTATTCAGCCGTAAAAACTAGAAGCATTCTTGAAACACAAACTGCTTAGCGCCGTACTTGATTGCCATATCAAAAAAAAGAATCTTAGGGCTGTATTATTAATAGAGATTCTCACAAACACAACTAACTAAATATAGATACGATGACTATAATCGAAGTGGAGGGCATTCGTAAAGCATTCGGGAAAAACGTTGCTGTTAACGATGTCAGTTTTAAAGCAGAAAGAGGGCGAATATTTGGGTTATTGGGTCCCAATGGTGCAGGTAAAACAACAACCATCAGAATGATTAATAATATTATCATGCCTGATGAAGGGAACATTACCATAAATGGTGTAGCGGCTAGCCCAGAAACACAAAAAATGATTGGCTATATGCCCGAAGAGCGTGGGCTGTATAAGAAAATGAAAGTTGAGGAACAGTTAATGTACCTCACGCAATTAAAAGGAATGAAAGCCAAAGATGCTAAGAAAGCTATTCGCTACTGGCTTGAGCGTTTTGGCGCAGCCGATTGGACTAAAAAAGAAGTAGGTGAGCTCTCAAAAGGGATGTCGCAAAAAATTCAGTTTATTGCCACAATTGCTCACGATCCCGATATCTATATTTTTGATGAGCCTTTCAGTGGTTTAGATCCTATTAACTCAGAAACACTCAAGGAAATAATCATTGAGCTAAAGAATAATGGCAAAACCATTTTATTCTCTACACACAGAATGGAACAAGTTGAACAGATGTGCGACGATATCTGCTTATTCAACAATGGTAAAGCCGTACTTCAAGGTGGACTTCGAGAGATCAAAGCTTCTTTCGGAAAAAACACCATAAATCTTGAATTCGAGGGCGACGGCACTTTCCTCGATAAACTTCAAGATGTTCGCATTAACAACCGATCTACAAACTTTGCAGAGATTCGAGTGTTAAACGGGCAAAGCATGCAAGACATTTTAAAACTGGCTATGGAACACGCTGAAATCCACAAATTTGAACGTATCGAGCCTTCACTAAATGAGATATTCATCTCAACCGTTGGCGAAGATAACCTAAAAGCACAGCAGGAGGCCTAAGATGGATTTCAAGAAAATTACCTTAGTATTAAAGCGTGAATACATAACACGCGCACGTTCAAAATCTTTTATCCTTTCAACCATTTTAACACCACTCGTACTTATTGCTTTTGGTGCGTTAATGGTTTGGATTGTTTCTGGAGATACCGACTCCGAGAAAGTAGTTGGGCTAGTAGACAACACCGAGATCTTAGCTCCAAAACTCATCGAGTTAGATGCGGATAGATACACCGATGTATCACACCTCCCAATCGACAGTGTAAAGAGCATGGTTATGCGTGAAGAAATTGATGCATACCTTGTGTTAGATGAAGTTCACATCGAAACTAACGAAAACGCCGAATTGACTTATGCTGGTAGTGGTGGATTAGCATTCACTAGTAGTGTGAGAGGTGACTTACGCCAAGTGATTCAAGAAGAGCGTTTAGTTCGTGCGAATGTAACTGATGAAATACGAGAGTTATTCGAACGTCGACCAGGATTAGACTCAAGAAAGCTGGCTGAGGATGGCACGGCTGAAGACGATAAAGCAGGCTTCATGAGTGGAGTTGGGTTCGTACTTGGCTTACTCATCTTTATTGGTCTATTCGGTTATGGAGCCATGCTTATGAGAAGTGTGATTGAAGAAAAAACCAATCGTATTGTGGAAGTCATTACTTCATCTATCAAACCCATGGAATTGCTGATCGGTAAAGTGATTGGAGTTTGTTTACTTGGATTCACTCAATTCGCCATTTGGGTAGTGATGTATATCGGTTTGAGTATTGCAGCCGTACCTATTGCGGGTGCTTTAATGCAAGATCAGATTACTGAAATGACTAGCTCTGAAGAAATGACCCAAGCTGCGGCCGAAGCTGGCTTCGACCCTGCATCCCTTGAAGTACTTTCTATTGATCCAATGATCTTTGTGTACTTCTTCCTGTTCTTCATCTTTGGTTTCTTTATGTATGCAGCTCTATTTGCGGCGGTTGGTTCAGCGGTAGATTCTGAGCAAGATACCCAGCAGTTTATGCCCATCCTTATGGTGCCTATCATGGGGGCTTACTTTATCAACACCCGAGTGATGGTTGACCCCGACTCTACCCTTTCGGTTGTTGCTTCAATTTTCCCGCTTACCTCGCCTATCAATATGATTACGCGTATAGCTGTAACGGATGTACCGTTCTGGCAAATAGGGGCAAGTTTGATTGCACTCATCGCCACTTTCTTTGGAGTGATGTGGATGAGTGCGAAAATTTACCGTGTTGGAATCTTGATGTATGGTAAGAAAGCAAGTTGGGGCGATCTACTTAAATGGATTCGACAGTCTTAAGACCATACCACTTATAAAAAACTTACAGGGACGTTCATAGCGTCCCTTTTTTTATGCGATGTACTCAATCGCGAGGCTTCATTTTGTATTCAAACTTCTTCTCGTTCACGAATGAAGTATCCGTGCTTTCCGGGTCAGGATAATAATCATCGGAATATGTAGTGGTTAATACATTGATCTTAGATTGTATTTTCACCTGATTCCGCGTGATCTTCTTTTTCTCGTCTTCGGTCTCAGCCGTTTTAAAACGATCAGCTAATTCCGTCATCTTTCGTTTGTAGAAATTCAGTTCCAGCGCTTTTATAGTACTTTTTGCTGTACGATGAGGATTTTTATCCTTTTCGTATTTCATACCAACTTTTTCATGATGTCGATCACTTGCGGCATGTTGTTCTAACAATACATCTCCAACCAGTCTTGGGAAAGGGTCTGGTTTTCCTGAATACACCTGAATAGAAATTTCTTCTTCTTTCTTATAGCGCTCCACGATATCTAGATAAAAATCTTTGAGTTCATCGTCTTCAAAAAGCTTTTGGTTGGTGAATGAACAGATGTATTCCACCATTCCTCGCCCGTAAGTAATCATTAAGCGAATGAGCTCTTTTTCATAATCTGGCTTTTTCGCTTTCGTAGGCGGTTCTATATGTTCGAATTGATCGAGTGGAGCAAATTCTTGATCTGGAATTGGTGGCATTTCCATATCTGGAGGTCTATTAGAACGTTCTTCTCTGAAACGTTCTCGGCGTTCTGCACGCTGATCCTCCTTTTGCTTTTCCTTCAGTATCCGCTCTAATTCCTCAAATAACTCTCTATCGCTACCCTTTCTATACTGTTGGGTGCGTTGATGCAGATATTGAACATAAATCTGGCGCTGTAGTGATTCCTTAATGTTCGAAATGGCCACTAAGATTTCCGAAATTACTTTTCCGCGCTGAACTGGATTATCTAAACGGCCTTCTTCATCGGCTTTCAGGATTAAGAAATCCACAAAATCTGAAGCCTCTTCCTTTTTAAGCTCATCAAACGATTCTTTCCCGAATTGCTTCACAAAAGAATCAGGATCTTCCCCATCTGGAAGCTCCAATAATTGTACTTCCATACCTTCTGCTAGGGCAATATCAATACCTCGTTTCATGGCAGCTTGGCCGGCATTATCGGCATCATAAATCATGATGATTTTTTCACCATAACGATGCAAAATCTTCATCTGCCCCGAGGTTAAAGCGGTACCCGAACTTGCTACCACATTTTTGATACCATGTTCATTCAAGGTTATCACATCGGTATAACCTTCAACCAAGATCACTTCTTTATTCTTACGAATTTCATTCTTCGCAAAATTCACCCCATACACTACTTCACTCTTATTATAAACAATAGTTTGAGCTGAGTTTATGTATTTGGCTGTTTTCTCATTCCCAAGTACACGTCCTGCAAAAGCAATCACTTTACCGGTAGCCCCAAATATGGGGAACATCAGCCGCCCACGGAATGTATCGTAGTATCCTTCTCCCCTTTGGCTTGGTTTGATGAGATCGGCTTCAATCAAGTAGTTTAAATCGATGCCCGCATTTACCGCTGCTTTGTAGAGTTCATCTCCCCCAGATGGTGCATAACCTAATCCGAACTTTTTAAATACTTCGCGATTGTACCCTCTTTTGTCCAGATACTGTAGAGCTTTGGCTGCTTCAGGGTTCTCAATTAAATTCCTGTAGTAGAATACACCCGCAAATTTGAGTGCATGATAAATTCCTTCTTTGAGCTGCTTGCCTTCTGAAGGTTCGTCGTCTACTTCTTCGGGAATAAATACACCATATCGATCTGCCAATTGGCGCACAGCCTCGGTAAAACCGATACCATCTTGATCCATGATAAACTTGAACACATCACCGGATTCACCACACCCAAAACATTTATAGATGCCTAAGCGAGGGGTAACGTGAAAAGATGGAGTCTTCTCATCATGGTACGGACATAGCCCCGTAAAACCATTGCCAGAACGCTTTAGCTTCACATAGTCGCCTACTACTTCTACAATATCCGCAGCGTCTCTTACTTCCTCTTTTTTATCCTCAGTGATCATACATAGAGTATAAGAAATTCTCTATTCTGTTTAAGCGTCATTAGTGGGCAAAAATCTGGAATTACACATCCTGCTTAAATTCTTTTTACGAAAACTCAAATTAGGTGAAATTCAGAACTATCAACTATCTGATAAGGATTGTATATTCCCCACCCATAAAAATTTTGAATCATAAAGAACAAAAATGAGTGTATTAGTTGGAAAAGACACCCGCCTGATCGTGCAAGGCTTTACAGGAAGCGAAGGAAGTTTCCATGCACAGCAAATGATTGAATACGGCACCAATGTTGTTGGTGGAGTTACCCCTGGTAAAGGTGGACAAACTCACTTAGATCGTCCAGTATTCAACACTGTGGCTGACGCCGTGGAGCAAGTAGACGCAAATACTTCAATCATTTTTGTTCCTCCTGCGTTTGCTGGCGATGCAATCACTGAAGCAGCATTTGCAGGCATTAAAGTAATTATTTGTATCACTGAGGGTATCCCTGTAAAGGATATGATTGTGGCTAAGCAAGTTGTAAAGAGCCATGGTGCTACATTAATCGGACCTAACTGCCCAGGCCTTATCACTCCAGGTGAAGCTAAAGTGGGTATCATGCCAGGAAGTATTTTCACTCCAGGTAAAGTTGGTTTGATTTCACGCTCTGGTACATTAACGTACGAAGCGGTTGACCAGTTAACGAAAGAAGGTTTAGGCCAAAGTACTGCTATCGGTATTGGTGGTGACCCTGTAATTGGTACTACTCACCTTGATGCTGTTAAACTACTTCAAGAAGATCCAGACACTGAAGCTATTGTATTAATCGGTGAAATTGGTGGTTCTGCAGAAGAAGAAGCTGCTGAATACATCGCTGAGAATGTTGACAAGCCTGTGGTAGCATTTATTGCAGGATCTACAGCGCCTCCGGGCCGTAGAATGGGTCATGCTGGTGCGATTATCTCTGGTGGTAAAGGAACTGCTCAAGAGAAGAAAAAAGCATTAGCTGCTGCAGGTATCACGGTTGTTGATAGCCCAGCTGAAATTGGTGTGACTCTTAAGAAAATGCTTGAAAACGCATAATTAAGTACACTTTATTATTCTATTCAAAGCCTTACTTCATTTTTGGAGTAAGGCTTTTTTTATGCCCGCCTTCCTTAAAATGTTAAAAAATAATTCGCAGGCTCACCTTTTGCTCGTACTTATCTATATTCTGTGCTAACTATTAATTTAACGAGGGTTGTAACAGTGAAAAGAACACTTAAACTTTTTCTAGTTGTGATGGTGATGTTCAGTGGCTATGCTACTGCACAAGACACCGATACAATGGTTGACCGGATTGTAAAAGAAGGCACCGAAAACTCACAGCTTGAGCGCTTAGCTCACGAACTATTAGATGTAATTGGGCCACGTTTAGTGGGTACTCCACAAATGCTTAAAGCTAGCGATTGGGCTATCGAGACTTTCCAAGAATGGGGTATTGATGCAGAGCGCCAGAATTTTGGCGAATGGCGCGGTTGGGAGCGTGGTATTACACACGTTGATTTAACCTACCCACGAACAGTTACTTTAGAAGGCATGCTATTGGCTTGGAGCCCTGGCACTAAAAAAGGTGGCAAAGAAGGCGAAGTTGTAACTATTCCTTCTGTAAGCAACGAAGCTGAATTCAAAACTTGGTTGAAATCTGTAAAAGGTAAATACGTATTAGTATCTATGCCTCAACCAACAGGCCGCCCTGATTATAACTGGGAAAAATGGGGAACGGAAGAATCGATCAAGAAAATGCGTGAAGAGCGTAATAAAGCTTCTCAAGAATGGAGAGAGCGAATCAATGCTACAGGCTTCAATAGCCGTACTATCATCGAAGCTCTTGAAGATGCTGGTGCTATCGGAATCATTCAGTCTAGATGGTCGGGTGGTTTTGGTGTGAACAAAATCTTCAGTGCTAGAACAAAAGAAATTCCTACTGTTGATCTTTCCTTAGAAGACTACGGCTTACTTTACCGCTTAGCGGATTACGGTGACAAACCACGCATTAAAGTGAATGCGACTTCAAAAGAATTAGGTAAAGTTGAAACCTTCAACACTATTGCTGAAATCAAAGGAACTGAAAAACCGAATGAGTATATCATTCTTTCTGCTCACTACGATTCTTGGGATGGCGGTACTGGTGCTACCGATAATGGTACAGGTTCTATCACCATGATGGAAGCTGCTCGTATTCTTAAGACGGTATATCCTAACCCTAAGCGTACTATCATTGTTGGACTTTGGGGTAGCGAAGAGCAAGGCCTTAATGGTTCTAGAGCATTCGTAGAAGACAATCCTGAGATTGTTGAGAATCTTCAAGCTCTATTCAACCAAGATAATGGTACTGGTCGTGTGGTAAACATTTCAGGTCAAGGTTTCCTTCATGCATATGACTTCCTAGGCCGTTGGTTAGCTGCTGTACCTCGTGATATCACTCGCCATATCGAAACTCGCTTCCCAGGCACTCCTGGTGGCGGCGGTTCTGACTATGCGTCTTTTGTAGCTGTAGGTGCTCCTGCCTTCTCACTTAGCTCTCTAAGCTGGGATTACGGTTCGTACACTTGGCACACTAACCGCGACACTTACGACAAAATCGTATTCGACGATGTTCGTAACAACGCAATTTTAACAGCTATTCTTACCTACATGGCAAGTGAAGATCCAGAGCGTACTTCACGTGAAAAAGCCGTTTTACCTATCAGTCCACGTACTGGTAAGCAAATGACTTGGCCGACTCCTCGCAAAGCGAATAGAAACGGCGGTAATTAAGTTTTTTTAATAGACTTTTAGATAAGCCTGTATATCTTTGATGTACAGGCTTTTTTTATATCAGATGTTTGAAAACGTTGCTCTATAGCTAAGCTACTAAATTAAAAAACTAACTATCATGCAAGAGTATAGGGTTCCAAGTGGTACTACTATTGGCCATGTTCACCTAAAGGTTTCAGACTTGCAGCAATCACTTGATTTCTATTGCAAACTTCTAGGCTTCGAGGTAATGGCTACTTATGGAGATAGAGCCGCTTTTATTTCAGCAGGTGGATATCATCATCATATTGGGTTAAACACTTGGTTTAGTAAAAACAGTGAACCACCACAAAATTATAAAACGGGATTATTTCATGTGGCACTGTTATACCCAACTCGAAAAGATTTAGCCATCATTTGTAAACGCTTACTTGATGCGAACTACCCCATCACAGGTTCTGCCGATCATGGAGTATCTGAGGCCATTTACATAAACGACCCTGATGAAAATGGTATCGAACTCTATTGGGATAGACCGCAAGATCAATGGAAATATTTGGAAGATGGCTCTGTAGAGATGCTCACAAATGAACTGAAAATTACCGACCTATTAAAGGAGCTAGACGACTAACTCCTTTTCCTTTCGATTTAATTGAATACCATTTGATGGTAACCATTGTGCAAGTGAGTAGTAACTACCGTTAACATTGATAAGCCTATTTCCACTTCTGTATTTACCTCTTCGATTGGATAATTTCTTGCCAATAAAGACTGTCCACACACATAAATTTTCACTCCTGCTTCCTTCAATTCTTTAATCAATGGAATATTTGGGTTATCAAATTCATACTTCAATTTATAGGTGTCATTGTTTAACACCACGTCTGTTGCTCCACCATGGATAACTACAGATACATTTAGATTGTCGTTAGACACCCCACCCAATCCATGAAGATTGATCATTCGAGCAACATTATTTAGGCCTCCATTCAAGCTCTCTTTATCTCGTTGCAAAGTCTTAAGGTCGATAACAATTTTATAATTGATGGATGGATCTGGCTTTACTGCGTTCTCAATTTCGTAAATAGTGCCATAATTCTTGATGATTGGGTTGGCGCCTTGCTGTGCATAAACACTCCCTGTTACCATTAGAAATGCTATTAAAAACGCTACTTTTTTAACCTTCATTATTGTCTTCATTCTTTTTACTGCTTTAAGATTTGAATCTTCCTGTATAACTAAAAAGCTATCATTTCATTTTGAGAACGATTTTAGCTTAATTGAAGAAGGGTACTAATAATTATGGAGGTAAATATGCAAAATTTGAAAATAAATCATTTTGCGGTTTGGGTTGTGGTAATTCTAATGCATGGTTTGGGGTTTTTATGGTATGGTCCTTTACTTGGAGATTACTGGATGGAACTGGAAGGGCTTTCAATGGCAATGGTGGAAGCAAATCCACCAGGTATTGGAGTTTGGGTTACAAATACCATTGCTGCCGTATTACCAGTGTATGTACTGGCTTGGCTATTTGTTAAACTACATGTCGATTCTTGGCTTCGTGGACTTGGGTATGCCCTACTTCTTCAATTTGCCTTCAGCTTTATCAGTATGATGGCAGATAATATGTTTGGCTTTGAACCTTATGCACTCGTTTGGGTTGAAGGCGGCTACAATTTAGTTGGCGCAGCAATTACAGGAATTGTTTTAGGAGGCTGGTCGAAAAAAGAAACTGTACTCGATTAGTAGGTATTTTCTTAAAACTGGAAGGAAATTCGTGCTGTTAAGCCTGTAGTGCCGAATTCATTGAGATAACTCACTGATGCAACGGGTGGGTTATCCATAATATCGCGTGCTTTTACAAATGCATTGATCCCGCTAAATATTCGATTTGCTACCATAAGAGTTAGCATAGTGGGTATCTGATTTTCAGCCTTTGATATTTTAGAACGCGTATCTCGAAAGTCTTCACGGTCGTTTGTGGTAGACCAACTCCAACGGTTTTCGGGAGTATCGGAATAGATATTTTGCCAATTTCGAGTTCGAAGCTGATAATCGTTGTATTCATCTAAGCTATTGAAATCAGAAACGGCCAGCTCAAACCTTCTATCTCTATTCGAGATGTTAACCCCTGCTTTCGAGCGTGCTAATGTTACTAAGTCGCCTTCTAAGCGATTCGCACGTTGACTAAAGCCCACTAAGCCAGCTATTAAAATAACATCAGTTGCTAAATGAATTTTCCCTCGTGTCCAATTGGATTGATCCACATAATGGTGTCCCCAGCCTGGAAGCACAAAAGAGCGCAGTAATGCACCCCGTGGAGATAACTCTAAATTTGTTTGATCTTGCACATCAGAATAAGAATAACTCTGATGTTGCGCTACGATTTGGCTTGAAAACAAACAGAGAAACCCTACACACAAAAATAAAGTGATGTTGAGGTTTCTCATAATGAATGACTAGTCTTTGTTTTTCTTGCGTTCACGATCCCAATGTCGCAAAATCGAAACGCTAAATCCAATCATAAGTAGAAAGGTGCCGAGCCATACCACTGATATAAGTGGCTTTTCTTCGGCTACTATTAAAATCCATTCGTCTTGATATTCTTCATCTAAGCCCGTAATCGTTAGATCTATTTCGCCAGATTCAGGATATACTTTTGTGAAACTAAACGTGATGTCATGATTTGGTAATTCTACTTCTGGAGCAAACACATAAGTATCTCCATCTTCGTTATACAAAGCAAAAAGTGGTTCCAGCATATACTGCTGATCGCTTGCTAAATGCGCTAGTTTCACTTGAGCACGTACACCAATATTCGTGTTTGGAGGTAGAGCGGTTGTGTCTTCCATCGCATAATCGATGAATTGCATTTCAAAGCCACCAACTACTACAGTTTCCCCCTTGCTAAAGCGTATCGTTTGCGTTTCGGGTACTTCCCCTTCTGGTGTAGCTGTAGTATTGATATTCGCTCTTCTTGCAATGATATCATTTCGTTGTTTCACATAGCTACTTCCTGCAACATAAAGATAGATATCTGAAATTAAGCCTGTTCTTACATCAGGATCTACTGACCACTGAACATTATCCTGAGTTGAGGTCGCTAACATTGGGTACAATTCGGGATACATATAGAATGGTTTCCCGCCATCGATAGGTTCGAATAAAACTTTATAGGTTTGCTGACCCGGTCTATTTTGATTTACAAGATCATAACCCACATATGTAACTACATACTTCCCATTTACAATCTTAGGCTCTTTAAGCTCTAAATTAAGCATGGTTACAGGTTCTGTGATTGTGAAGCCCATCTCATCCTTAACTTCACCATTTTTCACACGCTCGTTATAAGCCGCAGTAGTTTGATCAATCATTGGCTTGTTATAAGCCGACGATATTAAAATACCTATCAATAGCACACCAAAACCGACGTGTGTAACTGAACCACCAATAAGTTTAGGTTTTTGAATAATCAAACGAATCATAACCCAAGCATTCCCTACTACCGCAAAGAAAGCTGTAAAGATGTAAAGCACGTAGTATGGATCACGAACTTCACCAACAATCATTGTTAAAATGGTACACGCCGATGTCACCAATAAAGGATAAACCAATGCTGAAGAAAGTGATTCCCAATTGTACTTCTTCCAAAACAGATATTGACCAATCACCGTAAGAACAGCCATGATCATTGCAATTGGCATACTCCACTGATTGTAGAAACTAATTTCTGGTGGTGTTGGGTTGTCGTTAAATAAGAGGCCTATAATAGGTGAGCTTGTCCCCAGAATAATTACCAGACCTAATATCAGAAGCATGATGGCTCCTGTAAAAGTCATAAACTCTCTAGATAATATCTGCGACTCTTTTTCTTGAGATGGAAGTTCTTTATATCTCCAAAAGAACATCCCTAAACCAACACCCGTTATTACAAGCATAAATGCTAATAGCTGGTTATACAGCCCGAGATCCACAAAACTGTGAACGGAAGCATCCGCAAGAATCCCTGAACGGGTTAAGAACGTTTCATATACAATGGCTACATAAGCAAGGATAGCGAATAGAATAGACGACTTTTGAGCTACCGAACTTTTGCGCTGAATAATCATGGTATGAATACCAGCCGTACCAATTAACCAAGGTACTAAAGAAGCATTTTCAACGGGATCCCATGCCCAAAAGCCACCAAATGAAAGCGTTACATATGCCCAATATCCACCTAAGAAAATGGCTGTTAGCAACGATACATTCGCACTTAACGTCCATGGCAGTGCTGGCCCAACCCATTCGTTGTATTTACGTTTCCACAATGCGGCCATTGCAAAACAGTAAGGAATGGTCATCATCGAGAAGCCTACAAAAAGAATTGGTGGATGAATCATCATCCAAGGGCTCTTCAATAAATCATTTAAACCAGTACCATCATTAGGTATAAAATCTGGGTTAGCTTGAATGAAAGGAGCATTCGGCATTTCTTCAGCAATGGTTCTAAATGGAGAAGCACCGAGTTTTAAGAAGCCTAAATCCCATCCCAAAATCATAGAGAGTAAGAATACTTGTGTTAGCGCTAGAAAGAACAGAACTGGCGCTTTATACGGGGCTCGAGTCCATCTCATTAAGCCAAAACCGAATAACCATGAAAACAAGATCCATAGCATAAAACTACCTTCTTGCCCACCATAAAATGCCGACCAAAGGTACTTAGCTTGTAAGTCTAAACTGGTGTAGTTGAATACGTAGTAGTACTGAAACTGATGAGTAAACAGCAGATATACTAATACTGCTGAAGCGGCAGTGAGAAAAAGTCCTTTTAAGCCAAAGAGCCAATTCCCAATTTTTAGTTTTGAATCATCGTCGTTTTTTGCCCCTTGGTAGTACAGAAAAAGTGAGGCGGTAGCAGATAAAAAAGAAAGGGTAATTAGAACTTTACCAATAAGGCCTAGCATATGTTAACTCTCAGATGCATTTACAAATTTAGATGGGTCAGCGTCGTTATACTTTGAAGGACATTTCATTAACATATCTGAGGCGTAAAAGGTCTCCCCTCTCATCTCACCGATTACCACTAATCGATCGGCTTGCTCAAAGTTATTTGGCTTTGGTTTTGGGTAAACAACACGTCGAGTTTCACCCTCTTCATCTTTCATATAAAATGTGAACAACTTATTCTCCATAGAAAAGCCATAGTCTTGAGTATCATCCCAAACACCTGCAACGTGAGCTGAATTCATTTCAGCCGCATCTTCAAAATTTGTATACGTGCTGATCGATTCACCAAAATTGTACATCAATAAGGAAGTAAACCCTATTATTGCCGCTACACCAAATATTAATTTAAGATTCATTTTGATCCACTGAATTTAGTTTTGATTCAAGCGCACTTACTTTACGGTCTACTTTAAATAAGAAAAAGAGCAACACAAACCAGATGATAAGTGTAACTCCGAGGACAACAAAAATAAGGTCGTTCGAGTACATAAAATTTATAAATGCGTTAGTCTGATCTAGTTGTTCAACACCATCCCACTTCTGAGAGTACGAATTTGTCAGCGTGTCAACGGTGTTTTGAGGAACATCTTGTATGAATTTTTTCATGCGCTAAATTTAATCATTTTCGATGTGATGTTGAACCGTTTTATAGCGGTGAACTACATTGTATAACCATCCTGCTAGAGCAATAAATCCGATAAAAGCAGGATATAAGATATAGCGCAATTCTGGTGCCGTAATCTCACTAAAAGCAGGATTTCCATCTGCCCCGGGGTGTAAACTCTCTAATTGCCTTGGCACGATATAAAGAAGAAATGGAATAGTAGTTACAGCGAAAATATTATACACCGCTGATAACTTTGCTCGCTTCTCCTCATCGTCAAATGCAGAACGGAGCACGAAATAAGCCACATAAATCATAATGGCTAAGGCTGCTAAATTCATTTTAGGCTCCGCAAAAGTCCACCAAGTACCCCAAGTAAATCGCGCCCATAGCGAGCCCGTAAATAATCCACACAATCCGAACACCACCCCAACAGAGGCCGCACTTTCAGCACGGATATCTGATTCAATTTGTGGCTTGTTCAAATATTTAATACTGTACCAAAAACTAAGGCCGAACATGGCAAACATGGCCATCCACATAGGTACATGAAAGAATAAATTTCTAGAGGTTTGTTCGAGAATAGGAATCTGTGGAACCTGGATCAAAAAACCTCCTGCAATCACTAGGGTCATTCCGATTGCAACTATATATTTCCAGGGCTTCAAAACGATGTGAATTTTATTAAAGAGTGCTACGTTTTTGAGGTCGTAAATATACTAATATGTATTCACTCATGAATACTTTTTCCAAAACTTTTATTTATGTCTGACACACAACAAAAAGTAACCTTACATCCTTCCCCAAAAAACTACTTAGGCTATTATATCCTCGGTGTTTTAACCCTGCCCCTACTGGTCGGTTTTGTGTTTTTATGGATGGCCTACAAACGCCAAAATGAAAAGATTTACTATATAAGTAACACTAGTATTGGCATTGAAGAGCAAGGGGTACTTGAACAACTCTCGCTGGTCGACATTCAGCAAACACAGGTTACCCAAACTGCAGTCCAAAAATTATTAGGCATTGGCAACATTGAACTTAGTGCAAAGGTAAGTACGCTCGTACTTGAAGGGTTGAACGCTCCCTTTGAGTTGCTTAAGAAAATTGACGCTGCTATTGCATTCGAAAAGCAGAAGCTTCAACAAAAGAAACCAGTTACTGTTCGCCAACCAACCCACAGCCCTGGAACCATGGAGAAAATTGACCAGCTAACTGGCATGTGGCAACAGGGTTTAATTAGTTATGAAGACTATGAGAACGAACGAAAAAAATTAAGCTAGAACGCACGGTTTAAATTTTTTTACAATTAAAACCCGTTTATTGACCCCGTTAATTAACTACGGAGCAAAATGTTTAAAAAACTACTTACACCTTGTCTTGTTGGGGTGTTATTAATCGGGGCTACTCAAGTCACACAAGCACAACAGAAAGCTAATTTTGAATTGGCTGAGCGATTCACCAGCCAACAAATGCAAAAATTGGTTGGTAGCACTTCCGTTTCACCACGTTGGATTGAAGATACAGATACCTTTTGGTACACTTATGATAGTCCAAATGGTAAAAACTGGTATTTCGTTGATGCCTCTAAAGGTCAAAAACGACTACTATTTGACCAAAATGAAATGGCGGGCCAACTATCTGAAATTTTTAGCCGCACTTTCAATGAAAAAGATCTGGACTTAAAAAGCTTTAAGTTCGATACCGATAAAAATCTATTCACCTTTCATGTAGATAGTATCAATTTCACTTATAACCTTAATGGTAATAAGCTGATTAAAGGCGACTCTCTTCAAAAAGATGAACGCGAAAACTGGAAAGCATTTTCTCCAGATAGTTCGTACATCGTATTTGCAAAAAATCACAATCTCTATCTCATGGATCCAGAAGATCCCGATAGCACAGAGCATCAACTTACCGATGATGGAGAACGTTGGTTCAGTTACCAATGGAGCGATGGCGACACTTCCTCTACTAAGAAAATGCGCCCTCGAATTACGTGGTTTGAAGATTCAAAGAAGTTTTGGGTAAAGCGCCAAGACAAGCGAAAAGTAGATGAACTTTGGGTGATCAACTCCCTCAAAAAACGCCCTGAGCTAGAAACTTATAAATATTCTATGCCGGGCGAAGAAGATGTTTATGTAGATGAAATTCGTGTATTCAATCCAGCTACTAAAGATCATGTAGTACTGGATACCGACAAATGGGAGGATCAGTCGTTAGGTGGTGCTTACTTCAATCAAGGCGGTATTTTCCAAACCGAGAAATCAGACTATCTGTATATCCTAAGGCGCGATAGAACATGGAGTAAGATTGATGTTCTGAAAGCGAATACAGCCACTGGAGAAGTAAAAATATTATTTTCGGAAGAAAGTAAGCCCTATTTCAACACTCGTTATTCTCGCTTAGCGATAATCAACGAAGGTGAAGAATACATTTGGTGGAGTGAACGTACTGGTTGGGGACAACTTTATCGCTACGACAGTGAAGGTAATTTGAAGAACAAAGTCACCTCTGGCTCCTTTGTAGTAGGTGATATTGCCAAAATTGATACGGCTCGTTCAACTATTTATTTCAATGCTTTTGGGCGTGAAAAAGACCAACATGTGTACTATTCGAACCTTTATAGTGTGAAATTTGATGGTTCAAACTTCCGTCACCTTACCCCTGAAGATGCCAACCATAGCATTAGTACCTCTCCGAAAGGGAACTACTTTGTAGACAACTACTCGCGCGTAGACTTACCAACTATTTCTGTTGTACGAGATGGTACCGGTAAAATTGTAACCAAATTAGAAGAAGTTGATATGAGTCCACTGGAAGCAATGGGCTGGAAAGCGCCGGAAGTATTTAAGGTTAAAGCCGCAGATGGCGCAACCGATATATATGGCGTAATGTGGAAGCCCTTCGACTTCGACTCTACAAAAACTTATCCAATTGTATCCTATGTATACCCAGGACCACAAACGGAGCCATTCCCAATTGGATTCACGCTTAGAGGTTCGGGGTCCAGAACTAGCACCCTTGCTCAAGTTGGATTTGTAGTAGTGGCAATGGGTAACCGAGGTGGTAGTCCAATACGTTCGAAATACTATCATAACTATGGCTATGGCGATATGCGTGATTATCCTTTAGCGGATAACAAGTATGGCTTGGAGCAACTAGCAGGTCGTCATTCCTTTATCGACATCAGTAGAGTTGGTATCTATGGTCACTCAGGTGGTGGGTTCATGAGTACTGCTGCACTCCTTACCTATCCTGAGTTTTATGACGTTGCCGTTTCATCAGCTGGTAACCATGATAACAACATCTATAACATCTGGTGGGGCGAAGTTCACAATGGTGTAAAAGAGGTTAGAAAAACTAAGAAAGTAAAAGATGAAGACGGCAATGAAGTGGAAGAAGAAGAAATCACTTTTGATGCTCCTGTAGAAACAAATGCAGCATTAGCTGGTAATTTACAGGGCAACCTTCTCTTAGTTCATGGCGACATGGATAACAATGTACACCCAGCCAATACCATTCGTTTAGCCGATGCTCTAATCAAAGCTGGTAAACGATTTGATATGATGATACTTCCAGGTAGGCGTCATGGTTTTGGGCCATACCAACCGTATTTCGATAGAATGATGTGGTACTATTTTGCAGAGCATTTACTCGGCGATTACCGCTCGAACATCAATTTCAATTTACCGAAGGACGATAATTAGAAGACTCTCTCTACTCAAATATTCTAATCCAAAAGGGCCCTGATGAATTCAGAGCCCTTTTTTTGTGCTTTAAAACTTATGTAAATAATTAACGGCGGCTCGCATTTGCAATCTCTTCGAAATCAACGTTTGTATACCTAAAGCTTGATGCTTGAAACAGCTGGTTCCCGTATTGATCTCTCCAGTCTTTGTGTAATCCTAAGAGCTCAGGTGATGGTGGTTCAACATGAAAAATCACCGTATATCTTTGGTCTCTTTCGCCGGGTAGTTTGATATTTCGAGCATAGTGAAAATTATCTATTAGATTAATGTGAGGTACTATTTCTATATTCGATAGCTTTTTGCCAGTTGCTTCATTAATCACTTCAGCGGTAATTGTGATATAGGGAATGAACCCACCTCTCGGTGTACCTTTTGGTACCGTGATACTTTCATCACTTGCCCAGTTTACACGAGCTTCAAGATGTACGTCCGTTTCTGATTCGACTAAATGCATCCCATGAGGAGTCACATCATCTTTGATGGCTCCTTCAAAAATGAATACGATACCCGGTTGTACTGTTTCTTCACCAATGATGAGCTCCTGCGCATTAAGCGTAGTACCAAATAGCGAAAGTGTGATAAATAAGGAATAGAATAATTTTTTCATGATTGGAGTAAATTTTAAATTCGCTCCAAATCTAACACTATTTAGAATAATTCTAAATAGAAAAGCCGTTATTCTGTAAGCTCTTTCATTATTCTATCAATCTTATCATTAAGTGCTTGCGCTGCTTGTTTGTAGTCTTCTCTTCGATCAATAGAAGTGTTTACACTACAGTAGAATTTAATTTTGGGCTCGGTTCCAGAAGGACGTGCTGAGATGATAGCACCGTCTTCGGTAATAAATTGAAGCACATTAGATGAAGGCAGGTCGATTCGAGTATGTGCTCCACTGTTAGTATTTAAAGCTTCACCCGACTTATAATCTTTAATGGTTATCACTCTAGAACCACCTAGTTTTTTAGGTGGAGCCGCTCTGAATGCTGCCATCATTTGCTGAATTTCTTCAGCCCCTGATTTTCCTTTTTTGGTTATTGAAATCAGTTTCTCTTGGAACAAGCCGTGTTCTACATACATATCTAGAAGGGCTTCATAAAGAGAGCTTCCTTGATCTTTATAGTATGCGGCCATTTCAGCAATAATGACTCCTGAAACGATGGCATCTTTATCTCTCACATGTTCACCAATAAGATAGCCATAGCTTTCCTCACCGCCGGCAATAAACTCTTTCTCCCCTTCAAATTTAGTCATCAACTCACCGATGTATTTAAATCCCGTGAGTGTATTGTAGCAATCTACCCCATATGATTTTGCGATGCGATCAATGAGATATGACGTTACGATGGTTTTTACGATGTACTGATTCCCATTGAGTTTCCCTGCATTTTTCCATGCCGTAAGCATGTAATTGATTATGAGCGTACCGGTCTGATTACCATTTAATAAAATCCATTCGTCTGAATCATCTTTAACAGCAATTCCTACCCTATCGGCATCAGGGTCTGTAGCCATCACAAGGTCGGCATCCAATGCCTTTGCCTTCTCAATTGCCATAGATAGGGCATCCTGCTCTTCTGGGTTTGGATACACCACTGTAGGGAAGTTCCCATCAACAACCATTTGTTCTTCCACAAGGTGCACATTCTCGAAGCCATAGCGTTTTAAAGCTGGTGGCATTAACACACTTGCTGTTCCGTGTATAGGAGAGAAAACAATCGCTAAATCTTTCTGGCGAGCAATAGCTTCTTTTGAAACCGATAGTGCTTCTAGCTCATCTAGGAACTGATTATCAATTTCTTCACCAATACTATGAATAAGGTTCTCATCGCCATCGAAGTTTACATCATCAATAGACGATATTTTCTGAACTTCTTGCATAACTGCGGCATCGAATGGTGCAACTAACTGTCCACCATCGGCACCATAGGCTTTAAAACCGTTATATTCTTTTGGGTTATGTGAAGCCGTAAGTACTACCCCACCCTGGCATTCTAATTTTCGAACGGCATATGATAGCTCAGGGGTTGGACGAAGTCCTTCAAAGAAATATACTTCAATACCATTTGCTGAGAATACATCGGCTACCACTTTTGCTAAGGTATCTGAGTTATTCCGGCAATCGTGAGCTATAGCTACTTTAATCTTTTGGCCTGCGTAGGTGTTCTTCAAAAAATTACTAAACCCTTGCGTAGCCATACCAAAGGTATATTTATTTACGCGATTGGAGCCTACCCCCATTATTCCTCTTAAGCCCCCAGTACCGAATTCTAGATCTTTATAAAAGGCATCCGTCAACTCTTCATCTTTTCCAGCTTCAACAAGCTCTTTAATTTCGGCTTTTGTCACATCATCGTAACTACCTGTTAGCCATTCATTAATTTTTTGTTGAACCGAGTTGTCGAGTGACTCCATGCGTGCTTTCTTCTTAACTATTGGGGTTTATTTAAGCCGCTAAGATAGGCATTCTATAGTAAATTGAAGAAGTATATTGGCAGATTAATGGTCAAAAAAAAGCCCCATAAAAATGGGGCTTTGTTCTTTAGTTACCTTCTTTAAACTGATTGGTTATGAGTATGGGTTCCCCAAAACCTAATCGCTCTAAACGATCAAATTGCGTTTTCGCATCTCCTACAACCACATAAATCATCTGGTTTGGATTCGCATACTTTTTAGCAAGTTCACTGATTTCTTCTTTAGTGATGTTCTTCACTATTTCTTCACGCTCACTTACATAATCTGCTTCCCAACCGTACTCACTGATGTCATCTAACATATTCAGCTTTGCACCCAGTGTTTCGAAACGGCGTGCATTACTTTTTAGCAAGAAGCTTTTCGTGGTCTCTAGGTCTTTATCACTGAAAGTATCCGGATAGTTTTCAAGGATTTCTTTAACTGCGGCTGCCGACTCATAAGTTACGTTGGTACGCACTCCGCTTGAAATCACAAATGCACCTGCGTTTTTGCTTCCGTTGAATCCAGAACCAATTCCGTAAGTGTACCCTTTGCCTTCACGAAGCTCTTGCGTTAAGCGTGATGCAAAACCACCGCCACCTAAGATGTAATTCATCACGGTAGCTTTGTAGTAATCTTCGTGCGTTTCTGGCATCGCTAAGTAACCAAATCTAATTACAGACTGCTTAGCATTTGGTACATCGTAAAAATACACCTTTGATTGATCAGGCTTGCTCATCGCTGTAAAAGTTGGGATTTCAACTTCTTTACTCGCCCACTTTTCTTCAATTGATGATAATGGAGCTACCGCTTCTGATTTATTAACATCGCCCACTACCATGAAATCTGCCACTGATGGGGAGATATAATTATTGTAGTATGCTTTTAAATCATCGAGTGTAATAGATTCCACGCTCTCGGTCGTCCCATTGGCATCATACGACATGATATGTCCTTCACCGAATAACAACTTGTTATATACACTCGCTGCAATACTGTTTGGATTCGCACTTTGCTGAGCAATATTACTTAATACGCTTTGTTTAGCGAGATCGAATTCTGTTTCATCCCAACGAGGCTCTAGAAGCATCTCTTCTACTAGTTGCATGGTGGCATCATAATTTCTTGTCAGAGTAGTTCCAGAAATTGTAATAGCTTCTTTGCCTCCACTAACGCGAATAGTTGCACCTAATAAGTTTATGGCTTCTTCCAATTCAGCTGGAGTTTTATTTGCCGTTCCTTTATTCATTAACTCAGCCATCAAATTTGAAACACCTGTTTTTGACGGGTTTTCTAGCATCAGCCCACCATCAATTTCTAGCCTAAATTGAACGATTGGAAGCTCATTATTTTCGATACCGTGAACGGCTAAGCCATTCGATAGAGTGGTATTCCAAACATCTGGTACTTTCACATCTGGATTGTCACCATATGGTGGTTCAACAGAGCGGTCGAAGCTTGAAGGAGTTTTTTCATACTCACTGCTTGCTGGAAGTGTAAACTGTTCGTTGGCTGCACCTTGAACAATCTTTTCTTCTACAACCTCAGCAGGTACAGAACCTTCCACTATTAACTCCTTCTGGCCTTTAGGCACGAAACTAGTGGCTACATAATTTTTCCCTTTGATGTATTTTTCATACACCGTCATTACATCTTCTTTAGTTACCGCTAATACATATTCGATATCTTTGTTAATGTATCCTGGGTCGCCTGCAAAAATATTATACTGTGCTAGTTGGAAGGCTTTACCTAGTACACTTGATAATCCGTTATAGAATTGCGTTTCAATACCCGCTTTAATTCGCTTAAGATCTTTATCGGAAATTCCTTCTTCTTCAAACTTATTAAATGCTTCTTGAACCGCTATTTTCACCTCATCTAAATCTGTGTTTGGGTATGCACGCACAATGAGAGCCGTCTCGCCAGCAATTTCACTATTCTGGCTAAACATGAATACATTGGATGTAAGCTGTTTGTCTTCAACAAGTACCTGATTAAACGGTGCTGTTTTACCGTCTACTAAAAACTCCGTTAGCACATCTAAGGCATATGTATCAGGATGATATTGTTCAACCGTTGGCCATACCATTCTGAATTCTGGTAATCGAGCAAAGTTATCCTCGTAATACAGCTCTTTAGTTTCCGCAAGTGTTACTGGTTGCTTAGGAAGTGGCGTAATTTCTTCACCTCTTGGGATTTCATCGAAGTACTTATGCACCCATTCTTTTGCCTGTGCAACATCGAAGTCACCGGCTATAACTAAGGTTGCGTTGTTCGGTACATACCACTTTCTATAAAACTCCTTTACATCCGCGAGGGTAGCATTCTGAAGATCTTCGAGAGATCCAATCACTTGCCAATTATATGGATGGCTTTCAGGGTATAAATTTTTACCCACTACGTAATTTACGTGTCCGTATGGTTGGTTATCTACGCCTTGGCGCTTCTCATTTTTTACCACCTGCTTTTCTTTAGCAACCACTTCTTCGGTTACTGTGTTAATGAAGTAACCCAGTTTGTCGGCTTCCGCCCATATCATTTTCTCAAGGGCATCATTTGGCACCGTTTGGAAGTAATTGGTTCGATCTCGGCTGGTTGATCCGTTGGCACCGGAGCCACCAATTCGGCTACTCATTTTGTCTAAGCCACCTTTACCAAGGTTTTCCGACTCTAAAAATAGTAAATGCTCAAATAAGTGAGCGAAACCCGTTTTACCCTCTTTTTCTCTTGCTGAACCAACATGAAATGTTAAAGCTACAGCTGTTACTGGATCTGATTCATCTTTATGAAAGATTACTTCTAACCCATTATCTAAGGTCATCTTCTCATAGTTCACAGTAAAATCTGCTTGTTTATTCTGCGAACAGGCCCCAATAAGACCAACAACCCCTATCAAGACTAATAGTTTTTTAATCTGATTATTCATTACTCATTATTTAATTAAAAATGTTATCCGAATATAGGACGTAAGCCAAACAGTTTAGTTAAAAGATCAATAAAGTTTTACACTTTAAAGAAGCTCTGTATTCTTTCAAATTGCATAAAGACTTGATATTTCTCGCTACCATTTATTTGCGTCTATATTTTGATAAAAGAAAATGAATCAATGGCTTACAATATAAATTACTGATAGGCCTATTACATTTTCTTACAAGCATATCCAATTCGTTTCATATACATTAAATGCTATTCTCCCAAGCACTTATATAGCTAACTAAATTAGGGACCATTGCTCGGGGCAATGGATAATTCAAAAACAACTACTATGAAGATTACTAAACTACTATTACTGGTTTTCTTGATGGTGCCTTTAGTGGCCCAAGCTCAAAAGAAATCCAATAAGAAGAATAGTTCAGATATTGTACTGAACGAGAAACATTTTAACGGATTGAAATGGCGGAATATCGGTCCATTTCGTGGAGGTAGAAGTGTTGCCGTTGCTGGCGTTGTAGACCAGCCGCTCACCTATTATTTGGGAACCACCGGAGGTGGAGTTTGGAAGACGGTTAATGCAGGTAATACCTGGAAAAACATATCAGATGGATACTTCAAAACTGGATCGGTAGGTGCTATCGGAGTATCTGAAAGCAATCCTAACATCATTGTTGTAGGAATGGGTGAGCATGCTGCACGTGGTGTAATGACCTCAATGGGTGACGGCGTTTATAAATCTACCGACGCTGGCAAAACTTGGAAGCATATTGGTTTAGATAAAACTCGCCACATCTCGGATGTAATCATCCACCCTACGAATCCGGATATCATTTTTGTATCAGGCCAAGGAGCGCAATATGGCCCAAATGAAGAACGAGGTATTTTCAGAACCATGGATGGTGGAGAAACTTGGGAGAAAGTGCATTATGTAGATGAGAATACGGGTGCTGTAGCACTGTCTATGGATATGACAAACCCACTTATTTTATACGCAGCTATGTGGGAACACCGTCGCTATCCATGGACGATGGTATCAGGTGGCGAAAAGTCGGGCTTTTATAAATCAACCGACGGTGGTGATACTTGGAAGCAGCTTAAAAACGGACTTCCAAAAGTAATGGGTAAGGCTGGTATCTCTGTATCTCGAGCTAATCCAAACAGAGTATATGCTGTGATTGAAGCCAAAGATGATGAGGCGGGTGTGTATCGTTCAGACAATGCTGGAATGTCGTGGAAACTAGTGAACAAAGATCGCAATAACGTAACTCGTTCGTGGTACTACATGGAGATTTTTGCCGACCCACAGGATGAAAATGTAGTGTATGTACTTAATGCACCGACTAATAAATCTATAGATGGTGGGGTAACCTTCACAAATGTACCGGTACCACATGGTGATACGCATGACATGTGGATCAATCCTACCGACAACCAAAAAATGGTTCACGCCAACGATGGTGGTGGCAATGTTTCTTTGGATGGTGCCCGTTCGTGGAGCACCCAACAAAATCAACCAACAGCACAGTTTTATCGTGTTAATACCGACAACTTGGTGCCATACAATGTATATGGTGGGCAGCAAGATAACTCAGCGATTCGCATTGCAAGCCGTACCACAGATGGTGGCATCGACTGGAAAGATTGGGAATCGGTAGCAGGTTGTGAAAGTGCATATGCCGCCTTCGATCCTGATAACCCTGTTGTTGTTTATGGAGGATGTTACCAAGGTATCATTGGCAAGTGGATGGAAGCCTCTAAACAAGAAAAGCCTATTAAAGAATATGCTGAATTGGGTTTAGGTATAGTGCCTAAAGACTTCAAGTACAGATACAACTGGAATGCTCCAATTATCAGTTCTCCACATGATCCTAGTACTATTTACCATGTAGGTAATGTAGTATTCAAAACTACCAACGAAGGCGATAGCTGGGAAGTAATCAGCCCTGATTTAACACGAAACGACAAGTCGAAGCAAGGACCTGGTGGTGGACCATTTACGAACGAAGGTGCAGGTGGTGAAAATTACAACACCATTATGTACTTGGTGGAATCACCCCATGAAGAAGGAGTACTCTATGTAGGTACCGATGATGGTTTGGTGCACATCACCAGAGATGGCGGGGCAAACTGGACGAACATCACCCCTAAAGGAATGCCTGAAGGCATTGTGAATAGCATCGAAGTTTCACCACATGACCCTGCAACGGCTTACATGGTGATGATGAACTACAAAGCTATGGACCTGAGCAATTACATCTACAAAACAGATAACTATGGTAAATCATGGAAGAAAATTGTAGATGGAATTGAAGATGAGCACACATTCACCCGTGTTGTTCGTGAAGATCCTAAGCGAAAAGGTTTACTGTACGCTGGTACCGAAACAGGCTTATATGTATCGCTAAATGATGGCAAAAAATGGGAGCGTTTTCAGTTAAACCTTCCGGTTGTGCCTATTAACGATTTAAAATTCCAAGATAATGACCTTGTTGCTGCAACTGCAGGACGTTCGTTCTGGATCTTAGATGATGTGGCAGCCCTTCAAAACTTTAAAGCTAAAAGTGATGAGCTAGCTATCTTCAAACCAAAAGACACTTATTTGTTCTTTAATGGAGCTAGCCGAAGTCCACTTATTGGTCATAATCCTCCTCAAGGGGTAACGATGGACTATTACCTTCCAGAAGTAACCGACAGCACTGAACTTACTTTGGAAGTGTTAGATGGAAGTACAGTAATTCGTTCATATAGCAACAAAGCGGATACTGAAACTAAAACATGGACGGGTGGTCCTTCGAAAGACCCACTACTTCCAGCTAAGAAAGGGTATAACCGATTTACATGGAACTTCCATAGAGAATCATTACCGGGTGTAGAAGGAGTATTCGTATTAGGTGATTACAACGGCGCTCGAGTAGCTCCGGGCACGTATACCCTACGACTCACTCAAGATGGAAAGACCTCTGAAACTAGCGTTACAGTACTTCCTAACCCTAATATTGATACCAATCCTGCGGATTACAGAGAGCAACAACGTGTTCTAGCTGAAATCGCCGATGCGGTTACGGATATTCATACGTCTGTAAATCAAATGCGTTCTGCAAAAGCACAGCTTGAAGCCTATGCTAAGTTGCTCAAAGACCACTCAGGCGCTGAAGAATTATTAGCCAAAGGTGAAGCTTTAATTAAGCGAATTAATAGCTGGGAACAGCACCTCATTCAACCTAAACAAAAGACATTCCAAGATGTGATTAACTATCACAATCAGCTCAATGCTAAGTTTATTCACCTAAAAGGATATGTAGATGCTGCCGATCCTACCGTAACTCTTGGTGCAAAAGAACGATTGGCTGACTTACAAGCTGATTGGAAAGTGTATGAACGCGAACGTGATGCTATTATAAACAATGAGATGAGTGAATATAATCGCATGTATAAACAATTAGGCTTACCTGCAATAATCATGGATTAACGCATGATTTAACATGTAAAACTTAACGTGTATTCTGGAATGGAAGGTGATCATTATTTCGCCTTCCATTCTTTTTTTCTACCTTTGGCATGCAAGGGGTGCTTAACATTTGTTAGGCTGAGATTACACCCATAACCTGATCTGGATAATGCCAGCGTAGGCTAAAAAAACACTTCTATTCTGTGAAGTTGTACATCTCGCCCACCCTTTTGCTCAATTTAAAATATTTCATCTGCACGAATGAGCAACTTAGAGAAAAAGCAATTTGGGTTAACCACCAAGAAGGTTCAAAAATGGAAAGGACGCGACGAATGGTTCTTTAATCGAGAGCACACCGATGTGTATGAAGATTATTATGAAGGACCTTATAAAAGAGCCGAAGTTTGGCAAAAGAAAGTGCTTGGGGAGTTACTCACCAAAGATGAACGAGTAAAAACTTTATTGGAGTATGGTTGTGGCACCACCCGTTTCACTCGATGGTGGCATAACATTGGTATTGAAGCCATGGGCGCCGACATCTCCCCTTTTATGCTTTCACATGCTGTGAAACTCTTTGATGGCGACTTAGTTTGGGCCGATTCACATCACATGCCCTTCAAAGATCACAGTTTTGATGCACTCGCTTTTGTTGCCACCTTTGCCTACTACAAAGACCCTATTAAAGTGATACAAGAAGCTGTTCGAGTAGGTAAATATGGAGTGTTGTTTGGGATCATGAATAAAAATACTCCCAAGTTAGTACGTCGCAGAGTTCAGCAAGCTTTTGGTAAAAACGCATACTATGAAACGGCCAATTTCTACACTCCTAAAACTCTCATAAGCACTATTCACAAAGCACTTGAAGGGCGCAACTACACCATTGAATGGACCTCAACGGGCTTACCAAAATGGTTCCCTGTTCAACAATGGGGACTCCCAATAGGTGATTTCTTTTCTCTTTATGTGAAACTAACCGATGTAGACTAATGAGTGCTTTCGTAGATCAATCTGGAAAAGTTGCCCTTTCTATCTTCGACGATCTCTTCGAAGGTAAATTTGGTAAGCAACGCAAAGAAGTACTACAAGGACCAAAATTTGGTGTAGATACTTCTGTGATTGATTTAGGTAACGAACAAGGTTTGGTAGTATCCAGTGATCCGCTATCCCTCATTCCCTCATTGGGTTTAAAAGAATCGGCATGGTTATCTGTGCAATTATTGGTGAATGATATGGCTACAAGTGGCCATGCTCCTCAATTTGCTCAATTTACTTTAAATCTACCGCCTGAGCTATCGAAAGATGACTTTAAAACATACTGGGGTTATATCCACGAATTCTGTAGTGAAGTTGGGGTGGCCATAACGGGTGGACATACGGGGCAGATTCCTGGGCAAAACTCTACCATTGCTGGTGGTGGAACCATGTTTCTAAAAGCACCCCTTGAACGAATCATTAGCAGTGCTGGAGTTTCAGGTGGGGACGCAATTATTGTTACTAAGCAAGCTGCTATGACGGCCTCCTCCATACTTGCTAAAAGCTTTCCCCATACAGTGAAAGAACACATCGGTGAAGCACTACTTCATGAAGCTCAAGACAATTTCTTTCGAACATCGGTATTGCAAGAAGCGCAAATCGCTGCTTCTGTCCTAGCGCCGAAGTTGGAGCTAAAAGCAATGCACGATGCAACTGAAGGTGGAATTCTAGGGGCTATTGATGAAATGGCAACGGCGGCAAATTGTGGCTTCACCGTAGATAATGAACTACTCCCTATTCATGGGGTTACAGCAAAAGTATGTGAGGTCTTTGAAATCGATCCGCGTTTTAGTGTAGGTGCAGGCTCGATGATCATCGCTACAGCACCTGGTTGTGAAGATGCTCTTATTCATAAATTAGCAGATGCTGGTATAGCAGCTAAATGTGTTGGCTATTTCGAAAACGCTCCTACCGAGAAATTTATCCTTGAAAACGAAGAGAAAGAACCTTTCCAATTTGATGGAAAAGATCCTTATTGGGAAGCTTTCTTCAAGGCATTAACTAACAAACTCACTTAAAATGACTGAATTTCCGAAAGGCATCTACTTGGTTGTAGACCCTCAAATGGAAACGGATGTACTCTTTGAAAACACTAGGCAAGCTTTAGAAGGTGGTGTTAATGTATTTCAGATTTGGAATAACTGGCCTGAGTCTTATGATCAAGCTAGCAAAGTAGCATTTATCAATCAGCTTCTAGAATTAACGAATTCCTATAACGTACCTGTTCTCATCAATAATGAATGGGAACTCATGCGCGAAACTGAGCTAGCTGGCGTTCATTTTGATGAAATTCCAGCAGATATAAAATCTATACGACTTCAAATACCCAGAACATTTTATGTAGGAATTACCTGTGGAAACGACCGAAAAAAAATTAGAGCGGTTCAAAATTTAGAAGTCGATTATATATCGTTCTGCTCCATGTTCCCCTCTTCATCTGTAGATACTTGTGAAATTGTTAATCCAGATAATGTGGCCTTTGCTCGACTTTATTTAAACTTACCCATTTTCGTTTCAGGAGGAATCACTCCAAACAACGCATCAAGCCTGATGGGATGTGGTGCGGATGGGATTGCGGTAATTTCGGGCATCTTAAATGCAGAAAATCCAAAAAAAGCAGCTGAAGCTTATCAAAAAGCACTAAAACACATATAATTATTATGCAAAAACAACTCCTTAAAAAACTTTGCTGCCCAATAGATAAATCGGATTTAGAAGTTCAAATATTTACTGAACAAGAAGACGAAATTCTTGAGGCACTAATGACATGCCCTGAGTGCAATCGCTTTTTCCCTGTTATATATGGCCTCCCTATTCTTATCCCAGATGAGTATCGTGATTTTGATATGGAAGGTGAGGTATTAACACGCTGGGGTTTTATCTTAGATGAAAATTCAGAAACTCCTCAACTTTTACCTGAAGCTTCTACTACAGAATAGAAGATTTATTTTGGGGAATACCTTTTACTCATAATGAGATTAGATGTCTAAATCATCCTTTATCATTCGCGAAGCTCAGCCGGAAGAACATCAAGCTCTTGGGGCCATCATGGTGGATGTATATAGCTCGTTAGAAGGGTTTCCCCAACCGGATGAAAAACCGGGTTATTATCAAATGCTCCAAAATGTAGGTGAATTAACCCAGAAAGAGTCCATCTCTATATTTGTTGCCCTTTCTAGTACCGATAAAGTACTTGGTGGTGTGGTATACATGCGCCGTTTAAAAGATTATGGAGCGCCAGGTTTAGTAACCACCATACCTCAAGCCTCTGGTTTTCGATTGCTTGCTGTTTTACCTGAAACTCGTGGTATGGGTGTTGGAAAAGCTCTCATTCAAAAATGCATCGATCAAACTAAAGTGGATGGCAACCAACAACTCATTATCCACTCTACTGAATTCATGAAAGTAGCGTGGGGCATGTACGAACGGATGGGGTTCTCCCGATTCCCAGATATTGACTTTCAACAAGGCCAACTGAACGTGTATGGATTCAAATTAACCATAAATTAATCATACACATACCACAAAACACTTCAACTCGGAACCCTACCATTTAGCTTAATTTCATAGGGCGCAAATAACTATCCCAACTATACTTTTTTTATAGCGCCATTTTTATACTTTAAGGCATGAAAATATTGCCTCTATCATGTACTATTTTAGCTCTATTGTTTTTGAGTTGTTCAACACCTCAATCTCTACCTGATCAAATACTTGGAAACTTTGAAGACGATTATGGAATTAGATATGAAATCACGAATCATGCTTTTACTATGCGGCCCAATAGCATATATCATATCGTTGAGATAAATAATGACCAACAATTCCTGATAGCTCAAAACGACGCTAACAATAAGTACGACCCTGAATTATATACCCGCATCGATTGGGTCAACTTCGAGGATATGCAACCATTCCAATGGGGATTTTGCATAAGTGCTTACAATGCATCCTCGCCCGACAGTATCAAGAGTGTTAAAAATATTAACCGTGAAGCTCCTAAAACAGGCTGTAACGGATATCCATTTTCTAGAATGAAACCCATACAATCATGAAGAAAACACCCTTCTTTATTGCCCTTGTATTCGCGTCTGTATTACTGATACAACCTAGCTATGCTCAAACAAGTACCGAAGTGTATCTTTTTGATATTGAGCTTATGGATGGTGAATATACACTGATGAATCCCCGGAATGTATCCGACAACGATGGCTATGATAACCAACCATCATTCACCGCAGATGGCAAAGGTCTTCTATTTGCTTCCACGCGTGGGGACCAAACCGATATTTTATGGTACGACCTATCAACGGCCACAAAGCGTTGGCTATCCGACACTGAAGGCGGTGAGTACTCACCAGTATTGATGCCATCAGGCAAACACATCAGTGCGGTAAGATTAGATCCTGATGGCTTACAACGCCTATACCGATACCCTATCAAAGGAGGGAAACCTGAAGTAATCGTGCCCGAACTTAAAATAGGATATTATGCTTGGTATAATGCCGATGTCCTAGTTTCATTTATATTGGGTGATCCAGCAACCCTCCAAAAAAATGACATCAGCTCTGGCATTAGCACCGTTTTATTTGAACGCCCAGGTCGATCAATCCATAAAATTCCAAATACCGACCATTTTAGTTTTATAGATCAATCGAAAGGCGATGAATGGCTAATCAAAGCCTATAACCCTTCTACTGGAAATGCTACATTGATTACTGAAACGCTCAAAGGCTCTCAAGATATGGCTTGGTTAGATAGCGATCGTATCCTGATGGGTAAAGACTCAAAGCTTTATATATACCATACTAAAGAGTCGACGGGTTGGATAGAATTTCATGATTTAAAACAATGGGGTCTTTCAGAGATTACTCGCTTAGCCGTTCACCCAACCGGAAAACACCTAGCAGTAGTGGTTTCGGGCAAATAACCGTCAACCCTGTATTACTTAAGAAAGTCTTTCAGTGCATTCTAAAATTATGTGAATGTAGTGAAAGACTTTTCTTTTTTAAGCTAATTGGAAACGTCTTTTTACTAATTATCACCAATAAGATATTGGCAAACCCTAAGCCAATAGTATATATTGACCTGCAACTCACAATTAACTCAAACATTATAGAATGAAAAAACTACGGAAAACCTTTTTTCCTCTGTTATTGATTCTTCCTATGCTGTTTCTTTCTGCAAATGTAAATGCGCAGAGCGATCCTACAGCTGAGTCTCCAGCAACCCGTACTTATGCAATTCAAAATGCAACTATTGTACAAGCACCGGGCAATGTTATAGAAGGTGGAACAATCGTAATAGAGAATGGTCTGATTAGCGCAGTCGGTAAAAATGTAAACATACCGGCGTATGCTGAAATTATAGATGGAACGGATTTATTTGTATACCCAGGGTTTATAGATGGCATGGCATATACAGGAGCAAAACGCCCTGAGCAGCCAGAACGCCCAAGAAATTTATTTACACCAGATCCTCCAAATGAATATGCTGGTATCACTCCAGAGAAGCATGTTGTTGATCAAATCGTAATCGATGATGCAAGCATCAGCAGTATGCGTAAACTCGGATTCACAGTTTCTCACACTGTACCTTATGGTAGAATGTTACCAGGATCTGGTGCTCTTGTACTTCTTACTGAGAAAGAACATGCAGATTTAATGCTTCTTCAAGAAGATGTATCACTTTACACTCAATTTGCAGGCGCTCCAGGTGCTTACCCAGGTAACACTTTAGGTATTATGGCGAAGTTTAGAGACTTGTACCGTAATGCAGAGCTGTCTAAACAACATTCAGAGATGTATGCAAGTGGCCCAGCGGGTATGGAACGCCCTACCCGTGATCGTACACTTGAAGCTTTCTATCCTGTTGTTGCAAAGCAAAAGCCAATTTTCTACAACGCGAACACCGCTCTTGAAGCACGTAGAGCCATCCGCTTGAAAAACGAATTAGGCTTCAACTTAGTAATTGGTAACCTTCAACAAGGTTGGGATCTAGTGGATGCTATTAAGAACAGCGGAACTCAAGTGTTCATGTCTTTAGAGCTTCCTGAAGAGCCAAAAGAAGCTAAAGAAGAAGATCAAACCGAAGAAGTAAAGCAACTTGAAGAGCGCCGCATGGAGTTCTACAAAAGATATCTAACGCAATATGCTGAAATGAAAAAAGCAGGCGTTAAATTTGGTTTCTCAACCATCGATGCTTCTGCAGGTAAAATCAAAAAGAACTTAAAAACGCTTCTAGATTACGGAATGACCGAAGATGATCTTCTAGCGGCTCTTACTATCGACGCTGCTGAACTATTGGGCATCAACACCATTACTGGTAGTCTTGAAAAAGGAAAACTTGGTAATGCTGTAATCACAAAAGGGGCTTACTTCGCAGATGACTCTCAAGTGAAATACGTATTCGTTGATGGCGATAAATTCGATTTCGAAGTCAAAGAAAAGAAAGCGAATGGCGAAAACGCAGCTCCTGCAAATGCTGAAGCGATTGTTGGAACATGGTCGTACACAGTAATGTCGCCAGAAGGTGAGCAAGGTGGTAAGATGATCATCCGTATGGAAGATGGCTTCTTAGCGGGTACTTTAACCAGCAACGACGGAAGCCCTGATAATGATATGCAAAATATCAGCTTCAGAGATGGTGAATTAAATTTTGAATTCACCATCGACGCTGGTGGCCAATCAGTACTAGTATTAGTAAGCGGCCCCGTAACTGGCAACGAATTTGATGGCGAAGCAACCGTTGAGCAATTCAACGTTTCTTTCCCTCTCCGAGCTACAAAAGATGAGGCTAAATAAGATGAAAGCACTTAACATGAAGAAAAGCACATTATTGATCGCATTCGTCCTGCTTGTAACTTCTGTAGTTCAAGCTCAGGTTAAGAAAGGCGATGTACTTATTAAAAATGCTACGGTGATTACAATCACCAACGGTACTTTAGAGAACACGGACGTTTTAATCCGTGATGGAAAAATTGATAAAATTGGAAAGAGTATTAAAACTCCACGTGGCGTTGAAGAAGTAGATGCTACTGGGAAGTTTGTAATGCCGGGTATCCTTGATGCTCACTCTCACATTGCAGGTACTTCAATTAACGAAGGTACTAGCCAAGTTACTGCCGAAGTAACCATGGAAGATGTAGTGAACCCAATGGATGTTTCCATTTACCGTGCACTTGCAGGTGGTGTAACTTCGATTCACCTAATGCATGGTTCTGCCAACGTAATTGGCGGCCAAAATGAAACGCTAAAACTTCGTTACGGTTCTACCAACCCCGACGATCTACGTTTTGAAGGCGCTCCAAGAACTATCAAGTTTGCGCTAGGTGAAAACCCAACGCGTGGCGGTAGAGCTCGTGGAATACAACCTCAAAGTAGAATGGGTGTTGAAGCAATGCTTCGTAATTCATTCTCTGAAGCTCTTGTATACAAAAAGAAGTGGGATGCTTACCGCAAGGATAAAAGCTCTAAGAAAGTAGCTCCTGAATATAACCTCAGAATGGAGACACTTGTTGATATCCTTGAAGGTGAAATTCTAGTACACTGTCACTCTTATAGAGCCGACGAAATCTACATGCTACTTAAAGTATTTAGTGATTTTGGTATCGAGAAGTTAACTTTTCAACATGCCAACGAAGCTTACAAAGTAGCTCCTGAATTAGCTGAATTTGGTGCTGGTGCATCGGTATTCGCTGATTGGTGGGCATACAAACTTGAGGTATACTACTCTACAGCATACAATGCTGCTATTCTAACTAAGAATGGTGTTAATACTTCCATTAACTCTGATTCTGGTGAACTTATTCGTCACCTTTTCCACGAAGCAGCTAAAACTCAAAAGTATGGACAGTTAAGCGATAACGAAGCTCTTGCTCTTATCACTATCAACCCAGCTAAGCAGTTAGGCATCGACCATCGTGTTGGATCTATCGAAGAAGGCAAAGATGGTGATATCGCAATCTTTGAAGGCCACCCACTATCAACCTACGCTATTCCAGTAATGACATTTGTTGACGGTGTGAAGTATTTCGATCGTGATAATGACGTGAAAGATCAACGTATCTACATCGATCCTGAATCTACTATTGAAACGGTTCAGATTTTTGATGCGCACTCACAACACAGATGCATGGAAGATGCTGAAGTGGTGAATTTCTACGACCTCTTTAACAATAAATAGGAACTGATATGAAAAAGTTTTTATCCATAGTTTTTGTACTCACCTTTATTCCGTTGCTCACATTTGGGCAAATCGGACAAGATGTAGTGAGGAAAGCAAGAGGTGCTAAATTTGCCCTTACCAATGCTAAGATTTACACCGTTACCAATGGTGTTATCGAAAATGGTACTATTGTAATCAACAACGGTATTATTGAAGCGGTTGGAGCTAATATTAACATTCCAAGTGATGCCGAAGTAATCAATTACAACGGCCAAGAGATTTACCCAGGAATGATTGATTCGGGTACTCAACTTGGTTTAAGTGAAATTGGCAGTATTGCTGAAGCAAAAGATTTCCGTGAATTTGGAAATATCACTCCACAAATGCAGGCATTAACGGCTGTAAACCCTAATTCAGTAGCAATTCCTGTTACGCGTGTAAGTGGTGTTACAACAGCTCTAACTATGCCATCAGGTGGGTTATTACCTGGTACCGCAGCAACCATTAATTTGTTTGGGTATACTCCAGATCAAATGTTTGCTGGTTCAAAAGGTATTGTAATGAATTTCCCTTCTTCTGCTAATCGCGGATGGAGACGTCGTTCGCCTGAAGAGCTTAAAAAAGCTCAGGAAAAGGCACTCGAAACCTTGAATGACACTTGGGATAAGGCTGAGCTTTATGCTAAAATTCAGAATACTCCTGAAGCGCGTTACTACCCAGAAATGGAAGCTCTTGCTAAAGTAGTTAACGGCGAATTAAATCTTTATATCGAAGTTGATGCAGCTAAAGACATCCTTGCGGCTATCGACTGGGTTAAAGATCGTGGCTACGAAAAAGTAGTATTCACTGGCGTATCTGAAGGCTGGAGAGTTGCTGATGAGATTGCAAAAGCAGGCATCCCTGTTATCACAGGTCCTGTGCAATCTATCCCAACTCGTCAATCTGATGCTTACGATTCAGCATACCGTAACCCTGGTGTTATGCAGAAAGCTGGTGTTAAAGTAGCCATTCGTTCAAACGACACTGAGAATTCTCGTAACCTTCCATACCACGCTGGTTTTGCCGCTGCTTATGGAATGGGCCGTGAAGAAGCTCTTAAAGCAATCACCATTAATGCTGCCGAAATTATGGGCGTAGGTGATCAAATTGGTTCTATTGAAGTAGGTAAGAAAGCAAACTTATTCATCGCAACCGGTGATCCTTTCGAAACAGCTACTCAAATCGTTGATGTATTCATTGATGGGTACCAAGTTCCAATGACGAGCCGTCACATTGAACTATATGAAGAGTTCTTAAACCGTACTCCTGGCTTAAACAAACATAAAGCCATTACCGACGGTCAATAGTATTAGATCTATTTTTATCTAATGATTTCAAAAGCGACTCCCCTTCGGAGTCGCTTTTTTTATTTCATCATATTTTAAATGGATATCCATATACTTAAGCATCTTAACATTGGCACATTTCTAATCCATATAATCCTATGAACAAGAACCTACTGTATTTACTGCCACTTGGAATATTTCTACTCACAACTTGTAGCAAGAAAAACACCTCCCCTCACCACCCTATCATTGAGCCTTACTTCACGATGATAGATCAGGAATTTGATGAAAGTCAGGCACTCCAAACAGTAGCTTACGTTGAGCAGTTTTTCAGAGTAGTAGGAAACGAAGGGTTCAACAAATCTATCTTTTATGTAGAGAAAGAATTACAAAGCGCAGGTTTTGTTAATGAAGATGTTGCTGAAGAAGACGATCGCCTTACTTATAGAATTGAAGAGCGCCCTCTAGAACGCCAAACGTGGGAACCCGTAGGTGCCTCCTTATCCCTTGAAGATGGAACTGAGATTCTCAATTTCGAAACGAATCGAAATATGATTGCCATCAACTCATACAGTACAGGAAATCCCGAAACTTATGAAGTCGTGTTTGTAGGTAGTGGACGTGAACTCAACTTCGATCAAGACATAAAAGGCAAAGTAGTTTTTGGGGAAACCTCGGTACGCTATCTCTTTAACGAAGCTGTTCTAAAACGTGGTGCGGCTGGTGTTTTGGCCTACAGAATGCCGAGCTATACCAATCCTGAAGTAAACCAAACCTCTATTCAATTCTCAGGAATAACCTTAGATGAGCAATCTCGTTCATTTGGTATTCTACTATCATATGCAGCTAAAGAAGCCCTACTTAAAAGTATAGAAAATGGCGACGATCAGATTACGGTAGATATTACCACTAACATTTATCCTTCTACTGAATTAACCGTTGTTGCAGAACTCAAAGGAAGTACACATCCAGATGATCGGTTTGTATTTAGTGCTCATGTGCAAGAACCCGGTGCCAATGATAATGCCTCTGGAGTTGGAGCCTTAACTGAAGTAGCCCTCACCAGTGCTCGTCTTTTTGCCGATGGAAAAATCAACCCAGAACGAACTATCACTTATTTGTTTGGGGATGAAATCATATCCACTCGTCGTTTTATTGAAGAAGATAGTGTTCGTGCAGAAACGATTAAATGGGGCATGAGTTTAGACATGGTAGGCGAAGATACTGAGAAAACAGGGGGTTCATTTTTAATAGAAAAGATGCCTGATCCAGGCGCTATCTGGGTTCGAGGAAACGAAAAGCACACCGAATGGGGTGGTCGCATACTTTCTAAAGAGGATATGATGCCGCATTACTTCAATGACTTTGTGTTAAACAGATTTATTGAGCAAGGCCAAGCCAAAAATTGGACTGTAAATGTAAACCCTTACGAAGGCGGTAGCGACCATGTACCATTCCTTCGAAATGATATACCTGGCCTCCTACTATGGCACTTTACCGATCAGTTTTATCACACCGATAATGATAGATTTGATAAAGTATCTCCTCAAACACTGAAAAATGTTGGCACAGGAGCATTAATTACTGCCTTAACCCTTACGGGAAGCCAAGAAGAAGCCTTTAACTTAGTGCTTTCGGAGATTAAAGAAGCCGCATTAAATCGCTTGAATGTAGAGTTTGAACTCAGCAAAGATGAGCTTTCGAATAATGGTAGCATAGCTGAAGAAAAAGATATTCTATCTACATGGAGCACATGGTATCAAGATTCAGCTGAAAGAACGATTGATATACTTAGCAATCCTTCGAGTGCGCAGATTCAACAGATTAGTGAAGTGGTAACTGCAATTCAAAACGAGGAACAACAACTCCTCAATGCACTAGAGAATTAGGCATAAAAAAGTCCCGAAGAAATACATCTATCGGGACTTTCCATCAACAAAACTGCTTTTCTAAATTATCTTAAGCCGTTTGGCAGGCCTTTACAGATTCGGCTTACTGCATCATGGCTGTGCAGGCTTTCTAAATGCGCGCAACGCACCACGAAATCACGGATGCTGTTATAACTATCCAATTCTTCATAGAGTAATCGAGCGGCATCTTCTACAAATTTCTGATATGCTCCATTCAACTCCGCGAAAGCCTGTTCATCTTCACGCTTCACCATCACTTGTGTTTCCGTCTTCAGTGCGTTTCTACAAATCTGAACTAAGTCTTCTACCAAAAAAGCATCTTGTAGAGCTACCGTTATTTCTGCAACACTTCGTTGACTGTGCGGAATTGCTGCCACTCCCCTCGTTTCACGAGCATGCTCTGCTAATTCGTATGAACATGGACATGCACTGCTATATACAAAATTGAGATGCATGTGCTTCGTAAACCGATCATAATTATCGAGTCGACCTTCCCAAGCTACATCATAATACTGATAGCCTTCCATTCCAGAACGTAAACTTTCCATGAGCAATGGATAGCTAAAACTAAGGCGCAGAAAGGATTCCTGACTTTCCAATTGAGTTTTATACGCCTTTAAAATCTCTTCCAACAAATCTATGGTAAATACGCGGTCTTTAAACTCATAAAAGGTTCGCATGATACGACTCATGTTGATTCCTTTTTTCCCGGCATCTAAACTCACATATCCATCTACTGATACTTCTAGCACTAACGGTGCGCCTTCTCGCGTCTTAATGTGTAGGGGTAATTTAAAGTTTGAAATACCCACCTGTTGAATTGGCACGTTTGCCCCTTCAATCAACGATGAAGGTCCATTTTGCAAATCAGGTAACGACTTTTTGTAGTCATCGGAAACAGTAAAAGTAGGATCGTAAAATCGCTTAACAGATTTGGTAATCATAAGTAGTGTAGATGAATAGTTTTAAAAAGCTTTATAAGGACAATACTCTGCTATATTTCGTTCTGTCTCATACAATTTCACAGAATATAATACAGCACCATCGGCCGCTACTTTTTCTACTTCCTCTTTGAGTTGCTCATAAAATGCTTTCACCAAATTTTCTGAAGTAGGTAGAATTCCTTCAAGAAAAGGCACATCAAGATTGAGGTTCCTATGGTCGCACGGCTCCGTAATCTTCACTCTTATAATTTCTTTTAGTTCTCCCAAGTCGATTACATAGCCCGTTTCAGGATCAGGTGTGCCGGCTACGGTTACTTTTATCACATAATTGTGACCATGCCAGTTAGGGTAGTTACACTTCCCAAATGTAGCCTTATTCCATTCATCACTTTTTTGAGGATTATGAAGACGATGTGCGGCGTTAAAATGTGCTTTCCGAGTTACAAATATCACAGATGTATGTCTTTAATTATTGAATCTTAGAAACCAATCTGTTGGTGACTAGGTTCCAAAAATAATTATCATCTGCTATACATCCTATTTCCAATATCTGTTATACATTGTGTACCAATGTATTGAGTAGCAAAAAAAAAAGAGAGTTACGATTCCTCATAACTCTCCTGTGATCAGCACACCTCACAAGAAGCTTGTGAGACGTAATATGTTTAAAAAACGTTGTTTTGGATTAGTTGTCGTTCCAACGCACCCAAGCACCAGTAGCCCAGTTAGTTGAACCGAAAGCACCAACATGAGTAGCGCTAGTGTTGAAGAAACCATCGCTTGGTGGGGTTGCACCAGTCACTGGGTTTGCAACTGAGAAATCAAAAGTTGATGCACTTGTGAATCCTGGGTCTTGCTCCATAGTTACCGCACCGAAGTCGGTAGAATCTGCAGAGTTAGCGAAACCGCCGTTATTCCACACAATAGTATTATCGATAGAAAGAGCACTTGGGAACGCAGCACGTGTGTCATCTTCGATTTTGAATGATAGCGATTCGAAGTCAGTAATGATGAAGTTCTCTAGCTCACCTTCAAACTCTTCTCTTAAACGCATGCCGTAGTTTTTATCTTCAGCATCTTTGGTTGAACCATCTTGCGTTAAGCCAACTAAGGTTACGTTGTATAGTGTTGGTGAAGTCGCATTTCCAGAACCAAGCGTCTTACGTCCATCACTTTCAAAACCATTATCAGCACCTGCAGTTTGAACCGCTAACCAGTACTGACCTTTACCATTCCAACCTTCATCCATATCGAATGAATCATCATCGTTGAATGCAGAGATTAAGTACTTCGCGTTTACAGAACCACCGAACCACTCGAATCCATCATCCGTACACTTGTACACTTGGATGTACTCTAAAGTAGTGCCACTACCTACCGAGTATAGTGATAGTCCATTAAGCTCCGATCCTTCCACAAACGAGAATCCTACGTACTCGATACGAACATACTTAAGGATACCACTATCGTCGGCATTGTTAGAACCACCGTACTGAATTGCATCCGGAAGACCTTCAACTTCACCACGTCCACCTTCGATGTTGTTGATTCCTTCACCAGCAAGTACGATACCGCCCCAGTCGCCTGGTTGTTTTTCTGCTCTTGCAGAAGTGAATACGATAGGATTTGAAGCTGTACCTTCAGCTACTAAACGACCACTTGCACGAGGAGTCTCGAAGTTACTCTCATCAGCAGGAAGAGTAATAATAGCTCCAACATCATCAATGTTATTGTTGTGATAAGTAAAACTTACCGTAACACCTGGCTCAATAGTTAGTGTAACGCCTGGTAATACATAATACTGCCCAGTTAGCGTCATATCTGCGGCCCAAGTAGTATCATTTGCAATCACTGTTCCCGGCAGTGAAGCATATAGTTCAGGAATTTCATTTCCCTCGTCGCCACCTGTGCTGCTATCTTTACAAGATGCAAAGGTGATAGATAGTGCAACTGCGAATAGTGCTAGAAGCTTGATGTTGGATTTCATAGTTATATTATTGTTGATGTATTTAAGTTGTATGTATTAGTTAAATGAATAGCTAAATCCGATTGAAAAAGTAGTTCCGACTTCATAGCGATTGGTAATCACATCACCCTGCTTATACTCCACGTGATCACCTAAAATATTTTCGATGCTCGCATTTAAAGATGCTTTTCCTAAGTTCTTCGTGAAATTGAGATCTAATTTGTGGAAGGGTTGCTCAAACTCATCATCAGGCTGCTCATTATTACCTACAGCTGAAATACGCTTCCCAAATGTGTTGTACGACAGTGTCAACTCACCGTCAATATTCTTTAATAAGTAATATGCGTTTGCATTGAATGTGTATGGCGACTGACCAAACATGGCACGTTCAGAGTTAGCTTGTCTACCAGTGGCAGCACCATCTTCATAATTAACGCCAGAGATGATATAAGACAAGTTGGTGCTAAATCTTAAGCGCTCTGTTAGGTTCTTACGTCCTTCGAGCTCAACACCGTACAATTCAGCAGAGTCAACATTATCATATCTCACTTCATTGTTTTGCGTGATGCGGTAGAATAGCTCGATAGGATTTTCGAATTGTTTGTAGAATACGCTAAATGCTAATAGCTCGCCTACATTCGGGTAAGTCTCGATACGTAGATCGTAGTTTTGGATTTTAGTTCTCTCTAGACCCGGATTACCATATACCGTACGTCCACCTACAAAATCTTGGAAGTTAAAATTCGACAACTCACGGAATTCAGGACGTGCCAGGGTAATGGAAACCGCACCTCTGATGTTGGTATTGTCGTTTAAGCGGTAGGTTGCATTGAATGCTGGTAAGAAATCCGTTTCATCAATCAATACTTCATCATTAATGAACTGAGCCGAATTCTCCACTCTTAGGCCTGTCACAATGTTCCATTTTTCACTTGGCGACCAGTTCACAGAAGCGTAAGCAGCAGCTAGCTCTTGGTAGCCTTCATAAGAATCACGAGAACTCGAACTTTCAATAAGATCTAGTTTTCCATCTTCAACATTTTGAGCCGTAAAAATCTGCTCAGGCGACATTGACTTCTCATCAGTTGGGAAATTGTTACCTAAATCTTGGTAAACCAATTTATATGACTCAAAAGAACGGTCTTTAATCAGCCCAAATGCTCCAAATTTAACTGTGAAAGGGTTAAGAGGCTTGAACTCATAATCTAGCTTGGCTGAATAGTTATTATCGTCTTGAAGCGAAAAGAAATGCGTGTTTCCTCTGAATGGGAAAATAACTTGGTAAGCGCCAGCATCCGTTTCACCGTACTGCGTTGTTCTACGATCTGGAAGATCACGTACTGCTTTTGAATACGAGAGATCAAGATCTAATTTCGACTCCATAAGCGACTGCTTGTACGTTTCTAGCTTTAAAGAAGAAGAATAAATCGCACGGCGGTCAAACTCAGCAACTGTTTGGCGGTTATCATTATCGAAGTTGTAATAGCTTCCATTGATCACCGAATAAGTATTGTTCGAAGAGTTTGAGTATAAATTCTTCAAGCCAATTTTAGTAACCGAGGATGGCTTGATGAATACATTCATCATGGCACTTAGATTCGTCGACTCAACACCCGTATTTCGTAAATAGTCGGAACCTAAGAGTACTACATCAGAATTTTCGTTGTAGTTATTGATATAGCGAACCGTTTCGTCATTACGCGATTCAGTTTGGTACTTATAGCTGAAATTCGAAACGATACCAATTGGTAACTTATCTTGGTTCAGTTGATCACTATAGCTGAAGCTAATCTTCTGGCTAGGCATCGACTCAATATTCTTTGATGACCAATTACCATTTAAGTCGCCTACAATACTTGCAGCCTCTTGTTGAGATGAAACCGTACCGTCTTTTACATCCGCAGGCAAACTTCTAAGCCCATCGTCATAGCCAAGGAAATCCGTTTTACTACCGTTGTAACCTAAGTAATCTTTAAAAGTAGAAACTGAATTTAAACTCGTTGAATACGAGAATGACAAGTTCTTTTGGTCTGGAAACTCTTTGGTCGTGATTTTAACAGAACCACCTGAAAACTCTCCATATTGATCCGGTGTGAATGTCTTTTGAACAACAATATTATCTACAATACCACTCGATAGAATATCAACCGGTGCTTCTTTCTTATTTGGGTTGGTTGAAGGGATGGGTGAGTCGTTCAGTTGAACATTGCTGTATCTGTTTCCAAGTCCACGAACATATACATCGTTACCACCTACTACGGTAACACCAGATACTCTTTTCATTGCAGAGCCTACATTCCCATCTGTAGACTTTGATAGCTCTTCCGCTGAAATTCCATCTTGTACTGGAACAGCTTTGCGCTGCATTGAAAGCAATCCAGCTTCTCCATTTTGAACAGCTTCTGCCGTAACTACTACTTCATCTAAGTTAGCGACTTCCGTTTCTAAAGCTACATTAATTACAACGGTCTCGCCTTCTCTAACTTGAATATCCGTGATAACCTGCTTGGTATACGAGATGTATGAAATGGTAAGGGAGTATACACCTGCATCTAATTTGCGAATGGCATATTTACCGTCTAGATCAGAAATGGCTCCTCTCGTGGTGCCAGTAATTGCAACGCTTGCCCCGATGATTGTTTCACCAGTTTCTGCGTCGACTATAGTTCCAGTAATCTGCCCTGTTTCTTGTGCTGAGACAAGGACTGGTAGGGTAACCAGGAGTTGTATTAGAAGTAATTTTATGTATTTCACGAGTGTGCTGATTTGGTCACTATTTTGGTTGTGACCAAGTATACCCACACACTTTTGTGAAACTGTTACCGCTAGGTTACCCTTTAATTACGAGTACATTACCTCAATGTTAAGAGCTTGAGAAACCCTGCTAATTATGCGTCAGTGGACTTCTCTTCTTTATCTTCAGACTTGTCGTCCGAATTCTCTTCTTGCACTATTTCAACATCTGTAGCAGATTCAGCTTTCTTCTGTCCATTCTTTTTAGATGAACTGTTTGAAGTCTCAAACATTCCTTCAGGATATCTACCCAATGGACGGTCGCCTAATAAGTCTCTTAAATCGTGGTGATTCAGTACTTCTTTTTCAAGTAACGTTTGAGCTAAAGACTCTAAATGCTCACGATGCTCGTTTAATAGATCCATCGTACGTTGATAGTTTCTAGCAATGATATCGCGAACAGCCACATCAATTTTGTTACTTGTTTCTGGCGAGTATTTACGGTTGAAACCGTAGCTATTATCTGGATTGTTAGAATCTCTAAGTGAAATATATCCAAGCTCATCACTCATTCCATATTCAGCAACCATGGCATAAGCCATATTAGTGATACGCTCTAAGTCGTTTTGAGCACCTGTACTGATTTTACCAAACACAATCTCTTCAGCAACACGTCCACCTAATAGAGCACAGATTTTCTCATTCAACTCTTCCGTATTCATGAGGAATCTATCTTCCAATGGCGTTTGTAAGGTATAGCCTAATGCGGCTAATCCACGTGGTACAATACTCACTTTTAACACTGGGTCGGTGTATTCTAAGAACCAACCTACAACAGCGTGGCCGGCCTCATGGTAAGCAACAATCTTACGTTCTTCAGGACTAATGAGCTTATTCTTACGCTCTAAACCTGCAATCACTTTTTCGATAGAATCTTGGAAATCAATCATTTCGATTTCTTCCTTGCCTCTACGTGCAGCTAATAATGCGGCCTCGTTACATAAGTTGGCAAGCTCTGCTCCTGCAAAGCCAGGAGTTTGTGAAGCAAGCACTTTCAATTCAATATCATCGGAAAGAATCAGCTTCTTCACATGAACTTTTAGAACTTCAATTCTACCATTTAAATCTGGTTTGTCGATCAAGATCTGACGATCAAAACGACCTGGACGTAATAACGCGGAATCGAGTACATCCGGACGGTTAGTTGCCGCCATTAGGATTACCCCTTTATCCGAATTGAAACCATCCATTTCACTTAATAACTGGTTCAAGGTATTCTCACGCTCATCATTCGAGCCCATCATCATACCTTTACCACGACTTCTACCAATAGAATCAATCTCATCAATAAATACGATACATGGAGCTTTCTCTTTGGCTTGCTTAAATAAGTCACGCACACGAGCCGCACCAACTCCAACAAACATCTCAACGAAATCAGAACCACTTAAACTAAAGAAAGGCACATTAGCTTCGCCGGCAGTTGCCTTCGCTAATAATGTTTTACCAGTACCTGGAGGGCCTACTAATAACACCCCTTTTGGTAGCACACCACCTAGCTTGGTGAATTTCTGTGGATTCTTAAGGAATTCAACTACCTCTTCCACTTCAGCTTTTGCCTCTTCTAAACCAGCAACATCTTTAAAAGTTACTTTGGTGTCTTTCTGTTGATCGTATAGAGAAGCTTTGTTTTTACCAATATTCAGTACTTGCTGGCCAGGGTTCATTCTTCGAAGAATGAGTACCCAGAACCCAATAGCTAATCCAATCATCACTAGCCACATGAATACACCACTAAACCAATCTTCTTCGATGGTGATTTCATACTCTACATCATTCGCATCCAATACCGGTCGAATATCATCACCACGTAGCATGGTGGTTCTAAAAATCTTAAAGCCTTCTGTATTGCTTCCTAAATTAAAGCTCTGACCATCATCTTCAGCGGGTGGCTCAATTATACCATCTCGAATCGCTTTATCGGTATAAGTACCCTCAATATAACTTCCGTTCTTAATAACAATTTCTTGTACATACCCCTTTTCAACATACTCTAAAAAAGTACTGTACTTAAGATTGTTTGTAACCTGTACGCCTGTATATAAGAACTGAGCAATAAGAAGAACTAAGAAAATGATTAGAAAACCCCAGGTAGGAAACTTCGGAGTTTTAGAATCAGGCTTATTATTAGGAGCCTTGATGTTCTTCTTAGGAGCTGATTTTTTATTAGCCATTTAGTTGTTGTGAACTTTTAGAAAAAATATTGAGTGAATATACGTATTAATAACTCTATCCGAGAATAGCTTTGCTACGGTAACGCGTGTTAGTCAAAAAACGTGCCATAAATAGGCTTATGACAAATCATCAAAGGAAATCACATCCCCTTCTGCCGTTTGCATTTTCATGCCATCTTCTTGTGGAACGAGTCGCCCTACAACTGAGAAATCATTGAATTCTTTAACAAATTTCTCTACCTGTTCTTCAGGAAGTGTAAACACCATTTCAAGGTCTTCGCCACCGAATAAGGCATATCGATCTACATCTTCTTCCATTTCATCGGCTACATGGCGTGTCTCAACCGCAATAGGAAGTGCAGCCTGATATAAGTAGGCCCCAGTACCTGAAGCCGTTGCAATTTGGCTTACTTCATTCACTAACCCTTGGGTTAAATCAATCATTGAAGTAGGTTTAATACCATGTTGCTTCAGAGCTTCGACTAAGTTCTTTCGGGCTTTAGGAACGAGTTGTCTTTTTACTACGAATTCGTATTCTGATAAATCTGGTTGAATCCCCTCATTACCATGTTGTTCCCAGAATTTCTTTTCACGCATTAACACTCTGAGGCCGGCTAAGGCTGCCCCTAAATCACCGGTAACACAGATAGCATCGCCTTGTTTAGCGCCATTTCGATAGGTAATGCTTTTTAAATCTGCCTCGCCATAAACTGAAATTGTAATAACCATATTGTTATGGTTTGCAGTTATGTCGCCACCAACCACTTCTACTTCGTATTCAAACCCTGCCGCGTAAATACCTTTGTATAAATCATCTACCATTTGTGCCGATTGGCGATTTGGCAATGCCAAATTAACTAGCACTGAAGTGGGTGTTCCATTCATTGCATAGATGTCACTAACCGCTGCACTAATCATTTTATAACCGAAATGGTGCAATGGTGTATAGGTAATATCAAAGTGAACGCCTTCTACATAAGTATCGGAAGATAAGAGGGTCGCTGTTTTACCATCTTTCTTTAATACAGCTGCATCATCGCCAATACCCTTGATGGTATCTTGATTGGAGTGAGATTCGTACTCACTAATTTGCTTGATTAAACCCTCTCGGCCTACACTTTGGATGGTTTTGAATTCTTCTGACATAATATTCTAAGGTATATAAATAAAAAAAGGCAACCACGGAGTCCGTGGGTGCCTTAAAGGTACGAGGCTTTTAGATTAATTTTCGCTCTTTGTCGAATAATTAACTCTAAATGTTGAAGCCTGCTTTAATTCTTCTTGTACATCAGTTAACAAACCGAACTCAGAATCTTTATCTACACGAAGTGATACAATCATCTTTGGTTCTTCAATAAGTTTATCATACATGATAGTACGAATAGCGTTGATATCATCTTGAATAGAATCATCAATTTGAACTTTATCGTTTCCTAGTTTATTACCAGGAAGGCGCTCAGGTCCAATATAGATGTAAGAAACCAATCGCTTTTCTTCGATCTTTTCAATGTTCGTTGCTTTCGTTAGATCAACTCTAACTTTCAACGTAACTTCTCTAAGTACCGTTGTTACCATGAAGAAGAATAGGAGCATGAATACCACATCAGGCATTGCTGATGTTGGCACTTCCTGCTTAGTACCGGCTTGCTTTTTCTTAAAGTGTGCCATGATTACTCCTCGTCAGGTTCTGCGATTGATATTTTCTTAGGATAGATATCATCTACTATCTTTTTATTCTCTTTGCTAAGTCTAGAGTACTCTACACCAAAGTTAGAGAGAGCTGCTTCATTTCTTAAAATCGCATAGGCACCAATTACCTCATCCAACATATCAATGTAAATGCTATAAGGGGTTTGTCTTTGCGTTTTGATTGAAACAATAGCGGCTTGTGGGCTAACTGAAAGTGTCTCGAGATTCTCTGGATTCTTAACGAACTCAATAATCTTCTCTTGAACTTGGTCCATCTGAGTGGGTTCCTCGTCCATCAATACCAATCCTTGTGCATTCACAAGAATCTTCATGAGGTTACGCTCACGAATCGGTGGTGGAGTTTCCGCCGGATCTAATGGCGGAGGAAGCACCATCCCGATACCCGTATCCACGTTAATCGTGGTGGTTACCAAGAAGAAAATGAGCAAAAGAAAGGCGATATCGGCCATAGAAGATCCATTGATCTCTGCACCTTCTCTTTTACGTTTCTTTAATAGCATAATCGCTTAATTAAAACTTGAATGTTCCGCGAAGACCTGTAAGCACGATAGTTCCAACCATTCCTGCCATCATAATACCAGCAGTGGCCACAGCGGCTTTAACTAGGTCTTGTCCAAGAACTGCGTAACTAATTCCGAATACCACGAATGGTACCATCATTATTGCAATTCTTTTAAAATCTTGTTTGCCTTGAGCTAAGCTCTTAATCGCAGAGATGATCATAGATAACACCCCTAATACGATAAGACCGATGCCAAGAGCAACACTTAAACTTACTAGATTCATAATAGTCTCCTTTTAAACTACTTAGTGTTAGGATTATTATTCTGAATCGGTGCTGTCAGAAGAAGGAGCTACAACTGGCTTTCCTTGCTTAAGAAGAATAATTGAATCGATTAATGTAATTGAGCTTTCTTCCATTTCAGCGATTAAGCGGTCAATTTTAGAAACACAGTAGTTGTAACCGATTTGCAGAATAATACCTGCAATTAGACCACCAGCAGTTGTTAGAAGTGCTACTTTAATACCACCAGCTACAATACTAGGTGAGATATCTGCGGCTGCTTCGATATCATCGAATGCTGCAATCATACCTACTACGGTTCCAAGGAATCCGAATAGCGGTGCAATAGCGATGAACAACGACAACCATACCAAACCTCTTTCAAGGAAGCTCATTTCAATAGAGCCGTATGCTGCAATTGCCTTTTCAGCGGCATCGATACCTTCATCGGCACGCATAAGACCCGCTTGGAATACTGAAGCCACAGGACCACGTGTTCTTGCACAAAGTTCTTCTGCTGCTTCAATACCGCCCTCTTGCAAGGCTTCTTGAACGTTAACGATGAATTTACGTGTGTTAATATCTGCGAGGTTGAGTGTGATAATTCTTTCTAGGAAAATTGCTAGACCTAGGATCAGTGTGATTAATACTGGCCACATCCAACCGCCGTCGTTTCCTTGGTTGAATTTCTCAACGATAATGTTAAAGAAGCCCCCATCGGCTTGTAAAAGAAATAGAGCAATCGACGATGTCATGTTCACTCCGAATATGTTTTAAGTTATTGTCTAAGTTTATTGAGGCGAAAGAATAGTTCATTTTGAAGTAAATGTCAAAGTAACGAACCATAGATTCGCCAACATTAATTGCAACTAAACCACTCGTTTTGCCCCTACATTGTAATGCATTTTGAAACCGAAATAAAGCCTAAAAAGTAGCATTTACAACTAATTTAACGATGTGTATACTATTATTATTGGCTGAGGTCCTTCCATCATAGGAAAAGTTGAACCTAACCAGATTACTAGCCCTATAGCTAGCATTTAAAGCCCATAACAGGCTCTCTCCTTTTCCGGCACCTTCTGTAAGCTCAAAAATACCAAGGGGATTCGTACTCCCATCCACCAAAATGCTTCTAAACTCCATACTACTATTTGCTTGAAGCTTGCGCCAGAGAAAAAATCTGTGGGTGTTTCGAATTTTTACAATTCTAGCTGAAACATTTTGCGAGTCATTCTTACGATCCTCCTTAAATGTGTAACTACTTGCAAATCCTGTTTGCCATGAAGCGTTAATTTTGGATTCAATAGATTGCTCTATTTTCTTTTCCCGAATATTAAAATTTCTGTTTGATAGGCTCGAGCTGAGATTCTTATTTGTATTAAGAGCCACCAAAGTCCCCCCTTCTATCTGATCTGATATTCTATAGGAAGTACTCAAAAGCCAAGAATCATTGAACTGCTCAAAGACTTCACTACTTCGTCTACTCAAACTTCTCAATTGGTTATAGCGCAGATCTATATCAAGTGGACTATAATCGGGCAGTATTCGCAAGTATTTCTCCCAACTCAACACTCCATTGAGGGTTTCCTCTTCTCTGAAAGTGCTCAATTTTAATAAATAAACATCACTGAGGTTTTCAGTGGTACTATTTTCACGTACATCGAATCTAGATATGAGCTCTACATCCTTCCATATACTCGATTCGCCCAACCAAAGCAGAGGCTTAATAACATGACGTGTTCTAAACCTTAGGCTAATTACTTGCTGTAAGTCATCCACTGGCAATAGTTGACGAATGTAGGTCCCTTCATTCGGAGTGAGTTCAGGGAAAAACTCATCAACCTGCTCAATATCATCTTCGTTAAGATCATCCCAGGTGTATTGGCCTATCTCAGGCCCTACTTCTATATAAGTCTCTTGAACCAATGCCTGCTGTTGGGTGAAGGTGTCATACAGAAATTCACCATCTATAAAGTCAGAGGTACTAGCATAGTTGGTCACCGACCTCATCAATAAACCTGTTTTATTAGCTCTGCCTTGTTGCTTACCAAAGTCTGTAAATCGCTTCTCTCTATAGGTGAAGTTATTTCGAGTGGTAAAGTTATCACTGCCCTGTACATTTACCTTTACAACATGTTGATGAGCCATGGAATGCTGCTCTAAGGCATCTTTATCTTGGTTATACTCCTCTTGTACTCTCCATTCGAACCCATATCCTATACTATATGTCGAGCTTCTATATTCGATATTTGGACCCACTTCAATAAACTGAAATGATCTACTCCCCAAGCTATCTAATTGGATATTTTTATCTAATCGCTGTTCATGTTCGAATCTTAGACCGGGTATCAACCCTGCACCAGTGAACTGAGCACTGCCTTCTTGCCGAATCCAGCTTGTCTCTAAATCGACCTCATCTCTTCTACTTTGCACCCAATCCTGACGATACTGAAGATGGATTCTTTTTCTTGCTAACCAGTCCAGATTACTAGCTTGCCTAAGCGACTGAAAACCGGATTTATTCAACCTACCTAAAGAAAATGATACGCTATCTTTGGATGCCGATGTGAATCCAATCTTAGATTCCAAAAGGGTTTCCTTTTCATCTTCTGTGATAGGAGCATTCCACTTACGCTCGAACTCTATGTCTTTCACTCGGTCAAAATAAGCGAACTCAGACCCTGTTATTCGGCTTGCCACTTCAATACGTGCTAATCCATTGTATAAGGGCAACTCATCGATTTTGATATCTCCAATAAAGCCGAAATCAGTGTTATCACCATCGTCTAAGCTTGAAAACCTGTTCTTGTCTATATCACTAATGGCCCATTCTGTGTTAAATCGTATATGTTCGTTAAACTGAATACCACTTTTGATAGCTGCCATCTGCTGCTCTATAGGTGAAGGCAATATTCTTGAAGAACTATAACTCCCATTATTTGGGCCTACCCATTCAAATAACAAACCATTTACACTACTCCCAATGCGCTCATAAGCTCCCGCCCCTACCCCAACTTTAGTAAACCGTACTTTATATAAATCTTCGTTGGTGTCGGTATCGGTGGTATTCTCATAGATGGTATAAATCTGTCCATTATATAAGGTATCCTTCCTAATATAGAATACATTTACATCGGTATCGTTTGCGGAAACTGTTGTGGCTCCAGACACTCTGGCATCTTCTCTATTGTCACCTGCACTTTTAAGCACCTCAATGTCTGATTCTGACAACACGCGTTGAGATAACAAGTTGTTGTTATCTGCTTGGCGAATTACCGTAGTACCAATGGTAAAACGTTTATCTTTTGACGTGGCCAGTCCTTCCGCAGCAACAAGTGTACTACTGAAATTCTGATTCACATATTCGTACTCAACAACAATGCGTGTTTCTTCTTTAATCAATTGATTACTAGTGAAATAAATTTCACCCAAACCGTAGTCAATGATGTACTCTTCAGTTTCACCCCGTTGAACCAATTCCCCATCAATATATACTCGCTCAGTTCCTGCAAGTACTATCACGAACTCATCATTGTCATCCCCTGTTAATCTATATGGCCCTTGAACTCCTTCCAGTCCACTAAAACTCAACCTCTTGTAATTCCCCCTAGCTACGGATGCTGCCCCGCTGTAGTCCCCTTTACTACTTTTATTATAGAGAGCCGCTCCTTGAAGGCGACGATCGATCTGAGCGAAATACGACTGATCCAATGCCAAATCCACATCACCCATTTCTATTGAAGTAGTAGGTGCGTTCACTTGAATAAATACCCGATCAAATTCCTTTAAATTTTGCGTAGTACCATCAGGCTGTATTGGGATACTGCGATCTGTGAGCACCCCTTCAATCGATACGTTGTCTGTTAATTGACCACTTAGTTCAAAATTGAGTCCACTTTCAAGCGCGAAGTCTTGGTTACTTCCCACGATAATTCCTCTACTAATACTTCCTCTTTGTTGAATATCATATCCACTGGGTGAATTGTTTGAACGAGAGGCTCCTTCAAAGGGACTAATTCTTGAATCTACACTATCAGATTGCTCATAAATAGGGATGGTACTCGAATAGCTTCTGCGCAATTGCAGTGGGTTTCGTTTATATCGAATTGTAAGGGAAAGCGTGCCACCCGATGATAGTTTGGTGAGGTATTCTTGTTTAAATGATTCTTTAAAGATGATCTTTGACGACTCCGCTTCAAACACCCAGTATTCATCCCCAATTTTAATCTCTTGTATAAATAGCTGAAGACTTCCCTCTACTATCCAATCCTCTAATTTATGAGTACTATCAGTATTAGATATATAGATTACTCTCTCTATCGGTTCTGTTATGAACTGAGCGTACGCTTCCTCCCCTGAAACAAATAAAGCTATTACCCAACTTGTGAGTAATAGCTTTAAAAATTGTTTGTAAGCTGAAGTCTTCAGGGCTGCATCATTGAATTACTGTTCGCTAGAGGCTAAAACATTCCACGATTAGGTTCAACTATTACCTGTTGTTAAACTCAGCTAATCCTTCATTCAAGAATTCAATGAATTTCTCTTCTTTGGTGTACCCTAATACCTGATCGATTACGACTTCATTTACAGGATCATAAATTACATAGGTTGGCAGTGCGATATTACCGGTTAACTCAAACTGAATTTTTTGGTTGTCCTTCGCATCCTTGCCCCCATCGGTGTACAATTTAACTAGCTTCATTTGTGCGAACACCTCTTGTACTTCTTCAAGCGGGAAAACATTCGTTTCCATGGCCCTACAGTTGGTACATGTGTATCCTGTGAAATCTATGAAGACCGGAATTCCTTCAGCTTTTGCTTCCTCTAAGGCCCCTTCATAATCCTTACTCCAGCCCTCATCGGCAGAGGTGGAACCTGCACTGGCACCCAAAGAGGAAATAAGACTTACATCCGTTGGTTGCTTTGGAGGCAAAAAGGCATCCCAAATCCCCAATGATGATCCTAATAAACCAGGAATCAAGTAAATACTGAATGCTAGCAATGGCATGGCTAACAACATTCTTCCAGTTGAGATATTTTCAACTTTCTGTTCATGCTTCAAGGTTAAAAAGCCTAATACATATACGCCTGCTAGTAGGAAAATCACAATCCAAAATGCAATGGTAAATGGACGAGAAATTAATCCCCACTCCCACACAAGATCGGCATTGGATAGAAACTTAAAAGCAGCAGCAAGTTCGATAAAACCTAAAAGCACTTTTACGATATTCATCCATGAACCACTCTTAGGTAGCGATTCAAGCCACTTTGGGAACATCGCAAATAGCACAAACGGACTTGCAAAAGCCGCAGAGAAGCCTATCATTCCCAGAATTGGGTAAAACCATTCTCCACCTACCGTTGCCGTGAATACGGCCCCCACAAAAGGTGCTGTACATGAAAAAGAAACAGCGCTAATGGTCATGGCCATAAACAGGATACCAACTATACCCGAGCTCTCAGTACTTTTTCTATTTAAGTAGTTTGTGAGCTGATGTGGAAGTTGCAGTTCGTACATACCTAGTAAACTGAATGCAAAAGCAACCAATACAGCTGCAATCATCAAGTTAACTACTGGGTTGGCTGCAAAATTCTGTGCTCCGGATGCTCCTAATAAAGAAGCTAATACAACCCCTAGAATGGTGAATGTTGCTACAATAGCTATTCCAAATAAGAGAGCTGAACCTATTCCCTTTTTAGCATCTTCTTGTTTAGAGAAGTATGAAACCGTGAGTGGAATCATCGGGAATACACAAGGAGTTAAAAGAGCTGCGAAACCGGCTACGATGGCAATCCATAAAAAGGAAAATATGCCTTCGCTATTCAATCCACCTGATTTCTTAACCTTTGCGGTATCATTCGTCTCAACTCCACCTAAAGCTGCTTCATAAATGTCGTCGGCTACTCCATCAACTACAACCCCTACAATTACGGATTTACGCGTTGGCGGTAAGCATACTCTATCATCACATACTTGATAAAATACTTCAAGATCTAAGTTTTGTTTGCCTTGTAGTTCAGACTTTACAGCTACAGGAATTTCGAAATTAGCATACGTGCTATGCCACCCTAATTCAGCTTCAAAGTTGGGGTCGAATTCAATATCTGCTTTGGATTCAGCTACATCACCAGCTATCACAAAATTTGGAGATTTAGCTGAAAACGCTGTTGGATAGGGCCCTGCGTCGGGGTCGTTTAGCACCGAATATAAGTGCCATTTACCTTCAATTGAAGCTTCTACTTTAACAGTAAAAACTTCACCAGCCTTTACGGTGTCAGGAGCTTCAGATAAACTGAATTTGACAGGATTTGGGGGCTGTGCGTATAAAAAAAATGGGGATAACACCGCTAAGATGATCCCCATTAAAAGTGTTCGTTGAACCTTCATTCTGAAATTTTAATGTTAGGGGCCTTATTCAGCTTTAACTACCCAGAATTTAACTTTAGGATTCAAATCGCCAACTAAATTCACAGTTGCAGTGTACTCACCTAGCGTCTTAACATCTTCGTCTAAAGAAATGTTTCTTCTATCAACAAGTATTTCGCGTTCAGCTAGAGCATCAGCGATATTGATGTTAGTTACGGTTCCGTGAATTTTGTCGTCTTCCCCGGTAGTTACAGAGATAGTAACAGAGGTAGCCTCTAAAAGTTGCGCAAGTTCTTTAGCTTCTTGAACAGTTAGTTCAGCTCTTGCAGCAGCTTGTCTCATACGTAACTCGAGTTCAGCGATGGTGCTTTTTGTCGCCAATACAGCTTTAGCTTGTGGGATAAGGTAGTTACGACCGTATCCGTCTTTAACATCCACTAAATCGCCAGCTTGGCCTAATTTTTCTACGTCTTCTTTAAGAATAACTTTCATTGTACTGTATGTCTTTTATCTGAGATTTTCTGCTACGTATGGCATCAAGCTTAAAAAACGTGCTCTTTTGATTGCACGGTTAATCTGACGCTGGTGTTTTGCGCTTGTTCCAGTAACTCGACGTGGAAGGATCTTTCCTTGATCGTTAGTAAATCTCTGTAGAGTTTCTACGTCTTTGTAGTCGATGTACTCAACTCCGGCTTGGGTAAACTTACATTGCTTTACCTTGCGGATACTTTTCTTTGGGTGTGAAGGATTCTTAATCATAATAAAAAATCTTTAGATGATGGAGGGTTAGGCTTCTTCTTTTTCTGCGTTTTCCTCTTCTTCAACAGCGAAGATATCAGGAACAGCATTTTTCTTCTGAAGCTCACGGTGACGAAGCATTTTAGCATCATACTTTAACGTTAGGTAACGTAGTACATCGTCATCGATTCTGAGATTACGCTCAATAGGTGCAATTGCTTCTACTGGTGCGCTAAAGTACATGTTCACGTAGTAACCAGTACCTTTCTTGTCAATCTCATAGGCTAGCTTACGCAAACCCCATTCATCAACTTCTTCAATTTCACCGCCATTAGATTCGATCAGTTTATTTACTCTATCAACAACGGCAGCGAACTTATCCTCGTCTAAAACAGGATTGATGATATAAGTAAATTCGTAGTAATTCTTACTCATTTTTATATATATGTTTCTGTGGATGTTTTCGTGATTGAAAACAGTCATCTCGGCACTTTGCCGAAATAACAGAAGGCTCCAAAAATAAGCTTTTATAAGGCCGAATACAATACAGCTTATTTTATTTATTCACGCTGATTGATATCCATAAAAAACCCCGAAGGCTCGGGGTTTAGATTCTTAAAAAGAAGTAAGCATATCCATGAGTCCACCCGTTGGCAGCACTGGCTCTATACCGTAATACACGGTTAAGATAGCTAGGATAACCAAGGCCCCTTTTGTGAGCATTGATGGATCAAATAACTCTACTTCTTGGTGTGCTTCACGGAAGTATAAGTACACCATCACTCGTAGGTAATAGTACACACTTGCCGCACTCGCTAGTACTCCAATGATTGCCAATGGAATCATACCGGCGTTGATAGCTGCTGCAAATACATAGTACTTCCCAACAAATCCAACGAAGGGTGGAATACCTGCTAAACTGAACAAGAATAAAGATAGTAACACACCCATTAATGGCTTTTTGAATCCAAGACCAGCAAGGTTGTTTACATCTGAAAAGTCTAAGCCTTTGTTACGCTCGTAGTAAGCAATCACTCCAAAGGCACCTACATTCATTAAAGTGTAAGCAAATAAGTAAAAGCTAACCGCGCTATAGCCTTCAATGCTTCCAGAAGCTAAACCTACTAATGCATAACCAGCGTGAGCAATACTAGAGTAAGCAAGCATACGCTTGATGTTGTCTTGAACTAGGGCAATGATGTTACCAAATATCATAGTTATGATAGCGACTACAGAAAGAACAGTCTGCCAGTCTAAGCCCTCAACAGCTGGTAATGCTCTTGATAACACAAGAATCATGGCGATAAAAGTTGCCGCTTTCGATGAAGTTGCAAAGTAAGCCGTTAAAGTTGTTGGTGTAGCTTGGTAAACATCTGGTGTCCACATATGGAATGGCACCGCTGATACCTTAAATAAAAATCCGATGAGTAGTAAAGCAGCACCCGCAACAAATAATAAATCTCCACTTGCAGCAGCACCGATACCTGTTAAACTAGTAGTTCCTGTAGCACCATATAGAAGCGCAGAACCGTACAGTAAGAAACCTGTTGAGAAAGCACCTAGTAAGAAGTACTTCAATGCACCCTCAGCACCTTCTTTTTCATTCTTCATTAATCCCGCAAGTACGTATAAACAAATACTCATGGTCTCAAGACCTAGGAATAAAGAAACTAAATCGTTGGCTCCAGCTAGGCATAGCATCCCTGATGTAGCAAATAGCACAAGAGCATACACTTCACTGTAATTATGCCCAATATCTTCTAGATAGTCGTTAGATAGGAATACACAGAATAGAGTACCTACTAATATGATAATGCTACCAAAAGCTACAGCCCCACCATGTACTAACATTCCAGAGAATGCTTCTGTAACAGGATTGCCGAGGTCAAGGATTGCGAAAAATAATGCCGCAACTAATGCAACGGCTGTAATGCCAAAAACGGACTTAGATCCGCTTTTTAAGGCTTCGATAGTAATTACTACCAAACCGGCTACAGCTGTTATGATACCCGGTAAAAATGCTTGTAAATCGCTTATATAATCCATTCTCGTATATTTAAAGAATGCCGTCGATGGCTTTAGCTAAATCTATGTCTTTTTGAGTAACCTTGTCTCCAGCATCATGTGTCTGTAAGCCAATAGTTACATTGTTGTATACATTAAAAATCTGTGGATGATGTGCATGAGCTTCTGCTTCCATACCAATGCGCACGATGAATCCTAGCGCTTCCTTAAAATTGTCAAAGGTATACTCCTTAACAATGGTATCATCTTCGTAGCCCCACCCATCCAGGTTGGTTAGTAATTGGTTGATCTGTTCTTCAGATAGTGGTTCCATTACTTATCTACTACTACTAATGAATTGTTTGCTGTTTCAATATCATAGAATGAAACGGCCCATTCAGGTAAATCTTCGTCTTGCGATGTTTCAAGTACCGCAATGCTCTTCTCTTTGGAAGTAATGATAAGCTCTGTTACTTGTGCTTCAGAGTACTTGGTGAAGTCAACCGGATGTACCCCTAACCAGAACATGAAAATTACGAGCGGTACTAAAAGGCCGATTTCACGAGCATTCAAATCAACTAATTTCTTGTTCTCTTCATTATCTAATGGCCCAAACATTACACGCTGGAACATCCATAGCATATAAACAGCAGCTAGAATAACACCTGTTGCAGCAAATACTGCGAATGCTTTGTTGTCGTATAGTTCAGAGAAGAATGAACCGTTAAGGATCAAAAATTCACCTACGAAACCGTTCAGGCCTGGAAGCCCGATAGACGCCATAGTTGCAATCATGAACATCACTGTAAAGATCGGCATCTGCTTGGCAATTCCACCGAAGTCTTTAATCATACGAGTATGACGACGATCGTAAATCATACCAACAATCAAGAATAACGCACCTGTTGATAAACCGTGGTTAATCATTTGAATGATTGAACCTTGAATAGCTACTGTGTTTAAGGCAAAGATACCTAACACCACAAATCCCAAGTGACTTACAGATGAGTAAGCAACGAGTTTCTTCACATCCTTTTGAACCATTGCTACCAATGCACCATATATAATGCCGATTACTGCCAATGTTGCCATGTAAGGAGCAAACTCCATAAAGGCATTTGGGAATAATGGAAGACACACACGGATAAGACCGTAAGTACCCATCTTAAGCATAATCGCTGCTAGTACAACCGAACCTGCAGTAGGCGCCTCGGTGTGAGCGTATGGTAACCAAGTATGGAAAGGGAAAAGTGGCACTTTAATACAGAATGCCAATGCAAACGAAAGGAATAAGTAGGTCTGCTCAACTAGTCCAATTTGGTAAGCTTCGCTTGAAAGGAATCTCCAATCGAGGCTAAAAGTAGCATCCGCTAATGCACTACCTGCATCATAGCCTACATAGATAAGGCCAACAAGCATGATCAGTGAACCCACTAAGGTATAGATGAAAAACTTAAGCGTTGCACGAATACGGTCAGCTCCACCCCAGATTCCGATAAGGAAATACATAGGAATAAGAGAAAGCTCGAAGAACACATAGAATACCATTAAGTCTAATGCTGCAAATACACCCAGTGATGCTGTTTGCAATAACAGAAGCATAGAAAGGTAACCCGCTAGATGCTTGCTTACAGAATTCCATGAAGAGATTATTACAATCGGCCCCATAAAAGTGGTAAGCATAAACAGTAACAAGCTTAAGCCGTCTAAACCAACAAGGTATTTGATATCAATGTTAGAAGAGATACGCCCACCTTCTGTGAGGTATTGAGCCATTCCCGAGTTTGCTACATCAAATCCGAATATCAATGGAAGCGAGATAAGGAAAGTAGCTGAAGTAACGAGTAACGCAATCCACTTTTTAGCGGCATCGCTCTTAGACATAAGAATAAGAGGAATTCCTAATAGTGGTAAATAAATGGTGATATTTAATAGTGTTTCCATCAATTGATCGAAAAAATTACATAATCATTAGGTATAGGATGACAATCACCCCAATTACAAAAGCCAAGGCGTAGTTTGTAACAACCCCTGTTTGTAGATATCTGAATAGACTTCCAAATAGTCGAACGGTACCTGCAATAGCATTTACAATGCCATCAACTACTTTCATATCAAATACAGCAAGTACTTTATCTGAAAACTTAACGGCTGGGCGTACAATTAGACCTTCGTATACATCATCGAAGTTATACTTATCTCTCCAAAGGCTGTAAAGGCCACCAAATTTAGAAGCGATAAGCGCATCCGATTCTTCTTGTTGGTCGTTGTTGTACATCTTGAAAGCCAACCAAACCCCAGAGATTGCTATAGCAATAGATACACCCATTAATACCCACTCAAGTGCATGACTCATCACAATCTTGTAATCAGCATTGATGGTGTATAACCAATCATGTAAGAGGTTAATGTGAGCAGGCTCGTGTGTAAAGGTTTCAACAATAAAGTTTGGAACACCGAGGAAACCACCGAAAATAGCTAACACAGCTAACACCCATAAAGGAGTAGTCATATTCCATGGGTTTTCATGTAAATGCTTTTCAGCACCCGCTGCTTCTTTAATTTTTTGTGGAAGCTTGAACGAACCGTGGAAGGTTGTAAGCGTTAAACGGAACATATAGAATGCCGTCAAGAAAGCTGTGATAATACCTACGCCCCAAAGCGCCATGTATAACCAACTACCGCCATCCACAAAGCCAGCGTTCATTGCCATTGCTAACACTTCATCTTTTGAGAAGAAACCAGCTAATGGTGGAATACCTGCAATTGCTACGGTAGCAATTAAAAAAGTCTTGTAGGTGTGTGGCATATACTTCTTCAAGCCACCCATAAACCTCATATCCTGAGGATCGTAGTGCACATGTTTACCTTCTTTATGAAGACCATGTTCTACATGCTCCATGGCATGGATCACTGACCCTGAGCCTAAGAATAAACAAGCTTTAAAGAATGCATGCGTAACTACGTGGAACATAGCCGCTGTAAAGCCACCTGCTCCCAATGCTAGGAACATATATCCTAACTGTGATACTGTAGAGTAAGCTAACACCCCTTTAATGTCATTTTGTGTAATCGCAATAGTAGCGGCGATAATCGCTGTGAGTGCACCAATTACTGAAATGATAATCATCACTTCTGGCACCATTACAAACATTGGCGACATTCTTGAAATCAGATAGATTCCTGAAGTTACCATCGTAGCGGCGTGGATTAATGCCGATACTGGAGTTGGGCCTGCCATGGCATCAGGTAGCCATACAAACAATGGAATCTGAGCACTTTTACCGGTAGCCCCTACAAACATCAGCAGGCCAATAGTGAACTTGTAGCCATCAGGGATAGCATCAAGGTTGCTTAGGATAGCATCAAAGTTCAAACTACCAATACTTTGGAAAGTCATGAACATGGCTACTAAGAACGCAAAGTCACCAACTCGGTTATAGATAAAAGCTTTTTTAGCAGCATCTGATTTTGCCATATCGGTATACCAAAAACCGATGAGCAAGTACGAACAAACACCTACCCCTTCCCACCCTAAGAATAGAAGTAATAAGTTGTTAGCTAGTACCAGATTTAACATCGCGAAGATGAATAAATTCAGATACGCAAAGAATTTCCAATACCCTTCGTCGTGAGACATATAGCCCATCGAATACAAATGGATAAGGAAACCAACCCCAGTTACAACTAGGGTCATCATGATTGATAATTGATCTACACGATAGGCTACATCAACACTAAAGGTTCCCGTATCCATCCATGTAAAAAGCTTATACACAAGTGCATTTGAATCTGCACTCATATTTATAAAGAAATAAAGCGCAATTACGAAGGGTATGAACACCGCAGTATTTGCGATGATACCAATTAATTGCTTTTTATTTCTATAGCTCTCGACGAATAAACCGGAAAATCCATTAATGAGAAAACCCACCAAAGGAAGAGCAATAATGAGAGAAAACAGCGCCGTAGCGGATTCCATTTAACTAATTTTAGAATTAACACCCAAACCGTAGCCTGTACGGCTTAAAACGGTTGGCAAAGATACAAAAAACTAGAGGAAGGTAAAGCCTATTTTCCTGTAAAATTCCCTTCACCTTTATCCGGCTTTACAATATTTTAACATGAAAATATAGAATGCGTAAAGGATATGCTTTTGAAGTGTTCACGCATCTATTATTTTGACACACAATTAAAACATTAACAAATTCGATCAAGTGAACTTAAATAATATATTAAAAGGGGCACGACTAATATTAGCCCCGCTCTTCGTTCTCTTATTTACTACAATTTCGTTTGCAGCCGAAGGGTCAGGACATGGTATTGATGGAAGTGACTTAAGCTTATTCTGGGTTATTCCATTTGCGGGTATACTCCTCTCTATTGCATTATTTCCATTATTCGCCGAAGATTTTTGGCATCATCATTTTGGGAAAATTTCAGCTATTTGGGCAGTGTCATTATTAATTCCAATGACCATTGAATTTGGAATTAGTGCTACCTTTTATGAGGTACTACATGCTTATTTATTAGAGTACTTCCCATTTATCATCCTGTTATTAGCGCTCTTCACTGTTTCTGGCGGTGTTAGAATCAAAGGGTACCTCAAAGGTACACCTATGGTTAACACGGGCTTACTTTTACTAGGAACAATACTAGCAAGTTGGATGGGTACAACGGGAGCAGCCATGCTACTTATCCGCCCAATGCTACGCGCAAATGCTTGGCGTGAAAAGAAAGTTCACCTTGTTGTGTTCTTCATTTTCTTAGTTGCCAACGTTGGTGGTTCGTTAACTCCACTTGGTGATCCACCCTTATTCTTAGGTTTCTTACAAGGTGTTGACTTCTTCTGGACAACTACCAACCTATTCTGGGAAATGGTATTCGTAGCAGCAGTACTTCTTGTACTCTACTTTATTTGGGATTCTATCCTTTATAAGAAAGAAACCAACACTCCACCAATCGATGATGGCTCAGAGCCATTAGGTATCGAAGGTGGCTTCAACTTATTCCTATTATTAGGTGTTGTTGGTGCGGTATTATTCTCAGGTCTTGTAAATATTGGCGAATTTGAGATTTATCACGTTCATGTAACCGTTCAAAACTTAATCCGTGACTTCGCCTTATTGGCACTTGCTTGGGCTAGTTGGCACTTTACTTCTAAAGAAAGTAGAGCTGCAAACGGCTTTAACTGGTTCCCTATCCAAGAAGTTGGGAAACTCTTTGCAGGTATCTTTATTACCATCATCGCGCCTATTGCTATGCTTAAAGCAGCAAACAACGGCGAAGGTGCACTACAGTTTGTGAACAATGCTGTATTCAATGAAGCAGGCGAACCAATCAACGAGATGTTCTTCTGGATAACAGGTATGCTTTCTGCATTCTTAGATAATGCTCCTACTTATTTGGTATTCTTTAATGCCGCAGGTGGTAATGCAGAAATTCTTATGAATGAGATGACCAATACCTTAATTGCGATCTCAGCTGGTTCCGTATTCTTTGGTGCTCTTACCTATATCGGTAACGCTCCAAACTTTATGGTGAAATCTATTGCTGAGCAAAGCGGTGTTAAAATGCCAAGCTTTGGTGGTTATATCTTATGGTCGTTTTGTATTCTGTTACCGATCTACCTGCTTGTTACCCTCTTGTTTATTTAAACTAAGGTTAAGCAATCATATTAGAAGGAGTAGTGCTTGCACTGCTCCTTTTTTTATGCCAATTACTTTTCAGATACACAGAATATCGCTCCTTTTCTTCTATTCAACGATTGAAAATAAAACCCAATTATTGAGTTTGACAGACAACACCCTATTTACTATCTAGTTGAACGCTACCGTGAACTACAATCTGTATTCCTATTAATTCGTAGGTAATATTTTTATTAAATCGACCGGTAGGGTAATTGTTGTAAGTAGTGATTGGTATATTAGCTAGATTGTTATCCTACATTACTAAATGCATTAATGAACAAGCAGAGCCAATTTTTATCATTAGGACTAATCGTAGTATTGCTCCTTTCTTTATCTCCTTCCGTGCAGAGCCAGCAGCAAAGCATGGTTACCGATTCCATTGAAACTGCTTTCCTGCCCGCTCTTTCATTTAATAGTGATTTCGGTTTTATGGCTGGCGGACTCGTTTCTAGGTATCATTACAATCAAACCCATGAGCCGTTTTACTCTTACACTCAAATTGCGGCTATTTTTTCAACCAAAGGCTTAGCATCTGCCATCATTGAAATAGATAAGCCCAATGTTCTTGGCTCAGCGAATCGGTTGAAAAGTGCTGTTTACGTCTCACGCTTTTTAAATGATCCTTATTACGGTATTCAATCCTACCAAAAAATCGACGACTCATTTAATTCAGATCCCGACTTTTATTCCTATCAGTCTTTTGCCACCGGTATAGATGCAGAACTTCGCATCCCTGTTTCTCAACAATTCGAAGCTCTAGCCATCTTTAACCTAGATTATCTAACCCCTTGGTCTAACTCTCCCAATCAGCTCATTATGCAAGAGCGACCTCTGGGAGTTGAAGGTGGTTCTAACTTACATCTTGGTACTGGCTTCATTTCAGACAATAGGAATCATGAGTTCAGACCCTCCAAAGGCACTTACTTCTACCTTTCTGTAGAAGGTGGTTTAAAAAACGTTGGGAGTTCGTATAGCAATGCCATTATCCGTTTTAAAGCTCGAAATTATGTAAACATCCCATTGTTTAGAGGCATTGTATTTGCTCAGCAACTTCAGCTAAAAAACACCTATGGAGATGTGCCCTTTTGGAAGTTAGCTTATGCAGGAGATGAAATGACCCTCCGTGGTTATCCCTCTGGCCGATTTAGAGACGACCATTCCCTGATACTAAACAATGAATTACGTACATGGCTGTTTGAAATCCCATTTTTGGGAGCTGAGTTTGGCGGCAATCTCTTTTTTGATGTAGGTAAAACCTACGCGAATGGCACCCCCTTCAATGCATTAACCGAAGATCTGAAGTATTCCTATGGGCTAAGTGGCACTAGTTCTTTCTTTACGCCGGATTTTATTCTACGCACTGATGTTGGTTTTTCGGAAGAAGGAGTTGGGATCTATTTTACAGCTGGTTATATGTTTTAAACACCCTCAACTTTTGTTGAAAACTGCCACTCTTTTAAATAAAATCTTGAGTTAGGTTCACTATATTACCAATCAAACTCTATAAGCTAATCAACTTTTTGTGGAATTCTTCGATCTAACAATTCTCATATTCACATTTATTTATACCTGCTTGATACTCTTTATTTGTATCGGCTTGTTTAGGCTCCCCAAATCCAAGGGCAAACTAGTTGAGAACTATCCTACGGTTGCGGTAATTGTGTCGGCAAAAAATGAAGAACGTGATATTGTAGGGTGTATTCAATCGCTTGAAAACCTCACCTACCCTAAAGATGCTCTAGAAGTTATTCTTGTGGATGATGCCTCAACCGATAAAACTACACAGCTTATAAAAGAAGCCGCAGCACGCAATGAGCACTTTACTGCATTAAGTACCCTCGACGCTCCTAAAACACATCTAAGAGCCAAAGCACGTGGTGTAGCGTGGGGCATGAAAAACACCGATGCTGAGTGGGTATTTATTACAGATGCGGATGGCTCTGTGCAACCTAGCTGGATTGAACACATGCTCACTGGAGTTGATGATTCAATTGGAATGATTGGTGGTATGGTTGCCGTAAAAGACCGATCTCTACTAGCCATATTCGAACGTATGAGTTGGGCTTTTACCCTGCCTTTTGCCTTTGGTATGGCAGGCTATGGCGGAGAGTTCATCTGTGTAGGACCTAATATGGCTCTTAGAAAAAAAATCTATGATGAGTACGGCGGGTTAGAAGCTTCGGAATTCAATGTAGCTGAAGATTTAGCTTTGTTCCGTATGGTTGATGAATCCGAATATGGAGTGAAGTCGCATGTATCAAAAGAAACCAAGGTAGATCTTGAGCCAGTGCCTTCATTAAAGCACTTGCTCAGCCAACAGCGCAGATGGTTAAAAGGTGGCTTCGAAGGAAGCTGGAAATACTGGATTGGCCTGGTACTTGCCTTCGGTTTCCACAATGTACTTTCGATTCTATTTGTAACGGGATTATTCATTAGCCTGAAGACAACCTTGATCGCCCTGTTTATAAAAGCAGGGGCCGACTTTCTACTTCTTGCCTCCGAGAAAACACTCCTCAAAGAGCCCAAGTTGCTTCGTTACTTACCCTTCATGGAGTTCCATTTAATAACCACTCTGTTATGGTTACCGATGAGCCTGCTTATTAACTCCACCATTCACTGGATGGGGGATGATTACGTAATCACCTATTCTAACAAATCAGAAAACGATTAAGCAGCTTGGCTTTTATGCTTAGATCGCTTCGGATCTCGTTCTATTCGTGAGAATAAGGTTAAATCAGACCTAGTTAAGAAGAGGAATAAAAGCTTGGTCCACGAGGTGTGGTAGTACAAAGTATCGTAATACTCCGAGGCCTTCTCCTTTAATTTAGGCAACCGACTCCAAGGAATGCCTGGGAAATCATGATGCTCGTTATGGTAGCCAATATTAAATGTAAGTGCGTTCAATGGACCATAGTACGAATAGGTTTCTTGAGGCGGTGCAACTACATAGTGCTCTTGAATCCATCGTGCTCCCAATGGATGAAGACCTAAAGCAAAAAAGGTGGAGATCAATAAATAGATAAATGCTGGTGATCCTACCCAATAAATGATGGCCATATCAAAAGCGACAACAAATAGAATATTAAGGTAAAACCGAGCATCTATATAGGGAATACGATTTAATCGCAGGGGTCTTAAGCTCACCACTAATGGATGTAACAACAGCCAAAGTATTTTACCGAAGGGAGTGTTCTCAATAAGTTTTGCTTCCCATTTATGAGGTAAATCAGCGTCCATCTCATACTCGCCTTGATGCGCGTGATGTTTCAGATGGAAGGTGGTAAATCCGGCGAAGGTTGGCATACAAGAAGGTAGATTTCCAATCAACCCTAAAAGGTAATTAAGCTTTTTACTTTTAAGAACAAGATTGTGAGCACATTCATGTTTTAAGGTAAAAAGAGCATGGGTAGAAAAAGCACCTATGGTATAAGCTACCAATACTATGGCCCACCATGAAGCTTCATTTAATAACACAGCAGCTGTAATTTGAACGGCTACTAACAGTAAAATATAAAATGCTGTTTTAGGCTCTCTTCCAAAAAGCTCCTTTACATCTGGATGATCTCGGAGTATATCTCTACGTCGTTGAACATGTGGATCTCCAGAGTCAGAATGTAAAAATCCCATAGCGTCTCTTCCCTCTAGTTATAAAAAAAGCTCGATTCTAAATTTAAAACCGAGCTTTAAAATCTATGTTACCAGCGTAACAAGTTAATTTCACGAACATCAACAGTAAGATTATTCCTGAATATAGCAATGATAATCGCCAAGCCTACAACGGCTTCAGCGGCGGCAACGGCTAGAGCAAAGAACACAAGAATCTGCCCGTCGATGTTGCCATGATAACTACTAAACGATACTAATGATAAGTTTACGGCATTCAGCATCAGCTCAACACACATGAACACAACAATAGCATTTCTTCTAATAAGTACACCAATCATACCAATGGTGAACATTATTGCACTAACAGCTAAAAGCCAATCAATCTCTAACATATTTAGCCCTTCTTAATTTTGTATTGAGCAACCATTAAAGCACCTACAACAGCCGCTGTAAGTAAGATCGCCGTCATTTCAAATGGAAGTAGGTACTTCGTGAATAGCACATCACCTACTGCTTCAACTGTACCAATTGTTGCCATATTGCTAGATATCTCAGGTAGCATATCGCCCACACCTACAAGGCTGTAGAATATTTGGCCAATCACAGCCACTCCAAGAAGGAATGCAAGGAAGTACTTAATTCTGAATTTATTGAACAGCTTCTTCTCATCTTCCACGTTCAATAACATGATTACGAATAAGAAGAGTACCATTATGGCACCAGCATAAACTAGGATTTGAATCACTGCAAGAAATTGAGCATTCAACAGCAGGTAGATGCCCGCCAATGAAACCATGTTTATAACTAGAAATAGAGCACTATTAACTACGTTCTTGTTTATGACCATTGCCAGTGCCGAAGCAATCGCCAAAACAGCTAACATTATAAATAGATAGACAATCATAGGATCCTGTAATTTTGGAGTGCAAATGTAGCACTATTTGATTCGGCCTTCAAGATTAAAAGCGCGATTATTCATCAAAAAGTGAAATAAATGAGCCCGGCTCCACCCACAGCCCAACAGTAGTAGGCAAAATAGTGAAAACCTTTCTTTTTTAGGATGACTATTAAATATTTAAGGGCGTAATAACCCGACACAAAAGCTGTCAAAAAACCTACCAAAAGCCCTTGAATGTAAACGGTATCCATCCCCTGTTCCATCAAGTCTAAAACTTGGAGCAACATCGCGCCACCAATTACCGGTATTACCATTAAGAAAGAAAAATTTGCAGCCTCTTCTCTACTCACTCCAAAATATAAAGCTGTAGAAATGGTGGAGCCCGATCTACTAATACCTGGAATCATCGCAAAAGCTTGAGCAATCCCAATTACGATACTTCGCCCTACAGTAACCCGTCCTTCTTTCTCTTTCGCAAACTTGGTTAAGAATAATATAAAACCGGTTACCACTAACATCACCGACACTAAAAAAGGGCTATCAAAAATGGTCTCTACTTTATCTTTTAAAGTAAAGCCCACGATAAAAGCGGGAATCATACTCAGAAGAACAAAGCCAATCATTTTTACTTTAGGGTTCTCCATCTCTTTCTTAGGAGCGGCGATAAAACTAAATCCAGCTTTGGTAATATCCATCAACAGAGCACGATAATAAATAAGGATACTACAAAGTGTACCAAAGTGAACTACGATTTCGAAAGTAAGTCCAGCTTCGTTACTTTCACCTAGAAAATATTTCCCTAATGCAAGGTGACCTGAACTGCTAATAGGGAGAAATTCAGTGAGTCCTTGAAGCAGTCCTAATAAAAAAGATTGTAAAATGTCCATGTATTATATTTAATGGCTTTTTGAAGGCGAGAAATTAACCATATCATCTGGAAAAACTATAAGGAATATTAGAAATATGAGCGAAATGGCAGTAGACATGGCCGCACTTGGCGAGAAGATTGAAAAAAGCAGTGCATTTATTGAGGATATAAGAAAAGAGCTCGACAAAGTGATTATTGGTCAACAGTATATGATCGACCGATTATTAGTAGGCTTACTTACCAATGGCCACGTTCTCTTAGAAGGGGTTCCTGGTTTGGCAAAGACATTAACCGTTTCTTCGTTGGCAACGGTGCTCAACACAGATTTTCAGCGTATTCAGTTTACCCCTGATTTACTACCCGCCGATTTAATTGGTACGTTGATCTACAACCAAAAGGAAGCCGAGTTCTTAGTGAAAAAAGGACCCATCTTCGCGAACATTATTTTGGCTGATGAGATCAACCGTTCTCCCGCTAAGGTGCAAAGTGCACTTCTGGAAGCGATGCAGGAAAAGCAGGTTACCATTGGTGAAAACACCTTCAAACTTGAAGAGCCGTTCTTAGTACTAGCTACACAGAACCCGGTTGAGCAAGAAGGTACCTACCCTCTTCCAGAAGCACAGGTTGACCGTTTCATGCTGAAGCTCAAGATTGGTTACCCTACCGAAGTGGAAGAAATGGAAATTATGCGACGTATGGCTCGCACCGGTGAGAAGCCAACATTGAATACCGTTGTAACTACGGATAAGATCATGGATGCTCGTCGTGTAATCAACGAAATCTATATGGATGAGAAAGTTGAGAAGTACATCGTAGACCTAGTGTTTGCCACGCGTAAACCAGCTAACTACGGATTGAGTGATTTAGAGGACCTGATTGGCTTCGGTGGCTCTCCACGTGCTACTATCAACTTGAACCTTGCAGCGCGTGCACAGGCCTTTATGGAGCACAGAGCATACGTTACTCCTGAAGATGTACGCACCATCGCAATGGATGTACTGCGCCACAGAATTATTCCTACTTTCGAAGCAGAGGCCGAGGACATCAGCTCTGAAGATATCGTGGAAAAAATTATGGGTGCTGTTCAAGTACCATAGACCTTTTAGCTACATCGCTAATACTCATTAGGGAAGCCATGCTACATGGTTTCCCTTTTTTTGTGCTTGAGCGTAAAATCATCTTAAAGCAAAATGGGATATTTCCATGAACTCCATCACCCCGCTTTCAGCGAAATAATGGATCACCCATTCTCCGTCTGTCGGGCTTTGCACGGCTGACGGATTTAGTTGCAGAAATAGGAACAAGACCTCAGAGTTCATGCTCTTAATTCTTGCCGGGAACTTTGGGTACTGGAGCCTGCACTGAGGAAGCTCTGTGGTTTCCCTTTCCAAGAACTCCATCACCCCGCTTTCAGCGAAATGATGGATCGCTCATTCTCCGTC
>Ga0098059_1000038_pt1 | contig 168627 bp, 147 predicted proteins | sample 20_taG_FD_92580 | JGI IMG/M metagenome (GOLD analysis project Ga0098059, IMG submission 92580) | Marine viral communities from the Subarctic Pacific Ocean - 20_ETSP_OMZ_AT15318 metaG | ecosystem: Environmental > Aquatic > Marine > Oceanic | place: Subarctic Pacific Ocean | collected 2015-01-19
GCGAAAGATTTTAATTTTATGTAAGATAATGGACATCGAAATCTTACATAGTATAATCAAAAAGTTCTTATAAAAACTTTTGTATGTAATAAAATTTTATTTAACTTCAATAATAAAATCAAAACCTAACCACATGAAAAGTCATTTCAATTACTTACTTATCCTTTTAGCCTTTATTTTAATAGCCTCTTCTTGCCAAAAAGAAGATATAAAAGTGGAAGATGAACTTCCCCCCATCACACAAGAAGGCTTGAATACTTTCGGTTGCAGAATTGATGGGGAGGTTTTAGTGCCGAAGGACGGTGATCCGAGTTTATTTGTGGGGTCTAGGAAGGGGTTAATTGCAGGAAATCCACATGCCGGTGAAAACCCTGTTAAAAGTTATTTTTTTATTAGAGTTTTAAATGCACAAGATGAAGGTGGTGATTATATTTTTTTATATATCCCAGAGCTAGAAGTAGCAGGTGAATATGAGTTAGGAAACAGTACAGGTAGTACTCTTTATGAAAATAATAGCCCAAATCATGCAATTGTAATTTCATACGATGGGGAAACTACTGGAAAAAGATACCTGACCTTCGAAGGGGGGGGGAGTATTGTAATCGATAGGTATGATACCATCAATACAATTATCTCAGGAACATTTGAATTTGATGTAATAAAAGAATCTGATCCCTTTAGTGATACGCTTTCGGTTACTGATGGTCGGTTTGACATAAATTGGAGTTCATTAAACGAAGAAGAATAAATTTTTAATTAACTAAAACTAAAACCTTACAATTATGAAAAAGTCAATGATTTTGGCTCTTATGGTGAGCCTTTGCCTTAATTTAAATGCACAAACAAAAAATGCATCCGAAAACAGAAAAATTGGCTATGTTCTAAAGATGGACAGCCTATTTGAAAACTTGGATAAATCTAAAATAGAAACAGGTATTTTGTACGACAGGGTAGTCCCTTTTGCCCAGTTAGATCAATTCAATGTAAAGCTAGATACCGCAAATTTTAAGCTATTCCGTCAAGCTTGGAGCGAACTTTATAATGCCAGTTACAATCCTGATTTTGAAGATTTTCAAAAACTTAATAATGCCTTGAAAGCAAACGAGAAACCCGATGAGGTTATTATGGGCTTGATTAACATGCCATTTCAGATCATTATTAAAGATGATGAAAAAGGAAAAAAGAAAAATTTTATCATCAGAAATGGTAGGTTGGAAGTCGTTAAGGGCAAACCATTATATGATGAAAAAAGAATTGTCATGTTGACCCCAATGAAGGAAAAAGTATATGGAGATGAAATCACTTTTAATTTCATTGAGGATTTTCAATTGCAAAAACAAAATTCTGTTATCCAAGAACTAAAGGTAGATTTTGGAAATGGTGTGGAGCAATATGTAATCCGGAATGGAAAATATACCAACGAAAGTATTACCGTTAAATATCAAAACGCTGGAAGAAAAATTTTACAGTTTAAGGTTACCTTAAAGAATCAAGAAGAAATCACTACATATAGCGAAATTCAAACCATTGAAAAGGTAATTATAAACGATCCATTAGTTGAGGATCATAATATAAAAGCTAATATTGCTTTTAAAGGCTATGATGAATCTGTAGCTATTAAAGGTAAAAATGAATACCGAACTTTCTACAGAACGGCTAATGGAAATACCAGTCCTAGTTTGCAGAAGCCCATTATTATTTTGGATGGTTTTGACCCATTGGATGAAAGACAAATCGATGATAATGATCCTGGGCATGATCCTGAACAACCTAGTATATTAGAATTAATGAGGTATGGGACTAATAATAATGGTGATTTAATATTTGATCTAAGAGAAAATGGCTACGATGTAATCATTGTAAATCATCCAGGATATCATGCTGATGAAACCGGGCAATACATACAAGCAGGAGGAGATTTCATAGAGCGAAATGCAATGGTATTAATAGCCTTAATTCAAAGGGTTAATAATGAATTGGCCAATAATGGTTCTTCTGAAGACTTAGTGGTGGTAGGGCCTAGTATGGGCGGTTTAATTAGCCGATATGCCCTGGCCTATATGGAAAAGCACAATATGGATCATAATACCAGGCTTTGGGTAAGTTTTGACAGTCCGCATTTAGGGGCTAATATCCCTATTGCTATCTCTCAGGCGCTGCACTTTTTTGCTTATACAGGAGGGCAAGAGAATGCCAGAGAGTCATACGAAGAGAAGCTCACTTCAACGGCAGCCAAGCAAATGCTCATAGAGCAATATTATGGCGTAACCAACCAAAAATTGAACAACACTGCAGGGTTCAGACAACAATTTATAAATAGCCTAGAGGGCAATGGATTAACAGGCTCAAACGGCTTTCCAGTTAATTTAAGAAAAGTTTCCCTCTTAAATGGTACTACTTTGGGTAAACGCAATAATTCCTTGGGCGAGAAATTTCTAGATTTGAAAGGTAAAAAACTGGGTGTAAAAGTAGCTGAAGTGATGACCAATTTTATGACAGCCCACAATACTCAAACAAGGACGTTTAAGGGGGTTGTTACAGATTACTCATGGTGGTTACCGGGACTGGGAGTTGATGGGATTGAGGTAGAAACTTCGAATGCAAATCCTAATGGTTCTATGGATGTCACGGCTGGAGCTTATAATAATACAGGTGAAATTATGCACAATGATTTTTTGGAAGGCTTTAATGATGCAGACCTTAATATCACCTCAGATTACTACCTGCCAAATCATACCTTCATACCAACAGTAAGCGCTTTAGCTTTAGAGAATCCTATTTATAACTGGTCAAATACCTTAAACAGAAATTTGGTTTGTACAGGTGAAACGCCTTTTGATAGTTATTATGCCCCCAGTGATAATCAACAGCATATTACGCCCACTACAGAAAATGTAGCATGGATAATGGAGGAGATAAATGGAAATCCCCAAGCACCAGTAGTAAGATTGCTTCAACAAGATTTAGCTGGAAGTGAGAGGCTTTGCTACAATCAGCCAAAAACTTATTCCTTTGGAAATTGTAAATTAGGCAGCCCTGTTAGCTCTTGGAGTACTACTACTAACTTAAATATCATGAATAGTAGTTCAAGTAGTATTACAATAAAGGAAGCAAGTAGTAGCTTTCGTGGTAATAAGTACATTACTGCAAATTTTGCGGATGGCACTAGTTTGACGAAAAAAGTTTGGGTAGGAAGACCTGCAGACCCATCACCAGTTCAAGGCTCAACTGATGTAGTACCAAACGCTTGGGAATATTATTCAGTTCCTGTACAGGAGGAAGCAAGCAGTTATACCTGGGTGATTCCTTCCGGTTGGAGTTTCCATCATACTTCTTCTACCAGTAGTAACGAGGTTTTATTGGTGACGGGTAGTTCAAGTGGTTATGTCAGGGCAAGAGCCAATAATGCTTGTGGTAATTCCAATTACCGCTCAAAATATGTGACGGTTTCAGGTAATGACTGTGGAAGCCCTGTTTGCTATTTTACTTATTCCCCAAACCCGGTTGAGGAAACCCTTACAGTTGAAATGGAGCCTACAACTTTTGATGTCAGTTCCAATGATACTTATCAAATTCGCCTGAATAATCAATACGGCAAAGTGGTTTATGAGGCTGAAAGCAATAGTATTTGCCATGATATTGACATGAAAGCAATGCGAAAAGGAATGTACAGAATAAAGGTGAGCTATAAAGGAAAACAACAAATTGCTAAAATTTTAAAGCAATAAATTTCACTGATCTGAATGCCCAAGTCTGACTACTATCAATAGTCAAACTTGGGCATTATTTTTATGTAATATTCTGAATTTGTACCCAATAACCACTCTAGTGCACGTTGCGAAACATAATGCGTTCCAACTGCTTTTAGAAATAAAAGCCCATCTTAAACCTTAAGTTAGATTATTTTAATCATAATTTTATTATCTTAACTTTATAGTGTAACACGACTTTTTCCGCCATTTTTTCATAAAATCACGGTTTTTATCATAAATTTCGCTTATTTCGTGTTTCTATTTTTTATCTATGGAGTATTTGGAAGCATTTGATTCGATTAGACCGTATAATGATTCAGAAGTGAATGAAGCTGTACAGCGCTTGATTCAGCATCCATTTTTTGATCAAGTTACTAAAAGGGTTTTTCCTGAGAAATCAATGGATCAGCTGAAGCAAGCTTTAGCTGATGTGAAAAGCGTGAAAGATTTCCAAAAGGTGATGATGTATCCCACTGCGCGTAGGGTGCTTGATAATAGTTCTGATGGCATTTCTCATGACGGTTTTGATAAAATCAATCCTGATAAATCTTATCTTTTCATTTCCAATCACCGAGATATAGTGCTGGATTCCACCATTTTAAATGTCTTATTGTTTGAATTGGGGATAGATACTACCGAAGTGGCCATAGGAAATAATTTGTTGGTGAATCAGTGGGTAACAGATCTGGCAAAACTAAATAAGAATTTTATTGTCAATAGAAATATCCCGCCTAGGGAAATGTATACTTATTCTCAGACCCTTTCTTCCTATATTAGACACACAATATTAGAGAGAAAGACTTCCATTTGGATTGCGCAGCGTGAGGGAAGAACCAAAGATGGAGATGATCAAACACAGCAAGGCTTGTTGAAAATGATAGGATTAAGTGGAGGAAGAGATTTTTATGAAAATTATGCTCCATTAAGAATGGCACCTATGGCCATTTCCTATGAATATGACCCTTGTGATGTTTTAAAAGCCAGAGAGATAGCTTCAAAGTTGGCTGGTAAACCTATTGAGAAAACGCCTGAGGATGATTTGCAAAGTATGATTGCTGGCATAACAGGAGTGAAGGGCAGAGTTCATATTTCCATCGGGAAAATAGTGGATGAAAAATTGCAGGAAATTCGTGAAATCAAAAATAAAAATGATCAAATGCAGGCTTTAGCTGATTTGATTGATGAGCGTGTCCACAAAAGCTATAAACTTTGGCCAAATAATTTTATTGCTTACGACTGGTTGTATGAAGAGCGGTTTTCAGATCATTATACAAAAGAAGAAGCAGAAAAATTTGAGGCTTACCTTCATAGGCAAGCCCAAAATTTTTCTGCTAATTTTAATGAATTAAAAGATCCGCTTTTGGCTATGTATGCCAATCCCGTAAGAAACAAATTAAAAGTTGAAGGAATGGCAGAGAGCGAATTATAAAATTTTTGCTCTTACTTCAAATATCATTTCAGCCTTAATATCAGTTTTTGAGTTTGTTGTTTCGCGGGTTACTGCCTCAAATTCAAGGCTGTAAGTGTCTTCTTTAATGTATTCGCTTAAATCTGTTCCTGTGGTTTCCAAATCTAATGTACTGCCAACATTTTCCGGTATGTCTTGATTCTCAGCTATTAAAGTTTTGCCTTCGGTATCATTTGAAATATATATATTTAAACTTTTTAAAAAGGAAAAAGTCCTGTCATTTGGATTAGTAATGGAAAGTTTAAGTTCATTTAAATTTACATTTTCCACCAAATCAGCTCTTGTATTATTATTTTCAAAAGTTTGTTTAGAAGAAGTGTTGATATCAGGAGTACCAATATCAATAGGTACATTTACAATTGAGGAAGAGGGTATAGAGAATTCTGTAGAATTGTTGATTTTAAAAGTAGTAATGTCCTCAATTTTTTCTCGAAGATTGCAAGATGTAAAAAGTAGTAATCCAGTAATTAATAAAAAAAATGTAGTCTTCATAAATTAAATTTTTGGTTTGTTATAAGGTACGGAGAATTAGTGGAATTGGATGTAATGTCGCCATTTTTCCAATACTTCATTCAAATCTTCCGGAAGTTCGGAATCGAAATGAACCGGCTTATTTTGAGATGGATGGATAAATCCTAATGATTTGGCATGTAAAGCCTGTCTGGGAATAATTTTAAAGCAATTGTCTACAAAAGACTTATATTTTGAAAATTGCGTCCCTTTCAAAATCCTATCTCCTCCATAAGTGGCATCATTAAATAAAGGATGACCAATATATTTCATATGGGCTCGAATTTGATGGGTTCTACCTGTTTCTAAGTTACATTGAATCAAGGTTACATATCGTAATCTTTCTAAAACCTTATAATGCGTGATGGCGGTTCTTCCAAAGTCGCCTTCAGGAAAAGCATCCGTAATTCTTCTGTCTTTAAAGCTTCTACCCAAGTTAACATCTATTGTGCCTTCATCATCCTCGATTTCGCCCCAAACCAAAGCATAATAAGTTCTTTCGATACTGTGATCGAAAAATTGTTTGGCCAAATGAGTCATGGATTTTTCGGTTTTGGCTATTACCAAAAGCCCGGAAGTATCTTTATCAATTCTATGCACCAAGCCGGGTCGGCCTTCATTTCCTTCCATTTCAGGCAATTGCTGAAAATGATATGCCAAAGCATTTACAAGAGTACCTTCCCAATTCTGATGAGCAGGATGGACAACCATTCCTGCTTCTTTATTTACTATCAGTAAATCGGAATCCTCATAAACAATATTTAAAGGAATATTTTCAGGTTTTACTTCCGTATCGCGTGGAGGCTCAGGTAAAGCAATTCTGATGCTATCATTGGGATGAACTTTATAATTTGGCTTAATAGTTTCTCCGTTAACCTGAACAAAACCATCTTTAATAGCTTTTTGAACTTTATTTCTGGTAACATTTGGAAGCCTATCCATTAAAAATTTATCTATTCTTAATAAATCTTGTTTAGGATCTACTTTTATTTGATGATGTTCAAATAATCCATCATCTTCTTGCTCTATATTTGATATATCTTCTTGCATAATTTCTTTCTACTTGCAAAGTTAGCAAAAAGATAGCGTGAACGAACACTAGATTTATTTTGATGGAAGTTTAAAAAGTTAGATATTTATTGCGGTGTATGATAATAAAATGATGTTAAGATATTTTTGCAGTATACTATTATTGCTTTCGACAATGTTTTGCCAGGCACAATCTGTTTGGGACAAACTAAATAAGGACCCTTTTAAAAATTCTCAAGTTTATTTTGGTTTTAGGGCAGGGGCTAATTATTCTACCGTAGATGTAATTAATAGGTATTCTTTAATCAAACCGACCACAAGTTTGGATGAAGGCTTATATGATAAGAAATATCAAGAAGTAAAGAATATAGGAATAATCTATGGAGTGACTTTTCTTTATCAATTTGATCAAAGATTAGTTTTGGGAGCAAATGCCTCTGTAAATCAGATTCGTTTTCAATACACTCAAGAACAACCAGGCTCAAGCAGAAGTGTGAATTTCATACATAATCATGATCTTAATTATTTAGATGTACCTGTTTTCTTTAGGTTTATGTTCAGGAAAGTCAATAGTCGATTTTGGGATAAATCTAGCAGAAAGCCAACTATTCCTCCTGTAATACCATTTGTTCAAGCAGGTTTAAATTTTTCGATGCTGCTCAATGCGAATAAGGAATATACTAAATTCACTACTCAAAATGGGATAGAAAGTCAGGAATTTCAAAAAAATGAAGATATAAAATCGATTATGTCACCCTATACAGTGGGGGCATTTGCTGGAGCAGGAGCGAGGATAAGAGTAGGAACATTTTATATTACAGCTGAAGCCAATTTTAGAAAAGGTTTGAATAATGTAAATAATCAAAATGCTAGATACCTAAATGAAAATCTACAAAATGAAGCTTATGATGTTATGGACGACTTTAGTCTACAGTCCATTGAAGCTTTAATTGGTGTGATTTTCCCATTAAAATATTTAAGTAAGAAAGAATTTATGCCGGTTGAAATATGAGAAATGTATTACTTATTATATCGGTCCTGTTTCTATATTCTTCTTGCAGTGAGGATTTGATTGAATTTACACCTACTGAGAAATTCAATAGTATTTTCGATAATCCATCAGAAGGTCTTAATTACAGGCCCTTAGATGCAATTGAAACGGATGATGGTGGTTTTTTGATATTGTCAGCCTTAGCTAATGAGTCTATTTTTGTTTTGAAAGTGACCAATAGAGGGGATTTTCAATGGAGTAGGCAATTAGAGCCTCAATTTGTGAGCCCTGTTCCGAATTTGATCAGGCAAGGTGAAAATTACTATTTTATTGGGAGTACTTTGCCGGATTACACAGCAACACTCTTTGAGATTAATGATTTGGGACAAACCATTGAAGCTTTAAGGGTTTATAATTCCTACCGCAGACCATTAGCATTTAATAATTTAAGCCCTGATACTTATTTGCTTCTCACTTATAATGATACAACAGGTACTGTTTTAAGCAAAATACAAGATGGGTTTGCAATGGAGTGGGCCAGAAAGTATGATAATATTGAAAATGCACATCAAAAATTGCAAGCTTTTCGAAATCAAAACAGAGTTGATTTCTTTGTTGGTTCGTATAATGCTGGTTCTGTTATTTATTTTAATTCATTAAGAGCTGAAGGATTGAGCCTGACTTATGCAAATGATCAAGGTATAGAAACAGGAAAAATCAGAGGGTCGCAAAGAAACATGATGAATTCATTCACCCCAACTGGCAATGGATTATTAGCGTCAAATTATATATTCAATAATCAATCTTATTTTGTTAATAGCTATCAGCCTATTGTTAATGATTCTATAAATCTCCAGATTTTAGGTGGTGAAATTTTACAGGACAGACTAAATATTCAACAGGCAACTACGGCTACTATTTCAATAGGCACAGTTGATTATTTAGTTAATGCCTATACAACCCTAGATGGAAGAATAAAACTCAATTTTTATGATATCCAAAGTGGCAGTAAAATTGCTATTAAATATGTTGGAGGAGTTGATCCTTTAGAAGTTGTAGAAATAATCCCTACTTCAGATGAAGGGATGGCCATTCTTTCGAAAATAACTATTGCTGGATCCAAGCAAAGAATTAATCTTATGAAGATTCCTAAAGATGAGATTTTAGAGTTACTGTGATATCAACAATTTTATAAAAATATCGTTATCAATTCGCTATGAAAAAAATCATCTTAAATATATTTCTTCTCACTTCTATTTTTATTGGTCATAAATCTTTGGCTCAAAATGGAGAGTTGAAAGTAATTGATGTGCCTGAATTGGAAAAGATTATGGTTCAATCAGAAGGAGATAACCTTAAAGTGATTAATTTTTGGGCTACATGGTGCAAACCTTGTGTTAAAGAACTCCCATATTTTGTAAATGCACAAAATCAATTTCCTGATGTAGAATTTATTTATATGAGCATTGATTTTTCAGAAAATGCAGCCAAGGCAGAGAAATTTGCTCAAAAGAAAAAACTTAATCCTTCGGGACTTTATTTAATTGACAATGTAGATTATAATTCGTGGATTGATAAGGTTTCGCCTGATTGGTCGGGAGCAATTCCAGCTACTTTGATTATGAAAGATGGTAAGAAATATTTTTATGAAAAGGAATTTCATGAAGGCGAATTGGAGGAACTGATAAAGCAAAAACTAAATTAATACAGCTATGAAAAAAGTAATTTCATTATCGTTGGTGCTAATTGCCTTAATGGCTTTTAGTTTAAAGAAAAGTGGATACGAAGTGGGGGACAAAGCAAGAGATTTTTCCCTTAAAAATGTTGATGGAGAAATGGTTTCCATGGATTCATATGAAGATGTAAAAGGCTTTATGATTATTTTCACATGTAATTCTTGTCCATATTCTGTAGCTTATGAAGATAGAATTATTGAGTTACATGAGAAATACGCTAATAAAGGTGTGCCAGTTATTGCCATCAATCCTAATGATGCAGAAAAGTCTCCTAAAGACTCTTTTGCGAAAATGATAGAAAGAGCAAAGGATAAGTCGTTTCCATTCCCTTATGTTTATGATGAAACTCAAGAGATTACTAAAACATATGGAGCGACAAACACTCCACATGTTTACGTTTTGGATGCTGATAGGACAGTGAAATACATTGGAGCTATTGATAATAACACTAAATCAGCCGAAGATGCGGATAAAAAATATGTGGAAGATGCAGTTGATGCAATTTTAATGGGAACTGAGGTTCCAGAGAAAAAAACAAAGGCCATCGGATGCACTATCAAGTGGGCTTCCTAATTTTTAATTCAAAAAACACATTTAAAAGAAGCTAGCGGAATCGTTAGCTTTTTTTGTTTGACGCTCAGTCAGTTCCTTTCTTTTAAATTGATTTATTAATCACTTATAATCGATTCCAATTAAAATCATTTGTAACCAAATTCGATGAATTACGCTAAAAAGAAGCATAACCAAACAATATTAAGTATGAATAAGATAATTTTTGTGTTGCCATTTTTAATTTTATGTTCAATCTTAGCTAAAGCCCAAACTGATCAAAATGGATTTAAGGCTTCTTTAAACCTATCGAATTTATATGTGGATGAGGTAAATGATGAAAATACTAAGCCAGGCTTTGCTGTTGGGGTTTATTTTCGTAAAGGTATATCCGACCAAATAAGTATCCAGCCTGAAATTAATTACAGTTTAAAAGGATCACAGATTAATTATGATGGTGGTTTTTTTACAGGAAGTGGTAAGTATAGATATAACTTATCTTATATTGAAATTCCTGTTTTAGCTAATATTCATGTAGGAGAGAGTTTATATTTTAGTGCTGGTCCATACATTGCTACCTTAATTGCAGCCAAGGTAAAAGATGTTGACGGAGATGGAAGTATTAATAGTGTTGAAGAATATGATAGAGATGATTTTAATACTTTCGACTATGGCTTGGCAGCTGGAGTTGGTTTTGACTTTGATGGAGGAACAGCCGGTGTTAGGTATAACTATGGATTAGTTAATGTTGCCCCCGATGATAGAGGTTTAGACAATGGAAAGAATTCAGTATTACAGTTTTTTATAGGTTTCGGCTTTTAAGAAACTTAATAAATAGATTATATGAAGCACAGTTGTTAAATGGCAGCTGTGCTTTTTATTTTTCTAATACCATTTCTAATAAATCATCTAAGTATTTTCTGTTATTTGATAATCTAGGCACTTTATTTTGACCTCCCAACTTACCTCTTTTTCTCATCCATTCATAGAACGTTCCTTGTTCTACTTTATGAATTACCAAACAATGAAGTGCTATATCTTTGTATCTTTTTGCATCATAATCAGAGTTGATTTTCCTGATTTCTTCGTCTAATACTTGAGCAAAATCATCGATACTATCAGGCTCTTTTTCAAATTCAATAACCCACTCGTGGGCTCCTTTTTTACCTTGTTCCAAATATTTTGGAGCAGCAGTAAAATTATCAATGATAACTCCAGTTTTGTTGCATGCGGTTGCTATAGCCCTTTCAGCATTTTCTATCATCAATTCCTCTCCAAATGCATTAATAAAATGTTTGGTTCTTCCACTAATTTTAATTCTATGAGGGTTTAGTGAAGTAAATCGGATAGTATCCCCGATTCTATATCGCCATAATCCTGCATTGGTGCTTATAACCAATTCATACACTTTATTCAGTTCCACATCATCCAAACGAATGGTTTTGGGTTGTTTTTCATCCGCATTTTCTAAAGGAATGAATTCATAAAAGATTCCATAATCTAGCATTAGAAGCATTTCGTCTGAATCTTTTCGGTCTTGGATACCAAAAAAGCCTTCAGATGCATTATAAGTTTCCAAATAATTCATCCTTGGAGATTTAATTAAATCTCTGAAAAGTGGTTGGTAGGGCACAAAAGAAACTGCCCCATGAATGAATAATTCTAAGTTGGGCCAAACTTCTGAAATATCATCTTTTCCGCTTAGCTCCAATATTCTTTGTAATAAAACTACCGTCCAAGTAGGTACACCTGTGAGGCTTGTGACATCCTCCTTCATGGTAGCCTTAGCCATTGCTTCAATTTTACCCTCCCATTCGTCCATCAAAGCTATCTCCAAGCTAGGAGTTCTAATAATCTGAACCCAAAAAGGAAGATTTTTCATGATGACAGCTGAAACATCTCCATAAAATGAGTTGGAGTTATTATCAAATTGATTGACTTGCTGGCTTCCGCCTATACTTAAATTTTTTCCGGTAAACAGCCTGGATTCTGGATTATTGTTGAGATAAATTGATAGTAAGTCTTTGCCTCCTTTAAAATGACAATCTTCCAATGCTTCATCTGATACTGGAATGAATTTACTTCTATCATTAGTAGTTCCCGATGATTTGGAAAACCATCTGATTTCAGTAGGCCAGAGGATATTCTGATCACCTTTTAATAACTGATCTATATAAGGAAATAACTCTTCGTATGTATGTAAAGGAACTCGTTCTTGATAGTCTTTGAAGTTTTTTAATTCCTCAAATCGATATTCTTTTCCAAATTTTGTATTTCTTGCTCTATAAATTAGTTTTTGAAGCACCTCGCTTTGGACTTCATTTGGGTATTTCATGAAAAGTTCCACTTCATGAATTCTTTTCTTCATTACCCAAGTCATTATAGAGTGCAGAAATTCCATAGCTTATAGTTTTCGTTTTAATTCGAAATGCTTACCTAAATAAACTCTTCTCACTTGTTCATCATTAGCCAATTCTTCTGCAGTGCCAGCTTTTAATAGTTTTCCTTCAAACATTAAATAAGCTCTATCTGTAATAGAAAGCGTTTCATTTACATTATGGTCTGTAATAAGAATACCAATATTTTTTTCTTTTAATCTTCCGACTATGGTTTGAATTTCTTCAACGGCAATAGGATCAACCCCGGCAAATGGTTCATCTAATAAAATAAATGCAGGATCCATTGCTAAGGCTCGGGCAATTTCTGTTCTTCTTCTTTCACCACCGGAAAGTACCATTCCTTTATTCTTGCGAACATGGCCTAAGCTAAACTCTTCTATTAAACTTTCCATTTTCTCTTTTTTGGCTTCATTACTGATTTTTCGCATCTCTAAAACAGCCATTAGGTTTTCCTCCACAGTAAGAGACCTGAAAACAGAAGCTTCCTGAGCTAGATAACCAACTCCCTTTTTTGCTCTTTTGTACATAGGTAAGCCCGTAATGTTTTGATCGTCCAAATAGATTTCTCCTGAATTTGGTTTAACCAAGCCCACTATCATATAAAAAGAAGTAGTTTTACCAGCACCATTTGGGCCTAAAAGTCCAACGATTTCCCCTTGCTCAACACTTACGGAAATGTGATCTACTACAGTCCTTTTTGAATATATTTTTACAAGATTTTCAGCTTTTAATATCATTTTTATTTATTTGTTTTGAAGCTTGAAAGCAACAAACATACCTAATTAGCAAATTAACGAAAATAATCATTCAATGCGGATATCTTTTAGATAAAGCTGTAAAGATTTTGTACCATTAAAGTAATTTTCTTGTATGGTAAATGCTAATTCAAATGCATTTGAATTCATAATAAGTGACTTATACTCTGCCATACCAAAACCTATAGCCGTAATTTTATTTTTACCATTTTTATCTTTTACAGTAAGCTTTAGGTGTTTTTCTTTAAGAATTAAGGGTTCACCTAATATTTTTAAATCTTTTGCTGCAAAAACGGGTTGCATATTTCCAGGCCCAAAAAGATCCATTTGGCTCAAGATAGAATAGAATTTATCCGTTATTTGATCTATTTGAATATAGCTATCGATTAGGACTTTAGGAATTAATTGCTCTTCTGTTATGCTTTTTTGAACTACTTCCTCAAAAGCCATTGAGAAATTAGGGATTTGATCTATTGATAGGGTTAAGCCTGCAGCATGTTTATGACCTCCAAATTGATCCAAATGTTCTTTGCATGATTCTATGGCAGAGTATAAGTCAAAACCCTCTACAGATCGAGCTGAACCAGTGGCTTTTCCATTGGATTCGGTCATGATGATGGTCGGCCGGTAATGATGCTCAATACATCTCGAGGCTACAATTCCAATGACACCCTTATGCCAGTTTTTATTATAAAGCACAGTGCTTTTTGCAGTGAGCATTTCGCTGTTTTCTTCAATAGTTTTTAAAGCCTCACTCGTAATATTTTGATCAAAATCTTTTCTGGTGGTGTTTTTATTAGATACATTTTCCGCAATAATTAAAGCCTCATCTTCATGTATGGCAGTTAATAATCTTACTGCTAGGTGAGCATGATCAATTCTGCCTGCTGCATTTATTCTGGGACCTAATTGAAAGACCAAATTTGAAATAGTAATCTTATCTTTCAATCCTGAGGTTTGTAGCAATGCTTTAATACCGGGTCTTGGGTTGAAGTTTATTTTTTCAAGTCCATAAAATGCCAACGTTCTATTTTCGCCTGTTACGGCTACTATATCAGCAGCAATACTTATAGCCACTAGATCGAGCAATTCAAAAGCGTGATGCTCTGGAATTTCTTTTTGAATACAAAATGCTTGAATGAGTTTGAAACCAACTCCACAGCCTGATAATTCTTTATATGGATATGAACAATCATTTCTTTTCGGGTCTAAGACGGCAATCGCAGCTGGTAGTTTTTCGCCCGGATTGTGGTGGTCGCAAATTATAAAGTCAATATTTTTTGAATTAGCATAATCAACTTGATCTATTGCTTTTATGCCACAATCTAATGAAATGATGAGCTTACATTTATTTTCATTAGCATAATCAATGCCTTGTTTGGATATGCCATAACCTTCTAAATATCTATCAGGAATATAATAATAAAGATTTTTGCAATAATTTTTTAAGAAGCTATACATCATAGCAACTGAAGTAGAACCATCTACATCATAATCGCCATAAACAAGTATTGGCTCTTCGTTTTCGATGGATTGAATTAACCTATCAACTGCTGTTGACATGTCTTTCATTAAAAATGGATCGTGACAATCCTCAATTGCAGGTCTGAAGTACGATTTTGCTTCACTATAATTTGTAACGCCTCTATTTATCAATATTTTTGATAAAATGGGGTTTATATTGATAGATTGACTTAATTCATCAATATCATCTGTCTTAGGTTCTGGTGCTATTATCCACTTTTTTTGTTTTGGCATATTGCAAAATTAAAAAGGCTTCGAACAATATCGAAGCCTTCTTTGAAATGATTTTATAAACCTTATTATTCACCCACCATTACAAAAGCTCCCCAGTAAAAAGGTGACTTGTACTTATCCTTTATTGTTTTTTGAGCATCATTAAAGGCAGTTAATTTATCTTTACCTCCTAACCAATTTTGATAAAAAGCGGTCATCAATTCTTGTGTAGCCTCATCATCTACAGACCATAAACTCATGATTATTGCATCAGCACCAGCTACTTGAAAAGCCCTTCTTAAACCATAAACACCTTCACCATTTTTCAAATCTCCAAGTCCAGTCTCACAAGCTGAAAGCACTACCAGTTCAGTGTCATTTAGATTTAAATTCATAGCTTCATAAGCCGTTAAAATACCATCTTGTATGGTGCCTTGATTTAAACCTGAAGAAATAAATGAATTGGCTCCAGCCATAATTAAGCCTGATTTTAAAAGAGGGTTATCGCTGTATTTATCCTCTTCCTCATTGTTTATTGTCTCATTATCTTCCAGAAAGAAACCGTGAGTGGCTATATGAAGAACTTGTGGATTTTCAACACTTTTTATTTGAATTTCATCTGCTTCATTTTCTAAATAGGTTTTGGGTTGAGACAATTGGTTATTTTCATAAATAGTACCGATTTGGTTTACTTCCTCTTTGGTACCTGGCAAAGCGGTGACCAAAGCATTGCCTCTAATGTATCTTTGCAGACTACCTCTTAAACCTCTGTTTAAGCTTGCATTTTCCACAATATCACTAGCATCTGCCTGGTCAACAGAGACTGATTCGATTATCCCTTTATTGTAATTTGGAAAACCAAATAAGGTGGGATTAGATGCTAAATTTGAGCTAGATCCCCTTTCGCGATAAGCAATTAGATCCTTCGTATTTGTTAAGAGTTGAATGTTTTGTTCCTCTAATACAAATTTTTCGGTTTCAGTATTAAATAAAACATTAATACTTATTTGATTATATATTCCGTCAGGAGAGAAATATATTTTTTCATATTGCTTAGTATTTTCAGCTATAGGTTTCCAGTAAAAGTCGTAACTGTAATTATCTTTAACTTTATATCGGATAGCATTTTTATAATTTTTAATGTATTTATTTTCTAACTCTAACCCATTTTCAAAAAGAATTAATTTAGGGTATTTCGATTTTTTATCTATTAAAAGTGCTGCATAGTTCACTTTATTTTTAAATAAACCACTACTATCAGGTGTGAATTCCCTAAATCTAATCATCTCAATTGCAGCTTCATTCTCTTTTAATTTGGACTGTACATCTTTCCAAGTGACGTTTTTCGCAGTATAGGCTTCTGCAAATTCGGATGAAGCCCTGCTGAGTTCTTTTTCTAGTTCAGAAGATATTGAGATTAAAGAATCTAATGTCAAGTCTTGCTGCTGAATCTCCTCTTCAGACATAGAATACAATTGAGAAATCAACTCTTTGGTACCTATCCAGTTTTGATATTTTTCTTTTAGTTCTTGATTGTCGCTGTTTAAAATATTCTTTCTTGCTTTAGCAGTTGCATACATTATTAAACCCTTTGTAGCCAATTGATAATCGTACATATCAGCTAATAATGCTGGATCCTTCTCACTGTATGCAATGGCAAAAGAATTAAATTCTTCGAATGTTGACCTTAGTGTATTGGTATAAAAATTAGCTTTTTGTTGTTCGCTTAATGCAGGGAAGTAAGCTTCAATCTGAGCAAAATAATTATCAAATGTTTCCTTAAAATAGTTTTTAGCTTCTTTGGGATCATTTTTATACCAGCTTAACTCAGCTAATTCTTTGCTTGTTTCAGCATACAGAGGGTGATTTTTATTTAAATATTTTGATCTTAGATTGTGTGCTGAATTAATATGTTTTTCTGCTTTTTTGATGTTGTTCATCCTAAAATTGGCTATTCCCCATTTTAGTTCATATTTAGAATATTCAGGATTACTTTTCTCCAATATTTTCTGAGAAGCTAAAAAACTCTCATTCATTAATTTATAGTAATTATCTAAGTCATTACTGTTGTTAAGGGCAAGAGCTTTTTCTTTTAAAACTCTAATGAACAATTCACTATCAGTTCCAAGTACATCTTTTATGATTTCGAGTGCTTTGTCAAAATACTCAATAGCTTTTTCCTTTTGATTGGTGGCGATTAAATTTTGAGCATAATTACTGTAAGCGCTGGCATTTTGTAATGTTGGTTCTTCTCCAATAATTTCATTGAAGATTTCTAAAGCTTCATCATAAAGGCCGATTTTCCAGTAAAGTAATGCTAAATTGTTTTTGGTGTTATCTTCTAGAAGTTGGTTGCCGGAAATTTTTGAAATAATGTCTAGTGCTTGAGTGTAAAGTAATTCTGATTCTGAATATTGTGATCTGTAATAGTAAGGAATAGCCAAAGTCACTAAAGCTTCAGCATATTCAATGCTTTCTTGTCCAAAAACTTTCTCAATAAATTCTAAGTTTTCCTTTAATATATTTTCAGATTTAGAATAATAGCCAATATCAAAATAGGCCATTCCTAATTCCTTTTTAACAACATGTTGATATTGTTCTACTACGAAATCAATTTTTAGTAGATCCTCAAGAATTTTCATAGATTGTCTGTGTTCACCAAGTATTCCGTAATTTTTGGCTAGTTCTATTCTACTTTCTACATATGCGGGGTCAGCTATTCCATTATTTTCTTTATATAATTCGGAAGCTTTTGAAAAATTCTCTATTGATAAATCAAATTCATTATTGAGCTGTAAGTAATAGCCTAGGTTAAAATGGATGTCTGCAATCATAAGAGGATCAGCTTCAGGAAGCTTTTTTCTGAGACTTAATTCTTTTTGCATGATATCCAAGGCTTTGTCCAAACTATCAAAAGCCAAATAGGAATCACCTAAGTAGTATAACATTTCTGCTGATAATGAATCTTCCTTTGTGGTTGTATAGCTCAGAATTTCTGGTCCATTGGCAATAATAAATTCAAAATTCTCAGAATGAAATGCAGAATCAATTTTATTAAATAACTTTAAATCAATTTGTTGAGCATTAAGAATTTGAATGAAACATGTTTGAGCAAGGAATATAGTTAACAGTAAATTTTTCATAATTCTTTTCTATTTTCTTGAGGGCTTACAAGTTAGTATAAAAAAATAGTAATAAAAAAATAATAATTAGGATTTATATAATATTTTTGTTTATTTTGTTATAAGGTAAAGATATGAATTAAATTTGTTGGATTGATATAACTAAGAAGGGATTATGAGATATATTGTATTACTAATTTTATTTGTATTTACACTCAATTTTGATGGATTGGGTCAATGTCAAGTAGGTGAATCTCAAGTAATAATTGAGGTAGATGGTTCTTTAGGGCAGTTTAATGAAGAAGTTTTTTGGAAATTATATAATGATGATACAAATACTCTAATAGCTGAAAGAATCTCGGGATTTTTAAATATAGAAGCTACCGTAAGAGATACGCTATGTCTTCAAGACGGGGTAAACTTTCGTTTTGAGGCTTACGATACATTCGGTGACGGATGGAATGGTGCTGAGTATAATATTTTTTATGGAGATGGATTTTTAATTGGAACGGGAATGCCTGATAATGGTCAGACATCTAACTCAGGATCCGATTTAGAAGAGACATTCCTATTTACCGGAGGTGAAAGACCGGGTGATGATTGTAGTTTGCCTGCAAACATAAATGTAAATGAAACAGTATCTGTAAATACAGCATTATATTCTAATTCAAATGTGCTTGATCCACTTTTTGATTCTGGTCGAGAAGCAATTTTTCAGTTTACTCCTTCAGTAACTGATAACTATATGATTAATTTTGGAGAGATTCTAAATCTCAATAGGGGGTCTTTGCAATTATTTGATAATTGTTATGATTCAACCCCAACGAGGATTGCTTTCGATTCAACAGGATTGACTAATAATCTTTTGGAAATAGTAGAGCCTTTAGAAGAAGGTAGGACTTATTTCATAGTTGTTTCAAATAATACTGAGTCTGGCTTTGATGAAATTCAAGGAAATTTAAATATAAGTTATTCAGGCGATCCAGTCAATACAACTTGTGAAACTGGCTTTAATCTTACAATTAATGGTTCTGGCGTAAGTAGTCGATTTTATTCACCTACACCTGCAACAGGGGCTTTGTTTAGTTTGACTACCATAGAGTCAAATGTTTATGAATCTTTTGTTGGGCCTCTAACATATAACTTTACTTTAGGAAGTCAACAGGATATTGCTATTCAACTGGATGGATATGATGTTTTTCAAACGAGTTATATAGAACTGCTAAAGCAAGAAACTTGTGGGGATACTCCGGAAGCAACTTATAAAAGGGTTATGACTGAAGGTTCTACCCGTGTTTTTGCTTTTGATAGTTTAGTTGCAGGTACTTATAGATTAAATATTTATTTGCCAAGTTTTGCTAATTTCGATGTTTTTCAAGTGAGTGCTAGATCATTTGCTAATATGGAAACTGCTCAAAATCAAGATTGTGCTACTGCTGCGACAGCAAATATAGTTTCATCAAATGATAGTTATGGGCCTTTAGATATTCAATGGTTCTCATTATTTAATGCTAATGATTCTGGAACAGGCGTACCGTGTACTCAAGATTCTATATTTTCAGCGGGCACACCTGATCTTTGGGTAAAAACTCAAGTTCCTTATATAGGAGATTTAGTAGTGGAGACTTTCGGGGAATTCCATGATGTTTTTCTTGCTACTGATCAGGCACTAGAAACACGTTTTTCTGTTTATACAGGTAATTGTGGTAGTTTGTCAGAGTTTTATTGTAGCGATAAATACGCAAGTCACCAGAGGGACACAATAAGTGGATTAAATCCAGGTGAAGAAGTATTTATAAGGTTGTGGGATAGAAATGGAGATGACCAAGGTAAAATTGGTGTTCGTTTATTAGAACCCACTCCATTACCTCAGCCTCAGGTAGATATTCTTTCTTTTACTGACTCGCTTAATATCAATTTTCTTAATCAGAGTGGCGATAGTGAGTTTTTTTATCAAGTATTATTTTCAGAAGACAGTTTTGCGACCACAACACCCTATGAAGTCAGTTCGTTTTCTGGGCAACTAGGGATAGCGAATTTACAACCTGCAACTGAATACTATTTTAAATTTTGGAGTGAAAAGAATAAGTTATCAAATAGTGATACAACAGTGGTTCAAGTTCAAACAGAACCTTATTTTATTAATACTATAGCTAATGGTAATTGGTCTGATCCTAATACATGGCAAGGGGGAGTAGTTCCTGCCATTGATTCTGCTGTTAATATTCGCCATCAAGTTTCAATAAATTCAGGAGAAAGCTTTGACATAAATGGAGTGACAATTACTGGTGCATTTGAAGAGTGGCCAAATGTTGGTTTATGGATAAATAACGGATCTTTGAATGTTAAAAATAATATTAGAGTAGAGCATTTGTCAGGTGTACCTACTGACTCGGTAGGAATTTTCATGTTTGCTGATGCGGCCAATGCTTCCTTGTTAGATGTTGGGAAAAATTTAGTTTTTGAGTTAAATGACGCATTTAATGGTGAGCAGATTCAGTTTTCAGCCATAAATAATGGAGATTCTTTAAAAATAAATGTGGGTAATGAATTTTCATTTCGACATTCTGCATCCGACAGCACCCAACTTTATGACAGCCCTAATATAAATTTCCAATCAGTTGATTTTTCAGTAGGAGGGAATTTATTCTTATTTAATGATAATTTTAATAGTGCTCAGCCTTTCAATGCTATTTTTCAAGATTCACGAATTGTAGCGGATGTTTTTGATTTAAATGCTCTTGAAAACACAAATGGTAAATTTCAAGTGAATTTTGTTGGGACAACAGAAATTGATGTAAACTTTAATTTTAAAAGGCAAGGTAACGGAGGTAAAATAAAATTTGCTGATCAATCAACTTTAAGGTTTAGTGGATTAGATTACCAGGAAATTTCTGGTTTTGGAGATTTTCAAGACTCTATTATATATAATAATGTAGTGATAGATATAGAAAAGGACCTTAACAATGGACGTGATATTCCGATTTTAAATATTCTTCCTTCTTATGAGGAGACTTTCACAAAAGTTTTAATTGAAGGGGAGTTAAATTTTATAAGAGGACTTCTAACCGATGAAAGTGGATTATCAGGATTTGGCTTAAGGGAAGTGGTATTTGGAGAAAATGCCACTTCAATTGGAGCTAATGCTAATTCTTATATAAATGGAGTTAGTAGTAAAATTGGAAACACACCTTTTACTTTTCCTGTTGGGCATGATGCTGGGCTAAGGCAAATTAGGATATTGGATAATGAAGAATTTCAAGTTTCCGATTTAGTAAGAGTAAATTCAGTTAATAACTTTTGTGGTTTATCAAATTCTGTAATTGTGAACTCTGCCTTGGTAAGAGATCGTACTGCGGAATATTGGGAAATCACTTCTTCATTATTTGATAGCAGCGTTGCAGCTACTTTTGAACCTATAGTGAGAATTCCTAATGATGAAGGGATTACTGATTTTACAAGTTTAGAATTAGTGAATTTTTATGATGGAAGTTCTTTAGGAAATGGTTTTAGCACAGATTCATCATTTCAAACGGCTGTACAATATAATTTTTCAAGTGCAGATACTGCCAGATTTGGCTTAGCTTCTAATTTGGAAACTCAAAATCCTTTTTATTATCGAAAGGATATCACAAGTTTATCCCAATATTCAGCAGCCCCTGGAGAAAATATTACCATAAATTATTCAGGTCCATTTGCTTCGGCATCGGATCAAGTTTTTATAGGTGGTAAGTTGGCTTCTCCAGTTAGTAATACTGCAAATTCACTAACGGTTACTGTTCCTGAAGGAGCTAGGTCGGGTAAAATTGAACTCGTTTACGAGATTGAAAATTTAGCTTACAGTCGTCAAAGTTTCACAATAAAATATAATAACTCTAAGGCCTTATTAATTAATAATTATGCAGTTTTATCACCTATTGAGACGGTAAACGGTTCTGTGCTATTGGGACAAACGAATATGCAATTAGGCCAGATTGACAATGATGCTAGTTTTGATGCCATGATAGTAAGCAGAGATTATCAGTCTGTTACTCAAATAAATAATTTATCAGGAACTCCAAGCAAACAAGAATTTAATCTCTTCAATGAGGGGACTTTAATCAATCCAACCAAGTTTGAGTTGGGGCTTTCCAACTTCAATGGGACAATTGAATTAGATGCAATTTTTGAATTTGATGTTAATGGCGACAACGGCCTATTATATTATGAAAACGATGGTTTTGGAAGTTTCGTCCAGTTTGGCGAGGGAGAGGCTGATAGTGAAACCATCTATACCGATTATTTATTTAATGATGTGGGGTTTGACGGGAAAACGGATGCCTTATTTAGTGTGTTTGATGTTTCCAGTATGTCAAGTATGATAAGCTCTAGTAGTAGTGATGGTGGTGGCTGCAGTCCATATGCTAAGTCTATACTACCATTTCTCGAGCCTGCTAATAGAAATATTTCATCTATGTTAATCGGTGATTTTATTGATAATGGTTCACCAGATATGGGCTTTTTAATTGATGATGAAAGTATAATAGGAATCTTAAATTTATATAATCAAGACACCTCTTTTTATTACAGCAATAATTCCAGAGCTGCAGGGCAAATATTTGAAATTAAAAACATCTCATTATTTAATGATGGTACTGACCAAATAGTGGCTTCAAATCAAAGCACTAATGAAATTGAAATTTACAATTTCGATACAGGCGCAGGATCTTTTAATATCACTTCTGTACCCTTGAGTTTCACCCCTGCAAAAATGCAGGCTGAAGATATCAATGGAGACGGATTCCAAGATTTAATTGTATCAGATCAAAACACAGCAGCGCTCCATGTTTTACTAAATGATGGCTTAGGGCAATTGACTGAAGATTTATCTTTAACCTATACAGGTGGTATAATTGCTGATTTTGATGTTCTAGATTTAAATAATGATGGCGTTAAAGATTTTATAATTCTCCAAGAGGGAGGACAATTATCTGCAATTTATTATGAAGCTTTAAATTTAAATGTCCCTATTATTAGCTCATCGAATATTACCACATCAAGTTTTGATTTAGCCTGGGATTCAGTTGAAAATGCTGTGCAATATGAAATATTCATATCTTTAGAGAATGATACTGTTTCCTCATTAGCTTCAGACTCAACTTTCATTTTAGGCGACACGGCTTTATCATTTAATGCACCAAGTCCTTTTGAAACCTATTACATATTTGGTAGATCAATTTCTGCCTCAGGTGATACTTCTGTATACAGTAACCCGCTTACGGTTCAATTAACACAATTAGCCATTCCTGAGCCAATAAGTAGTAATCCATCATCCTTAAAATTTGATTTAAGTTGGCCTGCTGTTGAAGGTGCTGATCAGTATCAAGTTTATGTTGGATTAAATAATGATACTTCCTCAATTGGCGGAAATGACTCCTTATTTGTTGTATCCACTGATAGCATTACTTATCAAGCACCTGAGTATTCAGAGCTTTATTATTATTTTGTGCGCTCAATTTCAAGTTTTGGAGATACCAGTGCATTTAGCTTAGAGGATAGTATAAAACTGCCGGTTTCAACTTATCTGGAACAAGATTCATTAGCCATGTTGGCTTTTTATGAAAATAATAATGGAGTAAACTGGACTAGTGCTCAAAACTGGACTTCAGGGAAATTAAATACTTGGGAAGGTTTAGTGATGATAAATGATTCATTGAAGGCTATTAACCTTCCTTCAAACCAAATATCTGGACTTTTACCAAATGAATTAGCAAATCTTAATTTCGTGAGCGAGATTAATATTTCAGATAATAGCATTAACGACATTAGTGCTTTGGAATCATTAATCGGTAATCTTAATAGTTTAGATGTAAGCGGGAATGAGTTGAATTTTGAAAAATTAGAGGCTTTTAATACAATCCCTACATTTAATTATGGGAATCAAAACTTCAGTTATAATCTTCCAGCAGAATTTTTCAACTTCTTAGGTGCGAATATCTCAATGACAGTATCTGCTCCTGCTGCTTCTAATACTTTCCAATGGTATAAAGATTCAGTTCAGATTACAGGTGCTACAGATTCTGTGCTTGTTTTGAACAATTTACAAAGAGCAGATGAAGGTCTTTATTATGTTGAAGTGAATAATGATTTGCTTGGGAATTTAACCTTATCGTCTACAATTTCAGAGGTCAAAGTTTCTTCTTTGGAAAGGGATGTTGCAGCCTTACGTCAATTTTATGATTCTACAAATGGAGACGGTTGGAGTTCGATTACATGGGATACTACATCTGACAATCCAACTGAATGGTCAGCGAATGAAACGGATATAGTGGTTGAAGATAATAGGGTTGTAGAAATAAATTTACCTGACAATAATTTAACAGGTTCTGTACCTGATATTTTAAATGAGGTTTTAGGTCTAAGATCTATTAATCTTTCCAATAACGCAATAGAAAACTTAACAAACCTATCTACTCTTCCGGATTTAGCAGTATTAGATGTTAGCGGAAATGCTTTAGGGTACGATGATTTAATACCTAATATTGTTATTGATGGATTGATATTTAATGATCAGGCCAGATTTGGTAATGAAGCTGATCAGAAATTACCACAGGGCTCGGCTTTCTCCATTGAATATTCAGTGGAGGGGTCCAATAATACCTATCAATGGTTCCTAAATAACGATTCATTAAATATCTCAGATTCAAGTAGTATTTCAGTAGATTCCCTGACCTATGATCTAATGGGAGAATATAGTTTGAAAGTTGGGAATGATCTCATCAATGCTGTAGACCCTGAATTTAGGTTGGTATCAAATCCAGTGCAAATTATAGCTTCAGCTAACATCACTGGATCATTGGCAGACGCCAATGATTTTCCTACAGAAAGTGGGAAAGTATATTTATTCAAGTTTCAAGAGGGACAAGCATTTGATAGTGTCCTATTAGATAATGGGAACTACTTTGAGAATGTTCAGGAAGGTGGAATTTTTGAGTTGCAGGATGTAGAATTAGGAGATTATTTGCTTTACGTTGATAATAATGAAATTGCTTATCCTAATTTGTTGAACACATATTTGCCTAATACCATTGATTGGGAACTTGCAGAGATTATAGCTTTACGAACCACAATAAATGACTTAAAAGTAACTATGGAAGGTGAGCCTGAAGAACTAAATGGCACATCCATACTTAGTGGGTTCTTAGAGGAAGAGTTTGACGAAAGTGAACGCAGATTACCAAGAAGAAGAGTGAGCGGAGCAGGGGTTAGTGTAAGAAGATTGACTGGTTCAAGTAGAGAAGTTACATTTAAATCGATTCTTCAAAATGGTGAATTAGTTGCTTATTTAGAGACAGATGAAAATGGTGAGTTTACCATACCGAACTTGCCAGCTGGAAGTTATACGGTGAAATTTGATATACCGGGTGTTCCTATGAATGAGCAGTCTGATATTAATTTTGAATTAACGGGTGAGGATCAAGAAGCTCTTGAAATCTCTGCTGTTTCTGATAATGGTCAGATTACGGTAACTAGAGTTAGCTATACTGCTAATAAAACTGAGCTTACAAAAAATATCACGGTCTATCCTAACCCTTCATCAGGAAAGTTTAAAATATCAGGAACAGACGCCATAACCAATATTAAAATTATAAGCTCAGAGTGTAGATTGCTGCAAGAGTTTTCAGATTTCAATTATTCTTCTCAAGAAATTGAATTAGATCTTAGTAGTTATCCAGATGGAATGTATTTTATGCAAGTTATTTGGAAAGATGGCCTGAGAAGTATGAATAAATTGATAAAAGAGTAGTTAGAATTTCACCCACCATTTTAAAATAGGCTGACCTTAATTGATCAGCCTATTTTATTTTCAGTTACCTTCAATAATTCCACATTTAATTCAGTTATAGTATTAGTTAATTAGGAAAAACTATATGCGTTTAATATTTATCTTATTCTTATTTTTTTCAAGTATTCAACTAAAGGCTCAAAATGAAAAAATTCATACTTCCTTTTCCCTTAATTTAGAGGGTAATCAAAGGTTAATTCAAGAAACTGAATTTAGATTTACTGCAATAGCTTTAAAGTCGCAGCAGATTGATGATTTTTCGAAAATTGGCTTTATCTATGAATCCGATACAATTTATTTCATGAATGATTTACATTCTAATGAAGATTCTGATTATTCATATTCTAGCCTGATTCATTTTAACGATCCATTAAAATCAATCGAATTATTTATTCCTGAAAATCAAGTCAACTTGGAAGTCGTTTTGATTAATGGTAGTGGAGATTATGCTAATTTTTCACAAAGGAAGAATCAATCTATTCAAAATAATGATTGTGAATTAAATGGAGTTGTTCAACAAACTGAATGGAGAGCTGGGCTTCCTGAACCATCTTATAATAGAAGTTTTACGACAATTGAAAATATGATAGTCCATCATTCAGCCGGCTCCAATAATGTATCTGATTTCACTCAAGCAGTGCGAGATATTTATATTTTGCATACAGAGGAAAATGGGTGGTCAGATATTGGGTATAATTATTTGATTGCTCCTGATGGAGTTGTTTATGCTGGTAGAGATCCAGCAAATGGAGAACAAGATGAAGTTATGGGAGCTCATTTCTGTGGTTCAAATTCTAATGTAATGGGAATTTGTCTTTTAGGAAACTATGAAACGGCTGAGCCTTCTTCGACTATGCTTGAGGGCTTGGAAGAAGTTTTAAGCTGGAAAGCATTTAAAGACCAATTGAACGTTTTAGAAAATGATCCTCACCCGTTAAATCCTAATTTGGGAGTAATTGCAGGTCATAAAGATGGTTGTAATACCTTGTGTCCAGGTACAAATGTTTACGAAAAATTGCAGGATATTAGAATAAATGTTGATGATCAGTTGTCTATATGTGGTGGTGAAGAGGAAGAAGGTCCTATAGTTGAAATAGAAATTGATTCTATCTTAAATCAAACAATTTATCCTAATCCGATTAAAAGTGATTTCTCATTTAGTATAAATATATCTCAACGTGATCAAGATGATCTGCAATATATTCGAGTTTTTAACCAAGAGGGTAAAACTATAAAATGGCAAAACCTGTATTTTAGTGAGAATAAAATAGAGGTAAAACTTCCTGAAACTTTAAAACCGGGGATTTATTTTTTGCAGACTTCCTTCAAGAATGGTGAAGAGAAATCACAGCGGTTTCTAATACTATAAAGCTTGCGTATCTGTAATCTGTAAATTTTGCTTAGCAATACCTTTTCAGCCATATTTGCATTTCATAAATCATTAGGCTATTGCAAAAAATTAAAACCATCATATTCGATTTAGGAGGGGTAATCATTAACTTATATGTTGAGAAAACCATCTCGGCTTTTGCCCAACTATCGGGATTATCCGAAAAGGAAGTAGAAGAAGCTTATTTATCAGCCGATGTTTTTAAGCAGTATGAAAAGGGCTTGATATCAGATGATGAATTTCGCCAGAAACTGCAAGTGCAATTTAATTTAAAAGCTACCAATGAGGAAATTGATAAAGCATGGAATGCCATGTTAGGCGAAATCCCGAATGATAGAATTGAATCAATTAAAAGCTTAAAGCAAAATTATAAATGCATAGTCTTGAGCAATACCAATGCCATTCATGAGAGTGCATTTCATAAAATATTATCAAATTCATTTTCATATCAGCATTTAAGTGATTTGTTTCATGAAGTATATTTTTCGCATGATTTAAATCAGAGAAAACCTGATCAGGAGATTTATCAAAATGTATTAAGTCTTTCTCAAACAGAAGCAACAGAAGCTCTGTTTATGGATGATGGTCAAATAAATTTAGATTCAGCCTCTAAATTGGGAATTCACACGCTCCAAATTCCTAGAAATGGTGGATTTATGACCTTATTGGAGAATAAATTTTCCGAATTATGATAGAGAAAAATACAAGATATTATGCGAAGAAGATACTGCTTTTTGTATTAACCTTCATTACCACCACATTGGCCGGGTCAGAGTGGGTAACTAACCGAATTCTGTTTTATTCACCAGATTACTCTTGGGCTGATTTCTTAACAGGAATGCACTATTCCATTCCTTTCCTTTTCATTTTAACCGTCCATGAATTCGGTCATTTTTTTACAGCAAAATATCATAAAGTAGAAGTTACTTTACCGAATTATATTCCCGGTTGGCTTGGGTTTTTGGGAACAGTTTCTTTTGGTACTTTTGGAGCATTAATCCGCATAGTTGGTCCAATTAGATCAAGAAAACAATTTTTCGATATTGGCATAGCCGGCCCAATTGCTGGTTTTGTGGTGGCATTGGGAGTGTTATTCTATGGATTTACCAATTTGCCTGAACCTGAATATATATTTGAGATCCACCCTGAATATGAGCAGTATGGCTTGGATTATGCCGATCATGTCTATGATAATGGAGAGGAGATGATGGGGATAAGTTTAGGCAATAACCTATTGTTCAGCTGGTTTGAGGAAAATGTTGCTGATCCTGAGCTACTGCCTAATCACAGGGAAATCATTCATTATCCTTATTTATTTGCAGGCTTTTTAGCTTTGTTCTTTACGGCTTTGAATTTAATTCCTATTGGTCAACTGGATGGAGGCCATGTGATTTACGGTCTATTTGGTGCTAAGAATCATCAAATTATAGCTTTTACGCTCTACATGATTTTCACATTTGTAGCAGGATTAGGATTGATTACTGCAGGAATTGATTTGGGTGATTTTGCTTTGTATAGTGCTATGTATGTAGGCTTTTTGTATTTCTCATTTAAGGGTCTAGGTTTTCAACAATCCACTACTTTGATGATTGCAGTGGGAATGTTTGTAGCCCAATATTTAACTACTTATTTATTTCCATCTGTTACTGGATTTTCCGGCTATTTACTTTTTGTATTCCTACTAGGGAGATTGATAGGTGTGAAGCATCCGGTTGCTCCCGATGATAGACCATTAAGTACTGGCAGAAAAGTATTAGGCTGGATTTGCCTCATCATTTTCATTATCTGCTTTAGTTTTGAGCCTTTGGTTTTGGAGTAGATTTCGGCTAAGCCGAAAAGGTGACTCACGCAAAGGCGCAATGACGCAAAGACCTCGCAACGTAAAAATTTGAAAGAAAAGATGACAAGTAGATATTTAATTACTGTAGTATATGTTCCTTAGCGTAAACTTTGCGCCTCAGCGTCTTTACGAGATTTTTAAATAGCATCTTTGATGCTTAACGAAATTAAGACTCCGCTGGAAAGTTGAATTTTTCATAATTAAAACACTATTTTTGCGTTCATCAATCACAACAAACCATAAAATTCTGAATGTCCGTTCTCGTTAAGGGTCTTATTAAAAAATACGGTGAGCAAACAGCTGTCAATGATGTTTCCTTTGAAATCAAGAGAGGAAATATTGTAGGCTTTTTGGGGCCAAATGGAGCAGGAAAATCCACCACCATGAAAATGATCACAGGCACCTTGCCTGCGGATGCTGGAATTGTGGAAGTAGATGGAATTGATGTTGGTCAACAACCCTTAGAAATCAAAAAACATATTGGCTATTTGCCTGAGCATAATCCTTTGTATTTGGATATGTACGTGCATGAATTTCTACGCTTTTGCGGAGGAATTTATGGGATGTCCGGCAAGAGCTTAAAAAGTAGAGTAGCTGATTTGGTAGATTTATGCGGATTGCAAAAAGAACAAAACAAACAGATTGGTGCCTTATCCAAAGGCTATAGACAAAGAGTCGGACTTGCTCAAGCTTTGGTCCATGATCCTTCTGTTTTGATTTTAGATGAGCCCACTACAGGTTTGGATCCCAATCAAATTATTGAAATAAGAAATTTGATTTTGTCGATCAGCAAGGATAAAACGGTTTTGCTTAGCACGCATATTATGCAGGAAGTACAAGCACTTTGTAATCGTGCTATCATTATCAAAGAAGGGAAATTGGTTGCAGATCAGTCAGTAAATGAACTGACAGAAGAAAAAGAGAAGTTTACCATAAAAATTGAATTGGAAAAACAGGCGGATCTATCATTTTGGACTACTCACCAAGAAGTCAATACATTGAAGTTGGTAACTGAAACGGAATATTTATTAGAAACCACAAAAGATATCAGAAAAGAAATCCTGAATTGGGTCACCCAAAATGATGTGGACTTAGTTGGAATTTCACTGGAAAAAGGTAATATGGAAGAAGTGTTTCATAAACTCACCCAAAATAACTGAGCCTATGTGGAGTATTTTCACAAAAGAAATTAACAGCTTTTTAAATTCACTCATCGCCTATCTGGTCATGGGTGTTTTTTTGGTTAGCATGGGATTGTTGGTTTGGGTTTTTCCTGATACCGCCATTTTTGAATACGGTTATGCTGATATGGGCATTTTCTTCAATTTGGCTCCTTACGTTTTGATGTTCCTAATTCCAGCTATCACTATGAAAGCATTAGCAGAGGAATCCAAAAGCGGAACTTTCGAATTGCTGATGACCAAACCCATCACAGAGCTTAAATTATTATTGGGAAAATATTTAGCGGGTTTAGTGCTAGTGGTGATTTCCCTGATTCCCACTTTGGTTTATTATTTCTCTTTGTCCTATCTCAGCAATCCTGTTGGAAATGTTGATTCAGCAGGAATTATGGGAGCTTATATAGGCTTGCTTTTTTTGGTTTCAGCTTATACAGGCATTGGAATTTTTGCTTCTTCATTATCTGAAAATCAGATTGTGGCATTTATCATTGCGGTTTTCATCAGCTTTATCTTCTTTATGGGTTTTTCCTCCATAGCTGATTTGCCTTTTATAGCTGAATCTAGCCTTCAAATTGAAAAAGCAGGCATGTTAGCCCATTATGACTCATTGGGAAAAGGTGTGATCGACTTTCGAGACATGTTGTATTTCGTTTCGATTACGGCTTTATTTTTAGGGGCTACTTTTTGGGTTTTAAAACTAAGGAAATGGAATTCTTAAAGACGAAGTCAACAGAATATACGCTCAAGTTTTTGATCCTGCTCACTTTGGTGATATTGGTAAACCTTGCCATGCGTCATCAGATTTTCCGTTGGGATTTGACAGAGGAAAAGCGCTACTCCATGAATGAAGCAACTATTTCTATGCTTCAAAATCTGGAAGAACCGGTTTATGTAGAGGTCTATTTGGCAGGTGATATAAATGCGGAATTTAGCCGATTGCAGACCGCTATTAAGCAGACTTTAGAGCAATTTAAAACCTATGCTTATGGAAATCTGCAATACAGTTTTGTCAATCCTGATGAAGCCAGTTCGGCCAATGCACGAAATGAATTTTACAGATATTTAGTGGATAAAGGCATTCAACCTACCACTGTTTTTGATAATTCAGAAGGAAAGAAAACTCAAAAGCTAATTTTTCCTGGAGCCGAGATTTCTTATGGAGGAAGGAGTTTGCCCGTTATTCTATTAAATGGAAATAATGCTGTAGGGGCTAGCCAAGCCATCACACAATCTATTGAGAATTTGGAATATGAATTAGCCAGTACTATTAAAAGTCTTGCAAATCCTGATAGGCAGAGTGTGGCTTTATTTCAAGGAAAAGGAGCTCCTTCCGGGAAAGTCTTGAAGGGATTGAATGATGCGATCAGCTCTAAATATGATTTAATTCCTGTTCAGAATACGGAAAGGCTATCCAATTTTGATGCCACCATCTTTTTAAGACCTATAGAGGATTTTAGCAATTCTGAGCTTTACGATATTGATCAATTCATCATGAATGGAGGAAAAAGCTTGTTTTTCCTGGATGGCTTAATGATGGATGTGGATTCCATTAAAGATTATGGAGCTATGGCTTTACCTATTGAAACAGGGCTTGATGATTTGTTATTCAAATATGGGGTTCGTGTAAATAAAGATGTATTGCAGGATGTCAATAGCGGAAATTTCCCTATCGTAACAGGGAATTTAGGTAAGGATCCTCAAATACAATTATTGCCTTGGCCCTATTATATCATTTTGAATAAATATGCCAATCATCCGATAGTTCGAAATATGAATGCGGTTTATGGTAAGTTTGTAAGCTCGATTGATACTGTCACAGCAACCGGGATCAAAAAAACACCATTGATATTTACTTCCGATTATACTAGAAAATTGAATGGCCCTATTCACATCAGTTTTGAAAATTTAAAAGAAGATATAAAGCCTGAAAATTTCAATTTGAAAAATGTACCAGTAGCTTATTTGCTAGAAGGTGAATTCACTTCAGCTTATCAAAACCGTTTAGCACCCGAAGGAAAAGAGGCTTCTAATATAAAGAATAAAAGCGTTGACAACTCAATCATAGTCGCTTCGGATGGCGATTTATTGTTAAGTGAAATCGATAGAAAAAATGATCAGCCTTTTCCTTTGGGAGTAGATCCTTATGCAAAGCATCCATCAAATTTTGCCAACGACCAATTGATTCTCAACATGTTGAATTATTTATTAGATGAAGATGGCTTGATCATTTCGAGGAATAAGGATTTGAAAATCCGTCCTCTGGATAAAGTAAAAGTAGCGGAAGATAAAGTATGGTTGCAATTTGTAAACGTAGCCTTACCAATAGTTGTGATTATACTTTTTGGCATTTTAAGATATTATTGGAGGAAGAGAAAATATTCAAAATTCAATGGCTAAGTCTCAATCAAAGAAAAATATCGTCTTATTATCCGTTTGGATTGTTTTAGTGCTATTGACTATTTTAGCCTACAGCTATAATCCTTATGAAAGAAGGTCCACTTCTTTTGAAAAGGATTTGTTTGCTGTTGAAAATGCCAATCAAACCATCTCTAGAATAGAATTAAATGGTCAGGGTTTTGAAAATACATTAGAGAAAAGCGGAAATTCGTGGTCAGTAAATCAGGAATATTTACTGGATGCTTCCATGCAACAAGTGTTTTTCAAATTATTGGAGCAAATCAGCATTCAAAGGCCGATAGTAGGGGAGAATTCGGCTAAGATTAAGCAAAATGTATTGGATTCAGGCGTACAAGTTAATATTTATGGAAATGAGGGATTAGTAAATTCTTACACTGTAGGCGGAGATTTTCAAGCAATGAAGTCTTATTTTGTGAAAGGAGAGGATGTTTATTCGGTGCAATTGCCAGGTTATCAAAGTTACGTAGCAGGTATTTTTGAAGTCCCGGAAAATGACTGGCGTGACCGTGTGGTTTTTGAAGGAATTTGGCAGGATATGGTCAGTCTGAAAATCAACAGACCTAACAAAGAAACCGTTGAATTTAAATATGATGACCGATTAATGCGCATCCAAAACCAGCAAGCAGATACAGCAGAAGTAATGAATTTCGTAGAACGTTTTAATTATTTCTTTGTGGATCAATTCCTACCCGAAGATCATATAGCCTTACAGAAAAAAGAAAGCTTCACTAAAGCCGGAACCATTGAAATTGAAGGCTTAGATAAAGATAAAAGCTTACGGCTAGAACTCTTTAAAAATCCTGAATTCAATGCTTACTTAGTCCAAATCAATGGTAAAGAATGGGCGGCTATCCGAAATGAAAGGATGGAGAAGATTTGGATAGAGTTGGAGAAGTTGTTGTGAGTTAGGATAAAGTTTTTAGAGGGTAAGATTAACTTTTATAGAGGTTCAATGGATTCAATATCTTTAGAATACAAATAAATAACAAGACCTGAAAGCGTGGCATTGTAATTTCGAAAATCAAGTAAATTTGAACTTTATACCAATTTTTGGTATTTTTAAGTAAAGATTAATAAAATGAGTAAAAATACGTCTATATCACTTGGGGAATATTTTGACCAGTTTGTTAGCACTCAAGTCTCAGCCGGTAGATACAAAAATGTAAGTGAAGTAATTAGGGCAGGTCTTCGGCTTTTGGAAAATGAAGAAAGCAAAGCAATAGCATTAAGAAATGCAATTCAAGAAGGAATTGATAGCGGGATTGCCCATGATTTCGACCCAAAAAAGAACCTTAAGGAATTAAAAGCGAAAAGGAGAAAGAATGGCTGAATATCTCCTTAGCCTTACCTTAATGTCTCGAAAATGCCTCCATCCATAACTTGTAAACCAGACAACTTGATAACAAGTAAACCGAATTTCAACTTATTTCCACCAGATTTCAATCTTATTTCCCGTATTACCATCCGTAAGCGGAAACTTCCGACTTCAAACTTCCCACTTCCAACATCCATCACCCCTCATAGTCCCCTTTTTCAACTTTTCCCTCCCATTTAAGAATTTTTTATTGCTTAATGCACTATAAAGTATAGATTTGCAAATTAATTTTTAACTTTGTTGGTAACAGAAAATCAAGAAGTTTATAGCTAAGCTTTTGATCTATTTTAAAAGCGAGCCCTAAATAAAAAACTATGAAATTTTTAGTATCCTCATCTGCATTATTAAAGCAAATTTCATCCATCAATGGGGTGATTTCAACCAATCCCATGGTGCCTATTTTAGAGAATTTCTTATTTGAGATTCAAGATGGTCTTCTGACTATCACGGCTTCGGATTTGCAAACTTCCATGATTACCGAGATTGATGTGGAATCATCTGAAAACGGGAGCATAGCCGTTCCAGCTAGAATTTTAATGGATACTTTGAAAAACCTTCCAGAGCAGCCTGTGACATTCTCAATTGATGAGGAAACTTACAGCATTGAAATTAGCTCTGATAATGGTCGTTATAAGTTAGCTGGGGAGAATGCAACCGATTTCCCTAAAGTTCAGGAAGTTGAGAATCCTGACACAGTAGATATTTCAGCAGATGTTTTAGCAACTGCTATTAATCATACCATTTACGCTACCAGCAATGACGAATTACGTCCAGCTATGGGTGGTGTTTATGTGAAGTTTGATGAAACCAATACCACTTTCGTAGCAACAGACGGAAACCGTTTGATTCGTTACAGAAGGGTAGATGTAGCATCTGATTCAGGAACTGGCATCATCATTCCTAGAAAAGCTTTATCATTATTGAAAAACAGCTTGCCTGCAGAGAATGTGAACGTAGCAGTGGAATTTAATATGTCTAATGCTTATTTCAAGTTCAATAATATCAAATTAATCTGCCGATTGGTAGATGAGCGTTTTCCAGATTATGAAAATGTAATTCCTGCAGAAAACAATATCAAACTGACCATCAACCGTCAGGAGTTTATGTCTTCTTTGAAAAGGATCAGCATTTATGCCAATAAAACGACTCACCAAGTTCGTTTGAAAATTAATGGTAGTGAATTGCAAATCTTTGCTGAAGATTTAGATTTCTCCAATGAGGCAAATGAAATCATGGCTTGTGAGCATCAAGGAGATGATATTGAAATCGGCTTCAATGCTAAGTTTTTAATAGAGATGTTAAATAACTTAGACAGCAAGGAAGTAAGCATTGATATGTCAGCGCCAAACAAAGCTGGTTTATTGTTCCCTTCCGATATGGATGAGAATGAGGATATCTTACTTTTGGTAATGCCTGTAATGTTGAATAATTACGTTTAAGACTTAAATAAAGACTAGAAAATATTTAAACCTCTGGAAGTTGCTTTCAGGGGTTTTTCTTTTTTGCGGTGGGTCTTTTTCATCTGCTTATAGAGTTTAACAATTATTATTTTAAAGTGCAGGTTTTTAGCCTTAGTTTGCAAAAGTAAATTGGGCACAAGTATTTTATGAAGAACCTATTAATACTATTAACCTTCTTTCTTTTTTTAGGATGCACTAGTACTGAAGAGAAGGCAAATCCTACTTTGACTTATAGAATTTTAAAATCTATCGAAATACCAATAAAGGCAAATGTGCAATATGCGCACAGTCAAATTCAGTTGGTGAATGAACATGAATTTATTGGACTTGATCAGAATTTCAACAAATTAGATGTCTTTAGTTTAAAGGACGACCGATTTATCAAATCAATCCATTTTGAGCAGGATGGTCCCAACCGCATTTATCCCGTTAGTTCATTTTATTACCATAACAAAGATTCCATTTTTTTATTTTCTCTTGCGGCAAGCTCTTTTCAATTGATTAATGATAAAGCGAAAGTTTTGAGTTTGTTTAGAATGGATGAAAACAAATATCCGTCAGAAATTTCTAACACCATTGTTGGCACTGATAATCGATTTTATCCTATTTCTATAACTAAAAATGAAGACTGGAATTTACCTTTTGTTTACAATAGCGACAATGGCGAGTTAATTGTCAATACTCTCCCTGAAACCTATTTGGAAGGCTTTAATGATAGACAGTCATTCTACAGCGCACCCATTACTTCTAATTTTGATGTATCATCATTAGAGTTTACTACATTTTCCGGTAGGTGGCCTAAGGAAATTTATCATCAAAAAATGGCACCAAACAATCCTTTCACTAATTTTTGTTTTAATGCTACTTCTCAAGAGATCCTGATAAATTTTTACAATGCGGATAAAATTTATAGCGTAAAAAGGAATAAGTTTTATAAGGTACAGAGCAATGCTGCCAAGGGGGATGTGACTTTATTTGATATTGAAAGTACGAAAGAATATACAACAGAAGAGGAGTTAGATGCATTATCTAGGGATGAGGGTTACGTGAACTTGATATATGATCAGTTTGAAGATAAGTATTATAGGATATTTAAACACAGTTCACATAATCAAGAGGGAAGTATTCATAAAATGGAAGCTGAATGGTCATTAGTTGCTTTCACTTCAGACTTTAAAGTACTGGGGGAGGTGAGATTTCCAGCCTCTATTTATAATTTCTTACAAATAATGCCCACCAAAGAAGGTATATTAATTAGCAAAGAGAGCGCTTTTTCTAAGCACAATAATGAAGAAAAGTATGAATTTGATTTGGTTAAGTTTGATTTTTAAAAGGCTGTTTTTTGTATGGCTTATAGCATTTGGCACTATACTATATGCACAGGAAATCCCAGAGTCTTACATCTTTTACAGTCCATCCGAGGAGCAAATGGGTAGTCTTACCGTTTTAGGAGAAAACAGTAGGATGTTTTCCAATTCAGAAAGGCTATTGTTGCTAGACAGTAACAATTTCCATCAAGATACATTAGAATTGGGTGATTGGCCAAATGGAAGTATTGTACAAGATATCACAGTTCTGAATGATAGTCTATTTTCAATTTCATTTATGAGAGAGTTTGGTTTAATTTCCTTTAAAAATAATCGTTTTACGGTTATTAAGAGGGCCGATATTAGGGCACTGAAGAAAAAGGGAATAAAGTTTACCAATATCATATTTTTGCCCGATGGGTATTTGGGAATTAACATTAAGTACAAAAAAGACCAATCTGAGTATGAATTTGAGTTTTATGATGAATCATTTGATTTCATTAAATCGAGGAAAGTGAAACTGGAACATAAAGAGAAGAACGATTTCAGTTCTTCTGCTATTAGCTATCCGCATCAATATTATATCAATAGAGATGGAGAATTGTGCCTATCCTCTAAACAATCCAAATCATTTTTTATGATGGATTTGAATAGTTTGAAAATAAGAAAATTGGATTTATCAAAAGAGGTTGATCAAAATGAGAATATTGAAATTTTTTATAATAGGATAGGCGATCAATACTATTTGGTGAAATACATTCCTCAGGAGGGACCAAAAACTCAATTAAGAATCTTTGATTTTAATAAAAGTAGTTTTGAATCTAAAATATTGAATGATTGCAGTATACCGTTAAACCAATTTAGTGGAGGCTTCATTGAAGATAAAATAGTTTTTTGGGATAAATTTAAAGGCGATTATGCTATCTATTTGATACCAATTGAAGATTTGCATAAGATTTGACATTGAAATAGATGTTTGTCAGTAATTAAAAAAAATGAATTTTATTTGTTTTTATTATTTCCGCTCGTACTTTTGTCAAAATGAATTTCACGCACAACACATATTATTACTATTATCATGCCCCGACAGGAATCGGTAATGGTAGTGTTATGCATATTTTGTAAGACATATTTCAAATAGAAAATATACCAAGCCCGGTTCCAATGGAATCGGGCTTTTTTTATGCCCAAATTTTAAACACTAACATTAAAAATTAATTATTAATATCATGAAACAGATTTATGAAAATTACACAGCCGAAGACCAAGATGTTTGGGGGATACTTTTCAGAAGACAATTTGAAAACATTAAAAAAGTAGCCACCAAAGAATTTGTGGACGGAATTGATAAAATTCATTTTACCGAAAAGGCTATTCCTAACTTCGAGGAAACCAATAAATATCTAAAAGACCTCACAGGATGGCAAGTGGCTGCTGTACCAGGTATAGTAGATGATGATAAGTTCTTTGAGCTTTTAAGCAATAGAATTTTTCCAGCTACTACTTGGTTGAGAACCAGAGAACAATTGGATTATTTAGAAGAGCCGGATATGTTCCATGATGTTTTCGGACATATTCCATTGTTCACCAATCAACCGTTCGTTGATTTCTTGCAAGGATTGGCTAAAATTGGCTTGAAGCATTTGGATAATGACTGGGCTATTCATCTTTTAAGTAGAATATACTGGTTTACTATTGAGTTTGGATTAATTAGAGAAGAAGGTGATTTAAGAATTTATGGTGCTGGAATTATTTCATCTCCAGGAGAAACTAAGTTTTCTATTTCGGATGAGCCAGAGCATTTTGATTATAATGTGGAAGCTATCATAGACAGCAGCTACAGAAAAGATAAGTTCCAGACTAAATACTTTATCATTGATGATTATGAGCAGTTGTATAGCACTCTTCCTCATATTGAGAAAGTGATTGAAGATAGGTTGAAGAAAGAGCCGGTAAGCATTCCTTAAAGTTTTTCTTCTTTTAGCTTCTAGCTAGAGGAACTTTCTTAGGCTTCTGGCGAATTCTTGCACAGCAACCAGCTGCATACATTCCATTAAACCTGTCAGCTTTTAAATGTTGGCAGGTTTTTTTATTTCAATTTTTATTCTCCTCCTATCCTGAATTTTTCATAAGTTTGATTTATGATGGAAGACAGCTATAAGCATCAGGGGATGCGCAGAAAATTGATTCAAAAACTGCGCGATAAGGGCATACAAGATGAAAGAGTTTTATCGGCAATGGGAAAAATTCCACGCCATGTGTTTTTTGAAAATGCATTTTTAGAGCATGCATACCAAGATAAAGCATTCCCTATTGGGCATGGGCAAACAATTTCACAACCTTATACTGTGGCTTTCCAGTCTGAATTATTGCAAGTAAAACCAGGGGATAAAATATTGGAAATCGGAACAGGTTCTGGTTATCAAGCCTGCGTGTTGTGTGAATTGGGAGCTAAAGTTTATACTATCGAATATCAAAAGCCTTTGTATGAACGCACCCGTAAATTTCTCCCTCAAATGGGGTATCAACCTCATTTCTTTAGTGGGGATGGATCTAAAGGAATTCCAGCACATGCGCCTTACGATAAGATTATTGTAACAGCAGGCGCACCGAGTGTTCCTTCCGCTTTATTAGAACAATTAAATGTAGGAGGGTGTCTGGTAATTCCTGTAGGAGATAATCAAATCCAGCAGATGCTTAGGTTAACCAAAGAGTCTGAAAAGAAAATTGTAAAAGAAGTTTTCTCAAATTTTAGTTTTGTTCCTTTAAAAGGTGAGCAAGGATGGCAATAGAAAAAAACGGCTTAACATTTGATTCTAAGCCGTTTTGATAAATTTGAATGCTTTTAATTGAAGGTATAAACTGACTTACCTTCAAAATCTTCATCAGTTTTTATATCTAAATCTTTCAAAAGACCTTCTTTTAAGTCATAAACCCATCCATGGATTTGTAATCCTTGAGATTTTATTCCTTCTTGAACGTAGCTTGTTTTGTAAAGATTGTAAACTTGCTCTTTAACATTGCTTTCTACCAACCTATTTACTTTTTGCTCTTGATTTTCGGCATCATCAACAAATGGCTTGTTTTTTTGATAGCTTTCCTTAATATTCATTAACCAAGAATCAATTAAGCCTAAGCTTTTATTTTCAAGAGCTGCTGCAACACCACCACAACCGTAATGTCCACAAACGACTACATGCTCCACTTTTAGTACTTGAACAGCATATTGTAAAACGGACATTAGATTGTTGTCAGTATGCACCACCATATTGGCTACATTCCTGTGAATAAACAATTCGCCAGCTGAAGTGCCTGTCATTTCATTAACAGGTAAACGGCTGTCTGAACAACCTATATATAAATATTTTGGTTTTTGACCTTTTGCATGATTAGCGAAATATTCTGGATCAAGATTTAATTTCTCTTCAACCCATTTTTTATTGTTTTCAAATAATCTAGAATATGATTGTTGTTCCATTATATATTTATTTTAAACTGTATTTTTTGTGAAATTCATCGAAGCCTAATAATTCTACTTCTACATTTTTATACTTGGCACCTTCATTGGTATATAATTCAATTGCTTCTACAACATCAAAATCAATAAATTTAGATTTTCTAGCGTCAATAATCACTTTAGAATTCTCAGGTATTTCATCTAAGGTTTTTACCATACTAGCTTTATTCAAGAAAGAAACTTCATCAGATAAAACTAATCTAATTGGTTCACCTTCCTTATGAGTATCCTTATCGAAGGAATAAGTATTTTTCATGTTTTTTACCAAGATGTTTAGGAATCCGGCTAATAAACCTATGATAATACCGATTAATAAATCAGTAAATACGATAGCAACAATAGTAATGATAAAAGGATAAAACTGGCTAGGCCCTACTTTGTACATAGCCTTCATTAAATTAATATTAGCTAATTTATATCCAGTAACTAATAGAATGGCGGCTAAACTTGCATAAGGTATCATATTAATAACCGTTGGGATTAAAAGAATCGCAATTATCAATAGTATACCGTGTAACCAAGCTGATAATTTAGTTTTAGCACCTGAGTTAATGTTTACGGTACCTCGAACTATAACGGCTGTCATAGGTAAACCACCAATTAAACCAGCAACAATATTACCCACACCTTGTGCTTTCATCTCTCTGTTTAAAGGCGTTCTTCTTTTTTGTGGATCTAATTTATCGACTGCGTCAATACTTAAAAGGGTTTCTAAACTTGCCACTATGGCAATTGTAACTGCAGCGGTATAAATCACAGGTTTATTTAAAACTGACCAATCAGGAAATACAAATAAATTCTCAAATGATGTATCTGTTCCGAGAACAGGAATAGTAACCAGATGCTCTTGCGATAATGCCATTCCATTTTCCAGGAACATGAAAAGTGCGTTTATTCCAACACCTACAAAAACAACTATTAGTGGTGCAGGAATAGATTTGATGCTATTAATTTTTATATAATTCCAACCTATAAGAATTATCAAGGAGATAATAGCAATTATAAAGGCAGTTGGTTCGATATTATTAAAGGCAGAAACTAATGCGCTTAAAGCATTCTCATCATTATTTTGCCAAAAGTCCAAATCACCCAAATAATCTTCATCATACCCAAAAACATGTGGTATTTGCTTTATGATTAGCAATATACCAATTGCTGCTAGCATACCTTTAATAACCGAAGAGGGGAAATAATTACCTATTGTCCCTGCCTTTAAAAAGCCTAAAATTAATTGGATAATACCTGCTAATACAACAGCCACTAGGAAGCCTTCAAAAAAGCCTATGTCCTCAATAGCATTATAAACTATAACAGCAAGACCAGCTGCAGGGCCAGATACTGCCAACTGGCTACCACTTAGCAATGAAACCACGACACCACCCACTATACCTGTTACCAAGCCTGAAAAAAGTGGGGCACCTGAAGCTAAAGCTATACCCAAGCATAATGGCATGGCTACTAAAAACACCACTAAACTTGATAAGGAGTCGTTTTTAAAATGTTTAAAAGTTATTCCTGTAAATTTTGAAAATCTTGATTCACTCATTATTTAATCAATTATTGAATATGTTGTAAAAAAGTATTCACAGTTTTATTCTAATGAAATAAGGTACTTATACTGTATTTCATTAGAGGCTTAGCCTGTAAGATTAAACTTTGGGTGGGGGGGTGATTTTTAATATGGGAATCGATTGGTAAAGATTTGAGTGAAAAATATTGCTTACCAATGATTCAAGTATAGTGTTATGAATTGATGCACGAAACAAGCCTAATGCTTTTAAATTAAGATTATTGTTTTCGTTTTCATTATTTTCTTTAGAAGACTCTTTGCTTTCTTCTTCAAAAATGTTCAAACCACTATTTGATTCTTCTCCTAGAATATTATTTGTAACCTCTTTGTGTTGCAACTCTTCAACTGCATTAAGGCATAGCTGTGGTATGAAGGCCACATTAAAGAGGCATAGGAAGAAAAATGTTGATATGGTGATTTGAATTGTCTTCACTTGTAATTTTCAATACTTCAAAATTAAGTATTAAAAATTTAAATATAGAATATAAGATACTTAAATGAATTGAAAAAGTTACAAATACAATAGTATTTAAATGAAGGATCTCATATTGAATTAGTTCCGATTTAAGCCTTATTGTTCATGATTTCATGATTTTTACTTTATAATCAGTTCATCTTGACTGTATATCTTTATATAAAAAATAATTATGAAGATTTTATATGCTATACAAGGCACTGGAAATGGACATATTAGTAGAGCTAGAGATATTATTCCAGTTTTGAAGAAATATGGCGAATTAGACATTTTAATAAGTGGTACACAAGCTGATGTAGATTTAGAATTTCCTGTAAAATTCCAATTCCATGGTTTAAGCTTCATATTTGGAAAAAATGGAGGAGTAGATATCCTCAGAACATTGAAAGGAATGAAGTTTTTTAGGTTGATTAATGAGATATGGAGATTGAAAGTCCATGATTATGATTTAATTATTAACGATTTTGAACCGGTTTCTGCCTGGGCATGCTTGTTAAAAGCTAAAAAATGTGTGAGTTTAAGTCATCAATCTGCTGTAATTCACCCTTTTTCCCCTAAGCCGAATAAAACAGATTGGATAGGTTTTTCAATTCTTAAATTCTACGCACCTACCTCTACCTCTTATGGATTTCATTTTAAGACCTATGCCGATAAAATTCATCATCCAATTATTCGTAAAGAAGTTCGAGATTTAGAAATAAGTGAAGAGAATCATTATACAGTTTATCTTCCTGCTTATAGCGATGAAAGAATTATTAAAGTATTATCTCAACTTGATGCAAAATTTAAAGTCTTTTCTAAACATGGTTTTAAAAAAAGAGAAAATGGAAATATTGAGATCATTCCAATCAATAATAAGCTATATCTGCAAAGTTTGAGTTCCTGTAAAGGGGTAATTTGTGGTGCAGGATTTGAAGGGCCTGCGGAAGCTTTATATCTTAAGAAAAAGTTATTAGTGATTCCTATGAAGGGGCAATATGAACAACAGTGCAATGCTGCTGCTTTAAAAACCCTAAATGTTAAGGTAATCAATTCTCTTCATTTGAAACATCTTGAAACCTTAAAAGTATTCATTACAGAAAAATATGTTTCAGTGATCAATTTTCCTGATGAAACTGAAGAAATCATACAAAAACTAATAATGGAAAATGTAGATTCAAATTATCCGGTAGCGGCTTCTTCTTTTTCTTTCTCATGATGTTTTATAATACTGTGCATCATGCCATTAAAAATAAATTCATGAAATGGGTAAGCACTATACCAATATAACCTACCAAATATTCCATGAGGACGGAAAGTGGCGGTTTGAGTGATTTTATTTTTACCATCCTCTTTTGAAATCTTGAATTCAAGCCAAGCCTCTCCCGGTAATTTCATTTCTGCAAAAAGAAGTAGCCTCCCTTCTTTTTTATCAGCTACTAATACCCTCCAAAAATCGAGAGAATCTCCTGCAATTAATTGGTTAGGGCTTCTTCTACCTCTTCTTAAACCTACTCCACCAACTGCTTTGTCCAGATACCCTCTAAACTTCCAGAGAAAATTCCAATAATACCAGCCTTTTTCACCTCCAATTTCCCAAATATTTTGAAGAACTTCTGATTGATCTCTTTCAAAGCTTGTGGTTCTTTTATCTACAAAACAACCATAAGTGGGTACTTTCACAAATTCCATTAAACCCGTATCGATTTTTGAGCTGGCTAAAGCATCTTTCCAACTAGAAACTACCTCATTTTGAGCGATTCTATCGAATGCCATTTTTACAGCATCACTATAGGTGACGAGTTCTTGAGGCACAATATCTTCAATTCCTTTATTTTCAACTATCACTTCATTTCTCATGCTGTCAACTAAACTGCTAGCAATTTTATAGCTTGTGGCGGTTACAAAATGGAGCCAATACGAACTTAATCTAGGAGTTAAAACTGGTAGTGTAATAATGTACCTCTTCAGTCCCCTCACTTGAGCAAAAATCAGAAGCATTTCTTTGTAAGTTAAAATATCAGGACCACCAATATCATAGGTCTTCCCATAGGATTCTTCTTTACCTATAATACCAGAGAGGTAATTGATTACATTTCTTACAGCAATAGGTTGACAACGTGTTTTCAACCATTTTGGAGCAACCATTACAGGTAATTTCTCTACTAAGTCTCTAATTATTTCAAAAGAAGCGCCTCCAGATCCGATAATAATGGCAGCTCTTAGTACTGTTAGGGAAGCATGGGCTTCTGATAAAATTGTTTCTGCATTTTTACGGGAAGATAAATGTTTAGATAGAGTTTCATCATTTGAAATTCCACTTAAATAAATGATATGTTGACAGTTGGTTTTATTGATGGCGGCTACAAAATTAGTGGAAGTGTCCTTTTCCATTTGTTCGAAGGTGCTGGAGGAGCTACCCAATGAATGAACTAGATAATAAGCAGCCTCAATATCTGTAGGTAAATCTTGAAGTTGATCAGGTTTTAATAAATCAGCTTCATAGAACTGGACTTTTTTAATTAATTTATCTTCAAGTTCAATCCGCCTCTTATCCCTAACTAAACAGACAACCTCATGCCCTTGCATGACTAAAATAGGTAATAATCTTCTGCCAATATATCCATTTGCTCCTGTCAATAAAATCTTCATATTGTTAAAACCAATCTCAATCTGAAAAGTTGTAAGTTTCGTTTATCGAATAATTAAGCTTGGTGGTAGAATTTGTTTAGTGAATATAAGTAAACTTTTATATATTTAATTTATTTTATAATTTATTGTATTAAACAAGGGGAAATGGGGGATTTTAAAATTTTAAATAGGAAGCAAAAGGCAGTTTCTAATAATGAAATAAGTGTGCTTTTAGTAGGGAATAATCCGATTGAATTAGGATTACTCTATGAAAAAATTTCAGGTTTGAAAGGTAAAATTAATAAAATTGAAACAGCATTTTCTCTTGAAGACACTCTTAAGAAAATACATTTAATGCACCCTAATTGTTTATTACTTGATGATAACTTAGGATTAAACCCACTCAAAGCAATTATTAATAATGTTAATGCACTAAGCAAGGAAGTGATATCCATTACATTATTAAAATCTCATAATAAACAGGAAGTAACTTCTGGAGTACAGGAGTATATAATGAAAGAAGGGATAGATGGAACAAGAATTTATAATGCTCTAATAAATGCACTTAGATTCAAGAAAACCCAACAATTCTTTAGAATTAAATATTACTCTGGCAAAAGAAGTATAAAAAGATTATTTATATAAACTCCTCTAAATAGAAAGTAAATGATTTTATTTCAGTACCCCTTTTTACTTTAACTCTGATTTTTTTACCTTCTTTTTTGCTTAAAGTATTATTAATTTTCTGTAAGCTTAGATCTTGACCAGAATAACCATTTAAGCTGATGATTTTATCCTCTTTTCTTAATCCGGCATCATATGCAGGCGTATTTTCTCTTACTTTTTCAATTTCATAGTAGGGCTCTAAGAAATACTCACCTTTAGCTATAACAGTCATTCCGCTCATGTCATGCTTAAAATCTTCTTTAAAAACACTATTTCTTTTTAAATATAATTTCTCATTTCCATAGTCAAAAAATAGCTTGAATCTCTTCAGAACTCCTCCGCCTATGGTCCCATTTCTACCCGTTACATTTATAATATCTTGATAAGCGCCAGAGTCAGGATAATTCGTAACCACCTCTTCTAATATATATTTATCTATTGCTAATTGTGGAATTCTTGCAGCATGCCCTTCAATAGTTCCTGCAATTCCAGCTCCTAATATATCCCTAACATTCTTCTCTGGTAGCCGAATATATTCACTACTGTTTTTATGAAGCATAAGAGGATGAGAAGCTCCAGTGTCGATCATAAGTTTAGTTAAAATTTCTGTTGAGTCGTTTACCTTTATTTTTTGGAATATGTAAGGCTTGCTATTTTCAATACTCATATCAATAGATTTGTAAAAAAATAAAGGTCTTTTGAAATCTTCCGGACGGTAGAATTTCATCATTTCATTTTTATAATCTATTCTTACTATAAAATTTTTAAAAAAATCATAGCCCAGAATTCCATGAATTTTTATGCCTAAGTTTTTTTGAAGATTTAGATAATCTTCTTTTAAAATTAAGAGTGGAATATTATTACCGGATATATTACCAACATTAATACTAGTTCTGTTTACAATGTAGGCTTCAACTTCCTTTATTCCCGCTGCACCTACTAAGATTAATTTCCGATCCGGCTCTATGTTAAGAATATCGCTGTATGATTTGTCAATTAAAACGGTATTGGTCACACCCGTGTCTACAATAAATTTTAATGGGATGACACCCTCAAATAGAACATTAACAATAATTAAGTTGCTGTTCAGCTCGAAAGGAATGGTAGTGCTTCTGTTATTGTCATTAATTTCAAAGCCAAATTTAAAATTTTGGCCTGAAACTTTTTTAATTTCAGCTGTTAATAATAACAAGGTTAAAAAAGCATAGTGAATACACTTTTTAATCATAATTTAAAGTTATAGATGATATGAGAAATATACAAAAATACATTGAGCATACGAATCTTAAAACGACAATAACTTCAAGTGAAGTTGAAATGTTATTAAAAGAAGCGCAAGAAAATAATATTTTTGGGATATGTGTTCCCCCATTTTGGGTGAAAAAAGCTAAAAGAGATATTGGTAAATCTGATCTTCAATTAATTACAGTAATTGGATTCCCTCTAGGATATCAGATGAGTCAAACAAAAGAGGCGGAAGCTATTCAAGCGCTTAAAGATGGGGCAGATGAATTGGATATGGTTTTAAATATATCAGCAGTAAAATCTGAGATGATGTGGCCTAAAATTGAAGTTGCTAAATTGGGGAAAATAGCTCACGAGCATGGGAAAATTCTTAAGGTAATTATAGAAACGGCCTACCTATCAAATGAAGAAATTATAGATGCATGTAAAATATGTGCAGATGCTGGGGCAGATTTTGTAAAAACTTCTACGGGCTTTGCTCCTGAAGGTGCAAAAGTAGAACATATAAAGCTAATGCGTTCTGTTTTGCCTGATCACGTTGGAATTAAAGCAAGTGGTGGGATTAAGACTTATAAACAGGCATTAGACTTGATAGAAGCAGGTGCTGATAGAATTGGAACTTCTTCCGGCCCTAAAATTTGTCAAGAATCTTAATTAGCTATTTTCATAGGAACAATTCCTTTGTGCTTATATATCTTAATTCCAAAATGGTCAGAGATGTAATTTTTTAATCTGGAATATGCTAATTGAGACTGTCTGTCATCTGGAAAGAAAATAGCAGTTTCCAAAACAGCTTTTAAAAAATTCTTTGATTTAGAAAATTCAATAATCCAGTTCTTTAAAGTATCGGACCAATCATCTTGGTATTTTTCATGATGGTCTCTACCATCAAAAAGAAGTTCTAACTGATTTGAACTGTATTTATATCTATAAAAACCAGCTAATTCATCGTAGAAAGTGGATAATTCTTCAAGATTGTATTCTGTTGTGGAGAGAATTTTTTCTATTGATTTATCTTTCAATCCTAATGGGTTGTAGCGCAAAAGATATATGTCTTTCACAATTTCGACTAATTGATTCATTAGGGAATCTTTCAGCTCCATTTGAGCATTTTCTAATAAGTAGTTTTTATCAAAAGGAAAAAATCTGCGCTGCATTTAAGAAATATTTTTCCAAATATAGAACCAAATCTATAAAATCAGAAGGGTTTTTAATGTTAAATGCTCAAATTAATGTCTAATGCCACATTCATCACAATATTTCATTTTGTCCGGAGAGCGTTTTTTAGGTTTCTTTTTATGACCGAAATAAGTCCAATCGGAATACTGAGGTTTTTCCATTTCCTTGGCTTTTTTTCGTTTCTCTTTAGCGTTTTCCTTCATTCTTTCCTCATATTCAACAATGAGTTGGTCTCCCCAGCCTAATTTTTGTTTCTTTTTGAATAAACCAAAGAACCAAGTTTCTTGTCTTGGCTGAGGTCTTTGTCCATAATTTTGATAGGAATCTGGATTAAGACTAGATGGATTTTGCTGATTATTTTCAGACTGAGACTGACTAATCGGTTGTTTTTGGCAAGAAGCTAAAAACAGAACGGCACCTATAAATACAAAACACTTTTTATTCATACTCCTACAAACGTTAATCTTTTAAATTATTGTATGCTACAACAGAACATAAATTGCAATATATAGTATATTGTACTCCATTTAAATTAATTAACTGTGAAAAAAGATTTAATTCAAATAGAATATAAAAAATTTGATTCCATAAATGAACTTCCAACTGAATATCAAGAATTGTGGAAATCAGCTTTAGAAGCAAGACAACATTCCCATTCTCCATATTCAAATTTTACAGTAGGAGCTGCAATAGAATTAGAGGACGGACAAATTATTACAGGAACCAATCAGGAGAATGCTTCCTTCCCGGCAGGATTGTGTGCTGAAAGAACCGCCATGTATAGAGCAGGGATTCAGGCGCCTAATCAAAAATTTAATAAGATTGCCATAGCTGCCAGTAGGAGAGATTCAAATGAATTAGCAAGTGCACCACCTTGTGGAGGATGCAGACAAGTTATGTTAGAATTTGAAAAAAGGCATCAACAAGGTTTTGAAATATTGTTTACGGATTCAGATGGAAAATTTGTTTTGATAAATAAACCTACCGATCTATTCCCTTTTTCATTCGTTTTTTAGAATACTTTTCATAAAATTATTCCCAAAGATTTACTAAATAGTTGAATTCTAATCTTAGCTGAGTATGAGATTGGTCTGCAATGAGTTCGTCATTATTAAAATATCTTCAACCCTAATTTAAATACATACTTAACATTTTCACCGAGCCATTTCTGCTGATTACCGAGTTTTTAAATTACTTAGCCTATTCATAAAAGCATAATAAATGATTTAATGCTAAGTTTGATTCAATATTTAAAATAATTGAACTATGAAAAATAAACAATATAATTCGGGTAGTAACAATCTGTCAATTGGCGTAATCCTTTTGATTATTGGTAGCATTTTATTGCTAGATAGAATGGATGTTATTGATTTTAGTTGGGTTTTTAGCTGGCCATTTATCCTTATCGGTATTGGAATTTTTTCTATTGTTCGACATGGATTCAGCAATGGGTTTGGACTTATAATGTTGTTGGTGGGTAGCTTTTTCTTATTGAGACGCGAAGGTCTAATTCCTTCAGAATATTATGATTATTTACTGCCAGGCGGTATTATACTCATCGGTTTATATTTAATCTTTAGAAGAAGCTCTAAATATGGAACTCCAAAAGTTGATTCAGATAAAGAGTTCGAACCTAATATTGGGATTTCTGATGCAAAAGTGGTGGAAAGTGATTATATCAGAGCGGAAGCAGTTTTTGCTTCTGTTCAAAGAAGATTGATCACAAAAGATTTTAAAGGTGGTAAAATAACCACTGCATTTGGTGGGGCAGATATTGATTTATCTAAGGCAGAAATAAAAGATAGTGCAGTTTTAGATGTAGAAGTGACTTTTGGTGGCTTAAAATTAATTATTCCGCCACATTGGGAAATCCAAGCGGATGTAAGTAATGTATTTTCTGGCATTGAGGATAAAAGGGCTTTTCCTTCAGTCGATGAAGCTGATAGAAAAATCTTGTACATAAAAGGATCAGTTAATTTTGGAGGCTTAGAATTTAAATCTTATTAATTGGAGATTATTAGTTCTTGGTTTGAGAAATAAAGGATAATCCGTGAATTATATTTCCAGTCCATATTCTTACATATTATTTAATAATTCCTATTACTTTTAGTAATGTTTTTGCAATTCATTCAGCATCAAAATAATGCTTGGGTTAAGCTTTTAGTTTCCGTATTAATTTGGATCGGATTATGCACGCTTCTACTGATGCAATATGGACTCAATTTTCCATCTGCCTTAATTGATAGCACAATTTTCAGCTTATTTCTATTGCTAGGATTTATGTTGCTGGAAAATATTTTCAGGTTTTATCTGCCTACAAAAAGCAATATAATTCTGGTGTTCATACTTCCTTTCTTTCTATCCTTAATTATACTTTTTTTAGGTGATTTTTTGATTAAATGGATAATTCCTGCTGCATTTGTAGATGTTGAATTCCTCAACTCTATTTTTATAATTCGCGGATTTATCATTTTATTGATATTCTCAGCATATTCTTTAATGCTAAATTTTCAAGGTAAACTAGAAGAACAAGCTCAAGCAGAAGAAAGAGAGGTTAAGATGGAACAAATGGCTAAAGAATCAGAATTGTATCAGTTACGCCAACAATTACAACCCCATTTTTTGTTCAATAGCTTAAATTCTATTAGCGCTTTGGTTAAGACTCAACCAGACAAAGCTAGGGAAATGGTTTTGCAATTATCAGATTTTTTAAGGGGTACTATACAGAAAGAAGCCAATAAGTGGATTAAGGTTGATGAAGAAATTAGTTTTCTAAATCTCTTCACAGATATCGAAAAAGTACGATTTGGTCATCGCTTGCAGGTTAATTATAAGGTTGAAGAAGGTATTGGCGAGCTGAAATTACCTCATTTGATCATTCAGCCCTTGTTGGAAAATGCCATAAAGCATAGTTTGTATGGCTTGACGGGAGAAGTTATCATCGAAGTTGACTTTATAAAAAAAGATAAGAACCTAAAAGTAATGATTACAAATCCATTTGACCCTAGAGCTGGACAAGCAAAAGGCTCAGGCTTTGGTTTGGAGGCTGTTCAAAGGAGACTTTTTCTTATTTTTGGGAGATACGATCTATTACAAACGAATGCTACATCTCATCAATTTACTGTAGAACTTTTAATTCCACAGCTATCATGATTAAAACCATTATTATAGATGACGAGCCATTGGCAGTAGGTATAGTCCAGGAATATTTAGCTGATTGTAAAGATTTTGCAGTGCTAGCTGTTTGCCATGATGGATTTGAAGGATTAAAAGCTATCCAGAAATATCAGCCGGATTTAATTTTTCTGGATGTACAGATGCCAAAAATAAGTGGTTTTGAAATGCTAGAGCTTCTTGAAGAACTTCCTGCAGTTATTTTTACCACAGCATTTGATGAATATGCATTGCAAGCCTTTGAAGTACATGCGATTGATTATTTGCTAAAACCATTTTCTCAAGATCGATTTAATAAAGCGATAGAAAAATACAGGCAAAGTGGTTTAGCTCAGAATCTAGATAGTTTGCTGAAAAATGAATCTTCCGAAGCAAAAGAGTATTTGAGCAGAATTGTCCTAAAAGACCGAAATGATATAAAAATCATTCCTACCAATGACATTAAATATATGGAAGCAAATGATGACTACGTTAATATTTATACCCCAGTAGGTAAATATCTCAAAAATAAAACACTGAGCTACTTTGAAAAGCATTTAGATACTGAAGCATTTGTTAGAGTTCATAGATCTTATCTGGTAAAAATTGCAGAAATCACTAAAATTGAAGCTTACAAAAAGGACAGTCACATTTTAATTTTGAAAAGTGGAGAACAGATTCCTGTAAGTAAGACAGGATATCCTAAATTGAAAGCAGCTTTAGGCATATAACTGCCAAGTTCCATATCTAGTCTAAGCGTCTCGCTTAGACTAGATATGGACTATTTTAGAATGAAAATGCTATTGATTTTAAACCTCTAGTTTTTCTATTGTAAAAGCAAAAGCGGACGCTTGCGCTATTGCAGTCTGATTCATTCTGGCTACTAATTCAAGCGAACGCTTGCACTTTTTTGATCGTATTTGAAAAAATGGCAGCTAAGTCACCTGCCATAGAATTTTTCTAATTTATTTGATTAAAGCAAAGTCGTTGGACATACATATTCCGAAACAGGGATATTAGTTTCTTTTATTCCCTTAAAGCCATCTCTAACATCTACAAAATTATCCCAACCTCTGGCTTTTAGTAAAGAGGCCGCTAGCATACTTCTGTATCCTCCTGCACAGTGAATAATGAAAGGCTTATCCTTTGGTAATTCTGCCAAATGCGAATTAATTTGATTTAGTGGGATGTTTTGGGCTCCTACTATATGCTCTGAATCAAACTCACTTTGCTTCCGTACATCAAAAATTAGTGGTTTATGCTTCATTTCTCTTGCTAACTCTTTAGCATCTATTCGATTAATTTTATCAATTTCTTTATGAGCATATTTCCAACTATTAAACCCTCTTTCTAAATACCCTATGGTCTTGTCATACCCAACTCTTGATAATCTTATCATGGCCTCTTCTTCCTGACCCTCTTCTGTTACAAGTAGGATTTTTTGTTTAATGTCAGGGATCATTTCACCGACCCACATGGCGAAATTTCCATCTAAGCCAATGTTAATACTATTTGGAATAAAACCTTTAGCAAAAACATCTGCATTTCTAGTATCCAAAACCAGTGCGCCTGTTTCATTAGCAGCAGCTTCAAATTCCTCAGGACTTAAAGGTCGTTTTGCTTTTTCCATTACTGTATCTATGCTTTCATATCCTTGAATGTTCATTAATACATTTTTAGGGAAATAGCCGGGTGGTGGAGTTAAACCAGATAATAGTTTTTCAATAAATTCTTCTTTTTCCATTGGCTGAAGAGCATAATTGGTTTCTTTTTGATGGCCTAAAGTATCAGTGGTTTCCTTGCTCATCATTTTCCCACAAGCACTTCCTGCTCCATGGTTTGGATATACAATTAAATGGTCATTCAATGGAAGGATTTTATTGTGAAGGGAATCATATAAAAGTCCTGCTAGTTTTTCTTCGGTTAAATCTTCAATTACATGTTGTGCTAAGTCAGGTCTACCCACATCTCCAATAAATAAGGTATCCCCCGTGATGATTCCGTGATCATTTCCTTTTTCATCTATCAAAAGATAGGTAGTGCTTTCCATCGTATGGCCAGGTGTGTGCAATACTTTTATTTTGTAATTTCCTACCTCAAAAATATCATGGTCTTGTGCTACAATAGCTTCAAATTGAGGTTTGGCTGTAGGGCCATAAACAATTTTTGCCCCAGTTTTTTTAGCTAAGTCTAAATGACCACTTACAAAGTCTGCATGAAAGTGAGTTTCGAAAACATACTTAACTTTTGCTTTGTCTTTTGTTGCTCTGTCGATGTAAGGTTGCACCTCTCTTAAAGGATCGAAAATTGCGGCTTCTCCATTATTTTCAATATAATATGCTGCATGTGCTAGACATCCCGTATAGATTTGTTCGATTTTCATAGCATTTTGAAATTTAGTTTTGTGTAAATTTACGCACTGAAAATCAGATAGTTAGTAACTTTCGTTACTATTTTTATATACTATGATATCAATCTAAAAATGAAATGATTTTTGTCATAATTTTTGAATTAAAAGAAAAGTTTAGTAAGTTAAATTTATGTTTAACCAAAACCTTTTAAGTTATGACAAATTTAGTAATGATTACCGCAATTGTACTTAGTAGTATCTTCAGTGTAAGTACGGTCAATGAAATTCCTTTAAATTTAAAAGAATCATATTCTTGTAGTCCTCCAAATTCAATTAGGGGTGTTCTATTTGGTGGAAGCTCTCAGGGTATGATGGATGCAACAGCTGCTATTTTAGGTGGTGCTGATGGGTATGAATGGATTATAACAAATGGATTTATCTGTTATAGTTCAACTGACACTCAAACCGTAACAATATGTGTGGATTGTGACGTACCGTATACAGGCAACTCTATAACAGTGACAGCTTCCGTAAGGGCTTATAATATAGGCAGTGGAGGATCTAAATGTTATACAGCATGGAAGTCTAATACTTTTCAATGGGATGGGCCGTGTTTCTATGTAATTTAATGATATTATTTATATAATATTAGAATTTCTATTTAGGATAAATCATATTAATTTAATATGATTTATCCTTTTTTTAATTATATCCCCGAAAAAAGCTCAAAAGATTCCATATAATCAGGAATGAAAACGTTATTAGCGCCTTGTTCTTCAAGCTTGTTTTTTAAGGCAATCATTGCTTCTGGTTCACCATGAACTAAGAAGGTCAGTTTTAAAGCTTCCTCAAAATAAGCATACCAATGCAATAATTCTTTCTGATCAGCATGAGCGGATAAACCATCTATTTTATCAAAATGACATTTTATAGGGATTTCTTCTCCATATATTTTAACACTTTCTTTGCCTTCTAAAATGTCTCGACCTCTGGTCCCCTCTGCTTGAAAACCTACCATTAGCAAAAGGTCATTTTTATTTCCTAGTCTTTTAAATAAATGGCTCAAAATTCTACCACCCGTCAACATTCCACTAGCTGAAATAATTATGGCTCTATTTTCTAGTGCATCTAAAGTTCTGGATTGTTGGTGTTCCCTGATATAGTGGAAGTTTTTATCATCAAATATGTCTTTGTCCTGCAATCGGTGCAGATTATCATGTTTTTTATATAAATGAGTTACACTAATGGCCATTGGACTATCCAAATAAACTGGCAAATGAGGAATTTGGCCGGTTCTCATCAATTCGTGTAAGTAGAATAGTAGATTTTGGGTTCTGCCCACTGTAAATGCAGGAATCATTATGACTCCCTCATTCATATGATCTAAAATATGCTGTTTTAATTCATCTTGGACTTTGGCTACATCATTCAATCGATCACCATAAGTGGATTCAAGAAATACCACATCAGAATTTTTAAAAAAGGTAGGAGGGAAGAGCACAGGATCAGAATTACGACCCAAATCCCCACTGAAAATAATGTTTTTCTCTTGCGTTGCTCCTTTTAGGATTATTTCCACCGAAGCAGCCCCTAAAATATGACCTGCTGGATAAAATTTCACTTGTATGTTTTCGGTGAGGTCAAAAGATTTTTCGAATACTTTTGGAACAATAGTTTTTAAAGCGGCCTCGGCATCTTTTTGATCATATAATGCCAAAGGATTTGCGTGTTTAGAATAGCCTTTTTGCTTAGCAAATTCAGCTTCTTCTTCTTGCAATTTGGCAGAATCCATCCACATGATTTCGAGTAAGTCTGCTGTGGCTTCTGTACAATATACATGCTTTTTATAACCTTGTTTCACCATTCTTGGGACATAGCCTGAATGGTCTAAATGGGCATGTGTCAAAATAATAGCATCGATTTCCTTTACATCAATTGGAAAATCCTCCCAATTTCTTAATCTTAATTTTTTAAGCCCTTGAAATAGCCCGCAGTCAATTAAAATTTTGAAATCATCAACTTCTAATAAGAATTTTGAACCTGTTACAGATTGGGCTCCACCCAAAAATTTTACTCTTACATCCATAGAAATTTATTATGGAACCAAGATGCAAAAAAAAAGGATAAAATTGGAGGAATAGGATAAATTCATGCCATGACTAAAAATCATGGCATGAAAAAATTTATTAATCAGCGGACACTTTTGCTCCGCTGCTGCTACTGCTTTCCAATCGAGGACTTCCTTGATAAGTTATTTTTGCTGCACTGCTTGCACTTGCATCCAAATATCCCGTTACATGAACATCAGCTTTTGAAGCACTTGAGGCATCTACCTCAGCATTTTTTACGATTAGTTCAAAAGCTTCTATATTTGCTGCACTGCTAATATCTAAATCCATATTTTCTGCAGTCCCCCTGAGTTTTACTTTTGAAGCACTGGAGACATCCAAGTTTAGATGGTTATAATTCACCTCACCGATAAGCTTAGCTGCTGAACTTATTTCAATATTCAGTTTTTCACCTTTAATACCATAAAGATGAGCTTGTGCTGCTGAGGAAAGTTCCAATTGTTTTAACTCAGGTACGGTTATAATACATTGTACCTCAGGTATACTGCCTTTCCAATTCCATGAATCTTTTGAAAAGAAGTTCCAGTCCCAGTCTTTTCTTTCAAAATACACTTTCAATCTTTCATTTTTCACCTCAAACCTGAATTCTTCCAAATCTTCTTCATCTTCAGCCACTACTTGGAAGTCATATCCATTTCCTTGTCTAATTTCAACAAAGATTCCGGTTGCAGCCGAAATTTTACTAAAGTCAGTAAGGTCGTAAGTTCGCGCATAGAAGTCACTTGAAAAGTTGAAGGGTGTGGCAAAAAACCGGTCTGAATCTATACTATTATACACACTTTTATTTGATTTCACTTCTGAACAAGTCAAGCAATTCAAACCCTTATTTTCCTCAAAAACCCATCGGTTATTATGTATTTGCCCCACATTGTAGCCATTGATATAGATAGTGTTGCGTAAAATATGACGCATTTTTCTATCCATCTCAAATTCTTGTCCATAAGGGATATACAAAATCATATTTAAAGTTTGAGCTCTAAATACAGCCTCTTCTAAAAATTGAATATTAGAATCGAACCATAATATGCTGTCATTTTTTACTTCCACATTATGGTAAGTCATTTTGGCGTTCTGTTCAGCATCTATTCTGCTACTTCCTTGAGCTTTAAACCTTTTTTCTAATTTTATCTTATCACCTTCATATCCTCTGATTTTTAGATTTGTAACATCATAATCCTCAAAGCCTACTTCCTTTAATTTTAATACAGCGACCTTATCTTGAAGCTCATACTCATAGGTTTCGAATACCTCTCCATCATTCCTGAATTTCATGGCAGTTGTTGGGATAATGATTGCTGCTCCGATTAAACTCAAAAACCAAATAGCTAACAAAGAGAAGGCTACAGTTCTATTTAATAACCATTTACGAGCCATTACACTTACTCCTGAAATCATGATAAACAAAGCCGGAATAATTAAAAGTAAGAAACTGATAAGCACTAACTCTAATGAGAATGTATTAGCAATCAGTTCATTTGGAATGTCGAAAAAGTTGATGTTAGCTGATTCGAACCATATTCCTTGCGAAACAAAAAGCATTACAATGAATACAACACCTAGTCCCAATCCAAATAAGCTTAATATAATTCCTAAGATTATTCTTGCTCCTTCTACTATGAAATTCAGCACAGGTCCTAAAGCTTTAGCCAATCCATTTAAAATAATGGCTACTAATCTAAAAGGGAATAATAAAACTTTCACTAAAGGTGTTTCTTCTCCATTTTCTACTTTCAAGCTACTTTTAATATTTTTCTCAATATTGCTCAATGTGATGGGAGTTCCTTCCATCTGCATTTTTTCAGTAACTGTTTTGGCTGCCGGTGTAATAAACCAAAGCACCAAATAGATAATTAAGCCGGCTCCACCTGGGATAAGTAATAGAACAAATAAGATTCTAATTACAGCCACATCAGTTCCAAAATAAGCTGCCAGACCGCGTGCCACACCACCAATCACCTTGTTTTCCTGGCTGCGGTAGAGTTTTTTCACCTTTTCATCTTCCTTCAAATCAGGATTAGCCGGTAAGAAAATCCACATGACGATATAAGCTATAAGAATAATAGCTGAAGTAGGGTGAAATGGGAAAAGACCTAAAAATCCTAGTATGAATAATAATCTAATCCATAGCACATCAATATTGAAATAATGTGCAATCCCTGCTGCAACACCACCAAAAATATATCTTTTGGTATCTCTGTATAGTTTTTTAGTGCCAGTAGGTTCTTGTGTTTCGTAAGTTTCAGAAGTTTTTTCTTCAAATGCTTCATCTGTCTCCTCTGCTTTTTGAAAATCCTCTATGCTACCCAAGGTAACCATTAGTGCATTTACGTCCTCTAATTCAATGATTTGCTTTTCATCTTTTAGTTTAGCCAAGAAGATTTCGGCAATACGATTTTCAATATCATTGATAATTTCCTGACTGTCTTTGAAATCAGAAAAATAGTGGTTGATGGCATCCAAATAGTTTTTAAGCTTGTCAAAGCCATCTTCTTCTATATGAAAAATTATGCCTCCTATATTTATACTTATATTCTTTTTCATTGCTTTAAAATTAAGATTTTTTAGATTAATGTTAATGAGAAATTATCAACCAATTAATTTTCCTTTTTGAATTCATCGGGTGATTTCAATTGCTCCTCAGTCTTTTTCTTGATTCTTTTGGCTGATTTATTAATCTCAATCCAAGTTTCATCCAATGCCTTTATAGTATTCTGCCCGCTTTCAGTCAACTGATAATGCTTTTTAGGCAGACCGTTTTGCGCTTCGTTCCATTCATATTGAACTAGGTTTTCTTGTTTCAATCGCATCAAAAGAGGGTAAATAATTCCTTCTACTTTGATAAGATCTTCTTCCAAAAGTTCGTCAATGATGTCAGAGGCATAAACTTCACCTCTTCTTAAAATCTGCATCACACAATATTCCAGAACCCCAGTCCGCAATTGTGCTTTTATCTTTTCTGCTATCATATAATTATCCTTTAATGATGATTAATTTTGGCCGCTATGCCAATTCTCTTGATACTATGCCAAGATGTGTACCATTTAAAAATTTGCATAATGATAGAGTTGGGTTTTAACCTCAAAATAGGCTTTTAAATAGTTTGTGGCTTGTTTTTATATTTTTTGAGTATGAATCGAGTTGTTTTATAAAAAGTCGATTTTGTACGTAAAAGGTCAATAAATAAAAGAAAGTGTACGGTTTTGAACAGCTCAAATATTATTTCTAAGTAGGCAGTTGAGGAATAATTTACTAATATAAAAGCCTATCTACAACAATCTTTTCATAGGATATTTGTTAATTTTGATGAATAATAGAGTTAGATTGAATTAATGCAAAAACTGCTTTACATATTTTTCTTTTTAGTGCTTTCATTTGAGCTGAATGCTCAGGTTTCCAAGCCCAAATATGCCAATGAATTTCTGGCTATTGGAGTAGGTGCTCGTGCTTTTGCTCTTGGTGGAGCAACCGTAGCTTCTGTGGAAGGAGCTTCAGCCGGCTATTGGAATCCAGCGAAATTAACAAGCTTAAAAACTGATCACTCCTTGGATTTAATGCATGCAGAATATTTTGCAGGAATAGCAGCCTATGATTATGCCGGCTTTGCAACTTCGATTGATAAAGATAGTAAAATGGGGTTTTCACTCATAAGATTTGGGGTGGATGATATACCCGATACCCGCTATCTCTATGATGCGAACGGGGCTTTGAATTATGATAATATTCGTTTCTTTTCAGCGGCTGATTATGCTTTTCAATTTTCATATGCTCGCAATCTGAAATTTCTGGATGGACTGTCTTTTGGAGCTAATGCCAAAGTGATTCACAGAACAGTTGGAGAATTTGCTAAAGCTTGGGGGTTTGGATTTGATTTGGGTGCAGCTTATAAATGGAAGAGTTTGGATGTTGCCTTAGTGGCAAGAGATGTGACCGGAACCTTCACTACCTGGTATCACAACATAACTTTAATTGAAGACATTTATACTCAGACTAATAACGAAATTCCTGAAAACACTACCGAAATGACCGTTCCAAGATTGATTTTAGGGACTGCTTACACCCAAAAATTGCCCTATAAATTCTCCATAATGGCAGAAGTGAATTTTGATGCTACTTTTGATGGAGAAAGAAATACCTATATCAGCGAAGATAAATTCTCTGTTGATCCAAGAGGGGGATTGGAATTGGCTTATGATAATATGGCCTTTCTGAGGTTTGGAGGAAATAATCTTCAAAAAATTAAGAATTTTAATGGTTCAGAAAGATGGAACGGACAAGCTAATATTGGCGTGGGGTTTAAATATAAAAGCTTGCAAATCGATTACGCTTTCACCGACTTAGGTAATAGTTCTGAATCGCTCTACTCACATGTTTTCACCATGATTTTTAATTGGGATGCGAAAAAATAGTGTTTTATTTTTCATATCGCTTTTTATAATATCTCATTTTTCCATGGCTCAAAATCCTCAAGCATGGATAAATTTCAATCAATCTTATTATAAAATTTCAGTAGGAACCAATGCTGCCTTTGAATTAAATTATAATGACCTTTTAGAAGTTGGGGTTCCCTTATCAACCATTGATGCTCGTGCCATCCGGATGTATCACAGAGGCGAAGAAATAGCTATTAGGGTTGTAGGTCAAAATGATGGTAGAATAGATCAAGGAGATGTTATTCAATTTTTAGGAAAATCAAATGATGGAGTTTCTGATACACCACTATATCAAAATCCTGATGATCAGGCACATCAATATTATAATCTTTTTTCAGATACAACCGCCTATTTCTTGACCTGGAGGACGGATGGAAGCGCTGGAAAAAGAATGATAGAGCGAAATATCATCAATAATACAGAAAACCTTCCTGAGGAGGCATCAATTCAGCAATCTAAACTGCAACTTTACACTAATAATGGGGATAGAGGACAAAGATACAGCCCTCAAAATGAAGTCTATAATTCGGCATTTGATTTAGGTGAAGGCTGGACAGGATCTGCTTTTACCGCTGCAACAAATTTTACTGTCAGTAATATTTTACAAGCTAATCGATCTGCAGCCGTTCCTAATTTAGAAGTGCTAATTCAGGGTAGAAATATGAGGCCTCATCAAACGAAAATTGTGGTAGGCCCAACTGAAAATTCTTTGCGATCAATTGGAACAGTAAATCTCGAAAATTATGAGCATGTAGTTTTTAATTCAGATATAGAATGGGCAGATGTCAATACTAACGGTAGCATGGTGGTTCGCCTAATTCCACAGGCAGAAGGCTCAGATAGAATTTCTGTTTCCTACATAAAGTTAGACTATCAAAGAGCTACTAATGTTGTAAATGAATCAGGGAATCGGTTTGCACTAAATCCTAATCCTACAGGATCATCTTATTTAAGATTTTTCAATACTAACAGTAGCGCTCGGCTTTATCGAATTGATAATTTTAATGAACCCGAATTACTTAGAACCAATAGAGTGGGGGCAGAAATTAATACTGTGATAGAAAATACTACAGATGGTGCTCGAATATATCTGCAAAACCAAAATTTTTTAAAGCCAAAAATAGAAAGAGTCAATTTTAGAAATCTAAGCAATATTAATCCTGATTATGTGGTCATTAGTCATCCGGAGCTGATGAAGCCCAGCGGAGAATATAATAATCCAGTAAATGCTTATTCGGCTTATCGTGCCGCAGCTGAGGGCGGTGGGTATGACACCTTAACAGTAGATATTTTAAGGCTTTATAATCAATTTAATTATGGTGAAATCTCTCCTCTTGCAGTTTATAGATTTACTGAATTTTTAGTTCAAAATACTAAAGCGGAAATGATTTTCATCATCGGCAAAGGAATGAACTGGTATCATAATTACCACAGAAGAACTGAAATTGCTGATAATTTATTTAATGAGTATGTACCAACTGCGGGGTCACCCGGTTCTGATAATTTATTTGGATTTAACCTTACGGAAAATAATAGAGCCTCCATTTCATTTGGAAGACTAAATGCTCATAATAGTCAGATTGTGGCTAATTATTTGGATAAAATAAAAGAGATGGAATCTAAGCCCTTTACTGATTTAAGGAGAAAACATTTTCTAAATCTAAGTGGAGGGATTTCTTTTTTTGAAGTCAATCGATTTATCAATTATATAGAAGATTTTTCTGATGATCAATCAAGTCCCTATGTAGGAGGTGATTATTCAAATCTCACGAAAGAGACCACCCAGGTAGTAGAGTTTATAAACGTAGCGGATCAGGTAAATAGAGGTTTGAATTTAATTACCTTTTTTGGGCATTCTGCAGCAAATACAGCAGATATTGATATCGGGTTGGTTTCAGATGAAAGTTTAGGTTATGAAAATAAGGGTAAATATCCTTTCATCTTAATTAACGGATGCGATGCAGGTGCATTTTATGAAATAGCTAAAACGGCTAGAACTTTTGGGGAAAACTGGGTTAATACTGCAGAAAAAGGAGCTACAGGTGTTATAGCTCATTCTTATTTGGGATTTTCAAATGAATTAAAGCGCTATAGTGATCTATTTTTCGCAAAAGCCTATGGTGATTCAGCACTAATTAATCAACCCATCGGAATAGTGTATAAGGAAATAGTAAATGAATATTTATCTATTTTTGGTGCAAATCCTGCACCTCTTTATATATCACAAGCTCAACAGATGAATTTGATGTGCGATCCTGCTTACAAACTTTTTCCAGCAGAAGATCCTGATTATGAAATTGCAGATGAATCTTTAGAAGTAGTTTCCTTAGATGGAAATAATATTGATGCTTTGACAACTGAATTTGGCATAGATGTAATCATTAAAAACTATGGAATAACCAATGAAGACTCAATAGAAGTCTTAGTGAAAAGAACTTTACCTGATAGTGAAATAATAGTTCAGGATACTCAATATGTAGCCCCGGTTTATCACCAAGATACAGTTCGACTAACTATTTTTAACGATAGACCTGAAAGTTTTGGTCAAAATATATTTGAAGTAATACTTGATCCAGCCGGAAAAATTGAAGAACTAAATGAAAATAATAATACTGCTCAAATTGAGCTTTTCATTTCATTAGGCACCACTTTAAATTTATACCCCTATAATTATGGAGTAAATGGAAGCCAGAGCACAACTTTAACGGCCCAATCCATTGATCTGAATTCAGGAGAAAGAGATTTTATTTTTCAAATAGATACCACCGAAAGCTTTGATAGTCCTTACTTAAAGTCTGAAAATTTATTGGCTAGAGTCATAGCAAAATGGAATGTTGATTTGTTGGCTGAAGACGATCAGGTTTATTATTGGCGAACCAAATTTGCTAATCCTCAGGCAGGAGAATTAGATGAATGGACCACTACCAACTTTATTTATAATACTTCCTTACCTCAAGCCTGGAGACAAAATAGTCAAAGCCAACTATTGCAAAACAGTATAGTAGGCTTAACTATAAATGAGAATTGGGCATTTGAAGAAAATGTGTTTGATATTATGGCAGAGGCACCGGGCAATCGTGAGATTGATAACATCAGCATTAAAATAAATGGAAATGAATATGCTACATCCGGAAGTCAACTGGGGCCCTGCGCAATTAATACAGTAAATCTAGTGGCTTTTGATAAATCAACAGGAGTTCCATATGTAATCCTTTCGAATGGTAATTTTGATGTTTTAGATCCTTTGTCCTGTGGAATACGACCACAGGTGATCAATCAAATAAGAAATAATCAATTAAATCAGCCAGCAGAATATTTTAAGAAATATTATGATGAATTGCCAGATGGGGATTTTGTGTTATTGACCTCTTATGATAGTGTGGCATGGAATGTTTTAAGAGCTAATAATAGAGCAGAATTATTGGATTTGGGAGCCACTGCCTCAGCAATTGATAATCTGCAAAATGGAGAACCCTATATTTTATTAGGAAGAAAAGGAGCAGGAGCCGGAAGTGGAAGTGAGAGGATTGCAGATCCATCTTCAGCTATACCCGCCATAGATCAAACGCTTTTATTAGAGGAGGAACTAGTGGCTCGCTTTGAGTCAGGGTCTATATTATCAAGAATTATTGGACCGGCTAAAGCATGGAATTCAATCGATGCTGATTTTTCAAAAGTGGAGCCCACTGATGATATCCGCTTAGATGTTTTTGGAATTGATAGCTTGAATAATCAAAGTTTATTATTTTCTGATGTGCAATGGCCATTAGATATTTCAACTGTAGATGCAAAGCGATTTCCTCAATTGAGATTAAGAGTTACGCTTTCTGACCCAGGTAACTTAACACCGGCAGAGCTTTCAGCTTGGCAAGTTGTATATGAGGAAGTACCCGATGCAGTAGTAATACCTAAGGATGAAAATACTCGAGAGTCAAGCGAAATTGCAGAAGGAGAGCTATATACGAAATCATTTCAAGTATTTAATGTAACGCCTAATTCATTCGATACGCCTATTTATTATCAGAGGCAGATTTTTAATCGGGAAACAAGGACTTTTTATACTGAAGAAATGCAGATTCCACCCTTATTAGCCGAAACGGATACTTCTTTTACGATTGAAATCAATACCCGCGGAAAAGCTGGTGAGAATGATTTAAATCTTAATTTTAATTATAACAGACCGTTTAGTGAAAAACGATTTACCAATAATATATTAGACTATAATCGCTTATTCAATGTGAAAAAGGATTCACTTCCACCTCTAGTAGAAGTAACTTTTGATGGAATCACGATTTTAGACGGAGATATTGTTTCCCCAAGGCCTTACATTCAAATAAAGTTGAAGGATGAAAATACATTAATCACAAAAACAGATACCACAGGGATTGAAATTCTCTTAAGAAGAGATTGTGAAGAGTGCATTTCAGAAAGAATAAATTTCTCTAATGCCAATATTGAGTGGATACCTGCTACAGAGGAAAATCCTTTCACGGTTAATTACCAACCGGATGGGTTAGAAGATGGAAATTACCAATTGAGTGTTCAAGCTTCAGATGCTAGTGATAATAATGCAGGGGAGGAGCCCTACAAAGTCCGTTTTGAAGTAGTTAATGCTTCTACTATTACAAATTTTTATCCTTATCCAAATCCTTTTTCTACTAGTACTCGCTTTGTTTTTACTCTAACCGGAACTGACTTGCCTCAAGAGATTAAAATTCAGATTTTAACGGTTACAGGCAGAGTGGTACGGGAAATATTGCAGGATGAAATCGGACCAATCCACATAGGAAATAACATTACCAATTATGCTTGGGATGGCAAAGATGAATTTGGAGATAGACTAGCTAATGGAGTTTATTTATATAGAGTATTAGTACGAAAAGACGGAGCTTTTATGGAGCAAAGAGCCACCTCAGCTGACAAAGCCTTTACTAAGGGTTATGGAAAATTGTATATTTTAAGGTGATGCGATTATAGTTTTAAGGCTGAAACGAAAACTATTATATCGAATCCCTTTATGGTTAAGCAATCTTTTAATATTTAAGTATTTTTACAATTCTCAATTCTCGAATTGAGAATTGTTTTCATCTCCTAATCAAACTAAGCGCAAAATCACTCAGTCCAACTCATAGGATATTTCTTATCCATAAATGCTTTACCTTCTTCAGTTACATAAAGCGGTCTGAAAGTATCCAGCATTACGGCAAGCTCTTCGGTTTCTTTGGCTCCAATGCTTTTTTCTACTGTTCCCGGATGTGGTCCATGCGGTAAACCTCCAGGATGAAGCGTAAAAGAACCTCTATCGATTCCTTTTCTGCTCATAAAGTTTCCTTCCACATAATACAACACTTCATCAGAATCAATATTGCTATGGTTGTATGGAGCAGGAATAGCATCAGGGTGATAATCAAATAATCTTGGCACAAAAGAACAAATCACATAACCAGCTGCTTGGAAAGTCTGATGTACGGGAGGTGGCTGATGTATTCTTCCCGTAATGGGCTCAAAATCATGGATAGATAAGGTGTAAGGATATAAAAATCCGTCCCAGCCTACTAAATCGAAGGGGCTATGATCATAAACATAATGATGGATATAACCACCTTTTTTGATTTTCACATGATAATCTCCTTTGCTTTCTTCAGTGATCATTTCTTGAGGAGGATGAATATCGCGCTCACAATAAGGAGAATGTTCTAAAAGTTGACCTAATTCATTTCTATATCGGCTTACTGTTTCTATTGGGCTTGCTGACTCCATTACTAAATATCGAATATCACTTGTATCCCATTCAAGCTTATAAATGGTGGTTCTCGGAATGACCACATAATCACCCGCTTGGATTTTCAACTTTCCGAATTGGGAATACATATAGCCACTGCCATCATGAATGAATAATAATTCATCTGCTTCTGCATTTTTATAGTAATAATCCATTCTTTGGTGGGTCGGCATACAAAGCGCCATGGAAACATCATCATTCATCAGCAATACTTTTCGGCTGTCTAGGAAATCACTTCCCGTATTCTTAACGCCTGAAGTATTTAAGTGTATTTGTTGTAGCGGTAAATCTTTATCAGGCTTGGCTCCATAAGCCACAGACTTTTTAATCTCCTTTACACGAGTAGGAGGATTAATGTGATATAGATTAGAATAAATACCTGAAAAACCTAAAGAACTTACTAATTCTTCCGCATACAAACTCCCGTCTGGTTGCCTGAATTGAGTATGTCTTTTAGGTGGAATGTTTCCTTTTCTTACGTAAAATGCCATAATATTATAAGTTCTAAAAAATTATTTCTTAGCCAATGATTCAGCTCTATCAAAAAGTTTAAGTGCTTCTAAGAAGATTTCATTCTGTTGATTAAAGATAGGGTAGAAGCCCTCATTATTCCAAATGTTTCTCGCTATGTAAGCCTTGCTGTAAAGTTTTATCAACTCTTTTGATTTATTAAAACCTTCTTCATCAAACTCAACATTATTGGTTTTAGCTAAGCTTGTTAATTCATTTAACATTTTTTCGGTTACTTGGAAATTATTGATAAATCCTTCCATTCCCATGTTCTCCAACATCTTTTTATTCTTTTCATAATAAGAAAAAGTGTATTGCCTTAAGGTATTGCTCAAGAATAATCTATTCAAATAAGTTGAAGTTTGAGCAGTATCCAGCGGTACAAAATAATCAGGCATAATTCCACCTCCACCGTAAACTATTCTTCCATTTGAGGTGGTGTATTTCAATGAATCATCAAAATGAATGCTGTCGGCAACGAAATATTCACCGTGTTCATAACGATAATTCATTTCATCTCTATATTCGTTAGGATCTTCTCCAAATGGTTTTTGAATTGATCTCCCTGAAGGAGTGTAATATCTTGAGATGGTCAATCGCAATTCGGAACCATCTTTCAAAGGAACCGGCATTTGAACTAATCCTTTTCCAAATGATCTTCTTCCTACAATCAAACCTCTGTCATTATCCTGAATGGCACCTGAAACAATTTCAGAGGCTGAGGCGCTTCCTTCATTAATCAATACGATCAAAGGGCTATCTTCAAATTTTCCTTCTTTAATGGCTCTAGCTTCAGAATTATATCTTTTCTCTTTTCCTTTAGTATAAACAATCATGGCATTATCTTTCAAGAATTCATCTGCCATGCTAATCGCTTTGTCCATGTAACCGCCAGGATTATCCTGTAAATCCAATATTAATTTTTTTAAGCCCTGTTCTTCTAATTTATTTAAGGCTTCCATAAACTCATTATAAGTAGTGGCAGAAAAACGGCTTACTTTGATATATCCGATTTCATCATCCACCATATAACTTACATCCACAGAAAATTGAGGAATTTTATCGCGAATGATTTTATATTCAACCGGATCCTTTAAACCCGATCTCATAATTTTCAATTCTACCTCGCTGCCTTTTTCACCTCTTAAATTCTCATGGACTTGTCTGTTGGTTAAACCAGTTCCTGCTATGTTTTTACCATCTACAGCAATAATTTTATCACCAGACTGTAAGCCTGCAGTTTCTGAAGGGCCTCCGCTTAAAGGTGCTACCACATAAAGGGTATCATTAAATATATTGAATTCAATTCCAATTCCTTCAAAATTTCCTTTTAAATCAGCGGAAACCATTTCTAAATCTTTGGCTGGAATGTAAGAGGTATGTGGATCTAATTCTTTAACGATTCCTTCTATGGCGCTATTCACCAATTTATCAGTATCTACCTCTTCCACATAGTTTTGATCAACTTGCAAAAGAATTTCTTTTATTCTTGTAATTCCCTCTAAAACAGTATCTTTATTGGAGGAAGGATTCGCCATAGTGGCACCAATCAATATTCCTGCCGCTAAGGTTGAGAAAATGATGATCGGCAGTTTGATCTGAAATGAACTATTTTTATTGTTATTCACGTTTAAAGATTTTTATTTTTACAAATAACGCAGGAAATTAGTAAATCGTTGGATTGAAAAGCCTTAAAATTAAATTACCTTTGTAAAATACCTAAATTAGTTAAAGTGGAATACTCTCAAAAGAAAATAAAGGAATTAGTTGCAGAAAATTACGTTTTTGCCTCCGTTCTCTATTATTTAGGTATAGAATACTATGAATTCGCTGAGGATTCATTGGAAAAAGTATGCAAAGCCAAAAAAGTTGATCTGAATTATGTGGTCTCTGAATTGGAGAAAATCAATCAAAACGAGGAAATTGAAAATATCAGACTATTGTCTTTCCCTATTGATTTGGTAATTACTTATCTGAAGCATACTCATTTCATTTTTATAAAAAAGGATTTACCATTTTTGGTGAAGCTAGTGAATAAGTTGAATAGCATTTCTCCTGATTTAGCATCTGTGGAAAAAGAGATTAAGGACGTATTTCCTTTGTTTGTAGAGGATTTTGTTCACCATATTTATGAGGAAGAAGACACACTTTTCGAATATATTTCCCAGCTAAAAGCAATAGAAGATAAAAAGAAGAATCCATCTGCATTTTTTTATAAGTACCCCAACTTCAATATGCAGAAATTCGCTATTGATCATGAAGTACATGATGATGAAATGAAAGGCATTCGATTTTTAATGGATCAATATCCAGTAGATCAAGAATCACCACTGAATGTGAAAGTCCTTTTTTCGGAATTGGAAAGATTTGAAGAAAAATTGAAAGTTCACGCTAAAATTGAAAATGAAGTTCTTTTCCCGAAAGCTCTGATGTTGGAGAAATCAGTTAGAAAGAAATTCGATTCGCTTATCCGTTTGAATTAAATAGTGTTTTTTTAGAAAACCGCTAGAAATAATACGAATTTATTTGATGACATGCCTAGAGTTTTAGCAATAGATTATGGTACCAAAAGGGTTGGTTTAGCAGTAACAGATCCACTGAAAATCATTGCTTCACCTTTAGAAATGGTCCATTCCAAAGATTTAATCCAGTATTTAACCCATTATTTTACAAAAGAAGAAGTAGAAGCTGTGGTTTGTGGTTATCCTACCAATGAAGAAGGAGAAGCCACTGATGCTACCCGTCACGTAGATGCATTTATTAATCTTTTTAGAAAGAAGTTCCCAACAATGCCCTTACATTTGCAAGATGAAAGCTTCAGTTCGCAAGAAGCTATGCAAGCTATGATACATTCCGGATCGAAAAGGAAACAAAGGAATAAGAAATCAGGTAATATAGATAAAATTAGTGCGGCAATTATTTTACAACAATTTTTAGAAGAGAATTAAATTATGATATATCCTATAGTAGCTTATGGGCACCCTGTTCTCAAAACAAGGGGGAAAGATATAAATAAAGGGGAGATGGATGTTAAAACATTGGTGGATGATATGTTTGAAACCATGTATAATGCAAATGGTGTTGGGCTTGCAGCTCCTCAAATTGGCAAGAGTTTAAGACTATTTGTAATTGACACTGACCCAATTGATGATGAGGAAGATCAGCCTAAAGTAAAGCAGGCTTTTATCAATCCTCAGATTTTAGATGAAGATGGAGAGGAATGGGCTTTTGAAGAAGGTTGTTTAAGTATTCCAAATATTCGAGAAGATGTTAATCGTAAGCCGAATATTCGGATAAAATATTTTGATGAAAACTGGGAAGAGCACGAAGAAGAATATGACGGATTTGTTGCCAGAGTCATTCAACATGAATATGACCATATAGAAGGAATTCTTTTTACCGACCATGTTTCAGCTTTTAAAAAGCGAATTTTGAAAGGTAAACTAGGGAATATTAGTAAAGGAAAAGTATCTGCTGATTATAAAATGATATTTCCTTTAAAGAAGTAAATAGATGTAAGTTCAGCTTGATTTTAGCTATTGTTTTAATTAAACTTATATTTAAATTTGATTAGCAAAATAAAGCTGAATGCTTTTATAATATTGGCAAACTTATTGTACGCAATATAATTCAACATACTTATTTCATTATGAATCGATTATCAAAAATATTAGTCTTGAGTATAACAATGGTTTTTTCAATTTCCGTTGCAATAGCTCAGCAGAAAAAAGCTTCAGATTTTATTGAAAATGGCATCAATAAATTTGAAGAGAAAGAATATATGGAGGCTATTGTAAGCTTTAACGAGGCTATAAAATTAGATCCTAAAGCGCATCAGGCTTATTATATGAGAGGTAATATCAAGCAAAAATTTGCTGATGTTCATGGCGCCATGAAGGATTATAACAAAGCAATAGAAGCGAAAGCAGATTTTTCAGAAGCATATTTTGAGAGAGGAAATATTAAATATTTGCTACAGGATTATTATGGAGCAATCAATGATTATACGAAAACCATTGAGCTTAATGAAAATAATTTAGATGCATATTATAAGAGGGGACAGGCAAAACAGCAATTAGAAGCTTATCAGGATGCAATAAATGACTGTACAAAAATCATTGAAAAAGATAAAGATAATGTAGATGCCTACTATCTAAGAGGTGTTTTAAGAATTGAATACGGTCAGCTTTCTGAGGGTTGTCTTGACTTAAGTAAAGCTGGAGAGCTAGGCGATTTAAAAGCTTATGAAATGATTCGTGAAAGATGCAATGATGTAAAATGTTACCCTTCCGAATTTGAATAAGAATTTTAAAAGAACATATTCAAAAGCCTGCAAGATTGATATTTTGCAGGCTTTTTCTTTTTAAAGCTTGGTTTTCACTTTTTTCCATTCCTTAATTTGCCAGTAAATTTTCCCAGTACTGAGGTGGTTTTTATTTTTATCATATAATTTAATTTCGCAAGGAATTACCACAGCATCTTCTGTTTCTAGAGGCTTTTCCACTTCATTTTTCACCCATTCTTCATCAATTGAAAATTCAGCAAATGCATCCATCTTTGCTTGAAAATGATATTCCATTTCAAGTTTTTGCATGATAATGCGATATTTTTTCACATCCAGCTTATACAAAATCATCAAGCCGGTAGTATATTCAGAAATGGTAGCCATCGCACAGGCATGTATTCCTTTGATATGATTTAAATTTCTTTTCTTGTAGGGTAGTTTGGTTTGGATTTTATCGGGAGAAATCTTCGTGATTTTAAATCCATGAGGTTTGTTAAAAGGAATCATTCGGTTCAATCCCTGATTTAAAAGCCATAAATAAAAATTAGAATCCTGTGCTTTATTAATGATGGAAGTTAAGTTCATGAAATTGATTGTTTATCAGATTGAATTGAATTTGATAGTGATTTTTATAAAATATTACAGATTTTATAAAGCAATCTCGTTGAAATAGCGCTATTTTTCAACAATTGATAAAAATTTATTATGCATGCTGAGTTTTTGGGAAAGAGAAAGTTTAACGAAATACGATTATATAATAGTAGGTGGTGGCATAGTGGGTTGCTCAACGGCCTATCACTTGAAGAAGAAATATCCTAAAGCTGAAATCGCCATAATCGAAAGGGGAGTTTTCCCAAGTGGAGCAAGTTCAAAGAATGCAGGTTTCGCATGTTTTGGAAGCTTAACCGAGTTGGTGGATGATAGGAAAGGACTTAGTGAAGATGAACAATTAGCCTTAGTAGAGAAAAGGTGGAAGGGTTTATTAGCGCTTCGGAAAATCCTGGGAGAGAAAAATATTGGTTTTGAGGAAAATGGAGGATTTGAAGTCATTAGAAAAGCAGAACTTCCTGCCTTAGAATATTTAGATCATTATAATCAATTGCTAAGAAGCGTATTTAAGAATGATGTTTATAGCTTAAGTCCAAATTTGGTCAATGAATTTGGTTTTAATAAAAGCGATATTGAAACTATAGTCTCCAATCCATTTGAAGGTCAGATCGACACTGGAAAGATGATTAAAAGCTGGTGGTCTTTGTGTAATGAAACAGGCATTAAAGTCATTACTGGATGTGAGGCAAAGAGTTTTCAAGATGAGCAAGAGGGTGTAAAGCTAGCTTGTCAATCTGCTAATCAATCATTTTACTTAGAGGCTAAAAAGCTCGCGATTTGTACCAATGCGTTTGCTCAAAAATGGTTTACACATGAAGATATCAATCCTGGAAGGGGAATGGTTATGGTGACTCATCCTATCGAAGATTTGAAATTTAAAGGAGTTTTTCATTATGATGAAGGCTATTTTTATTTCAGAAATGTTGGGAATAGGGTTTTGATAGGTGGAGGTAGGAATTTAGATAAATCTACAGAAGACACTACAGAATTTGGGATTAACCCTAAAATTAAATCGGCTATTTTACATGATTTGGAGGAATTGATTTTACCTAATCAAGAATTTTCAATTGATATGGAATGGTCAGGAATCATGGCATTTGGTAAAACCAAATCACCAATCATCAAAAAAGTATCTGATAAAATCGCTATTGGAGTAAGGCTAGGAGGGATGGGTGTTGCCATTGGCACACAAGTAGGACAGGAATTACACGAATTGCTTGCTGACTGATAACTTATTTTTATTATATTTCGAATTCATTTAAAATTATTATTTTGATTTAACATACATGACGGACAAGAAGCTCAAGCCAAGCTTACTACAAGCACTGATTCCAATAATATTTTTAATCTCTCTTTTAAGTTTAAATGTTTACTTTTTCGGTGATGGTACTTTAGACGGTTCCAACCAGATAGCTTTGATATTATCAGCTGGAATAGCTGCAATCATTGCCTTAAAGGTTGGCTTTAAATGGTCAACTATGCTTGATGGCATAGTCAGTAGCATTAGTTCGGCAATGTCTTCTATTTTAATTTTGTTATTGATCGGGTCATTAGCAGGTACATGGTTGCTAAGCGGCATAGTACCAGCCATGATTTACTATGGTTTAAATATATTAAATCCTACCATCTTCCTTTTTGCAGCTTGTGTGGTGAGCGCTATCGTATCAGTGGCTACAGGTAGCTCATGGAGTACTATTGCAACACTAGGTTTGGCGTTATTAGGTATTGGTCAAACTTTGGGAATGAGTGAAGGTGTTGTTGCCGGGGCCATTATTTCAGGAGCTTATTTTGGAGATAAAATGTCTCCATTGAGTGATACTACCAATCTTGCACCTGCTATGGCTGGAACAGATTTGTTTACTCATATTAAATATATGGCCTACACCACCGTGCCATCCATTGTTATTGCTTTGATTATATTCTTGGTCTTAGGTTTTATGAATAGCTCCGAAACTGATATTGAGCAAGTAGGCTTAGTGCAAGCGGCCATTCAGGATAAATTCAATATTAATTTATGGCTGTTTTTAGTCCCTGCAGCGGTAATATTTATGATCGTAAAAAAGATCTCTGCAATTCCAGCTCTTTTGATTGGCTCATTATTAGGGGGTGCATTTGCCATTATCTTTCAGCCTCAAGTAATTGAAAATATAGCTGGGGTAAGTGCAAACTTTTTTGAACAATCTTATAGAGCAGTGATGTTGTCTATGTATGGCGATATTAGCATTACCACTAATAATGATATGGTGAATGAATTATTATCAACAGGTGGAATGGCAGGTATGTTAAATACCATTTGGTTGATTGTTTGTGCTATGGTATTTGGAGGTGTGATGGAATCCACTAATATGTTGCGAGTTATCACAGCATCTATCATCAAATTGGCAAATTCAACAGGTTCATTAGTCGCTTCTACGGCTGGAACTTGTGTTTTCTTTAATATTACAGCTTCTGATCAATATTTAGCGATTGTAGTGCCAGGCAGAATGTTTGCTGAAACCTATAAAGATCGAGGTTTAAAACCTGAAGTGTTAAGTAGAACCTTAGAAGATTCAGGTACGGTTACCAGTGTGCTTATTCCTTGGAATACTTGTGGTGCCACACAATCATCAGTTTTAGGAGTTTCTACCTGGACATATGCACCTTATGCTTTTTTTAATATCATAAGTCCATTTATGACCATATTATTTGCATATCTTAATATTAAAATTAGAAGATTTACTGATAAATGAATTTTGTAAAGGAGATTTCGAAAGAAGAAATCAATGATCTACCCCTTTGGAAATTTGAGGGAGAAATTACATTGGTGGAAAAAGATAAAGATTGGGAAGAGGTAATACCTAAGCTGTGGAGAGCGGAAATTTTGGGATTTGATACTGAAGCAAAACCCGTTTTTAAAAAAGGGCATTATAATCCGGTTTCACTTATTCAATTGGCAACTGAAGACGAAGTTTTTCTCATTCGAAATTTAATGTGTGGTTTTCATGGTGAATTAGTGAGAATATTTGAGGATCCTTCTATTATTAAAACGGGAGCTGCTATCCATGATGATTTAAAAGATCTACAAAAACTCAGAAAATTCAGACCATCCGGCTTTGAGGATATTGGTTCCATTGCAAGGGAAAATGGAATGCTTCAAAGCGGGGCCAAAAATCTGACGGCAATATTTTTGGAAAAAAGAATCTCAAAAGCGCAGCAAACTTCTAATTGGGAAAAATCAGAGCTTACTCAGGCACAAATTGATTATGCCGCTACAGATGCCTATCTCGGTTTAAAGGTTTATGAAGTTTTTGAGCGGATAGGGTGGGTTTGATGATTCCAGAATTGATGAACTGAAACATATTGGTTTTAAAATCCTTTAAATTGTAAGAATTCTTTATAAATTAAAATTGTTAAATTGGATTATGGATATTCAAAGCAGAAAACTTCAATTTATTCAAGGGATACTTACCATCAATGATGAAAAAATTATTGAAAAACTAGAATCTGTTCTTAAAGATGAGCAACAAAAAACCGATCCTGGTTTAAAAGAAAAACTAACATCTAGAGCATTAAAGGCTAATGAAGACATAAAATCTGGAAAGGTTTATAATAGAGAGGAGGCAGAAAAGGAATTAAGGAATAGAATGGGTATATGAAGGTAATTTATTCTGACCAATCCCTTTTAAGTCTTGAAGAATCATTAGATTTTACTATTGAACAATTAGAAATCCCTCCTGAAAAAGTTTCAGAATTAATTCAGAACTTATTCAATCGTGCAGATAGCTTAGGTTTAAATTCCTACAAAGGTCAAAAGGAGAATGATTTAGAACATATCTTCAAGAGAATCATAGAAGATTGATTGAGGGCAATTTTAAGATAATTTATAAAATTGAAAACGATAGCGTTTATATCACAGATTTTTTCTATTCCAGACAAGACCCTCATAAGATGAAGGGATAGATTTTTATTTGTTAACATTACCATTTTAATTTTTCCGATTATTTAAAGCTTTCTCAATATTTTCTAATCCTTCTACAAATAAAGTCATCTGTCCAATGATTTGAGACATTCTATCGGAATCCCCAAGACCTTTTATTTTATTGTTTTTCATAAAGGTCTCTTTTATTGTATTCCATCTTTTAGCTTTTTCATCATCCAAATCATCCATTAATTCTCCTAGTTTTAATAGGTTCGCCTCTGCATCAGAAGTCAAGGTTTGAGATTCGTTTTGGTAGTGATCTATCAATAATTGATAGACCTCTTTATCTTCTAAAATCGGCACTACCTGACTCATAAGTTTATTCATATCTCTATATGAACCTTGTAATTTAAAAGGAGGCTCTACTCTATAATCATCACTCATTGCTGCAGAACTGATGTATTGAGCATTTACTTTTAATACTACATCTCTGATATACATGACCTTTTCCAATACCTTCAAACAATCTTGCACCTCTTGGGGAGAAAGATTGCCTTCCATATCGGGTATGTTTTGTTCATCATTTTCAATGTACTTCACCAACTTATACAAATTTTCCAAACCATATTGCGTAATGGATTTTAAATAAGTATTTGAAGTAAGACCATTTTCTATTAAACTTAACCTAAATAAGTCTGCACGATTGGTTGCAGTATCACCTAGATTATAAATATCAGCTCTATTGGATAACATATCAGGAATCTGAAATTTATCTCCACTTTCAGTATATGGATTTCCAGCCATCACTACACAGAAACGCTTACCTCTAAAATCATAGGTTTTTGATTCTCCATTAAATACTCCCTCGATTTTACGTTGTCCATCTGCTAATGAAATAAATTTTTGTAAAAATTCAGGATTACAATGCTGAATATCATCTAAATAGAGCATGACATTATCGCTCATTTCAAATGCCAGATTTAATTTTTGCAGTTCTTGTCTGGTAGCGGCATTTCGTGCCTCTCCAGGATCAACAGATGTGATTTCATGCCCAATGGATGGACCATTAATTTTCATAAAAATTAATCCTAAGCGATCTGCTACATATTCCATTAAGGTGGTTTTACCATAGCCAGGAGGAGAAATTAATAAAAGCATACCAGATCGGTCGGTACGCTTATCATTTCCATAAGCCCCCATTTGTTTGGCGAAATTTGCACCTATTAAAGGAAAATATACCTGATTGATCAATTTATTTCTTACAAAAGAGGTCAATACCTGAGTTTGGAATTCATGCAATCTTAAGGCTTTTCTTTTTTGCTCAACTAATTCATGTTTTAGCTTTTGCAACTCCATATAACGAGGTTTGACTTCCTGTACAAAGTGGGATAGCCTATTTACAAATTCATGATAATCGAAATGATAGGATTTTGTGGATTTATCATTATCCTGCTCATTATGACTAATTACAGCTTTTAAATTATCTATTTTTTCTACACCAGAGATAGTCTGTACCTGTTTACTATCGGCCGAATCAGTCATTATAAATCCTGCAACCTCATTGATTGTACCTTCAGAACTTTCATATTTACTGTTTTCAATAAAAGAAATAATCCATTGCTTGCATAGATGCCAATTTTCTGCCGGGTGGTCATTTAGCTGGTTTTGTGCATCCTTAAAATTTAGGTCAGCATTTTTAGATTTGAGTTCTTTTTTAAATGCTTTTAATATATCGAAAGCGGCTTTATCCATTACAAAACCATCAGTAATCTGTTCCTCTGCTAAATATATTGCAGCCTGACGGGTATTAACTGTTTGAAACAGATGATTCTCTTCCGTAAAATTTTGAATAGCAGCAGTGAGGCTTTCTATTAAATGAGTATGCTCTTTTGGATTTGGGAATGCTTGTTTTAATAAATTAACTAGCACAAATTGTTTTTTGAAATAAGCTTTTTTATCTGGATGAGTAAAATGCCAAAATAACTGAGCTAAAATCCTAATATTAGGGGAAAAACGTAATAATCCTAAATCATTGTGTTTTTTCAATAGGGTTTTGAGAATATAGAGTGCGTCATGGTCGTGAACCCCTTTTACATAACCTTCTCCATAATTTGCTGCTGTGTATTGATTAATTTCTTCTTTTAATTCTAAATCAGTATATTTTTTTTGCTGATTAAGGCTATTGAACATTTCCCATGCTAAATATTCCGTTCTATTAACTTTTTTGTTTTCTGAGGGCAGTTCCTGTTCCCATACATCCTTTAAGTCATGGATTTTTGTAGCATCTATTGGTTCGTAATAAGAAGTGCCTGTTAAGTGATAAAAATATTTTTTTTCTTTTATTACCAGAGCCAAATCTAGTTTTTGATTATTGGTTGAAAATCGATATTCTCCTAATTTAATGATATTATCACCATCTTCAAATAGCTCTTTTTTGTCTTTTAGAGCTCTTAAGGCTTCTTGCTGCAATACTTGAAGTTGATTCAATAAATCTTCTGATTTTGCTGAGTCACCTAATTTCTCCAATTGTTCAGCCACATCCCGGACTTTATCAATCATCAAATCAGAAGCGAAATAACCATTGATTTCGACATCAGTTTCAAAGCTTGCAGCTCGTGATTTAATGCCTTTTAAAACTCGTTCTGCTGATCCAAATAAAGAATTTGTTTTTTTATTCCGCGCTTCAGTTAGGTTAACTTTCTTTGATTCAAAAGCAGCGTAAATTGATTCTCTTTTTATACTAATTTTCTCAGTAAACTCATCAAAATCTACAAATCTGCTTTCCAATTCTTCTAACTGAATGGATAATTTAGTTAAGTATTCATCACATTTTTGAGGGTCAGTTGCTAAATCTAAATAGTTTACAATTGATTGCTCAAAAAGGGTCATTTGAGCTTGGAAATCTGCTCTGGCCTCACGCTCACCCAATTGTCTACGCTTATTGTTTAGAGCAACTCTTTGCTGATTAAGCTGTGCGAATATTAATGATATGTTTTCTATAATTTGGGTAGAATGAGCGGTGTCTTCTACTTTAAGGTTGTTGACAATATCAATTAGTAATTCTAATTGAAGTGAGAGCTCATCAAACTCTTTTTCCAATTCTTTTGCATCAATTACTTTAGTGAGTTTTTCAACAGACTCCACTAAGGAGTTCATTTGTTTTTGGTAGTACTCAAGTGCATTGTCTTTTAAGAGAAATTGCACACATGCCTCCGAAAGTTCATCAGCTCTCTCAGCTATCTGATTTTCCATTTGCTCTACCAGCTCCAAATCAATATAGCGTAAATTTTTTAAGCCAATAATCTCGCCTCTTATGCTTCTCATTTGAGAAAGCAAGGAGACATATTGTTCTAGCGTTTCATAATTGGCACTTCGGGTATCAAATAATATTTTTTCTACCTTAACTTTTGTTTCTTCTAGTGTGTTATTGGTTTTTTTACGGATCTCGACTACTTTTTCAAATTCATCAATAGCAGAAACAGCAATTTTTTTGACCGCTTTTATAGGTTGGTTTAAACCTTCGGGTGAGTCGTTTTTTAACCAGAAGTAGCCGTCTAATATACCCTGACTTCTTTTTTCAATGTCTTCATAGAGCCCATTATAACTGTCTTCTTTACTTAATAACACTATAAGCTCTTGTATTTCAGCCATGGCATTTACTATCTGCCTATTTCCTATTTTGTAAAGTTCATGGTCTTTAAACTCATCATTTGGAATTAATTCTTTAGTATAAGGTGTTTGCCAAATTTGGATTAGATGAGTTTTACTTGGGTCTTTTTCAGTATTGAAGTAACACATTTCCCCATTTGCAAAAAGAGTGTAGCCATTACAGAATATCGGAGTCTTAACGGTTTGTTCGATTACATTATAGGAGAGAATTACGAAATCATGGTTTTTCTCTTCATAAAAAACGAATAGGTAATCCTCGCCATTTGGAGATTGCACTTTTCTCAAAAATTTCACTCCCTCTATTCGCCTATCAAATATTTTATTCTCACCTGTTTGTAGATAATAGCCGTTAGACAAGATTATACCTTGCTCATCTGGCAACAATATTCCTGCGTCTTTTAGCGTATCTACCCTAACTACTTTTTTAACCCGGTAGTTAAAAATGAAATAGCGATTACTTTCTAGATAAGGCTTTATTTTAAGTAAAACTAAATTGCCTAAATCACAGTAAGATATTTCTGCATCATCTAGTGATTGATCTCTTTGCTCGACATCTTCACTATAAATTCCTTCCCCATCATCTGTATTATCCTCAATTTTAATTGTCAGATTACCATTTACTGTTTCAACAAAAACTTTATCTGCAATAGAAATATGCGGGTTTTTACCTGTTCTTTGCATATCTCTAGTGGCTTTGGTCCATTCAAACTCATGCTGAGCTGGGAATTCAACCTCAGCAGCACTGCGTGAATCTACAAAAGTTAGTTTTTCATCTTCTATAAGCCATTTAAATGCCTTTATATCTGTAGGGCTTTCAGATAATTGAAAAACCAAATACAGAAAACTTCCTTTTTTAAAAAAGCGTGAAAATTGAGTGTTTCTATAGAATTTATAAAGGTTCTGAAGTTCTTCTGAAAAAGTATCATCCTTTAATATATCAGAGGAAATAGGATGAAATTCATCGTTTTCAAATTTGAACACGCTAAATACATCATCAATTTCAAGGATGGACTTAAGACCTAATCTAACATTATATCCAAATAAACAAATATCGCCAATAGAGATAATATCTCTTGCCAAACAATTATGTTCAGTTTTGATACGAACATTTGATAGAAGTTTGAATTCAACAGCCCCAAATATATTTTGACGTTCTTTATTTAGATTTTGAAGCTTTTCCACAAGATTTTCCCGTTGCTCTTGTAGTCGGTTTTGAATTATCTCGTAGGTACCTCTTTCAATATTATTATCCATAATCAGTTTATTCCCTTATCCTAAATGATTAGATTTTTGGCAATTTGTTGGTGTTCAATTTTTAGCTACTGGCTTTAAAATGCAGCCAGTAGCTAAGATTGAATGGTTTTATAGGGATATCCTATAAATATTATGCTTTTGGGTAATTAACTTATTGTAGTTTTTTTTGATCTAAACCCATTCCGCTAACAAACTTACTTATGTTCGACAAGAAGCTTTTATCCTCATCAGTAGCTTTCATTTGCACGCGGGTGATTAAAGCAGCAATAGATAGATTTTTTATATCTTCTGCTGTAACCCCATATTTGATCGCCATATTTTTAATTTTCTCGATCAAATCAGTTTGCTCACCGTTTTCACCATTTCCACCAAAAATGGAATCTTTAAAGCTCGTAAGCGTATTAGAGTTTTCCACTAATTTATCTATTCCCTTACCGTTAGAAACTTGCCTGATAAGATTGTCAAAGAAAGTGTTATCACCACCAACAATATCAATTTTAGCTGTTTTAAATGCCTCGGATAATACTTTAGCTTGTGCATTAGCAATGTCTTTCTGAATTCCAATATCTGCTAATTCTACTTCTTTCTCTTTATTGAGTTTCAGTCTAAACTCTTCATGTTCCTTACCGGCATCATTCAATTTCTTCATGGCTTCAGCTTTTTCTTGAATACCTTTTGCTTCGGCAACAGCCTTTTCTTGGATTACATTAGCTTCTGCTAATCCTTGCTTTCTTTTAGCTTCTGCAAGTTTTTCAATAACAATAGCATCTACTGTTCCTTGTCTCTCATTTGCATCCGCTTTAGCATGCATTACTTGTGCTTCCGACATACCAATAGTAGCTTCCTCTTTGGCTTTTGCATCTGCAATGGTTTTTCTAGCTTCTGCTTCCATATCAGCGGCATCTTTCTTTGCACCAGCTTCTATCAGAACTTTTTGTGCATCAAATTTGGCAGATTTCTCTCTAGATTCTGCAGCTTTCACATCTTCAATTAAATGCTGTTCTGCTTCCTTATCAGCATTTATGATAGCTACTTCTTTTAATCTATTTGCTTCTTTTAAAGCAACTACATCTTTGATTTTTTCTTGTTCTTCAACAACAGTTTTCTCCATTACCACTCGCTCGCGGATGGCATCTTGAATATTTCTTTTTTCAATCTCTACTGCTTTTTCTTTTTCAATTTGAGCTAGTGAAACAATTCTTTCTCTTTCAGTAGCCTCAATATCTCTGTCTTTTTGAACTCTTTCAGTTTCAACTGCTTCTGCTCTTTCTTTATTTTTAGCAGCAATAATTACCTGACGAAGTTTATTTTCGTTTTGAATTTCAAGTTGCTCTTCTGTTCTAATTCGAACTTCTTCAGATTTAAGTCTTTCTTGAGAATTTACTGTATCAATTTCTGCTTGCTCACGGGCAATAATTGTTTCAATTTCCCTTCTTTGCGATTCTTCCTTCTCTTTCTGTTGTTTTTCAAGTTCTAATATGGCCTCTCGAGCTTCAACATCTTGCTTTTTGATCGTTTTTTCCTCATCTCTACGGATTAGGTTGGATTTGATTTTTTGAGCGGCTGTTAATTCTGTGATTTTTTTGATACCCTCCGCATCTAAGATGTTATCCGCATCTAAGTTCATTACATTGGTTTGTTCCAAGTAATCTATGGCACAATCATCTAAAACATAGCCATTTAAATCAGTACCTATGATATCGATAATTTCATTTCTGAACTCTCTTCTGGCTTCATATAACTCTATAAATTCAAACTTCTTCCCCACACTTTTCAGTGCCTCAGAGAACTTAGCTTCAAAAAGACTTTCTAATGTTTCATGATCAGAAGCTCTTTCACAGCCTATTGTTTGTGCTACATTGATTATATCTTGCACAGATTTATTTACCCGTACAAAGAAGGCTACTTTTATATCTGCCCGCATATTGTCTTTGCAGATTAGCCCATCTTTTGTCATTCTGGAAATCTCTAATTTTTTAACAGAGATGTCCATAATCTCTTCTTTATGCAATATGGGGATTACCATACCTGCATTAAAGAAAATTTTGACTCCTCCCTGCCCAGTACGAACTAATACTCGACCCTGGCTAACTTTTTTGTACATTGAGATGAGCCAGATTCCCAGCCCAAATAAAACAACGATGCCAATTGTGGCAACTACGTAAAATGATTCTATCATAAGATTTGAGTTTAAATTATTGAGGATATTTTTGTGCAAGAAAATATTTCTTGTCTGGTGATTCTTCTAGTATAATTACTGTTTCATTAAATGGAACTTGTGCTTCATCAATGGATTTAGCATATACTTTAATTACATCGTCATTTACCTGTATCTCTAATTGTCCAATTTTATCGGCTCCTATTGGAGAGAGTACTTTTCCTGTTTTGCCAATGAAATCAATAGCTACTTCCCCTTTATGATTAAATTGTGCATATAGCTTAACAAATGGCTTAGCAACCACTTTTGTAATGAGCATACTTACAATTAGGCCAGGTATATAAAGAAGAAAGCCGAAAATATTATCTTCTATACCAAACAGAGCCGTGATGTTGACATTTATAAGCCACATACAAAAAACTACAATGGTAATAATGAACATAACTGGTAATTCACCTATATAAAAAAAAGCCAGGAATGAGTTCCAAAATCCAGGGCTTTCTACCTCTCCGGCATCTATTGTGCCACTATTAGAGTCAGCATCAATATCTGGACTAAAATCTAAATCGAGGCCAGTGAAAATTATCAGAATCCAATAGAACACCATTAATGCAGCTAACATTGTTAATATGAAGTTAGCAGGAGCTAAAGCAATATTTATTAAGTTTTCCATAGTTTACAATTAAAAATATATTTTTCAGATGTGTTTTAATTTCCTATTAGCTTTTTGAGCTTAAAGGCTCAACCTGAAAAATTATATCCCTAATTGTTTTTTCATTTGTGCTAATTCATCTTCCACTGAAATATTTTCAATGGCTTTGTTCATTTTTTCTTCATTTGTTTCACTAGCTTCAGCCATTTCGCCATAAGCTTGAGCCAGAGCTTCATCTTGCATTACTTTATTCTTCATTCTTTCCAGCATTGAAACCACGCTATGACTGTCCATATTGGTCATTTGCTTATTGATTTTTTGAGTAGCACTGCTTACTTTAACTCGGGCTTTAAGGGTACTTAATTCATTCTCCCATTGTTTGATACCTGATTTTATGCTGTTCACATTTTTTTCTAATGTTGCTACTTGCTTTTCTAAGTTGGCCACATCATCTTTCATTAAAAGAATATCTTTAGCCAATTGTGCTTTTCTTTTTAGGTTTTCTTTAACAAAATTGTCTGCTTCTGCGCTGTCAATTTCATTTTGTTGGGCTTTTTTCAACAATAAAAGTGATTTGTTCTGTAGGTCCTCTTCAGCTTCTTTGGTTTCGTTGAGTTCTCGGGTTCTTTTAATATGCATAGCTTTAACTTCCGCTAAAGATCGCATCGCTACATCTTGATTTTCGCGCATATCACGTAAACCTTGTTCAACCATTTTAATAGGGTCTTCCAATTTATCCACTGCTGAATTGGTTTCGGCTTGTCCGATTTTAAATAATCTTCTTAGTACATTCATAATTTTTAATTTAGTTTTTTGAAAATGAAACAAGTTCATTGGAGTACTCTGATAATAATAGCCCCAATGAGTTAATGGTGCTTTCTAATTCCTTAAGGTCTAAAGTCTCTACTTGTAAGGTGTTTCTAAAGATTACCTTTTCGCCTTTTTCATCTAATACAAAAGCACCATGGACGATATCCCGATTTTTAATAAGTAACTGTTTGTAAATATTTCCTTCGTCTATTATTTCAAATAGGTATTGTTCAATGATTACAATTGGTGATGCTACGCCAATTACCATGTTTTTTACACCTAATTCCTCATTCTCTACTACTAATAAACTATCCGTTTCACTTTCATATAGAATTACCGATCCAAGTTCTAAAACAAAATCCTTGACTTTTCTGAAATGTGGTTCCATTAAAGGCTTATTTTTATAATTAATTCATGTAACTTTTAAACAATAACACAATATCCATGAAAATATTTATATTTGCAAATATTATTTGCATTATATGATAATATTATTTGCAATGTATTGTTATTTAAATTGTTGGAATATGTCAAAATACGGTGAAAATATAAAAAAAATACGCAGTGTAAGAGGATTAACCCAATCTCAACTAGCAGATATTATTGATGTGAGTAGAGGAGTAATTAGTTCATATGAAGAGGGGAGGGCAGAACCAAAAATTGAAACAATTATAAAAACAGCTGAGGTATTTCAAGTGACAATAGACACATTATTGAAAAAAAATATCACGGTAAATCAGCTGAGTGGATTTGTGTTACCTGATATTTTGACAAATAATAAGCAAAGAGATAATCTTAATGAAAATGAAGAGTTTGCAAAATTTTTCCCTGCTGGATTACTTATTTTAGAAGCATCTAAATTAGAAGAAAATATTTACTGTACAGGCAATGACTTAATATTCGGATTGAAAGTTGAGCCAATAAAAAATATGTTATTCGTAGTAGAATCAAATAATGAATCTTTAATTGGGAAAGTCACTCAAATTGGGGAGGAATTTATTATATTGAACAGAACCAAAATTCTGAAAAATGATATAAAGAGTGCTGTGAAAGTAATTGGCATCTACCACCCATATAAGACAGTTTCTCCCTTGGAAAGCAAGCTTTTATTAATGGAAAAAAGACTGAAAAAATTGGAGGATGCAATAGCTAATAAATGATAAAAAGAATATGCTAAATTGCTTGTTTGTAAAAGTAAGAGCTGGTTTTTTTAGTGTTTCATTTTCGTCTCGACTAATTTAAACAGATGACACTATTTTTTTATGACCAATAATCTTTATCCTTCAATGTGTAACTTCTGTTACTATCCTATCCGCTGAAAGTCCGTTACTTAGCATTGTGATTCAAAAAAGAAGATACAAATGAAAAATTCAAATAAAACAATAATTGACGTTAGGTCAGAAGGAGAGTTTGCAATGGGACATGCAGAAGGCGCATTGAATATTCCATTAAATGAAGTAGAAGCTAGAGCTAAAGAAATAGCCAAAATAGACGGTGAAATTATATTGTGTTGCGCTTCAGGTAACAGAAGTGGTATGGCGCAACAAATTTTACAATCTAAAGGAATCGAATGTCATAATGGAGGTTCTTGGTTTGCAGCTGAAAATTATGCTTTAGCCTTATGAGTTTTTTGAGAAAATTATTCGGATTAGGTCCTGTAGTTGACTTGAAAGCCTTGGCAGATGAGGGTGCCATCATTTTAGATGTGAGAACGAAAGGAGAATTTCAGGGAGGGCATATCAAAAATGCAATTAATATTCCTGTGGATAGTATCTCTTCTAATTTATCTAAATTGAAAAATAAAGATAAGCCTATTATTACTTGCTGTGCTTCAGGAATGAGAAGTGGATCTGCTAAGAGTATCTTAAAATCAAAAGGCTATGAAAAAGTGTATAATGGTGGAGCATGGACTTCACTCAATAGAAAAATAGCATGATTAAAACTATTTTACATACTCCCTGGACCTTTATGCGCTGGCTTAGGTTGGCTATAGGACTTTATCTAGTTTTTGTAGGCATTACAGAGTCAGAAATATTCGCAGGAAGTATAGGAGCACTTTTTACCTTTTTGGCTTTGCTCAATCAAGGTTGCGGTGGAGGAAGCTGCTCCAATGGAAATTGCGATATTCCGAAAAAATAGAATGTAAAGAAAGCCGGTTAATGCCGGCTTTTTTTAATTTTATTGTTTCAAGTTTAATAAACTAAAATGCAAAGATTATTCATATTACTTATAGTCGCCCATTTAATTTCCTGTTCACCATCAGAAGAGAAAGAAACCTATTGGCTGAAATATGCCGGGGGTAGAATTATTATGATGCAAGAGCAAGATTTTTCTGCTAAAGCTGATTTAGACAGCCTTAAAAATAAAAAAGGATTAATGGCTTTAGGTCCAATTGAAAATTTGATGGGCGAAATCACAATTTTAGATGGAGTGATTTATACCAGCACTGTGGAAAGTGATCAAGCGGTTTACAGAAAAGATTCAGTAGTGAAAGCGGTTTTTTTAGCTTATGGAAGTGCTGATGCATATAGTGTTGTGGAAGTTGAAGAATCACTAAAAGGACTCAAAAAAATTGAAGATTTCATTCGAGAAAAAGCAATTGATAATGGCTTAGATCTTGAAAAGTCTTTTCCTTTTTATTTGGAAGCTCAGGTTGAAGAATTGGATTATCATATCATGTTTAAAGAAGGGGAGGGAATCCACGGACATCAAGCTCATCAAAAAGCCAAAAGAGAATTTAAGCTTGATCATTCAAAAGTAAAAATAGTAGGTGTTTGGGCTAATAGCAAAGAAGAAGGAATTTATACCCATAATGGAAATAGAACGCATTTACATTTTGTAAGTGAAAAAAGCTTGGCATCCGGTCATATTGATGATGTTCATATATTATCGGGGAGTAAACTTTTTTTACCTCAAGATTAATTTAAAAATGAAGTCTGGATTTTAAAATTTAGGCTCTGAAATCTAAAAAATGAAAGAATTTTGGAATGAAAGATACGCGAAAAATGAATTTATTTATGGTAAAGAACCCAATGAATTCTTTCGCGAAGAATTAGAAAATTTACCAGTAGGTAAAGTTATTTTACCCTGTGATGGAGAAGGCAGAAATGCTGTTTTTGCTGCTAAATTAGGCTGGTATGTTAATGCTTTTGATTTTAGCCCATCAGCAAAGGAAAAAGCTAAAGCTCTTGCCAAACAGGAAGGTGTTAATCCTAAATATGAGGTAGCCGACATCCTCGAAAAAGAGTTCAAAGAAAATTCAGCCGATGTGGTAGCTCTAATATATGTTCATTTCCCGGCTGAATTAAGAAAAATTGCTCATCAGAAAGCCATAAAATGGCTGAAGCCAGGAGGAAAGCTCATTTTGGAAGCCTTCAATCCAAAGCAAATTGATAATGATTCAGGAGGGCCAAAAAATATAGATATGCTTTATTCTGAAGATATTTTAAGAGAAGACTTCAAAGATCTGAAAATCGAAAAATTGGAAATTTTGCAAACAAATTTATCGGAAGGGAATTTTCATAAAGGGAAAGCTGATGTCATTAGACTTATTGCAATAAAATAAAAATTCTATCAATCATGGAAACCGAAATCCTAGCTCGCGTTCAGTTTGCATTTACCGTTGCCTTTCATTATATCTACCCGCCTTTAAGTATTGGTTTAGGGGTGATATTGGTCATTATGGAAGGAATGTACCTCAAAACCAAAAATGAAATCTATCATAAAATGACCCGTTTTTGGGTCAAGATTTTTGCCTTGATTTTTGGAATAGGGGTGGCTACAGGGATAGTGATGGAATTTGAATTTGGTACCAATTGGGCTACATATTCCCGCTATGTAGGAGATATTTTTGGCTCCGCTTTAGCAGCAGAAGGTTTATTTGCTTTTGCTTTGGAATCTGGCTTTTTAGGCGTTTTGCTTTTCGGTTGGAACAGAGTAAAGCCTATAGTTCATTTTATTTCGACTATTGGTGTAGCTTTAGGTTCAATGTTTTCAGCCGTTTGGATAGTGGTGGCAAATAGCTGGCAACAAACTCCTGCAGGCTATAAAATTGTAGGAGAGGGCTTAAAGCAAAAAGCAGAAATCACGGATTTCTGGGCTATGGTTTTTAATCCATCATCTGTAGATCGACTTTCTCATGTTATAATTGGAGCTTTTCTGGCCGGTGCCTTTTTAGTACTTTCCGTAAATGCCTATTATATTTTAAAAGGTAAATTTCTGGAAATTGCTAAGCCTGCTTTTAAGATTGCCTTGGTTTTGGCCATGGTTTCTTCAGTGGCTCAGTTGTTAACTGGACATAACTCAGCAGATGGAGTTGCTGTAAATCAACCCGCGAAATTGGCAGCTTTTGAAGGGCATTATCCTGAAAATGAAGTCGCAGATTTATATCTTTTTGGGTGGGTAGATCATAAAAGCAAAGAAGTGGTGGGCTTGAAAATTCCCAAGGGCTTAACCTTCTTAATTCATCAAGATTTCACCACTCCTGTGAAAGGATTGGATGCTTTTCCGGAAGATGAAATACCTACTCAGGTGAATGCAGTATTTCAGTTTTACCATATCATGGTGGCCATTGGAATGGCCCTCATTGGCTTAAGTCTTTTTGCTGGCTTCCTTTGGTGGAGAGGCAAACTTTTTGATTATCGCTGGTTGATGTGGGTATTCGTTTGGGCGGTTTTTCTGCCGCAAATAGCCAATCAGGTGGGGTGGTTTGCAGCAGAAATGGGACGCCAGCCTTGGGTGGTCTATGGGCTGCTCAAAACATCTGATGCACTTTCTCAGGCGGTAACCGCTAATCAGATTTGGTTTTCTTTGATTTTGTTTTTCTTCGTCTATTTATTACTGTTTTTACTGTTTATTTATCTATTAAATAAGAAAATTCAGCATGGGCCTTATGATGATAAAATGGAAGACCAGAGACCTCAGCAATCATCTAGTGTACCTGATTTTAATTAAATTATTAATGATAGAGAATTTTAAACCTGACAGGTTTTTAAAAATATAAAACTAATCTATAAATCATGGAAACTTTTATAGGAATTGAATATAATATTTGGTGGTTTTTGTTGCTAGGGGCAGTTGTGACAGGTTATGCTATTTTAGATGGTTTTGATATGGGAGTAGGAGCAATACATCTTTTCTTAGGGAAGAAAGAAAATAGAAGAATTGCCTTAAATGCCATAGGTCCAGTTTGGGATGGAAATGAGGTGTGGCTTGTAATCACTGGAGGAGTTCTTTTTGCGGCTTTTCCGCCTGTTTATGCAACACTTTTCTCTGGTTTATATATTCCTTTAATACTCTTTTTGGTCATGATTATTTTCAGGGCAATTTCCATAGAATTTAGAGGGAAAGAGAAAATGAATTGGTGGAGGCAAACCTGGGATATTGCCTTCTCTGTTTCGAGTATTATTATGGCAATTGCCTTAGGAATGGTTTTAGGAAATGTATTGCAAGGCTTACCCATAGATGAAACGGGGGAATATACCCACAGCACTGATTTTAATTTTATTAATCCTTTTGCTTTGCTAACAGGGATAACGACTTTAGCTTTATTTATGCTCCATGGTGCCTTGTATTTGGGAATGAAAACAGAAGGTAAGCTGTACGAACAATTGACCATAATTATTAAAAATAGCACTGTTTTCTTTATTCTATCTGCTTTGCTTTTGAGTTTTTACACTCTTTTATATGTGCCGCATCTTACCGAAAAAATCAAAGCTCAGGAATGGCTATTTTTCTTGCCTGTAATCTTGGTGCTTTTGATGGCCAATATTCCGCGTCAGGTGAGTAAACAACATTACGGCTATGCTTTTATTTCATCCACAGGTGTTATTTCAGCACTTTTGGTAATTGGAGCGGTAGGTTTGTTTCCAAATATGCTTTATTCTACTATTGATCCTGAGTATAGTTTGACTCTCTACAATGCATCAGCTTCAGAAAAATCATTGGGTTATATGCTTACCATAGCTATGATAGCTGTGCCACTAGTAGCTATATATACTGGTTTTGTTTTTTGGACTTTCAGAGGGAAAGTGAAGATTGATGAGAATAGTTATTGATTTTATCTATATGTAAATTTATAAAATCGACATAATCAAATGTTTGAACAAGTAATTATTCTGCTATTTTTGTTCTGAATTAATTTTTTAACGATACGCATATGAAAAGACTAAGTACAATATTGATGGTTTTCGCGATCGGGCTCATGTTTACGGCCTGTGGGAATAAGGAAACAAAAACTGCAGAGGCAGACGGTTATTCCGGTGCAACTAAAAGAAGCAGCTCTGTTATGAAAGCTTCTCAAATTCAAGACTGGTGGCCAAACCGCTTGGATTTAAGTTTATTGAGACAAAACTCTGATAAGTCAAATCCTTTGAATAAAGATTTTGACTATATCAAAGAATTCAGAAGTTTGGATTATGCCGCTTTGAAAGAAGACATTAGAGGGGTTATGACCGATTCTCAAGATTGGTGGCCAGCAGATTTTGGTCATTATGGAGGTTTCTTTATCAGAATGGCTTGGCACAGTGCCGGAACTTACAGATCTGGTGATGGCCGTGGTGGTTCTCGTTCGGGGCAACAAAGATTTGCGCCTATTAATAGCTGGCCTGATAATGCAAATTTGGATAAAGCCAGAAGATTACTTTGGCCTATTAAGCAAAAATATGGAAACAAAATCTCTTGGGCTGATTTAATGGTATTAACTGGAAATGTAGCTTTAGAAGATATGGGATTCCAAACCATTGGATTTGCTGGTGGTAGAGAAGATGTTTATGAGCCCGAATTAGATGTTTATTGGGGTGCAGAAGAAAAATGGTTAAGCGATGAAAAGCGTTATTCTGGAGACAGAGATTTAGAAAATCCTTTAGCTGCAGTGCAAATGGGGTTGATTTATGTGAATCCTGAAGGACCAAACGGGAATCCTGATCCGGTATTGGCGGCTCATGATATCAGAGAAACTTTTGGTAGAATGGGAATGAATGATGAAGAAACAGTTGCTTTGATTGCGGGCGGACATACTTTAGGTAAAACGCATGGTGCGGGTGATGCTTCTAATGTAGGTGCTGAACCGGAAGGAGCAGGCATGGAAGAGCAAGGCTTAGGTTGGAAAAGTTCTTACAAATCAGGGAAAGGAAAAGATGCCATTACTTCTGGTTTAGAAGTAACCTGGACATCCACTCCTGCAAAATGGAGCCACGATTATTTGACTTTTCTTTTCAAATATGATTGGGAATTAACCAAAAGCCCGGCTGGTGCTCACCAATGGGTAGCGAAAGATGCTGGAGATATCATTCCTGATGCTTTTGATAAGGATAAGAAGCAACCTCCTTATATGCTAACTACTGATTTATCTTTGAAAGAAGATTCAGCTTATGCTAAAATTTCTCGTAAATTTTTAGAAAATCCAGAGTTGTTTAATGAGGCTTTTGCTAAAGCTTGGTTTAAGTTAACTCACAGAGATATGGGGCCAAATACTACTTATTTAGGTCCTGAAGCACCAAAAGAGGATTTCATCTGGCAAGATCCAATTCCAGCAGTTGATCATCCTTTAGTCAATGCCAATGATATAGCTAAGCTAAAAACTCAAATTTTGAATTCCGATTTAAGTATAAGTGAATTGGTATCAACTGCTTGGGCTTCAGCATCTACCTATAGAAATTCAGATAGAAGAGGAGGAGCCAATGGCGCGCATATCCAATTAGCACCTATGAAAGATTGGGAAGTAAATAACCCAGCTCAATTGCAAAAAGTATTGAATACTTATAAAGGTATTCAGGAAGACTTTCATAAAGCATCTGGCACTAGAAAAATCTCTATGGCTGATATGATTGTTTTAGGTGGTGCTGCCGGAGTGGAGCAAGCAGCCAAAAATGCTGGGTTTAGCGTAAAAGTTCCTTTTACACCTGGAAGAATGGATGCTAAACAAGAGCAAGTGGATGTAGAATCTATGAACTTATTGGAACCAATGGCAGATGGTTTTAGGAATTATTTAAAAACCAGATACACTATTTCTACTGAGGAATTATTAGTGGATAAAGCACAGTTATTGACTTTAACGCCACCGGAAATGACAGTTTTAGTTGGTGGGATGCGAGCTTTAGGTGCTAATTATGATGGTTCTAAGCATGGAATATTTACTGATAAGAAAGATCAATTAACCAATGAGTTTTTTGTAAACTTATTGGATATGAGCACTGAATGGGAAACTACTGACGACACAAAAGAACAATTCACAGGAAAAGATAGAAGTTCAGGCGAGCAAAAATATACAGCCACCAGAGCAGATTTAGTTTTCGGTTCTCATTCTGAATTAAGAGCTTTAGCAGAAGTATATGCACAGGCTGATTCAAAAGAAATGTTTGTGAATGATTTCGTGGCAGCATGGAATAAAGTAATGAAGTTAGATAGGTTTGATTTGATTTATCAATAAAAGATTAAAATAAATTCCAATTTGAAAAGCCAGGCTAAAAAGTCTGGCTTTTCTTATATTCGGCTTTCATTGTTGATTAAAGAATTATTATGCCACAAAAAGTTATAATCGCCTCCAAAAACCCAGTTAAAATTGAAGCTACTCAGGTAGGCTTTCAAAGAATGTTTAAAAATGAAAGCTTTGTTTTTGAAGGTGTTTCAATTCCTTCTGAGGTAGGAGAGCAACCTATGTCTCATAAAGAAACCTTGGAGGGTGCTCGTAATCGAGCTAAAAATGCAAGAGATCAATTTCCAAATGTTGATTATTGGGTTGGCATCGAAGGAGGTATTCAAGATGATGAATTTGGGATGCAAGCATTTGCTTGGATAGTTATTCTCTCAAAAGAAAAATCAAGTCAAGCACAAACTGCTGTATTTTACGTTCCTGAACCTATAGCCAAAATGGTAAGGGAAGGAGTGGAGCTTGGGGAAGCCGATGACAAATATTTCGGTAGGTCAAATTCTAAGCAAAAAGATGGAGCAGTAGGTATTCTAACTAAGGGTGAAATTGACAGAAAATCTTATTATGAGCATGCTATTTTAATGGCATTGATTCCATTTATTTAAAATTCTTGATATTTATCATACTTCTCAATTTTTGCAGTAACATTTGTTACGCCTTTAGGATATTGAACCCTCTACTTTTGTCAAAAAATTAATTTATATTATGACATTGATAGAAATAATAGGATTTTTAAGTGCAGCCATCATAGGCATTTCTTTAGGACTGATAGGTGGAGGAGGCTCCATACTTACAGTACCGGTATTGGTTTATTTATTAGGAATAAATCCAGTGACGGCTACAGCTTATTCTTTATTTATAGTGGGATTTAGTTCTTTGGTTGGTGGACTGAGTTACGCAAAAAAAGGCATGGTTAATTATAAAACAGGTATTGTTTTTACTATTCCAGCCTTTATTTCGGTTTATCTTACCAGATTGTTATTAGTACCAGCTTTACCAGAATCATGGTTTACTATTGGAGGTTTAGAAATTACTAGGTCAATTGGGATCATGGTGATATTTGCACTTTTAATGATTGCGGCTTCTTATTCTATGATTAAGGATAAAAAAGCATTAAAAAAGGAATTAAAGGATGTTGATGCTCCAAAGAAATTTAATTACCCATTAATTATTATTGAAGGGGTAGTAGTAGGTGCTTTAACGGGTTTGGTAGGTGCTGGAGGAGGATTTCTTATTATTCCTGCTTTAGTTGTTTTGGCCAAATTACCTATGAAAGAGGCTGTAGGCACTTCGCTTTTAATTATTGCTGCTAAATCTTTAATAGGCTTTATAGGTGATATCCAATCTGGAGGAGATATTGATTGGGTGTTTTTAGCAATTTTTACAGTTATTGCGGGTGCTGGTATATTCATTGGAACTTACTTATCAAATATGATAGATGGCCAAAAGTTAAAAAAAGGCTTTGGTTGGTTTGTATTAGTTATGGGCTCAGCCATGATCTACAAAGAATTGTTTATGTAATTTAGTAGGGGAGATAGTTTGATAAGAAAGGGCTTTTTAGCCCCTTTTTATGATGATGTAGAAGAACTTGTCAACTTGTTAACATGAAAACTTAATTTGTAACCAAAGTTACTATCTATTTTCACTTATAGTCGTAAACTTTATTAGGAAAATAAAACGATACAACTATGAATATTAAACATTTTTATGATGATGCCTTAGCACAAGGTTCTTTCGCCATTGAAAGTGCTGGGACAGTAGCTTTAGTTGATCCATCAAGAGATATACAACCTTATATAGAGTTTGCTAAACAACATAATGCTGAAATTGTAGCGGTTTTTGAAACACACCCACATGCTGATTTTATCAGTAGCCATTTGGAAATTCAAGAGAAATTTGGTGCTGTTATTTATGTAAATAATAAAGTGGGTGTAAGCTATGATTATCAACATATGGGCCATGGGGATGAGGTGAAAATTGGAAAAGTAACTTTCAGAGCCTTATTTACTCCAGGTCACTCCCCTGATCACAATTCCTATTTGTTATTAGATGAAAATGGAAATCAAAAAGCAGTTTTCACTGGTGATTCGCTATTCGTTGGAGATGTAGGTCGTCCTGATTTAAGGGAAGGAGCCGGAAACATCCAAGTAAGCAGAAAGGAATTGGCAGGAATGATGTATGATACGGTTAATAATGTTTTTGCAAATCTATCTGATGAAACTATTGTTTATCCTGCTCATGGTGCTGGTTCACTGTGCGGTAAGAATATGAGTAGTGAATTAAGTAGTACAATAGCTATTGAAAAAAATAACAACTGGGCATTTCAAATAAAGGACAAGGAAAAGTTCGTGGATGCTTTTTTAGAAGGTCAATCCTTCATTCCGAAATACTTCCCAAATAGTGTGGAGGTTAACAGAGCTGGTGCTCTTGCCTTGGAAGAAGCTGTAAAAAATGCAGATAAAAAAGATGGCTATGAAATACCGGAAGGTTCCATCATAATTGATACTCGACCAAAAGAAGAATTCAAAAGAGGTCATCTGAAAGGTGCTATCAATATTCAGAATAAAGAAGCAGACAAATTTGAGACTTGGTTAGGATCTATCGTAGGGCCTGATGAAAAATATTATTTGGTAGCAGAAGATCAAAAAGAGTTAGAATTTGCTATCTATAGAGCTGCAAAAATTGGTTATGAAGCTAATTTGATTGCAGGAGTGATTAATCCTAAGGGTGAAGTCGTTATGGATTCCTTACTGAGTCTGGATGACTTCAAAAAGAATCCTGATGCTTACACTATTATAGATATAAGAAACAAATCCGAAGTAGAGGATGGGAAATTCTTTGATTCGGCTAAAAATATACCTTTACCTGAATTGAGAGAAAGAGTTTCAGAAATTGATATTCAAAAACCGGTAATTATACATTGTGCAGGTGGTTATCGATCAGCAGCTGGATTTAGTATAGTGAAAAGCTTATTGCCAAATGCAAAAGTTTATGACTTGAGCGATGATATTGAGGTTTTTAAATAAATAGTGTTTTTTGTTTTTTAGATTGATTAGTTAAAATTAGGCGGGCAATTTGCTCGCCTTTTTTTATGTATTAAGCTGAATTACTACTCTTTTTTGATATTTTATGTAAAATATTTACGCACCTTAAAACTTTTTTGATACATCCGTCATCCTAAATTCAAATAAGTCATAAATTGAACTAAACATCATGTATGCGGTGCAAAAAGAAGATTTAATATCACAAGCTCAAACGGGAGACACTTACGCCCAAGGGGAATTGGTGAGGCAGTGGTATCCGCGTATCTACAATTATGCTTACAAATATTTTGGTGAAGCTGATTTAGCTCAAGAAGCAGCTCAGCAAACTTTTATAGCCATGCATCATAAGATCGGGCAATTAAAAGAATGTGATAAATTCAAATCATGGATTTACACCATCGTCACCAATATTTGCAGACAGGAAAGTAGAAAAGGGAAAAGGCATAGGTGGCTGAGTTTTGACCAGATCTTACCTAAAAATGAGGAAGATAACAGCCCTGCATGGGAAGTTTCAAAACCAGGAGAGCACAATCCTGAACAAACTTATTTGCAAGGCGAATTAGGCGATATTTTGACTAAATGCCTCCAGCAACTCAGCAAAGATCAAAGAGAGGTTTTGATTATGAAAGAATATGAAGGATTAAAATTCAGGGAAATAGCAGAAGCATTAAACACTTCGGAAAACACCGTCAAATCAAGATTGTATTACGCATTTTTTCACATGAGAAAATTATTAGCAAAAGAAAACATTACTGAAAAAAGTATAAGATATGAAAACTGAAGATTGGAAAGCGAAAATGATGGATTATCTCTACGATGAGTTAAATCCTGAGGAAAGGAAAGCTTTTGAGGAGGAATTGGCTCAAAACCCTGAGCTAAAAGAAGAATTGGAGGCTTTTCAAAGTGGTAAAGAAATATTGGGGAATTGGGAAGATAAAAAAGTCAGTGCTCCTCCTTTTTTTAATATTTACAAAAATCCAGGAAAGAATAATGCTCAAACTGGATACAAATGGTTTTTATCCATTGCAGCTTCTCTTTTGATATTGATGGTAGCAGCTAAGTTCACTGGCTTGGAAATCAGTAATCAGCAGGGTGAGTTTAGAATTGCATTAGGGCAAGAAATTCAGTCTGAAAATCAAGTCGATAAAGATGAAATTCAGCAAATGGTGAATTTGGCACTAACAAATTACGAGCAAAAACTAGATGCCGAAAGAAAAGAAGATAAGCAGGAACTGGAAAGTTATTTAACTCAACAAAGTCAGCAAAATAAGCAGTTGATCAACAATTATCTCACGGGTTTGCAAGAAAGTAATGTTGAAATGATGCAAGCTTATTGGAAGGAAAGCAATGAACAACAGCAAGTTTACACTGAAAATCTTCTTACAAATTTTGCTCAATATATTGATGAGCAAAGGAAAGAAGATATGGATTATCTCTTTGCAAAGATGGATTTGATGGAATCAGATAAAGATTTATTCAAAATAGAAACCGGTCAATTGATTAATAGCTTGGCAAGTAATCAACAGGAGGAGCAGGCTTATTAAATATTAAAAGAAGCACGAGCGGACGCTTGCGCTAGAAAAAGCTACTACTAGAAATAAAGTAAATACTTAAAGGAAAATTTTAATGAAAACTTCCCTCCATTATTAATCCTTCTCCAAAGGAGAAGGATTAATAATGAGGCTTAAAATAATAATACAATGAAAAGATATAGTTTAATAATAGCATTATGCCTTTTATCAGGCAGCATTTTGGCTCAAACAATTGATAACCAAAAAATGGAAAAGGATTTGAAAGTAGCTCAAACGGTTTTGAATAGTTTGGTAAATGAAAACAAATCCATGCATTGGAGTAGTGATAGCAGAGATAAACAAACACAGTACATAGAGGGCTATGGCGTGATTCTATCTTTACCAAAAAACAATGTATTTGGCTTTGCATTCGCTCCAGAAATGCCTCCAATGCCAGATATTTCTGAAGCCATTGCCAAAAGTTTTGAAGTAATTGAAGACATTCAAATCGATATAGATGGTGAAGAAATTGATGCCGAAGCTAGGGCAGAAATGGAAAAAGAGAGAGCTGAACGCAGGAAAGAATTGGCTGAAAGACAGGCAGAACTAGAAAAGAGAGCGGCTGTAGCTATGGAAAGAGCCCAATTCAAAATCCAACAAATGGATAGCATGAGAGAGAAAAAAGTGGTCGAGAACACTGAGAATGTCATTGATTTCTTATTGGATTATGGACATTTAATAAGCCAGCTGAAAGATTCGGATAAGATTTTGGTCATGGAAAAGGGGCAGGACATAAGATTCTTTAGAGATGCTGGAAGAGTTGAGCAACTAAAAATAAATAGATTGTCAGTGGAGGCTAATGTGAAAGATCTTAGAGCTTTTCAAGAAGGTAAAATTAATAGAGAAGAAGCCAAAAGCCGAATTGTAGTGAATGAAAAGAAGGAAGTAAAACCCTTAGAAAAGGATATAACTTTATTTCAAACTATTTTAAAAAGGTTATATGCTCGTGATTTATCAGAAACCTATTACCTGAATGGAGGAATGCCACATGAGCAGATTGATGGTTTAGGAATAATATTCTACATGGACATGGTTTCTTCTATTAGATCTGGTGGTGAAGGCTGGAATGTTCCTACTCAAGACAAAGAAAATATATCACAAGAAGAACGAGATGAATTGATTAAGAGCCTATATCCTAAATTTGAAGAGGAGCTCAAAAACAACATCATTGAATACGGCAAAAATGTAAAAAGCCTAGCTGACAATGAACAAATAATTTTCAAAGTTGGAATTACTAAATGTGAAGGATGTGAAATTCCTGAAACTCTTGAATTGCAAGTTAAGGGCAAAACATTGAATGAATTAAGGTCTGGAAAGTTGAATGATAGTCAGGCAATAAAGCAGATTAAGGTAGTAAAAGGAAATTTGCAATAATAGAATAAGTTAATTTCGATAGCTGGTACCAGTTCAATACTTTAAACCACCCATTCAAAATCTAATTTGGATGGGTGGTTTTTTTTCTGCAGTTCAAAAAAAACATCTTCCTGTTACAAATTTTAATTCCGCCAAAAAAATCAACTATATTCACATTTCATTAAAAATAAAGCTATCAATATGAATAAATTTCTTTTTGGCTCTGACCAAGCCATAGCAAGAAAAGAATCGTTTCAATCTATTTTGAGGAATATTCCAATAGGATTAAAAATAGTTTTCCTACTCATAACAAATCATACGGCTTTTGCCCAGTCTGCTGAAATTTATGGTACAGTAAAATCTGAAACTGGCGAAAATATGCCGTATACCAATGTGGTGATATTAGGTAAAGCCGTTGGGACGTCCACTAACTATGATGGAGAATATTCTTTAAAAGTAAATCCCGGTAATTATAAAATCAGCTATCAATTTATTGGCTACAAAAGTGAGGTTAGGGAAATTACTGTACAAGCAAATGAGAAATTGGAAATTAACCCCACCCTTACCGTTGAAAAAGTACTCTTAAATGCTGTTGAGGTAAGGGCAAAAAATGAAAATCCTGCTTATGAAATTATTCGGAACGCTCAAGAAAACAGGGAAAAATACTTAAACGAAAACCGAGGTATTAGTTACAGTGTTTATACTAAGCTTTTTGGCAAGGCTCAAACCAATTCAGAAAATTCCATTAACTTTTTTGGCACTATGTTAACCCCTAGCAATGGAATATTTTATTTATCTGAATCTGTTAATCGAATTTACCAGTATGATCATGATGGCAAATCACAAGAATTGAAAGCATCACTCGTCTTAGGCGATGATTTAAGTGCAAGTCAAAACAACCCTGTATTTATTAATCTATATGAAAACAGACCGTTTTCAATAGGATCTCAAATTGCACAAATTAGAATTGCTTCTCCAATTGCAACTGATGCTTTTAGCTTCTATGACTATGATTTTTTAGGATCCTTTGAAGAGGCTGGTCGCTTAATTCATAAAATTAAGTTAATTCCTAAAGGCAGTAATAGAAATACATTTTCGGGTGAAATATATGTAATTGATGAAAGTTGGAGAATATACCAATCTCATATTTTCTTAAAAAGCATGGCTGGCGACATTGAGATCAGTACTCAAAGTATTCAGGATGACGAACAGAATACCTTCCTACCATTTTCATCCAATTTACTCTTGGAGAAACCCGGCAGTAATTTAGAAGTGTATTACCATAATGTAGCCTATGATTATAATTTCAATGCCACTAAACCTGATCAGTCGGAGCAACTTAATAAACTGGTGGATAAATCAGATTTGTCCAAGCCACTTTCTTGGTGGGAATCAACACGGCAGGTAGAGCTGACTGAAGATGAGAAACTGGCTTATCAAATGGATAAAGCCATTAAAGAAAATAAATGGGATTTTGAAAAAAGCGATAACGATAGTTTATATCAAAGTTTGATTGCGAAAGAAAAAAAGCCCACAGCTCTTCAAGTATATGCAAAGGCAATGACCACAGGAGAATGGGAGCTTAATGAGAAATTAGGTCTCGATATAAGTATTTTCACCTTTAATACAGTAGAGGGAGGAGTTTTAAAACCAGAACTGATTTTCAAGGATGAATTCAATAATAATCATAGATATAAAGCAACTGCTGCGATACGATATGGATTTGCAAGTGAAGATTTTTACGGAAAGGGGTCATTATTGTATGAACTAAACCCTGCTAATATTAGCACAATTGAGATGGAAGGTGGTAGCTATGTAGAACAAATTTCAGGTAATCCTTCTATTTCGAATGTATGGAATCTTAATTATACTTTATTTGAAAAGTTAAATTATCAAAAGCTTTACAGAAAGGATTATTTGTCTTTAAAGTGGAAAAGGGAAATAATCAATGGATTAGATATTGAAGCAGGTACTTCTTATAATAGGAGATATCCATTGGAAAATACTTCTGATTTTAATTGGTATGATGATTCTGAAGAGGAAAGACAATTCACTCCAAATCAAGCTTTTATTCAGGGAGAATATCAGTCCTTTCAGCAAAATGACATGCTTCAAGCTAATCTTTTATTGTCATACCAACCAAAGAGAAAATTTAATTTAATCAATGATAGGAAAATACCCTTATCATCAAAACATCCTATTTTTAAGGCAGGTTTTGATGTAGGGACACTAGATACCGAATACAGCAGGGTTTGGGGAAATATTTCAGATCGTTGGGTTCTTAATTCTGTTGGATTTAGTAAATTAAGCGTGAGCTATGGTAGGTTTTTAAGTAATGATAATTTAACTCCTATTGACTACTTCCACTTTATGGGGAACAGAACCTTTGTTTATCAAAACCAAAAGCAATATGGCTTGGCCTATCAATTATTAGACTATTATCAATACAGCACTGCAAGAAATTTTTACGGAGCTAATTTTGAACACGATTTTGACGGAGCAATTTTAGGGAGAATTCCACTATTGAAAAAAATCGGTTTGAAATCCTATCTTTTTGGGAATTACCTTAAAACCGAACAAAGTCCTCAATATTCTGAAATTGGTTTTGGCTTAACATCATCTTACTTTCCATTAAGGTTTAACTATGCCTTTTCTTTCGAGGAGAATAACTTGCTGAGAAGTGGCTTTTTAATGAATCTTTCTTTCTAATTTTATAAGTACAATTGCTTCCTTAATTAATTGATGAAGATGAATTCTACCGTGTTATATTTAACTGATCTTTACTACCCAGCCAAAGGCAGAAACTACTATGAGGAAGATTTATACATCACTTCTCAATTGAAAGAGCATTTCAATATTTTAATTGGCCATCCACAACAAGCTTTGGCTTTTTTGGATAAAGCTGATTTTATGGTTTTCAGAAATACGGGGCCAGTTGCTTATTATCAGGAATACTTCAATGATTTTGTGGATGCTGTAAAGCAAAAAGGAGTTCCTACTTTCAATTCATTTGATGGCAAAGCAGACATGAAAGGAAAACAATATTTATTGGACTTATTTGAACAAGATTTTCCAGTAATCCCTACTATTGATAATATAAATAAACTTCATCTGCTTCCTAATTCCGATCAATACATTATCAAACTAAAAAATGGAGCTGATTCCATCGGAATGGAAAAAGTCAGTAAAGAAGAAGTAAATAATACAAAATTAGATGATAAGCTTATCCAACCCTTTATTAATTTTGAGTACGAGGTTTCCTTCTATTTTATAAATGACATATTTCAATATGCATTATATGCACCTGATAAAAGCAAAAGATGGGATTTGAGAACATTTAAGACCACTGAAGCAGATTTGAAATTCGCTCAAAGATTTATTGATTGGAATAGTATGCAAAGAGGTATTCAAAGAGTAGATGCCTGTAAATTAAAAGATGGAAGTTTATTGTTAGTAGAATTAGAAGACCTGAATCCTTTCCTTTCTTTAGATGCCTTATCTGAAGAAAATCGTGATAAATTTATCCAAAATTTTATTCAGGCTTTGCAGGAAATAAGTATTTAAGAATTAGAAATTCCGAATCTTCATATATGAACTCAAAAAATCACAAAGTCCACCTAAACCCCCAAACCCAATTTATTTTCTCCACCTCAGGAAGCCCTAATTCCATTGAAAAACATAATTCAGCTTTACAAAAATTGGGATTGAATCTGGTGTATTTCACTTTCCCACATAACGTTGAAGCCGAAGAATATGCTCAATTATTACGCTCACCTATTTCGAGAGGTGGCGCAGTAACAGGTAAAGATGGTCTGAAATCTAATATTATTCCTTATCTGGACGAAGTAGAACCGATTGCCATAAAAACATTAGCAGTAAACACAGTAGTGAATGAAAACGGCAAACTCTTTGGCTACAATACAGATGCAATCGGCTTAAAAACTGCTTTAGAGAAGGCTTTAAAATCAACTTCTCATTCCATTAAAACAGCTGTGATTTATGGAAATGGTGGAGTTTCTGGAGTTGCTTATCATATATTGAAAGATTTGGGTTTAAAAGTAATGCTGACTGGCAGAAATCCTGAAAAAGTGAAAGCTAAAAAAGAGGACTTAGAAATAACAGATAAAGATTTCAATGGGCCTTATGATTTGGTGGTGGATGCGACTCCAATTTCATCTAATCCGGATTTTATGGAAGCCAAAGGCTTTTCGGAATTATTAGAGAATTGTAAAATGCTTTTCAGTCACAATATGCCTGAAAAAGACAATCAACCTAATTATATGAAATCTTATTGCGAAAAGAACAATATTGAATTTATTCCGGGTAGCGCCATGTACAAAGCTCAATTAATACGACAGTATCAATTATTTGTAGGAGATGTATCTGAAGAAAAAATCATTGAAAATTGGAATCTTAGTGTTTGAAAATCTTCTTCTATCTTAGTTATAAAAGAGAAAGCAAATAAGAATTGCTACTTTTATGTTCTAGATTAAAACTGAAAAATGGATTTATTAAAAAGAAATATTGAAGCATATCTGGCTAGAGAAAAAAAATCCCTTGCTGATTTTCTAACCGAATTCAACATTGCTCGCTTAGATCAACTATCAGTGGGTGATTTAAAGCTTTTCTGTACTGAAAACGAAATTGATTATGCTAATATGCTTTGCAGGCCTATGTTTGTTGATAAAGCTAAATTAAAAAACATAAAGCTTTTAATTTTGGATGTAGATGGTGTAATGACAGATGCAGGCATGTTTTTCACAGAAAGTGGAGATCAATTCAAAAAATATAATGCCAAGGACGGAATGGCAATCAAAGCACTCGAGCGATATGGGATTCAAGCAGGAATTATATCCTCAGCTCATAAAATTCAAATGGTAAAGGTTCGTGCAGAAATGCTGAATATCAAGCACCTTTACGTTGGAAGCGATCCTAAATTAGATATTCTGCTAGATTGGTGCGAGAAATTAGATATTCAATTATCTGAAGTAGCGATAATAGGCGATGATATAAACGATTTGGCGGTAATGAAAGCGGTAGGTTTTTCTGCTTGTCCAGCTGATGCTGTTCTAAAAGTGAAAGAAACAGTGGATTTGGTTTTACATACCAAAGGTGGGCAAGGCTGTGTACGGGAATTTATTGATTTTTATTTGTTAGATGAGCCTGTGGAAAAGCAGTGAAAAGGCATGACTTTCAGCCATGCCCTTTTATAATTTATGATTCAAAACTTGCATCCAATGAAATCGGAACTGCACTTAAAGCTTTTGAAATAGGGCAACCTTCTTTTGCGCCTTCAGCCATTTCTAAGAACTTATCTTTAGATAAGCCACTTACTTTTCCCCTTACGGTTAATTTTATTTCTTTAATAGCGAAACCATCACCTTCCTTGTCTAAAACCACTTCAGCTTGAGCATCAATTTCATCAGGCGTATGACCTGCTTGAGAAATTGCCACACTCAATGCCATTGCATAACAACCTGAATGGGCGGCTGCAATTAACTCTTCAGGATTTGTACCTAATTTACCATCCTCATTTTCAAATCTACCTTTAAACGAATAAGGAGTATTATCAAAAAAGTTATTGGAACTGCTTAACTGTCCACTTCCTTCTTTTGCGGATCCTTTCCAAACTGCCTGTACTTTTCTTTTAATAGCCATAGTTTTATTTTTTAGTTTTAGTTTATATGATTTAACCTCCCTAACACTTATAAGTTACATTGTAGGTTTTTAAAAATGACGGTATCTAGTAGCAAGGATCTAGAAAAAAATAATCAATCTTGGTTTCCGATACATTACTTCAACCTTATTTCCCGTCTGACCTTCGGTATTGACCTTAATGCAACCACCCGACACCCTACTTCCAACTTCCAGCTTTATACTTCCAACATAATATTTCAATCCTGCATAAATTCGCTTAATTTTGCATTTCAATTTTCAAATCAGAAAACGTCTATGAATTTATCAGCGCGATTAAAAGCCTTTAAAACCTTAGGAGAACAATTATGGAATATGAGTGAAGCCGAGCTGGACGAATGGTACTTCCGTGCCACAGCTCATAACAATTGGTTTACTCGTGAAAATGTAGTGCATGCTATTAAGGCTTTAGGAGAAATGCTTCAAGCTGAAAAATTAGAGCAATGGATTAAAAGATATGATTTAGCTGAAGAAAGCCCTAAAAAGATTGCTGTAATTATGGCTGGAAATATTCCTTTGGTAGGCTTTCATGATTTCTTATCAGTATTGATATCAGGGAATAGTGTTATAGCTAAATTAAGCTCTCAAGACCCTTATTTGTTAAAGGAAATAGTAGCAAAGTTAATTGCTATCGAACCGGAATTTGAAAACAAAATCGAGCTTACTCAGGAAACCATTCGCGGTTTTGATGCGGTTATTGCCACAGGAAGCAATAATTCTGCGAGATATTTTGAGCAGTATTTTGGTAAATACCCTAACATTATACGCAAAAACAGAAGTTCAGTAGCCGTTTTAACAGGAAAGGAATCTGAAGAGGAAATTCAAGCGCTGGGTAAAGATATTTTTCAATATTATGGTCTGGGATGTCGAAATGTAAGCAAACTTTTAGTGCCGGAAGGTTTTGACTTTTCACCATTCATTAAAGCCTTAGAAGATTTCAAATGGGTAGCGGATCATCACAAATGGGTGAATAATTACGATTATAATAAATCTATCTATTTAGTAAATGACGAGCCTCATTTAGATTCTGGCTTTTTCCTGATGAAAGAGGATGAAGCATTGGTCTCTCCAATTTCAGTATTGTTCTATGAGTTCTACAAGAATGAAAAAGAGCTAGAAGATAAATTATCAAAACAGGAAGAGCAAATCCAATGCGTGGTAAAAAAAGGTGCTGAAATTGAACCCGGAAAAGCCCAACAACCCGAACTGTGGGATTATGCAGATGGAGTGGATACTTTGGAGTTTTTGTCCCAATTAAAATAGTATAAATATCCTGATTCTTAAGCTTGATTCTCTCAAGTTTATAGATGGATGTGGGGTGAAGGGATGATGGATGTAAGCCTTAATACTCAAGAAGAGGTGATTAAGTCAGTACCGAAGATCAGACCGGAAACAGCAACAAAAATTCTTGAAGTATGAAATTCGAAATATTTCTTTTGTACTTTGTGAGCTAAAATATTTCGTAATTCTTAATTGATAATTCGTAATTAAAAAATGTCATTCTCAAGGCAATACATCAAATTAGTAGAAAGATTTCTTCCCTCTCCTTTTGTAATCGCCATTCTATTAAGCGGAATTACATTTTTTCTGGCTTTACTTTTTACAGATCAAGAGGGGAATGTATTCGAGCAATCGCAAAGCATTTTAGGGTATTGGCAAACCGGTTTTTGGGAACTGCTTGCTTTTACCATGCAAATGGTACTCATTCTACTTTTGGGTCACACACTTGCATTGACTTCATTTTTTTCAAAAATCATTCACAACATAGCCTCTATCCCAAAGAATACTGCTCAGGCAGGATTTCTAATTAGCTTTTTCACCATTATTATGAGCTTTTTAAACTGGGGTTTATGTCTGGTTTTTGGTGCCATCCTCAGTAGAAGAATTGGAGAGAATTTCACTTCCCAAAACAAAGCATTTAATTATGGGATCTTAGGTGCTGCTGGTTATTCAGGCATGATGGTATGGCACGGTGGACTTTCAGGATCAGCTCCGCTTAAAGTAGCTGAAATGAATCACTTTTTAGTGGACAAAATGGGTGTAATCAGCATTTCTGAAACGCTATTTTCTACAATGAATATAGTTATCAGTTTTGTGCTTTTGATTGCTGTCCCAAGTTTGTTCTACATACTAGGAAAATATTTCAAGTCAAACACTGATTATCAATCAATACTAACACAAAAAGAAGAAAAAGTTGAAGATAGCCAATCAAATGATAGTGAAAACAACCCATGGATAGCTTATGCATTAGGAGGAATCATGCTCTTAAGTGCAATCCTGTTTGCAGTAGACAAATGGCAAACCAATCAGGCTTTTATGGATTTGAATTTTGTCAATTTCTTATTCCTTACTTTTGGGATTTTATTGCATGGAAGCTTAGCAAGATTTATGACAGCTGTAAATTCTGGTATTCAGGGAGTGAGTGGAATCGTAATTCAGTTTCCTCTATACTCTGGAATAATGGGGATTATGAAATATTCAGGTTTGGTGATTTTAATATCGGATTTTTTCGTTTCTATATCCACGGCTACTTCATTTCCAATCTTAACTTTTTTCAGTGCAGGTTTAGTTAACTTTTTCGTCCCATCAGGTGGCGGACAATGGGCTGTGCAAGGCCCAATCGTGGTAGAAGCAGCACAAGCTTTAAATATCCCCATTCCTAAAATAGTAATGGCATTGTCTTATGGCGACCAAATCACCAATATGCTGCAGCCATTTTGGGCTTTACCACTTTTAGGGATCACACAGTTGAAAGCAAAAGATATATTACCCTACAGCCTTTTTGCTTTGCTTTTGGGTAGTTTGATTTTTATTGTAGGCTTGTTGGTATTTTAGTTTTCTTTCAAGTATTCGTAATCTTTCAAACTAGAGGATAGTCATCCAATGGCTGAGAATTGAACCTCAAAAGAGATAATAATACTTATGTCAGATAGTAGCTGTTATTAAGTAGCTTAAAGCACAATGATTCCATGGTCGGTGGCACACCGACCATCCTTATAGGTAGCTACCTTTCTGCTTCCAGTCGGTGAGCCACCGACCGGGGCTATCATTTAATTAATTAGCAACCAGAGCTTGTTATACAGTAGAAAAAAGAAAGGAAGAAAAAAAAGGAAAAAAATAGCAGTTTAGTTTTTCCTTACCTATATAAACTTGTTTTATCATTCTTTAACTACTATCACTCAAATGCCCTTTATCATTATACTTCACCAATTGAAACATATTCTTCGTGGCTCTAATATGATATAAAGCCAAATTTGCATGTTCAAATATATCCATATCATAAAGCGGATAATTGAATAACTGAGCCAGCAGGATTCTCATGGCTCTACCATGCATACAAATCAAAACTTTTTGTTCATCCTCTTTGCTCATGATGTATTTCATGGCATCCAACTGTCGCATGGCAACCTGATCAGGAGATTCACCTCCTTCAACGGGTAAGGAAGTTTCGCCATGCTTCCATCTGTCCAACATGGCATAGTAATATTTATTTTCTTCAGGCGTAAAAGGCTGTCCTTCACGGGTTCCCCAACTTATCTCATTCAATCCTGACAGTTTTTCATATGATAGTCCTTTGTCAATAAATCCCTTTACTGATTCATAAGTTCTTTTCAAGTTCGAGATATACAATTTATCGAAAGGGAAATCACCATAAGCTTTAAAAAACTCCTCTGCTTGCTGTCTTCCATTACCGTTTAATGAAGCATCAACTCCACTGCCTTGAACTATTTCTCTCAGGTTGTAATCTGTTTGTCCGTGGCGGACTATGTATATATCTTTTACCATATCAATTTTCCAAAATCAATCAATTTCAAGAAATATTGTTCAAAATTGAATGTGAATCCGTAATTTTCGGCTCGAAATTACAAAACAGAATCAGTGCAATTACTATGGATAGGAAATTTCTTCAAAAACCGAGTGTAGAAGAACTCAATAAATTAGGTAAAAACACCATCTCTGAAGTTTTAGGCATGAGCTTTACGGAAATTGGGGATAATTATTTGATCGCCAAAATGCCGGTTGATAAAAGAACTCATCAACCTTATGGACTACTTCATGGAGGTGCCTCTGTGGTTTTAGCTGAAACTTTGGGAAGTGTTGCTGCTATGTTAATGGTTGATCCTGAAAAATTCTATTGCGTTGGATTAGATATAAATGCGAATCATATCCGGGGAATCAAAGAAGGATGGGTTTATGGAAAAACAACACCAGTCCATATTGGCAGAACCACTCAAGTTTGGCACATAGAAATAAAGAACGAGCGTGAACAATTGATCTGTGTAAGTCGTATTACAATGGCAGTAGTGAAGAAATAATTTTGGAAAAAGAAACACAAGATATAAAACAAACTCAGCTGACAGCAGAAGCACATCTCAATAAATTTATTGCTTTTGCACAACAGCATAGTGCTGCACTTGCTGTTTATAGGTTACCAAATGATTCTAAGTTACAAATACTTTGTGACCTCTCTGGTGGTCAGTATATAGAAGAGTTGAATTTAGAAGACTTACCTTCTGGCTTTTTACTGCATCCTTTCCAAACTGGTCGCGATAAAATCGTGCATTTTAATGCCGAGATTTTAGCTGAAATCAATCTAGAAGAAAAACTAAATTCAAAGGAACAAACTGAGTTTTTGAATTGGAAAAAGACTCCAACTGAAAATATTCAAGGTAAAATAGAAAACACCAATACCTCATTTGATTTCAAATTCTTAAAAAACAACCCAAATCAGAGCTCTACTTTAGCTTCTGATTATATCAATATGGTTGAGAAAGGAATTCAACTTATAAAAAGAGAAGAATTTTATAAGGTAGTCCCTTCCAAAATCAAAAATATTGAGAGTAGAAATGATATAAATTTAGGCCAGGCTTTTGTTAATGCCTGCGAAAAGTATGGAAACGCATTTATCAATTTAACTTATTCTTCAAAAACGGGTTTGTGGTTTGGAGCTAGTCCGGAAACCTTAATTGAAGATAAAAAAGGCGAATATTTTAAAACGATGGCTTTGGCTGGAACTCAAGCAAAGTCTGAGCAAAGCATTGCTGAAACTACTTGGACTCAAAAAGAAATTGAAGAGCAAGCTTATGTTTCTCGTTATATAATCAATTGCTTCAAGAAAATAAGACTGAGGGATTTTGATGAAATCGGTCCCAAAACTATTCAAGCTGGAAATCTACTGCATTTAAAAACTACATTCAAAGTGCATACAGAGTCCGTTAATTTTCCTGAATTAGGTTCTGTTATGCTGAAATTATTGCACCCCACTTCAGCCGTTTGTGGTATGCCAAAAGAGTCTGCCTTAAGTTTCTTAACTAATGAAGAAAAACATAATCGAAGCTACTTTAGTGGGTTTCTAGGTCCAGTTCATTTGGATGGGTTAAGCCATTTATTTGTGAACTTGAGATGCTGTCAAATCAATAATCAATCTGTCACTTTTTATGCAGGCGCTGGAATCACAGAAGATTCCAAAGCTGAAAAGGAATGGGAAGAAACCGAGATGAAATGTAAGGTTTTGTCGAATATAATTTTCGGAATATAAACATTAATCCTTATTTTTGATTTATTAATCAACAATTAATCGATTTTAATCGAAATAAAGTATGAAAGAAGGGACTAGTGACAATGCCTCAAATCCATTAATAAGTGAAACTTTTGCTACACTTCTAAATTGTCAACAGAAATTGTCTTACAATATTTCTCAAGAAATGAAAGCCTTTGGCATCACCCGGCAGCAATACGAAGTGCTAGCAATTCTAAAGAATAATCCTGAAAAGGCTATGAACTTAAATAAGGTTAAAAGTTATTTAAGGGAAAATGTGCCAGATATCTCGCGCATTGTTCAAAGATTGGTGGAAAAAAGATTAATAAATAGATCTCGTCAAGCAGATGATAAAAGAAATTCTGCAATATCTATTAATAATGAAGGTATAAGCTTAATTAAACAGATTGAGCCCATTATAAAGAAGAAAATGGATGATTTTTTTGGAATGTTAAGCTCGGAAGAATTGGCAGAACTCTCAAGAATAATCTCCAAAGTCAATCAAAACAAAGACTAATGCTTGAAGTTAATCCAACATGGAATCTCTTCTACAATTTACAAATAAAGGAATTTACTGTCCGGAAGGTAAATTTTACATTGATCCATGGCGACCAGTTAAGAAAGCCTTAATCACCCATGCTCACGCTGATCATTCTCGGCCAGGGCATCAGCATTATTTAGCTCACCATCATTCCGAAAAGATCATGCGACAAAGATTGGGTGATGATATTCAAATAGAAACCACAGAATACGGGAAAAGCATCAATATAAATGGCGTTAAAGCCAGCTTCCACCCTGCAGGCCATATACCCGGTTCTGCACAAATCAGGTTAGAATTTAAGGGGAAAATTGCTGTAGTCTCAGGAGATTATAAGTTAGAGGATGATGGTATATCCAGTCCTTTTGAGCCTGTAAAATGCCATGAATTCGTAACTGAAACCACTTTTGGCTTACCTATTTATCAATGGAAACCACAGGTTGAAATTTTCAATGAAATCAATCAATGGTGGAAGCAAAATAAAGAAAGTGGAAAAACCTCTGTGATTTTTGCTTATGCCTTAGGCAAAGCACAAAGAATTATGAAAAATGTGGATTCAGAAATTGGGAAAATTTATACCCATGGGGCTGTGGAAAATGCCACGGATGCACTAAGAAAAACAGGTTTAGATTTACCACAAACTATTAAAATCACTAATGATATTCTCGATAAAGATTATCAAGGAAATTTGGTGATTGCAACTCCTGCTTCGATTGGCACTCCTTGGATGAAGAAACTAGCACCTTACAGCACAGGAATAGCCTCAGGATGGATGATGCTAAGGGGAACTAGAAGAAGAAAAGCAGCCGACAGAGGCTTTGTGCTTTCCGATCATGCCGATTGGAATGGTCTTTTAGAAGCCGTAAAATTATCAGAAGCAGAAACCATTTATTCCACTCATGGCTATTCCAATGTTTTTACTAAATACCTACAAGAGCAAGGTTTAAATGCCATAAGTTTAGATACTCAATTTGAAGGAGAGAGTTTGGATAGTGATTTGTAATAAAAAAAGGAAGCCGATCTCTCATGCTTTCCTCGCTTGGATATCACAGTGTTCAAAGAATAATTAAAAGTATTTAAAAATATGTTAAATGGGATTTAAATTAGGATGAAATAAGACCGAATTTATTTGATAAGTCGATTAATGGCTAACTCCCCCAATTTCGCCTAAAGCGAAAAAGCGGGTTGGAGGGTAAAATGGTGGGCGGGCGTTGGCCTTTGTGGGTAGTAGCATCATTACTTGTCCGATCACTGGCGGATTACCTAGATTTTTTGCCAGCCAATAGCTGGTCCGCCTCTGGCTGACATACTTTTTCATTAATGGAAAAAGTATGAAGCATTGACCTAGCTCAAAATAAAAAAAGGAAGCCAATCACTCAGCTTCCTTCCATATTTCTTAAATCTCTAATACTTTTATCTCAAAATAGTCTGAGTCCTATCAGGCCCAACAGAAACCAAGTTAATTGGCACACCTAATTTCTCTTCAATGTAAGTTATATAATCTTTCAATGGCTTCGGCATAGTATCAAAGGAATCAATATTATCCAAACTGCAGTTCCATCCCTCTAATTCTTCATAAATGGGCTTAACCTCTGAATCTACAATATCATAAGGGAATTCATCTGTAATGGTCCCATCTTCTAATTCATATTGGGTGCAGACTTTTATCTTTTCAAAACCTGATAAAACATCAGCCTTCATCATAAATAATTCTGTCACTCCGTTGATCATCACTACATATTTCAAAGCAGGAATATCTAACCAACCGCATCTTCTAGGTCGACCAGTGGTAGCGCCAAATTCATTCCCGATTTTTTGTAAGTCTTTTCCATCTTCATCAAATAGCTCAGTAGGGAAGGGGCCGCCACCGACTCTGGTACAATAAGCTTTAAAAATACCATATACTTTTTGAATACTATTAGGCGCAACGCCTAAACCAGTACATACCCCAGCAGTCATAGTATTAGAGCTGGTTACAAATGGGTAACTTCCGAAATCAACATCTAATAAAGAACCTTGAGCACCTTCTGCCAAAACAGATTTACCTTCTTTCAATTCCTTATTGATTAAATACTCGGTGGAGCTTACATTGAAAGTTTTTAAATATTCTATTGCCTCAAAAAATGTATTCTCAGCTTCCTCTAAATCATACTCAAATTTATAGAACTCAAGAATCGTTTTATGAGCATCTACCAATTTTTCGTATTTCTCCTTGAAATTAGCATAAAAAATATCACCAACTCTCAAGCCTAGTCGAGCAATTTTATCCTGATATGTAGGTCCTATTCCTTTTAAAGTTGAACCAATTTTTTCATTCCCTTTTGATTTTTCATAAGCAGCATCCAAAAGACGATGAGTAGGCAATATCAACTGCGCTTTATTGGAAATCCATAAGTTATCTTTGAAGTTGATGTTAAATGGATCTAATTTTTTGATTTCATTTCTGAAAATAACAGGGTCTAGCACCACTCCATTTCCAATAACATTTTTAATAGAGCTGCGAAATATTCCACTTGGGATCTGATGCAAAACGTGCTTAATGCCATCAAATTCTAAGGTATGACCTGCATTGGGTCCACCTTGAAACCTAGCCACTGTATTGTATTTGGGCGCTAAAACATCTACTACTTTTCCTTTTCCTTCATCCCCCCATTGCAAACCCAACAAAACATCCATTTTCATTTTTTATGATTTTAAATTATGACAGCCTTTTAGGATAAAGACTGAATCTGATAAATTTATGAATTAATTATTTCTAGTACTTCTACCCTTTATTTCAAGCTCGTAATTGCCTCTTCTTTAGTGTCGTAGATGGTAAAAATATTATTAAGCTTGGTGATCACTAATAATTTTTTCACCTGTTCAGATGGGTTTATTAACACAACCTCTCCATCTTTATTTCTCAATTTGGTCAAAATGGTAATCAATACCCCAATTCCGCTACTATTCATGTATCTAACTCCTGATATGTCGATAATGCATTTTGTGATGCCTTTATTAATATGGTCATTTAATAGTTCAACCAATCCCGGCCCATTATTTTCCCCAATAAGATCTCCAGAGATTTCTAGGCTTAAAATATTGTCAATGACTTCTTTTTTGTAATCCATTTTATTTATTAATTAAAATATTATTCGAGCCCTTCGGCTTTCTGTTTTGCTTGGCAGTCCCCGCAAATTCCATATAAATTTAATGAGTGGTGCATGATTTTGAAATTCAATAAATCTCCTATCATGGTTTTAATATTTTGGATTCTTGGATCGCAAAACTCTACCACTTTATGACATTCTGCGCAAATCACATGGTCATGCTGTTTGTAGCCATATGACTTTTCATATTGCGCTAAGTTTCTTCCAAATTGATGCTTGCTTACTAGGTCGCATTCCACTAATAAATCCAAAGTATTATATACGGTGGCGCGGCTTACTCTGTAATTTTTATTTTTCATGCTGATGTAAAGTGATTCTACATCAAAATGCCCTGTTCGGGTATAAATTTCCTCGAGAATCGCATAACGCTCAGGCGTTTTTCTCAATCCTTTATTCTCTAAATAAGCCGTGAAAATTTGTTTTACTTCTTTATAAACCTTCTCGTTCAATGCCATAATTTATTCATCTCCCTTCTTCTGTCGCAAATATAGGAAATCTACAATTAATCATAGCGGTTCACCTTGACTATCCCACGAACGGCTTTCAATTTTCCGATTAATTGCTCTAAATGCTTAGTATTCTGCACAAAAAGGTGAATTTTACCTTCGAAAATTCCATCTTTGGTGTCAACGGAAATGGATTGCATATTCACTTCCAATTCACTGGATATAATTTGTGTTACATCACTAATCAAACCAACCCTATCCGTCCCTATAATCTGTAAGCCTGCCAGAAAAGCAATTTCTTGTTGAGAAGTCCATCTGGCTTTAATTACCCTATTACCATGATTAGAAAGTAATTCAGGTGCATTTGGACATGAAGTTCTGTGAATCTTAATGCCTTCATTAACGGTAACAAAACCAAATACCTCATCTCCCGGAATAGGATTACAACAAGCCGCTATGACATAATCCACCACATCCATATCCTCGCCTATCAACAACATGTCTTCTCCTTTGGCTTTTTTCAATTCCTGCTCAAAAGATTTGGCATCAGCAGAAGACCTGATGCGTTTATTATTTTTCTGTGGACCTTCCAATACTTCATCCTGGAATTTTTTGATGTTTTTCGGATCGTGTTTCCCTGTTGCTACTCCATAATATAAATCAAGAGGGGTTTTCTCTTCAAAATATGCCCTGATTTTATTGATGACCTCATCTGAAGGATTGATTTTCATTTGTTTCAGCTTCCTGTAAACAATTTCTTTGCCTTCAATAGCAGCGTATTTCTTATCCTCTTTTAATACATCCTTAATTTTTGATTTAGCTTTTGAGCTAACCACAAATCTTAACCAATCTTCACTAGGTTTTTGCTTGTTGGAGGTCAGAATTTCTACCTGATCTCCGTTTTTAAGCTCATAATTAAGAGGAACCAACTTATTATTCACTTTTGCACCTAAACATTTAGCTCCAACTTCCGTGTGGATATCGAAAGCAAAATCTAAAGCCGTAGCACCATTCGGTAGGGTTTTTAATTCACCTTTAGGAGTGAAAACAAAGACCTCGTCAGAAAACAAATTGGAACGGAAATCATCTAAAAATTCGATAGCATTTGTGTCATTTGATTCTAACATTTCCCGAACCCTTGCAATCCACTGTTCTAATCGAGTTTCCTCCGGCTTGGTATAATAGTCTTTATATTTCCAATGAGCTGCATAGCCTTTTTCAGCTATTTCATCCATTCTGCTTGTCCTAATTTGGACTTCAACCCAACTACCATTATCACTCATTACAGTAGTGTGGAGGGATTCATAACCATTAGCTTTTGGGGTAGAGATCCAATCTCTAAGTCTATCAGGATTTGGCTTGTAAAAATCAGTGACTATGGAATATACTTCCCAGCAAGCCGCTTTTTCATGTTCATCAGGTGCATCAATTATAATTCGGATAGCAAATAAATCATAAACCTGTTCAAAAGGTATATTTTGCTTTTTCATTTTATTCCAAATAGAAAAAATTGATTTTGGTCTGCCTTTGATGTAGTAATTCCATTTCAATTTATCTAACTCACCCTCAATAGGCGAAATGAAATTACTTATGAATCTTTTTCTAGCTGCTTTTGTCTCGTTAATTTTATTAGCAATATCTCTGTAAACTTCGGATTCTGTATATTTTAAATGCAGATCTTCCAGCTCCGATTTAATAGCATAAAGTCCTAAACGATGAGCCAATGGCGCATAGAGATAAATGGTTTCAGAAGCAATCTTTAACTGCTTATTCCGAGGCATACTTTCCAGCGTCCGCATGTTGTGCAAGCGGTCAGCCAATTTAATCAGAATCACCCTTACATCTTTTGATAGGGTTAAGAGCATTTTACGGAAATTCTCTGCCTGCTGGGAAGTACCATATTCAAATACTCCAGAAATTTTAGTCAAGCCATCAATGATAGGAGCTACTTTAGGTCCAAATTCTCTTTCAATATCATCAAGTTCCCAGTCGGTATCCTCTACGACATCATGCAAAAGTGCAGAAATGATAGAAGTTGTACCTAAGCCGATTTCCTCAACACAAATAGTGGCAACTGCTATGGGGTGTAAAATATAAGGCTCCCCAGATTTCCGCCTCATTTCTTTATGAGCCTCCATGGAGGTAGTGAAAGCTTTTTTAATCAATTTTGCATCTCCGTCTTTTAGAAATGGCTTTGATTTCCTTAGCAATTTGCGGTATTCTCTAAGGATTACTTTACGTTCTTCTTCTATATCTATATTTTGCATAAATGCTTTAAAAACTAAAATTCAAAATAACCAATAAAAAAACATTTCTGCGACTTGCAGCGAAAATATTTTTCCGTACCTTTGCCCTTCAATTTAATGAATGCGGATGTGGCGAAATTGGTAGACGCACTAGACTTAGGATCTAGCGCCTCACGGCATGGGGGTTCGAGTCCCTTCATCCGCACACTACTCAAACCCTTAGTTCCAGTAAAGTAATACGGGAGTGAAGGGTTTTTTTGTATATTGATAACACTATAAAATTTAATCGTTTTGGACATTACACTCAACAAAAAGGACAACACCAATGCTTCTATTAAAATTATACTAAATGAAGCTGATTATCAACCTAATGTTGAACAAAAAATCAAAGAGTACAGGAAAAATGCCAATATTAAAGGTTTTCGTCCTGGAAAAGTGCCTGCTTCCTACATAAAGAAATTATATGGGAAGAGCGTTTTGGTTGAAGAGATCAACAGTTTGTTGTCAAAATCATTAACTGATTATATAAAAGAAAATGATTTGAAGATTTTAGGAGAGCCTATTCCTAATCAGGAAGATGCTGCTAAAATTGATTGGGATAACCAAAAAGATTTTGAGTTTGAATATACATTAGGCTTGGTAGATGAATTTGACATCAAATTAGATGACAAATTTAAAGTAGAGAAATATGTTATCGAAGTTACCGATAAGGTGATGAAAGAAACCATGGATAACTTAACTATGCAACATGGTGAAACTGAATCAGTGGAAGAAAGCAAAGCTGAGGATTCTTTAGAAGGAAAATTGAGCACAGCCGATGGTGAAGTGCAAGAAAAAGTAGTGCTTCCAATTGAAGACGCTGAGAAAAAAGCTCAAAAGCAATTTGTAGGTGTTAAGAAAGGTGATGAAGTAAAATTCGATATCGCTAAAACTTTCAAATCTGCAGAGGCAAAGTCAAGATTATTAGGTCAAAATGAAACGGATGCTGAAGCAGCTTCTGGAGAGTATATTTTAACTGTATCTGATATCAAAAGAACTAAGCCTGCTGAAATCAATCAGGAATTGTTCGATAAAGTATTCGGAAAAGATGCAGTAAAAACAAGAGAGGAATTTGACCAAAAGGTTAAAGAAACTATTGCAGAAAATTACGATAGAGAAACTGAAAATCTATTAAATAGAGATTTGGTTGATAGTTTGGTAGAAAAAACCAAATTTGAATTACCTGATGAGTTCTTGAAAAACTGGTTGCTATTAAGCAACGAAGGGAAAATTACTCAAGAGCAAATCGACAAAGAGTACGATTTATATACTAAAGATTTGCGTTTCAATTTGATCAAAAACAAAATTGCTGAAGCAAATCAGGAAAATATTAAGGTTGAGCATACTGACGTGATGGATTACACCAAAAAAATGATTGCTGAGCAATTTGGTGCATACGGAATGGCAGATCAATTAGGCGAAAACATGGATAGTTTTGCTCAAAATTATCTTCAAGGTGAAAATGGTGAAAACTACCGTAAAGTCTATGAGGAGATGCTTAACAAAAGAGTTTTGGACTTTATTAAGGACAAAATTACGATCAAAGAAAAGAAAGTTGATTTAGACGGCTTTAAAAAGGCTGTCGATAAGAACTAAAAGCTATTTTTACCGTTAATTGAAAAGTCCTTTTAAAGAAGGACTTTTTTTTTAAATTTGTACTTATAACAAAATACTTAAATGATTAATAAAGAGGAATTTAGGAAATTTGCCGTTAAAGGCGAAGGCTTATCGGGTAGTATGGTGGATTCATACGTGCAGCAGGTAGAAAATATGACCAGAGCTGTAATTGAAGAACGTCCCACTAATTTTAGGGAAATAGATGTTTTTTCCCGTTTAATCATGGATAGAATTATCTTCTTGGGTATGCAAGTTGATGATAATATCGCTAATGTGATTACCGCTCAATTATTATTCTTACAGTCAGTTGATGCTAAAAAGGACATCAGTCTTTACATCAACAGCCCCGGAGGTTCGGTTTATGCTGGTTTAGGTATTTACGATACCATGCATTACATCTCTCCTGATGTAGGAACTATCTGTACTGGATTGGCTGCAAGTATGGGAGCAGTATTACTAGCAGGTGGAGCTGAAAAGAAAAGATCAGCATTGCCTCATGCAAGAATCATGATTCACCAACCGATGAGTGGAATGCAAGGACAAGCTTCTGATATGGAAATTTCCTTAAAGCAGACATTATCCGTTAAGGAAGATTTATATAATATCCTTTCTAAGCATAGTGGAAAAACTTATAAGCAAGTAGAAAAAGATTCTGACAGGGACTTCTGGATGAGAGCAGAGGAAGCTAAGGAATATGGATTGATTGATGAAGTATTAGTGAGAAAGTAATATGGCTGAAGACAAAACACAAGTAACCTGTTCCTTTTGTGGGCGCAACAAGAAAGATGTTGATTTGATGATATCGGGAATACACGCGCATATTTGCGATAAGTGTATAGCTCAGGCTCAGCAGATTCTACAAGAGGAGGTTAAAACAAAATCATCCTCTAAAGATCCGAAATTCAACTTGATTCGTCCAATTGAAATGAAAAATCATTTGGACCAATACGTTGTGGGACAAGATGAGGCGAAAAAAGTAATGTCAGTTGCAGTTTACAATCATTACAAAAGATTGATGCAAAAATCTACTAAAGATGATGTGACGATTGAAAAATCGAATATCATTATGGTAGGGGAGACCGGTACCGGAAAAACCTACCTGGCTAAAACCTTAGCTAAGATTTTGCAAGTTCCTTTTTGTATTGCAGATGCTACTGTATTGACCGAAGCAGGTTATGTAGGTGAAGATGTCGAAAGTATTCTGACCAGATTATTACAATCAGCTGACTACAATGTGGAAGCTGCTCAGAGAGGTATCGTTTACATAGACGAGATCGATAAAATTGCCCGTAAATCGGACAATCCATCCATCACAAGAGATGTAAGTGGTGAAGGGGTTCAGCAAGCCATGTTGAAATTATTGGAAGGTACTTCAGTAAATGTTCCGCCACAAGGAGGAAGAAAGCATCCTGATCAGAAAATGATCAATGTAGATACTGAAAATATCCTTTTCATTTGCGGTGGTGCTTTTGATGGAATTAGTAGAAGTATAGCTTCCAGATTAAACACTACTCCTTTAGGGTTTGCTAAAGCAGATACCAAAGAAGAGGAAATTGATAAGGAGAATCTTCTGCAATATATTACAGCTCAGGATTTGAAAAATTTTGGCTTGATTCCTGAATTGATTGGTAGATTGCCAGTCTTAACACACTTAGATCCTTTAAGTAAAGATACTTTAAAATTAATACTTACTGAACCTAAAAATGCCTTGGTGAAACAATACAGCAAGCTTTTTGACATGGAAGGCATTAAGCTAGTTATTGACGATTCTGCTTTGGATTATATTGTTCAAAAAGCAGTTGAATTCAAATTAGGAGCCAGAGGTTTAAGATCTATTTGCGAGGTAATTATGACAGATGCGATGTTCGAATTTGATGGTGAAGCCTCAGGAACGGAATTGATCATAGATGAAAAATATGCTGCTTCTAAATTCGAGAAATCGAAATATAAAAATTTAAGGGTAGCTTAATCAGTATTTAGTATCAAGTAGCTAGATTCTGGTATAAAAATAGAAAAGAGGATTTATCAAATGGTAAATCCTCTTTTTATTTGGTCAAAACCCCTCATCCGCTGGCTTGCGGAAGCTCTCCCCCTGCTGGTGGGAGCAGCAGGATATACAAAAACCCAGAAGGTACATTCTTAAAATGTTTGCTTTTAAACACAAGTTGACAAGCATAAAAATTGAAATAAAGAGCATTTATTTGCTAGAAGCAGCTCCCCTCCTTAAAAAAGGAGGGGTGTCCGAAGGACGGGGTGGTTGTAAATAATTAAAATACTCCCACTATTTTCAGACTGATCCCTAAGCTCCCAAAATCATGCAGGTTTAGCTCCGTCTAGATTCCAGTTTCAACCTCTATTTTGTGCATCACGCCTTCACCTTATCTTTTGGTAATCTCTTTTTATCCAATCCTCTCTCAATGTACTCCACAATTTTTTGAGCAATATCTTTTCCAGTTGCTTTTTCAATGCCTTCCAAACCTGGGGAAGAATTCACTTCTAAGATTAAAGGGCCTCGGGATGATTGTAACATATCTACACCTGCAATAGCTAAGCCCATGGCCTTTGCTGCTTTTAAGGCGGCTGCTTTCTCAGCACGGCTTAATTTAATGACATTTGCAGAACCTCCTCTATGCAAGTTCGAACGGAATTCACCTTCTTTTCCTTGGCGTTTCATAGCTCCCACTACTTCTCCATCCACTACAAAAACCCTTATATCAGCACCACCAGCTTCTTTAATGAATTCCTGCATAATAATTCTGGCTTTTAAACCTTCAAAAGCCTCAATAACAGAAACGGCTGCTTTTCTAGTCTCAGCTAAAACAACTCCTAAGCCTTGAGTGCCTTCCAATAATTTTAAAACTACTGGAGCCTTTCCCAGATGTTCCAGTATATAATCTCCAGCATTTTCAGAACGATTGGTAAAGGCTGTCCTTGGCATCGCTAATCCTGAGCGAGAAAGAATTTGTAAACTTCTTAGCTTATCTCTTGATCGGGTAATGGCCAATGAATCCACTGCACTAAAAGTCTTCATCATTTCGAATTGACGAACCACAGCAGTTCCATAAAAAGTAACAGAAGCTCCAATTCTTGGGATAATGGCATCGATTTTTTCTAATTTCTCTCCGTGATAATAAATCGATGGGCCGGCTTCGTCCATGATAATATCACAATGCATATGGTCAAGTCGAAGTGCTTCATGACCTTTCTGTTCTATGGCTTCAATAAGTCTTCTGGTAGAATATAAATTCGGGTTTCTTGAAAGAACTGCAATTTTCATTTCTGATTTTTATTTTTAAAAAGCCAAAGTAAACTAAAAAAGATGGTATCCCTAAACCAATGCTTCATGATTTACTATTTCTTTAAAAATATTTTCTGAAAGTTGAACCCAATATAAGTTTGGAATATCCTTCTTCAATTTTTCTAATAGATGAAATTGACTTTTGGCTATAATATAACTTCCTTCTTTATTCAAAACCTCAATCCCTTCAAAAATGTAATCATCATGAAAACCAGCTATAAAATAAATACTGACTTCTGAAGTTTTTGAATACCACTTGATTTCTTCCTTGGGAATTCTAGCTATTGCCAGATCATATTTTAGGTCTTTTAAATTGGATAAAACCGCTAAAGCTGTCGGAAAACTACCAGCTCCTTTTCCTTTAACAAATTGTTCACTTGTGAATTCAGCATCCACGGAAATTCCATTATATTCATTTTCTATATTATAGAAATCATCCTTATCATTTACCAATTGTGGTTCTACTTTAGCAGTGATTTTACCATCTACTTCTTGAGCTTCCCCCATTAGTTTGATTTTCAAATGATGTTTTTGAGCAAAGTCTTTTATATGTTCGTCCAAGTAATTAATTCCCTGCAATGGAATTTCGTTTGGATGTACAAAAACTCCAAAAGCATGATAAATCATGATGGATAATTTAAAACGGGTATCCTCTCCGCTTACGTCTGAGTAAGGGTCTAATTCTGCAAAACCTAGGTCTTGAGCATCTTTCAACGCTGAGTCATAATCCTGATTTTCACCTACCATTTTGGATAAAATGAAATTGCAGGTTCCGTTTGCAATAGCTTTGAGTGATTTAACTTGATCCGACTTGAAATGCTGATCTAGTAACCTTAAAATTGGAACACTTCCACAAACGGCTCCTTCATAAAAGAATTTAACCCCATGTTTTTCTCTCAATTTCAGAATTTCTTTATGATATAGCGCTATCATTTTTTTATTGGCACTTACTACCGACTTCCCTTTTTCGAAAGCTTTTTTTACAATGCTAAAAGCCTCTTCAGGATCATTGATTAATTCTATAATGAAATCGAAATCAGTATTTTCAAGAATTTCATCTGCCATAGTGGTGAGGATTCCATTGGGTAATTCTAAATCTCTCTTTTTGTCAATATTTTTAACGGCAATTTTTCCAATAGAAATACCATATTTTTCATTTTGCTGTAAAGCTTTATAAACTCCAGAGCCTACTACTCCCAATCCGAATAAGCCTGCTTTAAATTTCTTCATATAAAGTATTGATTAAATGTTTTTGGATGAATTGTGATATCAAATTTCCTTCAATTAGAAATGCATCATGTCCTTTGGTTGATTTGATGATTTCCAGTTTTGCGTTAGGTATATTTTCACTCATAAATTTTTGTTCCTCTATTGGAAAAAGATTATCAGAATCAATTCCAATGCACAAAGTTTTGGTTTTAATTGAGCCTAAGACTTCTTTCAAATCATCTCCTCTGCTTTCTCCTATATTATGAGCATCCATCATTTTGGAAAGCACTTTATAACTGTTCAAGCTAAACCTCCCATTAAATTTTCTTCCTTGATATTTCAAATATGAGGCTACTTTCCATTCACCTTGTTCAATTTTTCCATTTTGATTTGCTTCAAAATCATGATAACCTCTGTAGCTTAACATGGCTATGCTGCGTGCCAAAGAAAGTGCTTTTTGCTTTTCTTCGTCTTTTCCATTTTCACCTAATTCAATAGCTTGCCTTTGCAATTCATTAAAGGCAATTCCCCATGCAGAATGTTTGGCATTGGAAGCCACTAAAATTTGATTTTGAATAACTTCCGGCTCTAAAACAGACCATTCTAATGCTTGCTGGCCACCCAGTGATCCCCCTATTAAATAATCAATCTTGGAAACATTCAGTGCTTTTCGTAAATCAATAAAAGCCCTTACCACATCTCGGTTATTTAATTCAGGAAACTCATCACCGTAAATAGAATCTGTTTCAGGAATTACAGACTCTGGCCCAGTGCTTCCATAACATGAACCCAACATATTAGCACAGATGACTACATGCTTTTCTAAATTAATAAACCCACCATTTTCAATGAAAAGGGAAGGCCACCAATCTTTGACGGTGGCGCTCCCTGTAAAAGCATGACAAACCCAAACTACTTCTTTATCATTTGAAATTTCTCCTAAAACTTCATAATATAGAGAAGCTCCTTTCAAAGTTTGCCCGCTTTCTAATAGAAAATAATTTGATAAATTATGCTGTGGCATAGGATTCTTCATGGATTTTTTGAAACGACTGAGTGAAATCTGCAATGATATCATCAATGTGCTCAATGCCGACAGAAACTCTCAATAAATTAGGAGAAATACCTGCTGATAATTGCTCCTCATCTGTTAATTGCTGGTGTGTAGTAGCAGAAGGTTGAATAATCAAAGTTTTTGCATCCCCTACATTTGCCAAATGGCTCACTAATTTTAAATTATCCACAAATCCTTTAGTTTCTTCTTTATCACCTTTAAGTGTGAAAGATAAAACACCTCCATATCCATTAAGCAAATACTTTTTTGCCAGCTGATAATACTTACTACTTTCCAATCCCGGGTAATTCACTTTTTCAACCAGCGGATGTTTTTCTAACCAATAAGCTAATTTCAATGCATTATCTACAGTTCTTTGTACTCTCAATGAAAGTGTTTCTAATCCTTGTAATAAAAGAAAGCTATTGAATGGACTTAGCGCAGGACCAAAATCTCTTAAACCTTCCACTCTTGCTCTGATGGCATAAGCTATATTTGGAAGTCCTAAAGGGTTGCCTTCTCCAAAAGTTTCCCAGAAGTTTAGTCCATGATAACCTTCAGATGGCTCGGAGAATTGAGGGAATTTACCGTTCCCCCAATTGAAGTTTCCAGCATCCACAATTACTCCACCAACTGATGTTCCATGTCCTCCAATCCATTTTGTAGCAGACTCCACTACAACATTAGCTCCATGCTCAATAGGTCTAAATAAATATCCGCCAGCACCGAAAGTATTATCTACAATTAATGGGAGATCATATTTTTTGGCTAATGCTGAAATCGCCTCAAAATCTGGGATGTTGAATGTTGGGTTCCCAATGGTTTCCAGATAAATGGCTTTCGTATTTTCATCAATCAAACTTTCGTAGGACTCTACTTCCTCATTTTGAGCAAATCGAGCCTCAATTCCTAATCTTTTGAATGATACCTTAAACTGGTTGTAAGTGCCACCATATAAGTATTTGGTAGAAACAAAGTTGTCTCCAGCCTCGAGGATGTTATTCAAAGCAATGAACTGTGCTGCCTGACCAGAAGCAACTGAAACGGCAGCCACGCCTCCTTCTAATGCCGCAATTCTTTTTTCAAATACATCATTGGTAGGATTCATGATTCGGGAATAAATATTACCGAATTCTTTCAAGCCAAATAGGTTTGCGCCATGTTCTGAGTTGTTGAAAGCATAACTAGTGGTTTGGTAAATTGGAACTGCTCTTGAGTTTGTAGTTGGATCAATTTCCTGACCTGCATGTAATTGTAATGTTTCGAATTTTTGTGTAGTTGACATAATTTTAAAATTTAAAATGAATATATTTCTAGAATGAATATTTAAGTATTTGTGATTCAATGAGACTATCTGATTGAATCACTAAAATTTATTAAAAAGTTGATTTAGAGTGGATTAAAACTGTTTCGAAAGGAATCTTAAAACTGAAAAGGATGTACTTTCCCCTTTAGATTATCGAAATGAATCCAAATAGAATTGAGTTGTTGATTAGCAACAACAGCACATACACATTCGCGTATATGCAATAGAAATAAAAGGAATAAGCTTAGAAGCTTTATTTGTTGATGTTGAATTTGTAACCGAAGTGGCTTGTTTGACTTGATCGCTTATAGCGAAGAATTGTAAGTTGTTCATAATTGTTAATTTATATTTCCCAAAATCGGGCAGGATTTGGCACCTTGATTCAGGTTGCCAGAGGGTCAACGAGCCTGTCTCTCACCTCTTCGTTATAAATTGATTACCGAAATAACACTTCAAATGTAGAAAAAGCTTTTTGAATAAAACAAATTCAAACACTAAAAAAGATTGAAAACACTGAAAATAATTCTTAAACAGAATAAAATATTGGAAAATAGGCTATTTAATATTTTTTATATGGAGTCTTCTTCCTTTGTTTTTCTGTGTTTTAGTAAACCGTTCACTATAAGCCATTGGGCAATAATGTAAGTTCCCATAACGGCCACTCCTGCATATGGAATAGTATGAGAAAAACGATTGATCGCTAAAACTGAATCAGAAATGGTAAATAGGGCGGCTCCCAAAACCACCAATTGGAAACTTTCATCTGTGGTTTGGTCTTTACGATACCATGCTATCATAATCATTAATGCTAAAACTAGTGCATATATTGTAATAGGCACTTGTATAACGCTATCCACATAAGGTAAAATCAGATAAGCCATTAATGCCAAATATGCTATGACAACAAAAGGGAAAAAAGACCATTTAAATTTTATTTGATCCTTAAAAGTTGCTTTTCTATAAGCAATAATGAAGACAATATGAGCTCCCAAGAATGCTGTTAAACCTGCGAAAAAGAATAAGAAATGCTTAAAAGTAAAGAGTAACATAATGTCTCCTATCCAGCTGAATGCTAAGGCTAAAGTGACAAAGCTCACCCATTTTTCATCTTTTCTATTGTCTGATTTATCCCAAAAGTAAATGAGTAAGGCGATCATCAAGAGAGGTTTGCAAATCTGATGTAGTATATCAATTTCAAATGTGAGTGAAATGATATCAAGAATTCCTACTATCCAATAAAAATATCCTTTAAAATTCATGTCATAGTATTTATCGAAAAGTAATTATTATTAATCGATAAAAAAAGTGAATTTATTTAAAGAAATGATAGATGTAATTAATTGGGATTTTTGAAATGTGGGTTGGACTATTTCTTAAGGAATTTCTTTAAGCTTTTTTCTGTGTCCAGGGTTAGCATAACATAATAATGCCCGGTAGGAATATTTTTTAAATTTATTTTATATAAACCAGATTCAATTTTTTCAAAAGTCACATTCATTTTATTTCCAATGATACTCATTACTTCAATTTGAATATCAGAAGGTGATTTTTGATCTTTTAATTTAAGATAAATATAATCTTCTGCTGGATTGGGATATACTTCTGCAGTTTTAAGTATAATTGAAATTTCAACATTGTCATTCTTAACAATGGGATTATTTTTTTCAGATTCCGCATTAGAAATATTGAAACTGAAAAAAGTTAAGATTAATATGTTGATTAGAATTTTCATTACAATTTGTTACGGTCTAAATCGTCTAATGTTATTGATTATTTCTCTATTTCTTTAAAAGCATCTTTTAAACTTGAAATCATAGTAGAAGGCGTCATGTAATTTTCTCCATACTCCTTCAAACTTAAATCTCCTGCAAGTCCGTGCAAAAATACTGCCACTTTTGACGTTTCATAGGCATTTTTTACTCTAGGCGCTATTCCTGCTAAAATTCCGCATAATAAATCGCCACTACCACCTTTTGCCATACCTGCATTTCCAGTTGTATTGAAACTCACTTGTCCAATTTCATTACAAACTGCAGTATATTTCCCTTTCAAAATGACTACAACCTTATGATGCATACAGAAAGACTTTAGTTGCACCAAAGCCTCAAAATTATTAGAATAATTTCCTACTAATCTTTTAAACTCTCCATGATGAGGAGTTAAAATCGTCCCATTTGGTAGTAATTGCAATAACTCTCGGTTTTCAGCTAAAATTGTAATAGCATCCGCATCTAGTATCAGTTGTCCTTTATAACTCTTTAATATTTCTTCTAAAAGCTTTACTGTTTTATTAGCAAAACCAACGGCAGGACCAAAAACTAATGCATCTTGATTTTCATAATTCAGAAAACTACCTAATACATACTCATTTTCGTCTTCGAGAATTAAAGCTTCTGGAATTTGAATTTGGATGATTTGAATGCAGTGTGGACAAGTTTGGATTGACAGTAATCCTATTCCGGTATGAAGAGCTCCTTTCGAGGCCAAGATTGCAGCTCCCATTTTTGCATGTCCACCTGCTATGATCGTAGCTCGACCCCTTATGCCCTTATGTGCTGTGCTTTCTACTTTAATAGCTGCTTTTATTTCATCTGCCACTTCGTAAATTGAGTAATCGCTTATGCAATTATCAATGAATTTATTTGATAAACCGATGTTTAAAATTTGAAATTGGCCGATATATTCTTGGTTTTCAGCCATCATGAAAGCAAGCTTAGGGACTTGAAAGCTAAGTGTAAAATCTGATTTGAATATGGTCTTATCAGGGCTTGGTTCATCAGCGAAAATACCAGATGGAATATCTACAGCTATCTTAACTCCCTTAGCATCGTTTGCTTTTTGAATATGGTTTGCAATTTCTCCTTCAATAGTACGGGATAGTCCTGAACCAAAAATAGCATCTATAATAATACTTTTATCTGAAGAATTAGAGAAATCAAAATCATTCGAAATTTTAACTTCTTTGAGTGATTTTAATCTTTTTAAGTTTTGTTCAAAATCTTCTGATCCGGATTCCCCCATTACTAAAAGAACACTAACCTGGTAATTATGATTTAATAATAATCTTGCAATAGCCAAACCATCTCCACCATTATTACCGGAGCCTGCTAAGACAATAATCTCAAAATCATTAGAGAAATGTTTCCGGATCCAACTTACGACTTGCTGACTAGCTCTTTCCATTAAATCAATGCTAGAAATAGGTTCATTTTTAATGGTGTATTGATCGGCTTCTCTTATTTGTTTGACATTAAGAATCTTCATAAAAGTAAGATAAGGAAAATGGTTTTAATTACCAGAATTTAGAGCGAACTATTGTTTTTTGCCAATTTACTGCATTTTTGGCTACAGTATTTCACATTCTCCCAATCCTTTTTCCATTTTTTTCTCCAGCTAAATGGTCTTTTGCAAACAGGACAAAGCTTGGAAGGTAATTCACTTTTCTTCAACATTTTTGGCATAATTATAATTTAACCAAAACCTGTCAGGTTTCTACAAAATACAGTAATAATTAGAATTTAGTTTTCATTATTAAATACAAATACAAACCTGACAGGTTTCATTGTACACTAAGAACTTGATAAAGTAGGATTAGATTTATTAGCAAATCCAATAATGCTAAATCATTGAGTTGAGAGATTGTTTATGTTAGCAATCTATAACTTATTCGGAAACAAGCACGAAATTACTTTGTGAATGAAGCCTTTTGTTCTATTTTTGCAAAAACTTTAAACAGAGCATAATGAGCGTTTTAGTAAATAAAGATTCTAAAGTAATTGTACAAGGTTTCACAGGTTCAGAAGGAACATTTCATGCTGAACAAATGATAGAATACGGCACCAACGTAGTAGGTGGTGTAACTCCGGGAAAAGGAGGTCAAAAACATTTAGATAGACCTGTTTTTAATACTGTCGAAGATGCTGTTAAAGAAGCTGGTGCAAATGTATCCATCATTTTTGTTCCACCTGCTTTCGCTGCAGACGCCATTATGGAGGCTGCCGATGCAGGAATCAAAGTTATCATCACCATCACAGAAGGAATTCCTGTGAAGGACATGATGAAAGCAAAAACTTATATTCAGAATAAAGATTTAACTCTTATAGGTCCAAATTGCCCAGGTGTTATTACTCCAGGTGAGGCAAAAGTAGGTATTATGCCTGGTTTTGTTTTCAAAAAAGGAAGAATCGGTGTTGTTTCTAAATCAGGAACTTTAACTTATGAAGCAGCTGACCAAATTGTAAAAGCTGGTTTAGGAATTTCTACAGCAATTGGAATCGGTGGTGACCCAATCATTGGGACTCCTACTAAAGAGGCTGTACAAATGTTAATGGAAGATGATGAAACTGATGCTATTGTAATGATAGGTGAAATTGGTGGTAATTATGAGGCTGAAGCTGCCCGTTGGATAAAAGAAAATGGCAATAAAAAACCAGTTGTTGGATTTATCGCAGGTAAAACTGCTCCAGCTGGAAGAAGAATGGGACATGCAGGAGCTATCATAGGTGGAAAAGACGATACAGCAGAAGCTAAGATGAAAATCATGGACGAATGTGGTATATATGTAGTTCAGTCTCCAGCTGATATAGGAGAGACTATGAAAAAAGCATTATCTAAATAGAATTTAGAGTCTAGAATCTAGACAAAATATTATATTAAAGACTGTTTCAGAATTTGAGATATATTATCTGTAAGATTTGATATCGATTTTGGAACAGTCTTTTTTATTTTTAGCATAATAACTTAATAGCGCATGACTAATAATGACATCATAAAAAGAATTCGTTACATTTTTGATTATTCTGATGAGCAGATGATTGCTATTTTTGAGAGTGCTGATTATAAAGTGACAAGATCATTAGTGACTGACTGGTTAAAAAATGATGACCACGAGGAGTATAAAGAAATTTATGATGATCAGTTGGCTATTTTCCTTAATGGATTAATAAACGAGAAAAGAGGCAAGAAAGAAGGTGAACAACCTAAGCCTGAAAAGGTATTAGACAATAACACCATCCTTAAAAAACTTAAGATTGCTTTAAAATTAAGAACTGAAGATATAACGGAAGCTTTTAAACTGGCAGGAAAACCTATTAGTCCACATGAGGTTACAGCATTTTTAAGAAATCCAAAACAATCTCAATACCGACCATTTTTAGATCAATATTTGAGAAACTTCCTTAATGGCTTACAGATCGTATATAGAAAAAGTTAATAAATATTATTTTCGATCTAATTCTCCAATCCGAATAATTGGTTGATGAAGAATGGGGAAATTGCACGAGTTGGCAATAAAACAAAACTCATTTGCTTTTTGATGCAGCGAATCCGATAATTCAATTTTATCCTTTTCTAGAATCACAACTTCAGGATTTAAAATAGCTTCAGTAAAATGCCCCTTTCCCTCAGCTGATTCTTCCATTTTTGCAGTGGCTTTATCTTGATAGTCTATTACAGTGATTTTATTGACGGAACAAAAGTGCAGATACCATAACATATGGCAAGAGGAAATAGAAGCTAAGAACAATTCTTCAGGATTATGGAGGTTCGCATTCCCACGAAATGCAGGGTCTGAACTTCCTTTCAGTGTAGGTTTATTTTCTATAATGATATCGTAGGATCTTTCATAGGACGTATAGGATTTAGTTCCTTTTCCTTTATTGCCAGTCCATTTGATTAGAGATTGGTAGAGATGGGATTTCATATGTTTAAGCTATTAAGAATCTTGACCAACCACAACCGTCCAAGGCCTCACTTCCCAGCTTTTGATCAATCCATTTTTCACATAAGGATCATTTTTTGCAAAATCTTCAGCTATTTTAGGACTTTCTCCTTTAAAAATCAAAACTGCTCCATCTGCTGGTTCTGCCATTGCACCTGCCATGACTAAAGCGCCATTTTGATGAGCTTCTTTTGCCAATTCCAAATGCTCAGCACGATAGGGAGCTCTTTTTTCAACATAGTTTTCAATGGTTTTGTAGAAGAGTAGGTAGTAGTTCATAATTTGAAGTTAAAATTTCGAGAAATATAAATTTAATTAAAATCTAATTCTGGCTTAAGTTTGAACCTTCATTTTTAGATTTTTTGGTAAATTGATCTACTTTTTAAGCTAATGTACTCATGAATAAAATTAAAAAATGGCAAGACGAACTAGAATTTTTAAGAGCCATAATCAATAGAACAGAACTGGAAAAAACCAAAAAATGGGGAGGAGAGGTTTATACCATTAATAATGGAAATGTATTAATGATAGGGGCATTTAAAAATTATGTCAGCATATGGTTTTATAATGGCGTGTTTTTGAAAGATCCGTATCAAGTTTTAGGAAATGCGCAGGAAGGAAAGACCAAAGCTTTGCGCCATTGGCAATTCACCTCTGTGGAAGAAATGGAGGAAGATAAAATCATGGAATATATTCAGGAAGCTATTAAAAATGAGAAAAAGGGATTGAAATGGAAACCAGAGAAATCCGATGAAATTGAAATACCTGAGATTTTTCAAGAAGCTTTTAATTCAGATGAAACTTTCAAAAAAGCTTTTGATGAACTGACGCCATTTAAACAAAAGGAATATGTTGATCACATCAGTACTGCTAAAAGAGAGGCCACAAAAATGAGCAGATTAGAGAAAATTAAGCCTATGATTTTGGAAGGAGTTGGCTTGAATGATAAGTATAGGAAGTGAATTTCCAGGGTTTTCTATATTAGTTTGTTACTTATCCAAAGAACCTACCACCTTCTTCAAATTCCCAGAAATAGTCACCAACCATTTTAATTGGTCTGTTATTAATCTAGTGGCTTGCAAACTTTTCCTAAAATCAGGATCAATAGGTTTAGATTCTTCTTTTTCCAATTCCTTTGTGCGAATGGCTACCAAATTCTCAAATTTATCTTCCAAATGTTGGTAGGCCTTTTCCAATTTTTCCGTAGGAGTGTTTTCAGTTTGATTTTTATTTAGTAAAGTTTGTAATGACTGTCGCAAATTTGTGTCTATGGTTTCGATAATAAGTTCGAAATCTTCTGAAACGCTTTCATGTTTATGATGTAAGATAAAAGTTCCTAAAGCGGCCATAGCAGTCAAAATAGTGTGGTTTAGTCCAACAATTTCATTGATTTTGCCTAAATTTTCTTGATGTGACTTTGGTTCTTGACTCATCCTTTGGAAAGCTGCATTTAAATTTCCCATTTCTAAAAAGGCATCTTTCCTTGCTAATTTATAATCTGTCAAGCCCTCTGATTGATGATAATACCGATTGATTTCATTCAGGTATTTACTGTTTGCTCGTAGGGTTTGAATGATGGTATTTTTGATGCTTTTTGATTCCCAGGCAGGCCATAGCAATGAACCAGATGTAAATGCAATAGAAGCTCCTATAATGGTATCTACGATTCTATACTGAATGACTTCAAAAGCATCTGGATTGATGAGGGCGTAAATAAAAACAATACTGGTCGTTACAAAAATAGAGGAGGTTCTATAGTTTTTCTGAATAAAACTTAAGGCTAAGGTCAAAGATAAGATGGATAGAATGGCATATATATAATTATTTTGAGTAATCAATACGATCACGGCCGCTATGGCTGCCCCAATTAGTGTTCCGTATAATCTATGTTTGGAACGTTCCTTGGTTAAGGTATAACCTGGGCGCATGATTACCACAATCGTTAATAAAATCCAGTAAGTATTTTGCAAGGAAAAATAGGTTCCTATCCCAAAGCCTAACAACATGGCAATAGTTAACCTAGCTGAATGCTTAAATATGGGAGATTTAAAACTGAAATTTTCTTTTAGAATATTGAGGTCATAGTCCTGTTGAGTGATGAATTGCTTGCCTTCTTTATTATTTAAACCTACTTTATTCTGATTTTCTAAATCATAAAATGCTCTTTCAACCGATTGAATTTTTTGAAGCTGATTTTCTTCATAATCCAATAAATTATGAAGCAATAAAGCACCTTCTCTAGCTTTAGGTAATTTAACTTCCTCTACATAAGATTTAATGCTTTCTTTGCACTTTTCAAACATGGGTTCTAAGTCATCCCGATGCGGTAACATTTTACCTTTTTGCATCGCATTGCCCATTTGTTCTAATCTGGCAGACAATTGAAATATTAGTTCAATAAACGGATTTACAAAATGCAATTGACTTTTAAATAAGGTGTTGATTTTTTCATAGTTAGCCGGATTGGCCATGGAGAGTTCCAATATGTCAATCAATTCAATAAATATGAGCAATTGCTTTCTTTTGTAATTGGAGAATCCTGAGCTTTGTCTTTCATTCAGTAATAGCTCACGCAAAGATTCATGGATAGCATTAATATTGACTTGTAAATCATAAAGGTCATGTTTCAACTGTTTTTCATCCTGTCTGGCAATGGCTAATTTTCCCCTGATTTGAATATATCTTGCAGTTAATTGGAAACATTCAGTCAAACTGTTATTGATTTGCCTTTTTTGGAGAAAAGGATGAAAAAGACTGGAAAGTAATAAATACCAAAGTCCTCCAATGCCAATAAACATAGCATTGATGAATATTTCAAAACCAATTTGTTGATGGGCAAAGCTCAACACTATAGCCAATAAACCAGCAAAAGATATAAGTGAAGCTCTAAAACCATAAACTGAAATATAGGATATTGCAAAAATGAGCAAGGCCATTACAGGAAGCAATAAATAGAGGTTTGAAGCCGCATAGGTGACAATAACTGTCGATAAGACCGCTATTGCTGTAGCAATTAAAATCCCTATGCTTTTATGCTTGCGGCTACCTGGAACATCACTACTGGATGTTAAAAATACTCCTATCGAAATACTGAGGAAGTAGGGGAGCTGGTCAATTTGAATTCCAAGTAAGACCGGAACCACTATTCCAAAAGTGACCAAAACAGATTTTAGGAAATCTGAGCTTTTCAGGAAATTTTGAATCTTTTGGAGTTGATTTTTTATCATAGAATATTAACGACTATTCTATTGTACTCAAAAGAATTCAAATCAATAAAGTTTCAGTAGATTTTTTTCTAATTTTTACTAAAGAATATTTATAAGTCTGAATTAGGAAAGGTTTTCAATGGCTTGTTTATTCAAATTTTAATATTTAAAAATTATTGAAATTTGTAATTCTTAGACCAAAATTGATAGAGGTTGGCATTCTATTATCTACAATTGCTTCAATTGGCAGCCAATAGGTATACATAAATTCAAGTTCAATTTTTCTGGTGATAAAAAGCTTGGTGCCGGCTCCAATTTCATAAGGTAAATTAAGCATTACAAAGGGGCCAAACCTTTTAGCCAATAAAGTACCGGCAAAAATCCTCGCATAAGGGAAAATCTCCCCTGAGAGTGGATACCATGCGCCAACATTTCCAAAAATCATGTATCGGCCATCTATAACATGCTCATAGAAAAGATCTGAATTTACTATCCATCCTTCGGCTAAATTTCCTGTCGGAATATATACTGCTTGTTGAAACGTAAATCTTTTATTTTTGAAAGGTTTTGTCCGTATTCTAGGTCCAAAATGTGTAAGACCATGACTGAATTGTGTGTCAAATTCCTCCCCCATAATATTATTACGCATGTTTTCATTCATAAAATGAAAGACTTTAAAAGGTGAATTATAAGCTAAATCATTTACAATATTTGATTTGTATAAGAAATCAAATCCATAATTGATATTATGATTACTGCCGATCGTGAACTGTAAAAAACTTGTGTTAAACGAACTTCTTCTGTCAGTAGAATTAAACTGGGGTTCAATCTGAGTATACAGATTATTGTATAGCTTAATCTCCCATTTGTCTTTAGTCATAAATAGCCCCCCGGTAAAAACATTAATGTTTTTAATAGTGGATTCTTTTTGAGCTACAGAATAGCTATTAACCAATAAAATTAAAGTCAAGGCAATTATAATAGGCTTCATATCATCATTTTAAATTCAAATTAAGAATAATGTCTCCTTAATAATTGTCTTGTATAAGACTAAACTAAATATTAAACATAAATCGAAGCTAAAAAGCATGAATATGTTAGTGACATTGGCATAGGGTACTTTTATCTTGCTTATTACTTTTATTTACATCGTAATTATGCTGCAGAATGAGAAAAGTTTTAAAGTTTTTGTAGAATTGAGATTACTTGGTTTTAGAGAAAATAATTGGAGTAGGATGTTCAAAGTTTTCGATAAGTATTAATGAAATGAAAGGTATGATAAAAATTAACATAATTTTTATCATAGATTATTAACGACTGTTCTATTGTACTCAAAAAAAAACAAATCAGTTGAGGCTGAAAGGTATTCTTATCAATTATTTTGATTTTAGTAAAAATCTCACTTTCTGAACTGATTGTAAAGTATATCAAAATGGTTTAAGTATTATTAAGGGAAATTGTGAGTTTTTATTTCAAGTAGGAAAGCGTATATTTACTTATGTAAGTACTGAATTAATATATGGAACAAGTAATAGAATTTTTTAATAAACTTTTTTCTGCAGGGGATTGGCCAGCTCGATGGGTATGTGGTGAATGGTCATCATTTCATGGATGGTTATATATCACCAGCGATATTGCTATTTGGTTGGCCTATTTTGTTATTCCTGCTATCATCATTTTTTTTATTCAGAAACGGCATAATCTCCCATTTCTACCTGTTTTTTGGCTTTTTGGCGCATTCATTATATTATGTGGAAGCACACACTTAATAGATGCAATTATGTTTTATTGGCCTGCTTATAGGCTGAGTGCTCTTCTGAGAGTTTTGACAGCCCTAGTAAGTATGGCTACTGCTTTTGTACTAATTAGGGACCTTCCAAAGTTAATAGAAAGCAAACCGGATGAAAAGTTGAAAATTCATCATTTAGAAAAGCAATTGAAAAACTATGAAATAGAGATCATAGAACTCAAACAGCAGTTGAAAAGTAAGCAAGAATAATGCTTTCGAATCGTAGATACATGATGCTTTTACAAAATGCTGTCCTGATCTCCTTGTCAGCTATAATTGCGTGTATCATTTTTATAATCGACTTACATACGGATACTGATGTTGCAGTGGCTAGTGTTTATACTATTGTCATTTTATATAGTTGGCTTTTACCAGGAAAGTTTGCAAGCATATATACTGCAGCTACGTGTACTTTGCTGACCATTTTGTCTGTTATCTTATCAGACGAAATGGCAAACAATGCAAGTGACTTATCTAAAATGAACATGGTAATTTCTCTGGTGGTGATATGGATCAGTGTGATTCTGGTTTTTATTGCAAAAAGTAGTTTTTCATCCCTTGAAGGAATAAATATTCAGCTTTCAAAAAGTAAAGATGAATTGCTCGAAAAGGTAAAGAAATTAGATGAACAGCAATCCGAATTATCATTAAGAAAACATCAACTCGAAAAGCTAAATGCTGATTTGGTTATTAAAAATCAAGAACTTGAGCGTTTCACAAGCATTACAAGTCATGATTTGCAAGAGCCCCTGCGAACTATAGGGAATATGACCCAATTGATTTCTCAAAAGTATTATTCGCACTTCGATGACCAAGGGAAGAAAATATTGGAATATGTTAATTCTGCCACCGATAGGGTGACTATCATGATTAAAGGGCTATTGGAATTTAGTAGAATAGGTAATAAGAGGGAAACGCAGGAGGTGAATTGCCAAGAATTGGTCCAAATCATAGCATTGGATTTTGATGCTGCATTGAAAGCGATTGATGGTAAGATCAAGATGCATGAACTTCCTAAAGTAAATGGTAATCCCGTTGAATTACGCATGGTCTTTCAAAACCTAATCAGCAATGGACTTAAATTTAAGAAGCCGAATGAATCACCAGTCGTGGAAGTGTCAGCAAAGGAAGTGAACGACCATGTAGAGTTTTGCGTTACAGACAATGGTATAGGATTAGCAGAAGAAGACTATTCTAAAATTTTCTTAATCTTTCAACGTTTAAACCCTGCCGAAGAATATGAAGGTACAGGCTTAGGATTAGCCTACTGCCGTAAGATCGTAGAGCTGCATGGAGGGAAAATATGGATTGACTCAACAAAAGGAGTTGGCAGCTCATTTCATTTTACAATAGCAAAAAAACATGGTAACTAAAAATAACAAATTGAATTGTGTCTTACTTATAGACGATGATGAAGCAACAAATTTCTACCATAAGATAATTTTGGAAGAAGAGGGTGTGGATGTGCATATACAATCTGTAAAATCAGCAAAAGAAGGACTAGACTTTTTGCTTTGCAAAGGAGATTACGAATACTATCCGCAGCCAGGTATTATTTTTTTAGATCTCAATATGCCGGGTATGAGTGGTTGGGAATTCCTAGAAGAATATAATGACTTATCAAAAGACATTCATGATAGAGCAGTGGTAACAATACTTACAACCAGTATCAATCCAGACGATAGAAATCGGGCTGCCTCAATTCCAGTGGTAAAGGAATTTGTACACAAACCACTAACGCCTGAAATATTTTGGAAATTAGCTAAGGAAAATTTTATAGTTAATTGATGGGAAATCAAGTCAATAATTTATTTGTTAATTCTTTCATTTATCTGTTTTTATTCATTTCTCATGGGGCAAAGTTTTTATAATTCTCTGGGGTTACTTTTTCTTTTACGTCAATTGTAGTTAATAAAAACATAAGTTCAACTTCAAATTCCTCCAAAACATCCTCAAAATGCCATTCCAATATGAAGGTGTTTGTATTGATTTTTATAAGTTTCTTTAAAATGAATTATTTCAATACCAACTCTGTTTGATACATGCTGATGCAATATAATCCCCCCTAAATTGACTGCCATAGCATCTAGTGGGTGCTTCATTTATTAAAGTTTTATTATTTAAGATTACAGATCAATTTACAAATAACTCAACCACCATTTATCTTTGTTATTGGCTTTGTACTGCATATAGCGTTTACAGAAAGGATAGAGTAGCAGCACGACTCCTATCCAAACTACATAGACTGTTAAAAGCGAATACCCATAGGTTGCCAGCTTCCCTGCTCTAAAATTTTCTCCGCTCAGAATCATGTCTTGCCAGTTTCCGCCAAATAGCAAAGCACCAATGATAGCAAAAATGTGAATCACGATCATGTGCAAGAAGTAATAGAAAAGCGGCACCCGTCCAAAAACCAAAAAGAAGTCTGTTAATTTATTCTTGCTATTTTCAAAAGCATATAAAAACAACATCGCAGGACCTAGTGTGATCAATAAGTAGGATAAAGAAGGCGGATATTTTGTTACACTAAAGAATGACAGTATAGTTGTGGTGGTATCTGCTTGAACTGACCATGGAATCAAATCACCATAAATATTACCCCCTCTTAAAATTAGAAAGGCTGCAAGTGCTCCTAATCCAAGGCTCAATAGCCATTTTTTCCGAAGTGGCGGATTATAATTTTTTTGATAAAAGGTGCCAAATAAATAGCCAAGTGCCATCAAGCCAATCCAAGGCAGCAAAGGATATCCGATAGCAATCATCTGACCTGATTCTAAAACAAGCCTTTGCCTTTGATGGAGTGTATACCAAAGGATGGATTGCAAACTTTGGCCTTCCATTACTATACCGTCTAATGCATTATGGCCGATAATCAGAATGATTCCTACTGCCAGGATTACTTTCTTGGGTAGGAAAATAAGAAAAGATAAGCAGATCATGCTAATGCCAATAGCCCAAATCACCTGTAAAATCACGAAGCTATAGGTTAAATCGAAAGTCCAGATAAGGGTGTTCACTACTATCTCCAGGAAAATCAGCCAAAGACCACGCGTAAATAAGAATTTGAATATTTCTGGTTTTGCTTTTCTACTTCCATACAGAAAAGCAGAAGTACCTGCTAAAAAGACGAATATGGGAGCGCAAAAATGCGTAATGAAACGGGTGAAAAATAGGACAGGAGTGGTCGTTTCCAAATTGGTTGGATCATTGAAAAAAGACCCATAATAAAAATATACTCTTACATGGTCTAGAGCCATGATGACCATCACAACGCCTCTTAAGATGTCAATAGACTCTATTCTTTTGGATTTAATTAATGTCATGCCTGAGGATCTTTTTTAATTCGATGTTTTTTCTGATAGCTCAAATTTCTCCAGATCCATTCCAGCGGCCCGAAATGAAAATATTTAAGCCAGATAGGGCTTACTATCAACTGAAAAATCCAAATCGCAAAAACGATGTAGAGAAGCTCGTGCCTTGAGAAGGTGCCGAATAGGCCGAGCCCTGCTCCAGTGAAAAAGATCATTGCAAAAACAGAATGCATCACGTAATTGGTTAAGGCCATTTTCCCTACAGAAGAAAGTGCACTTTTTAACCACTTCATAAATGGGAGTTTACAAAATATCAATATTAATCCTATATGGCCAATTGCAGTTGGAACACGACCCAAATCATAAGTAATATTGGTTTTCGAGAAACTGAGCAATGAAAAATCCTGATTTACAATATGCATGGTCTCATAGTAATTGACACTTAAGCCTATCAAGTATCCAATGATTACCATCATTCCATAAAAGAGATAGGATTTTCCGGCAGACAGAACCTTTAATTTAAAAAGCGCTATATCAATCAGCATCATGCTCAAAACATCCCAAACATCCCATCGATATGGGTCATGCTGATTATAATCCCGGTTGATAGGCGCCAGGAATGCGACTAGATCAAAATATCCTTTTCTCATACTGCTGTTGAATTTCGCGACAGCTTCAGGACTTCTTTTTGACTGGATTTGATCCCATTTGAGAGAAGCTTCTTTCAATTCGTCTGTGAGCGGTTTACCTTCAGCCTGATATTGACTTACTTGCTCCACCTCAGCCATGAATTTTACATCCTTTTTATAATCTATATAACTCCATGCTGAGCCAAATGCCATTAAAAGAATGGCAATACCAATTAATTTTTTGGGAGACATATGACGGAAGGAGTACACCAAAAAACCCATGAGTGCATAGTTATATAATATCTCTCCAGTCCAAAGCAATAGGTAACCATGGATCAAACCAAACAAAAGTAACCACAATAAGCGCCTAAAATAGATGTCTGCCGCTTTTATACCAGCACCCTTTTTTTCTAATCTATCCAATAAAATGTACATCCCTACACCAAATAATAAGGAAAATAAAGCCCTCATTGTCCCCTCAAAAAGCATATTGGTTACCATCCAGGTGTAGAGATCCCAGCCTCTTGAGCCACCAGCTACCGTAGGATCACTGTAAGCATTTGCTAAGCCCATCATATGAATGTTCATTAGCAAAATTCCGAATAGCACAATGCCGCGCATAATATCTAAAGAATGTATGCGGTCGGTGGGTTGAAGAGGAGTTAAGGAGGTTGCAGTAGTCATGATGATTCGTGTATGAGTTGATTAGTTAATTAAAATTGAAAGTAGATGAACTGTTCGCCACCACTTTGAGAGATAGCAATAAGGAAAAACATTAGCGCCCAGAAGACACCTAATATCCATGTAGGTGTTTTAAGGATACAGACTTCATTGAGGTATTTCGCATCACCCAATGGCAGCTAAACAGGATCAGGATAAGGCTAAAAACCTTTAAGATGTCAAAGGTTGCCAATATTTTTTCACCGTCAGTATTCATGAATAGCATAGATCTAATGATATTTTTGGCGGTGTCAAATTCTCTGGCCCTGAAAAATACCCAGGTAAAATTTACCAGAATATAAGTGAGGAGAGCTAATAGAATCCCATTGTAGGGGTTGATTTTCAGGTGTATTTTATTTCGCAGTATCCGTTCTATAATAAGATAAAAACCATGCAAAGCGCCCCAAACTACAAATGTCCAGGCTGCGCCATGCCACAGTCCGCCTAAAAGCATTGTAATCATCAGTGCAGAATACATTCTTACAATTCCATGTTTGTTGCCGCCTAGAGGGATGTAGAGATAATCTCTTAACCAGGAGGACAAGGTAATATGCCAACGTTTCCAAAAATCTGAAAACCCAATGGCTGCATAAGGATATCGAAAGTTGTCTGGGAGTACTATGCCCAGCATAAGTGCTATACCAATGGCGCAGGTAGAATAGCCTGCAAAATCAAAAAATATCTGCCCTGAGAAAGCAAGTGTTCCTGCCCATGCATCTACGCTGTGCAAAATAGCTTTTGAACCAAAGATATTATCTGCAGTTTCTGACAATAGTGTATCAGCTAATACAATCTTGAGAAATAAGCCTATTGTCAGTAAGAACAATCCCCAGAAAAACTGATTAAGGCTGGCTTTTTTCTCTTCATAAAATTGGGTGATCAAATCCTGAGCCCGAACGATTGGCCCAGCAACTAACTGAGGAAAGAAGGTTACATACAAGGCAAAATCCAAAAAGGTTTTAGCCCGTTCCGTACGTTTTAAATACATGTCAATAGTGTAAGACATCGTTTGGAAGGTATAGAAGGAAATACCCATTGGCAGAATGATGTCCATAGGCTGAGCTTGATACCCATAACCGTATGAATTAACCGCAGTGGTAAAATTGTCCAGCAGGAAATCTCTGTATTTAAAAAATGCCAGAAAGCCTAGATTTACCGCCAGGCTCAAAAAGAGCCATAATTTACGTTTGCGTTTGTTTTCTTCTGTAGAAAGTTTGTTTCCTGCAATCCAGTCCACAACGGTAGAAATCCATAAGAGGATGACCAAAGGTGGATTCCATATTCCATAAAATATATAACTTGCAAAAAGCAAGATACGCTTTCGGTTAGTCCAACTGAATACACCCGAGTAATAAAGCGCTAAGATGATGATCAAGAATACAACGAAACTCAAGGAATTGAATAACATGCTTAGTTGGTTTTATTGTTGGATATTATACCATCGGCCTTCATTATTTTTACCAACTCAGAAGTGAAAAATCTGGCATCAGGAGCTGATAAATGGGACCATTCCGGACATGTTAAGTCCTTAAGTTGGCTATAATCTTCAAAGTGATAAGCTTTTGCTGGAGTCTTGTCGATAAGATAATCCCAAAATTCCGCTCGTGGCAGAAACTGATCTTCTCCCTTTTTTAACCAGCCGCTTGAAGGGCATCTCAATAGGGTAAGCTGACCACCACGTTTCATAAATTTTTCGGCATCGGCCAGAAAAAAGCTGGTGGTAGCTTCTTTATCTGGCGCGTTTTTATTGCTCTCAATAAAAAATTTCCATGCTTTTTGAACAGTTCCGGCAAAAGCAGTATCCGTTGCTGTTCGCTCACTCATTGGATTATTTCGGTCCTCATCTATGTAAGCAAAAGCATAGAAAGGTGGAAATGCTGGTTTACCGGTTCTATTGCCCAGTTCTATCGTATTGAGCAAAGACTTTAAATCAATATCATCTGTCCAACCTTCTTCACTTGTGGATACCATAACTAAGTTTTTTTGAAGCGGCAATGACAGCCAGTGGTTAAGCCGCTGGGCGTAAGTTCTGTCAATGTAATAGTCTATGCGAGACTGAGATCGTTTCCAAGGGTTAGCTTCAGGGGAGGTTGTAGAAAAAAATAAACCGGGAGTAACTCCTACAACTACAGTACCTTTAAAATCGGTGTTATTAACAATATCATGAAAAACTGGAATTGGAGAAGCTCCTGCATTGGCTAATTGTATGGGTTTTATGCCAGTTTCCTGTTCCCATTCATTCAGGTCAATATCAAATAATACGCGAGAGGAGCCGGTGAGTATGACATCATTTTTAGAGGCGGTTTCTACTTTTGCACGTTGTATCGCCCAAAGGTTTTTGTCATCATCGAGATCCGGAATTTTGCCTTGTGCTCTCCAATAAGCTTCCCATGCTAAAATGCCTGTGAGACTGATAGTTAAGGCAATAATGAAAGATTGCTTTAAGTTCATATTAATACTTTTTGTTTTAAAAATAAGAGTTGACTTATGATATAATCTTGTGCAAAGCCGACATCGTAATTCTTTATTATGCCTTTTTAGTAGAAATAAAAAAGGGGTTGATTCGCATCAACACCCTCTTTAACTGCTAACCTAATTACTTAATTCCGACTCTAGTGTGTAAGTATATGACCAAGTATTCCATACAGTAGAATACCATTTAGCTACCATTTCATCTGCTTTTTCTTGACCTACGGCATCTGTATAAATTTTTCGAGGACTATCTCGTGAAATATCCAAGTCTGCATACTTTTTAAAAGGCATTGATACAAAGTAGTCTGCTGTTTTTGGTCCTCCTAATTGAGAGTCATACCACATACCTCGCGGTGTACCTTCTTTATCTTTGATAGCTTTACCAACTTCGTTTATAACTTCTTCGAAGATATTGCCATTACTTACATTGTAAAAAGTTACTCTTACATATTTAGCGTCATCGGGAAATGTTCTACTAATATCAGGCATTCTTTGGGCAACAGAGTTGTCTGCTTTTTCAATATGGGGTATAATCAAGTTTAGCGCAGTCACATAGCAGGCTTTTCCTTTTTCATCCACTTTATCCATTTCTGCCCAATTAGGCATATTTCCAGTCATAACATATACAGTTCCTTCTCCCTGGTCTCTTTGCCACATATTCCAATTATTTTCTCCTTCATTTTCCAGGTAGCACTCTTTCCATTTTTTTACACCTTCTCTGAACTGTGCATTATGTCCTGGTTTGATAGTAAATTCAGTCATATTTAATAGTGTCCCTTTATTCTCCTGGGCAACTAGCATATTGCTGCTTATAATGGCAACAATAAATGTGGTGAGCATAATTTTAATTGTTTTCATAACATTTTTAGTTTAGTTAATTAATGATTGTGATTTATACTATCTAATTAACTGATATTCAATATGTAATAAAACCGATCAAGGACGAAGCCCCTGATTTACTGTCCGAAGGTGCTGGTTTTCTGTCCGAAGGAAAATTTAGTCGTAACTGGAATTAGGACCTATCTATGCTACTTCTTGCCTTGTTATCAGCTTTATTCATATCCAATTTGTACCGCTATTAAAATAGCAATAGCAGCAATTCCCAAGATTAAAAGGGTAGGTTTTACGATAAACTTTACCCAATGATTGTATTTAATTCCTGCAAGGGCTAATACAGCCATTAAAGCACCATTTGTGGGTACAATTAAATCCAGCGTGATAGCTCCGTATTGATAAGCAAGAACACACACTTGCCGTGAAAGGCCAATCAAATCAGCCAGGGGTGTTAGAATAGGCATCGTTAGAATTGCCTGTCCTGAGTAGCTTGGTATAGGAAAATGAAGAATGGCTTGCGATACCATCATCAAAACAGCAGAAATGGACGGTGGAATATTCTTTAAAGGAGAAAAAAGTCCATAGACAATAGTGTCCACAATGAATCCCTCACTTAAAATAATTGAAATACTATTTGCTAGACCAATAACTATACAAGCAAAAACCATTTCTTTGAAACCGTCAACATATAGCTCAGTAGTCTTATTGAAACCAAAATTTGCAATTAATCCACATAATATGCCTAAAGCAAAAAAGCAGGCAGACATTTCAATGAAACCCCAGTTAAGCACGATCAATCCATAGGTAACGATACCAAATGTGAGCGCAAGGAATGCCAAAATTATTTTGTTTCTGGTCGTTAGTCCTGTTATCTCTAATTCCAGTTTAACTTTTTCCACACGGTTTTTCTTCGCATAGTGAAGGATGATTATGGTCCAAACTATAGCGGCAATAAGCAGAAATACAAATCTGTAGGCTGTGCCGGATAGTAATTCGAGTTCGGCTTCTTTCTGAGCAATCACCACCCCAAAAGGATTAAAAGGGCTGAACGCTGCGCCAACAACAGCTGATCCATAGCTGGCTGTTACAATTGTTGATGGATTGTAGCCAAGGGTCCGACCAAACAAGAGTAAAATAGGGGTCAAGGCTATAATTTCTTCTTGTAATCCAATGGTAAATCCGGCAGTCAGGAACAATAAGATGATAATTGCTAATGCAAATAGCTCTTTTCCCTTCAGCAATGTGATGAGTTGATTCAACCCCTGATTAAGTGCTCCCGTCTTTTCAATTAAGTAGAAACATCCACCGAGCAATAGAATTAATGTGATTAAATCAGCTCGCCCCGCAATACCCTTGGGTATGGCAAGGAGTGCATTGAAAGCTGAGAGCTGTGGCGCTTCTTTTTGTTCATATGAATTGGGTACCACATTGTTTCGATTATTTACAATATCAAATTCTCGCTGGTAGTTTCCTTTAGGGATGATAAATGTAAGGACCCATGCAAAAAGTATTGAAGAAAGTATGATGACGAATGCGTTAGGGAATTTATTCATACAGTTTTTATTGCTAATGTTTTATAATTGCAGAATACGATCGTTGAGGGAACCTTGCTTGGAAAAGCCGAATACTCAATTATTCAAACTAATTAAGTGCTTAGCTATGAAAACAGAAACCGATCTAGGACGAAGCCTACGGTTTATTGTCCGAAGGGGGTGGTTTTCTGTCCGAATGAAGGCTTTTCTGACTAACAATTTTTCATCTTATTTGAACTGCACCGATCTGATATGAATGTTTTTTCCCTCCGGCCCTTCAAAAACGAATGAAAGCGGAACCATTATTTTGGTCATATCAGCTGTTTCAAAGCGCTTGGTTTCAAATTCATATAACTTCCACTGCTTAGTTAATTCGACTTTAATTTTTGATTCAGAGCCATCAGGAGGATCGTTGATATCTTTCATGCCAATTTCGAAAGTCTCTCCCCCAGCTTCCCCCTTCATTTCGATCATTACTTTTGAATAGGCTGTAAAGTCCATCTCGTTAACCCTGCCATATAGCGCATTAACATAAAAATAAGCAGAGGCCCATTTGTACTTATTGGGAGGGTATTTAATAGCAACATATCCTTTTTGTTGCTCAATATAATTAGGGAAGAGGCCTGATGCAGCATATCTTAAATCAAATCCGGTGGGTACTTCCCCATCAATTAGTAAACTAACTATTTCAGCATCGCCAAAAGTGAATACAATACCACTAAATTCTAAAATAGTTTGCTGATCGAAAGTAGTTTCTGAATTTCTTATCATTTCTACCAGTTTCTTACCCATTAAAATTTGTTCTTCGTATGCCTTTAGAATAGCGCCTTCACCAAGACCACTTTCCCAAATGGCATGGGTGCGGGGATCTTTTGCAATCTCTAAAAATCTTGAACCCACGATAGCGAAATCGCCCGCATTCCAGGGAGTTAAAAAGAGGTTGGCTTCATTGTTTTTGTAGTGAGCGAACCACTCTTGACTTAGCTTTTCTACCGACAGGTTGTATTGATCTTCTCGTTCTCTAATTTTAGCTGCTGATTTATAATACGTTTCTAATAAAAGTGCTAAATCAGTACCCTGAATTTTACCGAAATAAATGGAGTTTTTGAAAGACTCATAGGCAGTGATATTGGTGTTCAGGTGAATTGTGTTTAAGATATTGGTAAATGCAAAGTTTACAAAGGAGGCTTCTTCAATATTTATGGTGGACTTTGTATCAAACTTTTCATCATAGCGGAGAGTCTCGACCTTCTTTACAATATTAGTTCTTGCTGTTGAAAGTAGGTTTAACTCCCTTATATCAGTTTGCACACCATTCGCAATGCTTTGCAAAATATCATCTAAAATCCTTCTTTCGTTTTTTTCTTCATTCCAGTTATCGATTTGAACTGCTATTAGAATACCTACTACAACTAGCAGTATTTCTCCAATGGCGTATTTGAAATATGTACCGATTTTGCGATTCATTATTAAGTTGTGACGTATTTTTCTGAAGAATTTTAACATTGCAATATTCAGTTTCTTTGGTCAATTCTATTGATGACTTATCCTCCGTTAATATGTAATTATACCATTTTTGTAAATCCGTATTTTTTATTTCTTCCCTTCCTTTCGATGACTATTTTTCTAAAACATAGGTAAAGCTGAAAACTAAAATAGACAATCTAATTAAGTGCTTATCTATAAATTTAGAAACCGATCAAGGACGAAGACCCTAGTTTATTGTCCGAAGGGTTTGGTTTTCTTTCCGAAGGAAATAGCTTAGTAATTGAGGGTAGGATAGACACAAGGAAATATCCTTTTTTAAGTTTCTGACAACTATATGGCTTTTTTTAGTCTAGTCTTTAATTGTTATCGTTTACCCATTTCCATATAATCCACTACTAAATTGACCATGGCATTAATGCCAGTAACAAAGCCGCTTTCATCAAGAAAAAATTCTGGCGTGTGATGGGGAGCCGAAGCTTCCGGATTCGTACCTTTTGGCAAACCGCCAATGTTAAAATACAGGCCGGGTACTTCATTTGCAAAAAATGAAAAATCCTCCGCACCTGTCTCAGCAGGCACTAGGATAACATTCGATTCTCCAGCTGCTTTCTTTAAACTAGGGAGCATTTTGGCAGTAAGTTCAACGTTATTAAATGTAACAGGGTAATGAGATGAATAGGGTAGCTCTATTATAGCTTCAGCACCGTTTGCTTCTGCAGTTTTGGTCACAATTTGGCGTATGCGTTCAAAGATGAGTTGCTCATCAGATTCACTTAAAGTACGAACTGTGCCTAGCATTTCTACTTGTTCTGGTATGATATTGGAACGATTTCCACCATGTATAGCACCAATAGTGACAACGGCTGCATTTCTGGTGATATTTACATTGCGACTAATAATAGTTTGAAGATTATTAATGATTTGTGCCGATGTGACCACGGGATCCACAGATGCCCAGGGCTCAGCACCATGCGAAGATTTTCCTTTTACCGTTATCTTCATGTCCGCTACTCCTGCAAACATGCCTCCGGGCCGGTAAGTGATTGTTCCCACTTCAACTTGGGCAATAACGTGCAATCCAAAAATAACATCCACTTTAGGGTTGTCTAAGGCTCCCTCTTTTACCATCAATTCGGCACCGCCTTCTTCTCCTTTAGGAGCACCTTCTTCAGCAGGTTGAAAAATAAATTTGACAGTTCCTTTTAGCTCATCTTTCATGCCAGCTAAAATTTCAGCAACTCCCATTAGAATGGCCACATGAGCATCATGACCACAAGCATGCATCACCCCGGTTTCATTGCCGTCATATATGGTTTTCACTTTAGAAGCAAAAGGAACTGGAGTCCGCTCTGTTACTGGTAAGGCATCCATATCTGCTCGCAATGCAACTACCGGACCTGAGAATTTACCTTTTAGAATACCAATGACACCAGTAATGCCCACCTCGGTTTTTACTTCCATTCCAAGGGATTCCAAATGTTTGGCTACCTTGGCTGCCGTTCGAATTTCTCGATTACCCAATTCAGGATTCTGATGAATATCCCTCCGCCAGTCTATCACTTTTTGTTCTATAGCATTTGCCTTAGCTTGAATGTCATTTCGAGTACTATTTGACTGTCCATTTAAGTTTACAGAACTCAAATGCAGGATCAAGGCGAGTAATAGGGAAAGCTTTTTCATGTTTTTTTGTTTAGTGAATGACAGATCAATGCATTTTTTCATCCTTCGCTATCAGTTACTAAAGTCATATTGGGCGTTACCGGCTTTTCCAATGGCTTTATATCACCAAACTTCCTCGAATACTTCCTTCCGTTAAGAAACACTCCAATAAAAGTGCTTCTTACGAAAAAATGATAGGTGAAAAAGCAAATAAAGGTGGTAGCGGAAGCAACTATGGCGAATTTGAGCAAGGCAGGAATTGCCCAGCCTGCCAATAGTCCTGGCAAAAATGCAGTTAAAGGCAAGTGAAGCAAATACACCCAATAGGCTGAATCTGAAATGTAGCGCCCAACTGCTGAATGCTTACTGAAATATCTCAAAAACAAACCCGTGAAACCGAAAATAAAGAGCCAACAAGTCACCGATCTTATCCCTGCCGTTAAGGCATTGGAGAATTCTGTCCTGTCCGATAAAAAATAAAGGGTAAATATTCCAAGTCCTAAGAACGCAAATAGCCTGTCATATTCCATGAAGGAGGATAGCAAATGCTTTGACTTAAACAGTATCCAGCCAGTTAAATAGAAGAAAAAGTAAAAACTGAAGGTGCCTCCATCAGGCACAAAACTCAAAGAGGTGGCCACCCAATACGAATCCATGGCGAGCAATATCAAAAAAGTGATGAGTGAAAAGAAAACTAGCTTCAAGAGCGGTTTTCTGATAATTTTCTCGAAAACCATCTTAATAATGTTAGAAACTGATGGTAGGTTTTGAAATAGCTTTCCCAATCCGAATGAAGCAACAGAAAACATGATTAGGTAGTATAAAAACCAAAGATGCATGGTACGTTGTGGGATCAGATTAAATGGGTTTTCGAAAAAACTAGAGAAGGTATAATTATGAGTAAGCCCAAAGATCTGTTGTGAGTAAGAAAAACCTAGCATTACCAGTGGCCAGAGTAAAACAACAAAAAGGATAAATGGGAGTACGATTCTCTTCACCCTGTTAACAATCATTTTATTGGGTGATCGCTCATAAAAAAGGAGTGCTGCAAAGAAACCAGCTACCAACATGAAAATAGGCATCCTGAAATTATGAATAGTATAGCCCAACCATTTAAGCAATTCGTTCCCTGACCCTGGATCTTTTAAAGGCCAACCAGGACCGGGTTCACCACCACTATAAGTGTTAGCAGTATGTAAAACGATCCCCAACATCATCATAATGGCCCTGAGTGAATCCAGAGAATGAAGTCTTTCTGTTTTTTGATGGATAGCTGTCATAATGATAGTGGATTAGTCTAAATGCTTGATAAACATATGCTAATCAAGTTACTATCAAATTGAAATCAAACCGATCAAGGACGAAGCCCTGGTTTTACTGTCCGAATGATATGATTTTCTGTCCGAAGGAATTAAATAGCTTGTATACGCTTCAGCAATTCTTCCCTTTGCGCTTTTGTAACGGGAAGTGCTTTGTTCCTTATCACCACATGAGTTGCGGCTATCTCTTTAATTTGAGAAAGATTGATGATATATGAACGATGAGTTCTTAAAAAATGCTTAGCGGGCAGCTTATCGTCCATTTCCTTTAGCGACATCACTACCAAATATTCTTTACTACTGGAAAATATACGGCAATAATTACGCTCAGCTTCAATGTAAAGGATATCTTTAATATCCACCTTTACCATTGAATTTAAATGTCTTACAAAAATACAATCGCTTAGTATAAAAGAATTGCTGTTTTGGGATTCTAAATCAGTATTATTTCTGATTTTGGTATCCATTTGATTGATCGTTAATTCAATGGTCCGTTGTAAATCCAGTTTCTTAAAGGGCTTTGAGATAAAACCGTATGGTTTCGTTTCCTTAGCTCGATTAAAATGCTCATCATCATTATTAGCTGTTAAATAAATTATAGGAATGTTATGGTTTTTTTGCATTTCGATGGCAGTTTCAATTCCATCTAAATCTCCTTTTAGATTTATGTCCAGCAGCATAATATCGGGAAGAAGGTCGTCAATATGCTTTAGTGCCTCTTCTCCTCTTGGGATAACTCCAGTAACCTCATAACCTAATTCATTTAACTGAAGTGAAATATTTGCCCCAATAAGCATTTCATCCTCAACTATTAATATTTTAATCTTTTTACTCATCTATGCACTTTTCTTTAGTAAGAAATCAAATTCAATGTGGGTGCCTTCATGAGTGTGTTCTTGCATTTTGCCATTCAATTGCTGGGTTAGTAATTGTACTAGCTGAGAACCGAAACCTGTACCTTTTGGAGCTAAACCCACCACTTTGCCCACTCCGTTGTCTTTTACTTTCAATTTCAAGTTATTATCAGTTTTTTCTAAACTAATGTGGATGATCCCTTGTTCATTTTTAGGGAAAGCATACTTCAAAGCATTGGTCAACAGCTCATTTACTATGAGTCCAATAGGAACAGCGGTATCCACATCTAGCTCTAAATTATCCATTGCGCACTCAATCTTCACTTTTTCCTCTGCATCAAAGGTGTCCAAAATGCCCTCGCCAAGATTTAAGAAATAATCCTTCATTTCTATACTTCCTAGGTTTGTTCCCTGATATAGTTTTTGATGAATAATGCCCATTGATTGCACTCGGTTCTGACTGGCAATCATAGCCTCTTTAGTAGCAGGATCTTCTATCTGAGCCGATTGCAATGAAATTAAACTTTTGACCAGCTCCAGATTGTTTTTTACACGATGATGTATTTCTTTAAGGAGAAGTTCGTTTTCAGCATTACGTTTATCAAGCAATACATTTTTATCAGCCAACTCTCCATTTAATGCCTCCAGTTTCTGGTTACTTTTTTGTTTAAGCCTAAAATTGCGGTACAGTAATCCAATTAATAATGCACCAACAATTATCGTGCATAGGTAGAGGGTTTGTTTTTGCTGATTAGATGCGAGCTCCTTATCCTGGTTGAGGACGTTTAACTGAAGCTCACTTTCACGAAGGCTTCTTTCATTTCTTTCAACTTCAATAACATTATTAATTTCAGAATACTCCTTGTAGTAGTCTAAAGCAGTTTTATAATCTCCAATGCGCTCATACATCTTAGATAATACTTCAATAAAATAAGCCGTATTTGCATCGGTGTTTATGGCTATAGAAGCCTCTTTGGCTAATTCATAAAATTTAATTGCTTCATCATATTTACCTTCAATCTCTGCAATATCTCCCAATTGAAAATGAGAGAATTGGTAAAGATCAATGGTCCGTAAGTTGTATTCCTCTAAAAACCTTATGTTCTTTTCTAAGTAAGATTTTGCCTCTTCATATTTTTCTCTGTCAATCAAGCTGCCCGCCATTGCGTAAGAATGCCAGGCATGATGGAATGGGTTAGTTACTTGAGGTAATAGTTTTTCTATTTCATTTAAATAATAGACGCTCGAATCGGGTTTTAAGAGATCTTCATAATGGTAGGCTAAAAACTTGTAGCTGAGGATAAGTGCCTCATTTTTTTCTGGATAGTCTGAATTCTGATAGCCTAAAGAACTCTGCTTTAAATATTTAATCCCTATCTCTTCTTCTTCTGGCAGGCCATATTGATAATAAAACCTACCCTTATCTTTCATCAGTTTTAGCTGAATTTCAGGCCGGGGATCGTCTTTGAGTAAATCTAGTGCTTGAACATATAGCTCCAGGCCTGGTTTTGGTTCTCCTCTAATAATTTTTATCAAAGCCCAATTAATCAATAGATCATAACCCAAGACCTTATCCTTCTTGCTTTCCGGGATTTTTTCATAGAAAGCCCAGCCAATCGGTGCTAGTGAATCCACTACATTAAAATTATGAGACCTGTTTGCTCTATCTGTTATATCAAGATAGAGCTCAGCTAAGCGTTTGTATTGTATGGGTTTGCTATTTTGAAGTAGGAGGGCAGCTATATCAAAATAAAATACAGTACTGTCTCGGTTAAAATGAGGCATCTCTTTAAACCATAGGGCCTTATCCTGATAGGCTTTACTCAAAGCAGAAACTTGATCTGGTGAAAGATTTTGGTTAATAATAGTCTTCTTTAATAGCTGTAAACTTTCAATCTTTTTTTGATGAAGAGGCTCATCTCGATCTAATAATTCAATACCCTTATTGGTATAATAAAGAGAACTATCTTTATTATAGTGGTCCATGCTCCCATACCATAAAGCTTTTTGTGAATACTTGTTAATTTTTTCAAGGGCATCGGTTCCACTATCTTTTATCTCCGCACTTTGTGAATATATGTTGACATGCAAAAGCAAAGCAGTACCCCATATGAAAGAATTAATATAGCCCTTGATCATCGCTTTGCTTGTTAAATTGATGGGGAGAGTCTTTTATTTTTAAGTAAATTTAAATATATAATATTTTCTTGGAAAAATACATTTAAATTCCCTATAAATTGTATATAAAACATATAAAATTCAGTATTTTAATTAAATTATTCCCTTCAGATTTGTGACTTATTGTTTTGATAATTGCATTGCAAGTTTCTATCTACTTCAATTAAATCTGCAGAATGGCTATTTGGGCTATTTGTAAAGAATTTTTAACATTGACTGGCGATTAATTCTTAGTAGAATGATGGGTAATATTAGTGGTCCTTTAAAAAGTTCTGTACTAAGGGGTTCTGTTCAGATTCCATTTGAGCTGTCCAACTATCGATATACCATCTGCCATTTTCATAATGAAGCTGTATGCTATTCAGCCCTCTAATATCTGAAGGGGTTTCTGGTGCAGTCCTGATTTCAAAAGCGCTCCATACCTGAGCTATATTACCATATTTGCTAACTATTCGTTTGAGTTCATGCTCATAAAAGTCTTCTCTTGGCTTAAGACCCATTGGAATGTATTCAGCTTCAAGTGAATGAAAGTCTGCTTCGCCATTATCGTCCAATCTTATGATTACGGCCTTGACTGAATGCAGGAATTTATCTCTTTCAAATTGCCAAGGATCATCACTTGCCCCAGAAATAACTTCATAATAAGCATTAATAATAGCGTCTATTGATTTTACATCTTTAGCATATTGCTCATCAAGTGTTTGACTCAAAACTTTAGTGCTGAATAAGAGGCTAGCTAGTATAAATATTAAGCTCTTCATTTTCAAAATTTAAGAGTTATTATGAAAGTTTTATTTATATTTCATGGGTACAAAAAAAAGGTAAATCTTTGTCCAATTGACTTTGAATTTTATAAAAAAAAGCTCTTTAATGCATTTTTACAAAAGAGGCTAATAAGTATGGTCTTTTCTATTAATTAGTCAAAGGATAATTATAGTGAAATATATCTATTAAAACTATTCCAAGATTTTATTACTATAAATATATCTCTGTCACAAAGAATGAATAGGTTATTTAGCTGGATAGAAATTAGGACTTCAATATAGAACTTGTTTAAATAAGTATAATCTTTAATTTATTTTTGCTTAAGTATTGTCCGTTCAAACTTATTCTTTGTAATTTTGTTGTTATACTAACTAAATTAGCGAAAAGCTTAAATTTTTTCAGTTATGGCAATAATGATAACAGATGAGTGTATTAACTGCGGTGCTTGTGAACCTGAGTGCCCTAATACAGCAATATATGAAGGTGGTGTTGAATGGAATTGGGCAGGAGGAACTTCACTTTCCGGTAAAGCCAAATTAATAGACGGTACGGAGGTAAATGCAGAGGAAATGCAGGAGCCAGTTTCTGATGAATTCTATTACATTGTTACTGGAAAATGTACAGAATGTACCGGTTTCCATGAGGAACCACAATGCGCAGCAGTTTGCCCAGTTGATTGTTGTGTGGATGATCCTGACAATGAAGAAACGGATGGCGAGTTAATGGCGAAAAAAGAATGGATGCATCAGGAGTAATAACTTTCTGATCTTAAAATATTAAAACCCGCAAGATTTTGAATCTTGCGGGTTTTTTGTTTTCTGTATTTTCATTAACTTATTTGAATAAATAGATGTTCATTAACATACCGTGCTGGTGCGAGCTTCCCAGCTCGTACCATTGTTTTTTTGCACGAGCTGGGAAGATCGCGCCAACGGTAAATAATGAATTAGAAAGTGTGGTAGTTAAGTATAAGCCACGGTTTCAACCGTGGCACAAAGAAAGATGTAATGGCTAAACCGTTTTAACGGTTTAAACACCGATCTTGAAAAGCTTTCAATAAAAATGGATAAATCCATTAACCAATCCACTATATGAATCATAGCCCTATGGTTTTATGTAGGCTATGGTTTTATATTTCCTTTCCAGAATCAATTTAATTCCTTGCTATATACTTTAACATCTATTAATTTTCTGATTTAGAAATTGTCAACCAAATAGAAAACAAGATGTCCAAAAAAGACTTTGAAAGCTTGAAAGACCGAATAGAAGCAACACCACTAGCTGAAGACAAAGCTCCTAAAATGCCTATAGATGTTTACTTGCAGGAAGCCACAAATTTATATCATTGGAGCAAAGCAGATCAAGAAAAATTACAAGCTGTAGGCTTAAAATATTTTGAGGAATTTACCCAACGAATTGGTGCATTGAGTTATGCCCAATCAGTATGGGTCAATAATAGATATCGCAGGACCCCCAGCAGGCAAGAATGGGATAAAAGAAGTAAACAAGCAAAGGATTTAAAAAATGAACTAGAACATGCTTTTCGTTTTGCCTTTCATGAAAAGCCATTGTTGTTAAAGAAAGTAAAGGAGATCAAAAAGGGCACTAGAGATGCGGATATGATTCAAGACTTAAGCGATTTATCCTCTTTGGGAAGAGCTAATTTACCCTTGTTGAACGCCATTAATTTTGATGAAAGTAAGCTAGACCAAGTAGCAAATGAGGCTACTGAATTAAGTTTTTTATTAGCTAAAGCTATAACTGAGGAAAAAGAAAAATCGAATCTTAAAACTATGAGAGACAAAGCCTATATTTATTTGAAAGAATTGGTGGATGAAGTCTATAGAACAGGCAAATTTGTTTTTTCGAATAATGACAACAAGAGAAAAGGCTATTTCAGTCGGTATTTCAATAAGTCCTAAGGAATAAAACTATCCCCTAAGCATTAAATAGCATTTCCTAAGGATTTAAGCCACTTCCTAAATATTAAAACTGTTTCCTAAGTATAAAAAACCATTCCCTAAGTTTTAGGAATCAAAAAATATAACTTAGGAATCTAAAATATTTTTTAGGACTTAAGTTAACCAAGTTAGGAGGCTATAAATTAATTTAGGACGGAATAATATTTTTTAGGAATTAAAAATTATTTCTAGGAAAGAATATTGTTTGGTTTTATGGTTAATTTTGTTATTCAAAAGCTTTTCATAGGGAAAAGCTGCTAGGCATTTCGAATAACTCCTGTGTTTTTACGATGTATTTTGAAATAAATCTGCTACATTTATCCAATAAGTTTACCGTTAACTGAAGGATGTCATTTTAGTATTTACTTTCGAAAGAAGTACTGAAAGGCTAGTGGTTAAAGGGGATATTATAAAAGATATATTAGCAATAGAATTGTCACTATATTTTGTAATTAGGGGTAGTGACAAGTTTTGTGTTACTAGCCAATTGTTATGCTTAATTACTCCTACAATGAATAAAATTTTAGCTCTATTTCCGTTATTATTTTTGGCTTTATCTTCTACTGCCCAGACGTCCGATAATATCATCAGCAAAACCAGTGAATATAAAACATTCGATTTTAGTCCTGTATTTGTAGGCGATGAGTTTTATTCGGACAGCCGAACGGAGAAATACAATAGAGTTGAGCCAATAGGATATTTTGGCAGCAATTATCAAAGAATTTTTGTGCATTTCATTTCCGCTGTTCAGGACCAAGAAAATCCACTAGTATATTATGTGTATGGTAAGTCAAAACTCAAAGAGAATATATCAGTGTTTCAGGGTAAAATCATTATTGACAATATAATTGAATATAAACGCCATGAATTTCCAGAATTTAAAAGGGGAGAAATAACGGGTAAATATGTATTTTATGAAGACACAAAAAATAATGGTTCTGGAAAATTTAAAGGACAATTTACTTCTAGCTGGTTAATAAATCAGGACAAAAAGGTAGAATATGATGGAATGATGTTGGCAGCGGACGGGTTTTCAAATAATCAATTTGAAGGAGTTTGGATAAGTTATAATTCAGGAAAAGAATATATCTGCAATTGGGGTGATTACAGAATTCCTAATAGCGGAAATCTTGATAATGGTGCTGGCGAGTTTTTCCCAAGTAAAGAATATCTTAACAGAGGATGGCAGACATATATTGATCAATATGGAGACCCGAGTGAAGCTAAAACCAAAAAAGCGCGAGAATTAGAAAAAGCAAGCTGGTGGAAAAAATAAGCATAACATCCTGTATAAATCATGGCTGTTAGTAGGTTATTGTTCCTTCAGTTCTTTGTAGATAGCCCGGCAATCCGCAGAATTGCCTTATTGGTGAGACTTAATTTAATAAGCTAATCCTGCGGATTGCCTCGGTATTTAAAGCAATTTTTTATACTTTTAATCAGCCACGAATTTATACAGAGGCGTTAAATGGAAAATCCATGACTATGTCCTACGATAAATACTATCAGACTGAAAACTTATTTGGAGAACCATATCCCGAATTGGTAAAGTTTTTTGCTGATTATACTAGAAAGGGGAAAGTACTTGACATAGGTTGCGGACAAGGACGAGACGCAATGGCTTTGGCTCGACTTGGCTACTCAGTAACTGGAATTGATAGTTCAAAAGTTGGAATAGAGCAAATGAACCGAATTGGACAAAACGAAAACTTAGACTTGGTTGGAATAGTCGAAGATATCTACAGTTTTGATCGTTTTAGTGAGTTCGATATTGTTCTTTTGGACAGTATGTTTCATTTTGCTAAGAAGGACAAGGCAAAAGAAATTGGTCTAATTAAGAAAATCGTTTCGGATATCAAAAAGGGAAGTCTTGTGGTAGTTTGCATTCAAGATGTAGGTGATAAAGTTCAAATACTCAAACAAGCAATTGCCAGTGAAAATAAACTAATAGCTGACAAAAAATTCATATACATATTTGAGGATAGCGACAGTTTACACAAATCTGAAACGGACTATCGGATGGTCGTAATTGAAAAATAGAGACCCTAAACATTTAACCCTTTTTTGGGTATTTACAGGATGGTGAATTGCTGCCTGGCCTATAGCCAAAATGACAAGGCTGAAATTAAAATAATTGAACAATTTAAATCCGTGAGCCAGTAGCTTATTCACTATATTCGGATTCAAAAAATCTGCAAGATGTAAAAAGTTTCGATTGTTTTGGTTTTTGATGAATCTATGATAGCCAGTATTTCCCTTTCAAGCTTTTAGTGCGCCTGTTAAAAAACTACTGAATTTTCCTGCTATAAACCTATTAAAAAGAAACATGCCAAAAGAAAACTTTTACGCCTTGCTAGACCCAATAGAATCCATATCAGAAGCTCATATAAAAAACCCTAATATGCAAGTAGATATCTTTTTGTAGGAAGCCTACGATATGAATCACTGCAGCAAAATAGACTACGAAGAATTAAAGAAAATAGGATTGCAGGCCAGTCATTTTGACGAATTCAAAGTAAAAATGGGGTCATTGAGCTATGCACAATTCAAATGGATCAATAATCGATATAGGAAAGGACCTGCTCGGCAGCAGGGGGATGAAAAAAGCAGAATAGCGGAAGCTTTTAGAAATGATTTAGAAAATTCTTCTCGCTTTGCTTTCCATAAATGACCTGATCTATTGAACAAAGCACAAGGAGTAGAAAGGGCTGTCAGAGATTCGGATATGATCCAAGATTTAGGCGATTATCCTCTCTATGAAAAGCGGTCTATTCACGTATGGTATTCCCCTTATCTTTGAAATTGAAGTAATCCAACTAAATATTATCCATAAATTGCTCGCTTCACTTTTCAATTTAAAATAAATAGCTGCATATTTAGTCATACAACCATCACATTTAAACTGATTAGCTAATCTTATGAAAAATCTATTCTTAGCCTTATCTATGATCATCTTCTGCTCATGCCAGCCTCAAAAAGCAGAACAGCAGCTCATAACTGAAGAAGAAATTCAGATTGCGAAAGACCTCATTCAAGGATCATTCGATGATTTGTGGGCAGGGGTAGATTCTACTAAGATCAGCAAATACCACACAGATGACTTCATTATCTTAGAACAGGGCGAAATCTGGGATAATGATCGAATAAAGGAATATATGCGAAAGCAGTTGGCTCGGGCTGATAGACCCCAGCGAACGAATCGCATGGAATATATTTCGATCGATAAATACGGTGAATCTATTCAAATTGCGTATTATAACTTCGCTGAATTTACTCAAGCTGATACCTTAGTAAGTGAAGCTAAATGGCTAGAAAGCGCATTGGCCGTTTCCACAAAAGATGGATGGAAATTAAAAATGATGCATTCCACCTGGGCTGGCGATTAAGTATTAATATCAAAACGAGCCTTTCTTTTTTGAGCTTACTCAGTGTCAAAGCGCTTAAAGATGATGGAGATTAGGCTTTTTCAGAGGTAATGACTACTTTAATGTTGTTTAAAAGCATGGTAGATGACAATTCCTTAAACCATAACTGAATTTACAATCCATAATTCTAATCACTTGAAAACTACAAATACACTCTTTCTATTCATAAGCCTATTTATTTTGGGCTGCCAAAATAATGACAAAGCAAAGCTTTCCGAAGCTAGCTCCGAAGAAGTAAACTATTCCTCCAATGATTATGAGGATTTGGTTTCTTTATTTAAGGAATGGCGGACATTCGAACAGCCTCCTCTGCTTAATGGAGCTCCTGATTATACCAAAGCTAGCTTTGAAAAGCGCTGGCCAGATTTTAAAGAATTACAATCAAAACTACAATCCATTGATACCAGCGGCTGGTCAACTGAAAATCAGGTAGATTGGATGATTGTGTGGGCTGAAATGAATGGATATGATTTTAACCATAGAGTGTTAAAGCCCTGGACTCGTGATCCTACTTTCTACAAAACAGTTTGGAGTCATCGAAGTGATGTGCCTGCTCATGAAGGCCCCACTCATCATGCTACTACAGAATTATGGACATATACTTTTCCACTTTCCACTGCTGAAAGAGTCCGCTTAATGAAGGACTTAAAAGTTATTCCTCCACTGAATACACAAGCGCAGCAAAACTTGACGGGAAATGCACGAGAATTGTGGATTGCTGGCATAAGAGATATCAAAAATCAAAGTACCGTACTTACCGAATTAAAAAATGATCCGCTAATTAAAGAGGATAAAGAATTAGTCTCCATTATCGATCAAGCCATTACTTCTACAGATGAATTGGCGAGCTGGTTGGAAAAAGAAGGGCCATCTAAAACAGGTCCGTCAGGAATTGGGAAAGAAAATTATAGCTGGTACTTACAAAACGTACACCTGGTTCCTTTGAGTTGGGAGGATGAAGTAATGCTGCTTAAACGTGAGCTCGCCCGGGCTTGGTCTTCTCTAAAACTAGAAGAACATAGAAACAGGAATCTGCCCGAATTGAAGGATGCAGATTCACCTGAAGCTTATGATAAAATGGCTGATGAAGCCGCAAAAAGTTTGATCAAATTCCTAGACGAGCAAGAAATAGTGACCGTGAAACCTTATTTTGAACCGGCACTTCGAGAGCATTTGGGCGAGTACTTACCAAAGGGTGAACGTAATTTCTTTACAATCGGGGAGCATTACGATCCACGTCCCTTATACTCTCATTTTTATCACTGGTTTGAATTAGCAAGAATGGATACTGAACCGCATCAAAGTGAAATAAGAAAAGGTCCTTTGTTGTATAATATTTTTGATTCCAGAAATGAGGGAACTGCTACAGCAGTGGAAGAAATGTTTATGCAAGCTGGTCTTTATGATGACTCGCCAAGAGTCCGTGAGATTGTTTACATTATGATTGCCCAGCGGGCTGCCAGAGGCTTGGGATCCTTATATGCGCATGCTAATGAAATGACCATGGAAGAGGCCGGTGGCATTCATACGAAGTACACTCCTCGTGGATGGATGAGTACTGAAAAAGAGCTTCTAATTTTTGAGCAGCACTTGTATTTGCGCCAGCCGGGTTATGGCACAAGCTATATCACGGGTAAATATTTACTAGAAAATGAGATGGCTGAATATGCCAGATTAAAGGAATCTGATGAAGAGCCATTTCAACTAAAAGACTTTTTTGACACCCTAAATAGCATCGGAAATATTCCGATTTCATTAGGTCAATGGCAAATGACAGATTCCAAAAGGCATATGGAAGAAATTTATGAATAGTATTAAATGCTAAAAACGTAAAAAATCATTCTATCAGCTAAAAAGCTTTAAATCTTAAGAGCTCCCAAAGCGCTCTATAAGCAGTAATTTTTTGGAAAAACCTATCAATTTTCGGACAATCGTCCTGTTCAAAATTGAACGATCGATTTCAATAAAGCCTTCCTTAATGGATTCAAAGCAGATGGCACCACTCTTGAGGTAACCTAATATTTCATATAAACCATCGTTTACTGCTCATGGAAAAGCTTCAAAGTTTCTTTTGGTATTGTTCTGGTGCCAATACTGAATTATTAAACCAATGCCCTACGGATTCCAGCAAATATGTGGGCATTGGAGCCACTATTCTCTTTACCGGATTATTTGCTGCCCTATCTGCTGCCTACGCTTTTTTTACCGTTTTTGATAGTTACCTAATCGCCAGTATTCTGGGTTTAGTCTGGGGAGTGATGATTTTTAACCTAGATCGCTTTATAGTCACCAGCATGCGTAAGACTAGCAAGAAAGAGGAATTCGTCATGGCAATTCCTCGCTTGATTTTAGCAATCTTAATTTCCATTGTGATTGCGAAACCTTTAGAGCTGAAAATATTTGAAAAGGAAATCAATAGTGAACTTGTGCTGATGCAAAATGAATTGAAAGCAGCACAAAAAGAGAAAATTATTGAAGAATATGCACAGCAAAAAAGCACAGTAGATCAAGAATTGACTGGCTTGAAAACCGAAATTAAAGCGAAAGAACAAGAGCGAAATGAATTGAGAGATATCGCTCGCCAAGAAGCCGATGGAACAGGTGGAACCATGAAAAGAAACCCTGGCCCTATCTACCAAATCAAGAAAGCCAATGCTGATCAAGTAGAAAAAGAGCTTCAGCAGCTAATTCAACAAAACAATCCAATGATCGCGAATAAAATTTCTCAACTTGAACAATTGGATTCTCTGCAAACAGCAGCTCTTTTAGCTGTTGACATTAAAGATATAGGCGGCCCAGCGGCCAGACTGGAAGCTTTAGATCGATTAGCCACCAAAAGCAGTGCTATATGGTGGGCCAATGCTTTCATTGTTTTGCTTTTTATCGTAATTGAAACCAGTCCGATATTCGTAAAACTCATCTCTAAAAAAGGCCCTTATGATCATTTGCTATTTCATGAAGAATACAAATTCGAGACCGAAGCCTATAAAAACAGAGCCTTTATTCACGATGAACTCAAAAAGGAATCTGCAAATTTTGCTCATAAAGAAAAAGAGTTCGTCACTAATCGCTTAGATATAGATTTAGATAAGGCTTAAAAACAAAGTATTTTCATTTAAATAGGATAGGGTATTTGGACTACTTAACTTACTATCATTCAATCCGTATTCGTAACAGGAATAATAACGACTGAGTAAATAATTCAATAACCACTTTAAATGAAAAACATGGAGAATCTCAAAAGCCTCCCTTCACAAGAAGGACGGACCATAATTGTAACCGGAGCGAATACGGGCTTAGGATATGAAACTGCTTTATTCTTAGCGGAGAAAGGCGCAAAAGTGATTATGGCTTGTCGTAATTTGAAAAAAGCTACTGCCGCCAAGCAAAAAATAGAGCAGGCAATTTCCACAGCTGAGTTAGAAGTAATGGAAATTGATTTGAGCAGATTGGACTCGGTCCGTAATTTTGCTAAAACATTTCTTTCCAAATATGATCGATTAGATGTTTTGATTAATAATGCGGGTGTGATGATGCCACCCTATACCAAAACGGATGATGGTTTCGAATTACAGTTTGCGGCCAACTACTTAGGGCATTTCCTACTTACTGGCTTATTATTAGACACAATTCTCAAAACACCCGATTCAAGAATTGTTTCCTTAAGCTCTATTGCCCATAAAAATGGCAAAATCAATTTTGATGATTTGCAAAGTGAACAAAAGTATTCTGCCTCCGATGCCTACGGTCAATCAAAGCTAGCTTGCTTGATGTTTGCCTTTGAATTGCAAAGGAGATTGGAAAAAGCAGGTCACCAAAATACCATCTCCACTGCTGCGCACCCGGGCGTTTCGGATACAGAATTAGGTAGACACATGCCTAAATTACTATTCAACATTTTAAGATATACAGTGGGGCCTTTTCTAACTCATGCTCCAAAAGAAGGTGCCAAACCCACTATTGTGGCAGCTATAGGAGAAGCAAAAGGAGGCGATTATTTTGGTCCTACTGGCTTTAGCGAAATGAAAGGCAAGCCAGGAAAAGCAAAAAGTACTAGTTTAGCAAATGACGAAGCTGTTGCAAAAAAACTATGGGAGGTATCTGAAAAGTTAGCAGATTTCAAGTACTTGTAAATAAAATCTTAACCTTCTTAATAAAAATAAGCTTATAATTAGTGATATTTACTTCGTATTGCCACTTTTTAAGATCAAATGGACAAGAAAAAAGCGAAGCTAATTGTAAGGATACTATTGTTTGTCGGCACCGCAATCTCTTTATACTTTGTACCCTGGCCTATAGTCTTTGCATGGCTTAGCCCGTTACCGAATTCCATACAGGAACAAGTCGATAAAGCAGCCGATTATGGTTTTGATGGCATTATAGTTTATGTAGATAAAAAAGGAGAATCCCCTAGATCATTCACTTCTGGCTATAAAAACAGAGCTACTAAAACTCCTACAGATCCAAATTCACTTTTTAAAATTGCTAGTGTTGATAAATTATATACTGCACTCGCAATTGCAAAAATGGCAAGAAGTGAAAAGCTTTCTTTAGATCAAAGTTTAGGGTTCTATTTATCTGAGCTCAAGGGAAAAATTGAATATGCTGACGAAATCAGCGTGAAAATGATGGTGCAACACCGTTCTGGTATCCCCAATTTTACGAATACCCACCTATATTGGGTTGCGCCAAAAGAGTCAGATGAGGAAAAGTTGGCTTTAATACTTAATTTACCTGCGAACTTCAAGCCTGATGAAGATTACCAATATTCCAATACCAACTATCTCCTATTAGGTAAAATCATGGATAAAGTCTTGGGCTATGACCACTTCCAGTATATTCAAGAAGAAATACTACAGCCATTGGACCTCCACAATACTTTTGCCTCTATTCAGGATGTGAATTTAGCCGATGTCATGAGTGGATATTATGTTGGCTATGAGCAAGATTTAAAAACTGATAATGTGGGTTCTATGCTGGCAACTGCAGCCGACCTCAGTACATTTATTCGCGCATTAAATGAGGGCACTGTATTTAAAGATGAAAAAGAACAGCAAATCTATGCTTCCCTCTATGAATTGGAGCATACGGGTTTAATCCCAGGCTATCAAACCATCGCAAAGCATCACACTGAAATCGATGCAGTCGTCATCCAATTCACCAATACGGTTAACTTTGACGGTTACAACTGGAATTTATCTGAAGTGATGTATAGTCGCATTTTAAAAATTTTAAAAGATTGAAATTAGCCTGATAGACATGCGTAAAAGTCGATTAGGAGCCTGAACAAGCTGAAAAAAGGCATTAAAGAGAAGTAGGTACAGTCTAAATAGAGAATATCATGAAAAGTCAAATTACTAGTTTTTTCGTCCTACTTATGTTTGTTGCCTGTAGCAGTCCAAAGGAATCAGGTATCACTGAACAACCTACTTTAGCTGATTATCAAGTGGGTGAAAAATGGGTTTGGAAATATAAAGGCGTCACCACTGAAGGAGAAGTACGTTCGGATGGAACAGATACAAGAACAATAGTCAGTACTGATGGAGTTTTAGGTATGACAATCGGCAAGGACACCATTCCTGTTTCTGATATTGTGAAACCGGAAGCAAGCGAAACACCAAAGTACGACTGGCCACTGGAAGTGGGTAAAAAGTGGAAGTATGAAAACAACTGGACCAGTCAGGATGGGACAACGGGAAGCCAAAGTCAAGATGCTGAAGTACTATCCTATCAGGAAGAAACAGTAGAAGCGGGAACATTTATGGCCTACACGATTCAATACACAGGAAAGACCACCAACTCCAGGGGATATAGTGCCGATGAAAAGGAATTGTGGCTTTATGCACCTGCAGTAAAAACTTTTATAAAACTTACTCAAGATCAAGGTGATTTTCACTATGTAGAGGAATTGATTGAATATTCAAAACCAGAATAAAGCAGATAAACTCTTCAGGAATTAGCTAGATGATTAAAAATTAATTTACATCATCCTCTGATAGATAGTAATGCTTTTACTGTTCTAGTTGCTCTTTTATTATATAAGAAATTCATATACATTTAAGGTATCTATATCTATGCAACCAAAGCCTATTTCAATTTGAGATACTTTTGGTAGAAATAGGGATATAATAGATATATAGTAACCAAGGGGTAACTATATTTAAATATAATCACCCACTGGTTACTATATTCAATTGTTGACAACAATAGCACCCTTGCAATTGATTCGAATTTGGTGTATATTTACATCAAACTATAAATTATGGCACGTCAAAGTATTTCATTTACCGAACCGAATGACGAGTGGTTAAAATCCCAAGTCGACAGTCAGGAATATTCAAGCAAAAGCGAATTAGTGAACGATTTAATCCGACAAGCAAGAAGCCAACAAAAGCAAATTGATTGGATTAAAGCAAAACTTGAAAAAGCTGAGAAAAGTGGTTATACAGACGCAACTAAAGAACAGATTTTAGCAGAATCTAAGTCTAATTTGAATGGCTGATTACAGACTAAGCAACGAAGCCAAAAACGACCTCATCAGAATACACCAACACGGAGTTAAAAAATTTGGTGAAGTACAAGCCGACAAGTACTTCAATACATTTTTTGATTACTTTAACATGATAGCAGAGAGGCCGTTTTCATACGAATCAGCTGACAACATTAAAGAAGGATATAGACGCTGTGTTTGTGGAGCGGACAGCATCTTCTTCAGAGTCGATGACAAAGTTGTTGAGATTATGGCAATTGTTGGACGCCAAGATATTACAGGAATAATAGAATAAAGTTGCCAACATCCTGTCATAAATCATGGCTGTTAGTAGGTTATTGTTCCTTTTGCTCTTCCTGGAAAGCCCGTCAATCCGCAGGATTGACTTATTAGTGAAGACTAATTTAATAAGCCAATCCTGCGGATTGCCTCGGTAGTTAAATGAAATTTTTATACTTTTAATCAGCCACGAATTTATACAGTGGCGTGATGCAACACTTTACAAAAACTTCAATGAATAAATTGATATTTTTTTTATTACTATTTTCTGCATTTGTAATCCAAAACATCAAGGGTCAAACTTCAATTGCTGAGCAAAAAAATAAAATAACTGAGCAATCTATTAATTTAGCTGAATGCGAATCTTTTAAGGACATAACAAATTTCTTCCACGTTGAATCAAATGGTGACTCTGTAAAAATAGAAATCAATGATGCCCACTTTATCAATTATTTTAAAGATGATACTTTTTCTAAATTAAGCATTGAATGGATTAATTGCATCCAATTCAATTTAACTTTTATCGAAACTAATAATGAAGATAGAAAGGATTTGGGTTATCCTGGCTACCAATACAAATACACAATAGTAGAAAAAAAAGAGAACTATTTTGAAGTTATCATCCAAACACTGGGGACGGATCTAATTGAATTTCTTAAGCTTTATTACTAAATTTTCAGTTGAATAACATGGTCTAAAAAGAACCATTTGCTCACCACCTTGTAGCTAAGTGTCTACTAAATAGCCCGTAATTTATGCTTGATTTTCATTGCTGGCAACTAAAGATATTGAGTGGAGCAATCAATGCACTTAATTACTCTAAGCTTTTGCAAATAATGAAATGTATCAGTTTGTGGAAAGAGCATAAATTACTACTTTCAGTATTTCATAGCCTAGTATAACAAACAGGTTTTATACAGGCGTTAAAGCTCATATCTTCGAACGTAGAACTCTATGAAAACAATCCCCATCATACTTTTTATTTTTTCTTTTCTAAATTCTTTTGAATTCATGGCGCAAGAGACTGATTCAGCGGTTACTTTTGAGTATAAGATTGTAGAAACAACACCCGAACCCAAAGGTGGGTATGAGGCTATTTTCAAATGGTTTTACAACAACCTTGACGTTAGCAGCTTGACTGGGCTGGATACTTTGGATTGCCAATCTGGAAAGAACAGAGTGCTTGTATCATTTGTAATAGATGAAACGGGTCAACTCACTGAACCAGAAATTGCCAAAGGAATCGGAAACCCATATGATAAATACTGCTTAGAACTGGTAAACCGAATGCCAATTAGGTGGACTCCTGGAACCTTTGGAGGAAAAGCAGTGAAGGTCAAGTCTGCTTTACCCTTTAAATTTTGTCAGCGAAAGGAACAATCTGCGCAGACAAACAGAAAGAATCGGAAGAAAGGCTAAAAACGAGCTGTAACAAACCCCAGTTCCTGCCATATTCCGCATCTTGGACTGCTAGTTTTTATATAGTGTCAAAAGTGGTGAGCTAATATCTTAGATATATATTATTAGGATTAAAAAAAACCGCAAGATTCAAAACCTTGCGGTTTTTTGTTTTTATATCGCTTCTAAAAGCAATAATCTACTGTCTTTTTCAAAGGTTATTTGTCCATTTTTAACGGTTGAAGTTTCTCCGGTATAGAAATTCTTCACTTCTTGATCTTCACTAAACACGTTCTCAACATTTATCTCTTTAACGTTTTCTGACATCACTACCATCACATTATCTTGAAATTCATTTTGATTGAATGTCCTGCTAAATGCATAAGGTGCATCAGAAATTTTTTGATGATGTCCAGCCCCTATAGCAGGGTGGTTTTTTCTAAACTGCCCCAATTTTTGCCAGTGATTATGGATTTCTTTTATAGTATAACCTTCTCTTCTTGCATCTGACTCTAGTTCCTTCCAATTCATTAAAGAACGTAATTTAGCATCTCCTTCGGCATCAGCATTGAGCAAACGAGCAGTTTCATCTCCATAATAAATCTGCGCTGCCCCAGGAGATAACATTAAGTATGTAGCGGTATTAAAAACATTGCTTCTGTCCGCATCATAAGGGTTGCCATCGTCATGAGAAGAAAGATAGTTTAAAACTGATTTTTCTTTTAATTCTCCTTGATTTAAAAGGCTGTCATAAGTAGAGAAAACCTTTTCAGGATGTTTGTCTTTCAATTCCCATTTCAATGAAAAGTTGATCATGCTATGGAAGCCTTCATCAAAGAAATTAATAGCTGTGTCGCCATCGTAAGTATAATTTAATCCATCATAAATAGAGTAATTATAAATTTCACCTACCATATAGAAATCTAAATCATCTAATTTCTCTTCTGCGTTTTCATTTTTCCAATCTCTTAAAGCTTTTAAAGCTTCAGCATATAATTCACCCCAAATTCCGGCTTCAGTATGTTTTACCGTATCTACTCTAAAGCCGTCCACGCCAAATTCTCTAATATAGTCGGTGATCCATTTGATTAAATAATATTTGGGAGCTCTTGGGTACCCTGTTTTTTCAAAGAATTCATCTAATTCAGCCAGTTCTTTTTCCAGTCTGCCTTCTTTTTCCCATTTGTCTAATAAATGCTGAGGAAGCTCAACTTCTTCTTCTGATTCGGTTAAAATATCAGGAAGATTGTCCACCAAAGTACATTTAACCGTGCTTTCCCAATCTTGATAGGTGCAATTAGGTTCTGTTCTTACCCATCCATCCCAGAGAGGATCTTGCTCTGTCACTGGCCCTGTATGGTTCATTACTACGTCCAGTAAAATTCTGATCCCATTGTTATGCGCAGTTTTCACTAATTCAGCTAGATCATCCATGGTTCCAAAATTAGGATCTAAAGCCGTCCAGTCTTTGGTCCAATACCCATGAAAACCATAAGTTTTACCGGTTCCTTCATCCACAGAGCCATGAATTTGCTCTACTAAAGGGTTTACCCATATAGCATTTACTCCTAAGTCACTAAAATAGCCATCCTTTATTTTTTGAGTGATGCCTTTTATATCACCACCCATAAAACTTCTTAAGGTAGCTCCGTCTTGTTTTCTTCCAAAGTTGAAATCGTTTGTGGTATCAGCATTATTAAAACGATCAGCTAAAAGGAAGTAAACTGTTGCATTTTTCCACATAAAAGGAGCTTCTTTTTGACTGGTTTTTTTATCGTCTGGAGCTTTACAGCTGAAAAGTAGAACAAATAAAAGTAGTAGTGGGGTGGTTTTCATTGTTGTAGTATTTTATAATAAAAAACGAAGGATTGAAATTGCTAATAAAAATTGATTTTGGCAATTATTAAGATACTTTGATTAATTGAAACAGAGTTTCAATTAGACCAGATTCCTGTCTACACAGGAATGACACATGGATTAGGCTTATTCAGTTAGTTAATGATTGTAGAATTGAACAGAACAGATAAATTATATAGACTTTACTCAAAAGCCAGAAAAGACCGTCATTCCTGCGAAGGCAGGATTCTATTGATTTTAATCTCCGATTAAAATACTAGCGGATATATTGTGATTCATATTAAGGATGTATGTGATGAGGTTGCTGATATGGATTAATTGAAAACGCTGTTTCAATTAGACTAGATTCCTGTCTAAACAGGAATGACGCACGGATTAGGCTTATTCAGTTATTTGATTAATGTAGAATTGCATAA